>Ga0335069_10009141_pt1 | contig 14129 bp, 8 predicted proteins | sample Lox_Sample_11_FD_206714 | JGI IMG/M metagenome (GOLD analysis project Ga0335069, IMG submission 206714) | Soil microbial communities from Loxahatchee National Wildlife Refuge, Florida, United States - Lox_Sample_1.1 | ecosystem: Environmental > Terrestrial > Soil > Wetlands | place: USA: Florida... | reverse complement strand
GGAGCACCCCGAGCTCGCCGCCTACGGCCTGGCCTGGCTGTTCCCGTGCCGGGTGAAGGGCGAGGTGATCGCGGTGCTGGGGGTAGGGCGCAAGGACGGCTCCGAGCTGCTCAACAGCGAAGAGGTCGACCTGCTCAAGGCGCTGGCGGCGCAGGCGGCCTCGGCCATCCTCAACGGGCGGCTGTTCCGCAGCCTCAGCGAGAAGGCCGAGGAGCTGCGCGGGCTCAAGGAGTACAACGAGAACATCCTGGAGAGCCTCGACTCGGGCATCGTGGTGCTCGACCTCGAGGGCCGGCTGGTCCGCTGGAACCGAGCCATGGAGACGCTCGACGGCCGGGCGCGGCTGTCGGTGCTCGGCCGCAGCCTGGAGGCGGTGTTCCCGGAGGCGTTCCTGGAGGCGCTGCGCGGCTCGCTGGTCCTGGCCGACCGCGAGGAGATCGCGCACATCTTCAAGCTGCACCTCCCCTCCTCGGACGGCCGCAGCCTGATCGTCAACGTCTCGATCGCGCCCTTCCAGTCCGCCCCCGGCGAGCGCTGCGGCACCATCCTGATCCTCGACGACGTCACCGAGCGGGTGCGGCTGGAGGAGCAGCTGCAGCACGCGGAGAAGATGGCCTCGGTGGGGTTGCTGGCGGCCGGCGTGGCCCACGAGGTGAACACGCCCCTGGCGGGCATCAGCTCCTACACCCAGCTGCTGCGCGGGCAGCTGGAGGAGCAGGATCCCCGCCAGCAGGTACTGGAGAAGATCGAGAAGCAGAGCTTCCGGGCGGCGCGGATCATCAACGGGCTGCTCAACTTCTCGCGCTCCAGCGGGACCGAGTTCGAGCAGGTGGACCTCAACAAGGTGCTGCTGGACGTGCTCTCGCTGGTGGAGCACCAGCTGGAGGGCGCGAAGATCCGTGTGCGGCGGGAGCTGGCGAACGAGCTGCCGCCGGTGCGGGGCAACGCCAACCGGCTGCAGCAGGTCTTCTTCAACCTGGTGCTGAACGCGCGCGACGCCATGCCCAGCGGCGGCTGGCTGACCCTGGCCACCTCGGCCGTCAACGGCACGGTCTGCGTGGAGGTGAAGGACACCGGCCACGGCATCCGCCGCGAGCACATCCGCCGCATCTACGACCCGTTCTTCACCACCAAGGGCATCGGCAAGGGCACCGGGCTGGGACTGAGCGTCTCCTACGGGATCGTGCAGGAGCACGGGGGGGCCATCTTCGTGGACAGCGCCCCGGGCCAGGGCACCAGCTTCCAGGTCACCCTCCCCGCGCTGGCGCTGACGGAAGCCGCACGCTAGCCGCCGCCGCGCAGTTGTGGTGAGATGGTCCGTCCAGGAGAGAGATGAGCAAGGAGTCCATCCTCGTCGTCGACGACGAGGAGGTGATGCGGGACGTGCTGGGGCAGGTGCTGGGCCGCGCCGGGTACGAGGTTTCCTTCGCCGATAGCGGCCTGCGCGGGGTGGAGCTCGCCCGCAAGGGCTCCTTCGCTGCGGCCATCGTCGACGTGATGCTGCCGGAGATGGGCGGCCTGGAGGTGCTGGAGGAGCTGAAGAAGGTCGACCCCGAGATGGTGGTGCTGATGATCACCGCCTTCGCCTCGATGGAGATGGCCATCGACGCCATCAAGAAGGGGGCCTTCTACTTCGTCCCCAAGCCCTTCGACAACCAGCAGCTGCTGCACATCCTGGCCAACGGCCTCGCCAAGAGGCGCCTGGAGGACGAGAACCGCCAGCTGCGCAGCGCGCTGCGCGACCAGGGCCGCTTCATGGAGCTGGTGGGCAAGAGCCCGAAGATGCTGCAGGTCTTCCAGCTCGTCGCCCAGGTGGCCCCCTCGCGCTCCACCATCCTGGTGGCGGGCGAGAGCGGCACCGGCAAGGAGCTGGTGGCCAAGGCCATCCACCAGAACTCCACCCGCCGCGACAAGCCGTTCGTGGTGGTCAACTCCGGCTCGCTGCCGCACGAGCTGCTGGAGTCGAACCTCTTCGGCCACGTCAAGGGCGCCTTCACCGGCGCGGTCTACGCCAAGAAGGGCCTGTTCGAGCTGGCGGACAAGGGCACCCTCTTCTTCGACGAGATCGGCAACATCCCGCTGGAGACCCAGGCCAAGCTGCTGCGGGTCATCCAGGAGCGCGAGTTCATGCGCCTGGGCGGGGTGGAGACGATCAAGGTCGACGTGCGGGTGGTGGCCGCCACCAACATCGACCTGCGCCGCGCCGTGGAGGAGGGCCGCTTCCGCGAGGACCTCTACTACCGCCTGAACGTGATCGCGGTGCAGCTGCCGCCGCTGCGCCAGCGCAAGGAGGACATCCCCGCGCTGGTGCAGCACTTCATCGACAAGTACGCGCGCGAGAACGGCAAGCCGATCGACCGGGTCACCCCGGAGGTGATGCAGACGCTGATGGACTACGACTGGCCCGGCAACGTCCGCGAGCTGGAGAACGTCATCGAGCGCGGCGTGGTGCTGGCCACCTCGGAGAGCATCGGCCGCGAGCTGGTCCCCGAGCACGTGCGCAGCAGCCCCAGCTTCCACATCCCGCCGGTGGCGGTGCCGCCCGAGGGCATCAACCTGCGCGAGGTGATCGCCAACTTCGAGAAGCGGCTGATCGAGTCGACGCTGGAGGTCACCGCCGGCGTGCAGAAGGACGCCGCCCGCCTGCTCGGTCTCAAGCCGACCACGCTCAACGAGATGATCAAGCGCCACAGCATCCTGCTGCCGCGCGACCGCGAGCGTCGCCCCACCCTGCGCGAGGAGAGCGCGGTTCCCCGCAGCGGCGGCTGAGGGTGGCCGTTCTTGACAGCCGCGCCCGGGGCTGTTAGCTTTCGCGCCTAACTGGCGGTACTTTCGGGGTTTACTGGCGCAGGGATGGCATTCCAGGGCTCGCTAGCCGAGCTTCAGCTTCCGGACATCATCCAGCTCGTCAGCGTGAGCGGGAAGACCGGGGTCTTCCACCTGGTGGACGGCCGCCGGCGCGGCCAGATCTGGCTGCACGAGGGCCGCATCGTGCACGCGGAGACGGAGGACTCCTCGGCCGAGGAGGCGGTCTACTCGCTGGCCATCTGGAGGACCGGCGAGTTCCGCTTCGAGCCGGGCATCGCCGCGCCCAGGCACACCATCCAGAAGAGCAACACCAACCTGCTGATGGAGGCGGCGCGCCGGCTGGACGAGTGGCGGGTGCTGTCGAAGAAGATCCCCTCGGTCGACCTCGTGCCCGAGTTCGTGATCCTCGACAACCGCGAGGGCCAGATCAACCTCAACACCATGGAGTGGCTGCTGCTGTCGAAGATCGACGGCCAGCGCACCGTCAAGCAGATCGCCACCGCCGCCGGAATGGGGGTTTTCGACGCGGCCAAGCTGCTCTACGGGCTGGTCGCCACCAACCTCATCCGGCTGAGGGAGCAGACGCCGGCTCCGCAGCCGGCCGCCGCCGGGACGCCTGGGCGGGGCACGGTGACCGCGACGGTGGTCCGCGCCACCGCGGTCCCCGAGCCGGCCGGCACCCCCGCCCGCGGGACCGCGCCGGCGGCGAGCGCGCCTCTGCTCGCCCAACTGGCGCGGGTCCACGACGAGTGCGTGGCCCTGCTGGGCCCGATCGGGGAGACCGTGGTGCAGAAGCACTACAACCGGGCGCGGGCCGAGATCGAGCGCGGCGCCGGCCCCGAGGCGATCGAGGAGGCGGTGCAGCAGATCGCCCGCGCCGCCGGCATCCTCAAGGGCAGCGCCGTGGCCGAGGCGGTCATGCGCCTCACTCGCGGCTAGGGCGAAGGGGCGCCCGCCGCGCTCCCCAGCCGAGCGCAGGCCCTCGGATCGACCCGCGACCCGAGGGCCCGCCGAGCGCCTAGGCGACGTCGAAGCGGTCGAGGTTCATCACCTTGTTCCAGGCGGCGACGAAATCCTGGACGAACTTCACCTGCGCGTCCGAGCTTCCGTAGACCTCGGCCAGGGCCCGCAGCTCGGAGTTGGAGCCGAAGACGAGGTCGACGCGTGTGGCCGTCCACTTCAGCTCACCCGTCTTGCGATCCCGCCCTTCGAAGACGTCCTTGGCCTCTGCTGCCGGCTTCCACTCCGTGCCCATGTCGAGCAGGTTCACGAAGAAGTCGTTGGTCAGCGCCTCCGGCCGCCTGGTGAAGACGCCGTGCGGGGACTTACCGGAGTTGGCGTTCAGGGCGCGCATCCCCCCGACGAGGACCGTCATCTCCGGCGCCGTCAGCGTCAGCAGCTGCGCCTTGTCGACCAGCAAGGCCTCGGCCGACACCGTGTACCTGCCCTTGAGGTAGTTGCGGAAGCCGTCCGCGATCGGTTCGAGCACGGCGAACGAGGCCACATCGGTCTGCTCGGCCGAGGCGTCCATGCGCCCCGGCCTGAAGGGGACCTTCACCTCGTGGCCGGCCTTCCTGGCCGCCTGCTCGACACCCGCGCAGCCGGCCAGGACGATCAGGTCGGCGAGCGAGACCTTCTTGCCGCGCGAGGTCGCCCGGTTGAACTCGCTCTGGATGCCCTCGAGCGTCCTCAGCACCTTTGCCAGCTCGGCCGGCTGGTTGACCGGCCAGTCCTTCTGGGGCGCGAGGCGAATCCGCGCGCCGTTCGCCCCGCCCCGCTTGTCGGAGCCACGGAAGGTGGACGCCGACGCCCAGGCTGTCGACACCAGCTGCGAGACCGACAGGCCCGAAGCCAGGATCTTTCCCTTGAGGGAAGCGATGTCCTTCTCGTCGACCAGCTCGTGGTCGACCGCGGGGGTCGGGTCCTGCCAGATGAGCTCTTCCGCGGGCACCTCCGGCCCGAGATAGCGCGCGCGGGGACCCATGTCGCGGTGCGTCAGCTTGAACCAGGCGCGGGCGAAGGCGTCTGCGAACTCGTCCGGATGCTCGTAGAAGCGCCTCGAGATCTTCTCGTAGGCCGGGTCGAAGCGCAGCGAGAGGTCCGTGGTCAGCATGGAAGGGGCGATGCGCTTCGACCGGTCGTGGGCGTGGGGCACCGTTCCCGCGCCCGCCTCACCCTTCGGCTTCCACTGGTGCGCGCCGGCCGGGCTCTTCGTCAGCTCCCACTCGTAGCCGAACAGGTTCTCGAAGAAGCTGTTGCTCCACTTCGTCGGCGTCTTCGTCCAGGTGACTTCCAGGCCGCTGGTGATCGCGTCGGCGCCCCTGCCCGTTCCGAAGCTGCTCTTCCAGCCGAGGCCCTGCTGCTCGATGGGGGCCGCTTCCGGCTCGGGGCCCACATGGGACGCGGGACCGGCGCCGTGGGTCTTGCCGAAGGTGTGCCCCCCGGCGATCAGCGCGACCGTCTCCTCGTCGTTCATCGCCATGCGGGCAAAGGTCTCGCGGATGTCCCTGGCCGCCGCGATCGGATCCGGGTTGCCGTTCGGGCCTTCCGGGTTGACGTAGATCAGGCCCATCTGGACCGCGGCGAGCGGATTCTCGAGGTCGCGGTCTCCGGAGTAGCGCTCGTCGTCCAGCCACTTGTTCTCGGAGCCCCAGTAGACCTCCTCCTGCGGCTCCCAGACGTCCGCGCGCCCGCCGCCGAAGCCGAACGTCTTGAATCCCATCGACTCCAGGGCGACGTTGCCGGCCAGGATCATGAGGTCGCCCCAGGAGATCTTGCGGCCGTACTTCTGCTTGAGCGGCCAGAGCAGCCGGCGCGCCTTGTCGAGGCTCACGTTGTCGGGCCAGCTGTTGATGGGCGCGAAGCGCTGCTGGGCGGCTCCGGCTCCACCGCGGCCGTCGCCGGTGCGGTAGGTGCCGGCGCTGTGCCAGGCCATGCGGATGAACAGAGGCCCGTAGTTCCCGAAGTCGGCCGGCCACCAGTCCTGCGAGTCGGTCATCAACGCGCGAAGGTCCTTCTTCACGGCCCCCAGATCGAGGCTCTCGAACTCCCTGGCGTAGTCGAAGCCCTCGCCCATGGGGTTGGACAGGGAGGAATGCTGGCGCAGGAGGTCGAGCCGCAGCCGGTTCGGCCACCAGTCACGGTTCGTCGTGCCGCCGCCAGCGACGTGATCGAACGGGCACTCACCTGCGGCCTTCTCGTTACCCATTGCGGCTCCTTTCACGATCTCAGCACAGAGGGACGATCCCGCCGTCGTCGGGACGACGTCGGGCCGTCAGGGCGAGGAGTGTGACAGCGCCGCCCTCAGTGGTCCAACGAGTAATCTTGGCCATAATGATCGATACTCTCGATCAGAGATGACCACCCTTCCCACCCTGCGCCAGCTCGCCTACCTGGTCGAGCTCTCCGAGCGCCTCAGCTTCCGCGCGTCCGCCGAGGCGCAGTTCGTCACCCAGTCCACGCTGTCGGCCGGGATCAAGGAGCTGGAGACGGCGCTGGGCGTCCAGCTCGTCGAGCGCGACCGGCGCCACGTGCGCTTCACCGCGGTGGGCGAGGAGGTGGCCGCGCGCGCGAGAGGGCTTCTGGCGGCGGCGACCGACCTGGCGGAGGCGGCACGCTCCGCGACGCGCCCCCTGTCCGGGCCGCTGCGCCTGGGCGCGATCCCCACGATCGCACCCTATCTGCTGCCCCGCGTGCTCCCGGCGCTGCGGCGAGCGTACGCCGAGCTGAAGCTCTACCTGCGCGAGGACCTGACGCTACGCCTGCTCGAGCGCCTGCGCGCGGGCCGCCTGGACCTCGCGCTGATCGCGCTGCCCTTCGACACGGGCGACCTCCACGTGGTGGAGCTGTTCAGGGACGAGTTGTCGCTCGTCACCCGTGGAGACGATCCCGCGGTCCGGGAGGGACAGCTCGGTCTGCGGCAGATCGACCCCGCCGACCTGCTGCTGCTCGAGGAGGGACACTGCCTGCGAGACCACGCGATCGCCGCCTGCGGTTCCCGCCCTGGCGGCTGGCAGCCCCGGGTCGAGGCCACGAGCCTGACGACGCTCATCCAGATGGTCGAGGGCGGAATGGGCGTGACGCTGCTGCCCAGGATCACGCTCGAGGCGGGAATCCTCAGGGGCAGTCGCCTGGTTGCCCACCCGCTGTCGGCCCCGGCGCCGTCGCGCACGCTCGCGCTGGTGACGCGGCGGACGTCTCCGCGCCGCCGCGACGCGGATCTCCTCGCGGAGTTCCTCCTCGAGCACCACCGCCGGTCGGGGCGCGGCGGCGCCCGCGGAGCGCGCCGGCTGCCGCCAGGACGCCGACAGGACCGGGCTTCGTCCTGGAACGCGTAGCACCGACAGCCGCATGGTGAAGCCGTTCGTGGATGCGTCCGGCCGGCGAGGGGCCGGGCCCGGGCAGGTTCCCGTCGCTTGGGGCCCAGCGCCCTCCCGAAATTCGTGCTTGACTCCCGCCGGGCGGATTATGAAAATGAAATCCATTTTCATGTTGGTTTCACGCCGCTCCCCGCGGGAGGTCTTGGCATGACAGGGTGCGTTCTCGTGCTCTTGCCCGTTCTGCTCGCCTGGCCGGGCCCGGATGCTCGCTTCGTCGTCACCGGCACGGTGGTCGACCCGAGCGGGGCGCCCGTTCCCGCCGCCGTCGCCAGCGTCTCCGCCGACGTCGGCGGGGAGAGCGCCTCGGTCAGCACCGGGGCCGACGGCACGTTCGTGCTGACGCTCGCCCCGGGCGGCTACACGGTCGAGGTGTCCGCAGCCGGCTTCTCGGCCGTCAGCCAGAGGGTCGTCGCCGCCGAGCAGGGGAGCGCGTCGCTGGACTTCGTGCTCTCCCTCGCGAAGCTGCGCGAGACGGTGAGCGTCGAGTCGACAGGTGACTACGCGGTCGGCGTCGTCACCAGCGCGACGCGCACCGCGACACCCCTCCGCGACGTGCCTCAGTCCGTCACCGTGACCACTCGCCAGCTGATCCGCGACCAGCTCATGCTGAGCATGGGAGACGTCATGCGCTACACCCCCGGCATCCAGGTGCACCAGGGCGAGAACAACCGCGATCAGGTCGTCATCCGCGGCGACAGCTCGTCGGCCGACTTCTTCGTCGACGGCGTGCGGGACGACGTCCAGTACTACCGCGACCTCTACAACGTGGAGCGCGTGGAGGCCCTGAAGGGCCCGAACGCCACCATGTTCGGTCGCGGCGGCGGCGGCGGGGTCGTGAACAGGGTGATCAAGGAGGCGCAGTTCGAGCCGGTGCGCGAGGCCGCCTTCGAGGCGGGCGGCTACGGGCACAAGCGGGTGGCTGCAGACCTGGACCAGCCGCTGGGCGACACGGTCGCGTTTCGGCTGAACGCCATGTACGAGGACTCCGACAGCTTCCGTGACGCGGTCGGTCTCGAGCGCTACGGCCTCAACCCGACCCTCGCCGTCCGGGCGGGCGATCACACGCGGGTCGCCCTGGGGTACGAGCACCTCCACGACAGACGGGTCGCCGACCGCGGGATCACCTCGTTCCAGGGACAGCCAGCCGATGTCGACGTGGCCACCTACTATGGCAACCCCGCGGACAGCTACGTGCGCGCGGACGTCGACCTGGCGACCGCGCTGGTGGAGACCACGGCCGGGCGGGTCCTCGTCCGCAACCGCACGACCTTCGGCGCCTACGACCGCGGCTACCAGAACTACGTCCCCGGTGCGGTGACCGCGGACAAGTCCCAGGTCTCGCTGAGCGCCTACAACAACGCCACCCGACGCGACAACTTCTTCAACCAGACGGACCTCGTGTGGAAGGGCGTGACCGGAGCGGTCGAGCACACGCTCCTCGCCGGCGTCGAGCTGGGTCGCCAGAGCACGGACAACTTCCGGAACACCGGCTACTTCGGCGACACCTCCACCACCCTGCTCGTACCGTATGCGGCGCCGACCATCTCGCAGCCGCCGGTGACGTTCCGCCAGAGCGCGACCGACGCCGACAACCATGTGAAGACGCTGGTGGGCGCCACCTACGCCCAGGACCAGGTCGTGGTCTCGAAGTGGCTCCAGCTGGTGGGCGGCCTGCGCTTCGATCGCTTCGACCTCACGTATCACAACAACCGCAACGGCGACACCCTCCCTCGCGTGGACGACCTGGTTTCACCGCGCGCGGCAGTGGTGTGCAAGCCGGCGCCACCCGTGTCCCTCTACGCCAGCTACACCGTGTCCTGGCTCCCGAGCTCGGGAGACCAGTTCTCCTCGCTCACGAACGTCACGCAGCAGCTGGAGCCGGAGAAGTTCACCAACTACGAGGCGGGCGCGAAGTGGGAGCCACACGCCGATCTGGCGCTGACCGCGGCCGTGTACCGGCTCGACCGCACGAACACCCGTTCCACCGATCCGAACGATCCGACTCGCATCGTGCAGACGGGAAGCCAGCGCACGAGCGGCGTGGAGGTGGGGATCATCGGCCGCCTCGGCTCGCGCTGGCGCATCGCCGGTGGCTATGCGTACCAGGACGCCTTCGTCACCAGCGCGACCGCCGCGGCGCCCGCGGGCGCGGTGGTGGCCCAGGTGCCGCGGCACACGCTCTCGCTGTGGAACCAGTGGCAGGCCACGAAGCGCCTGGGTGCCGGGCTGGGCCTGCTCCATCGGTCGGAGATGTTCGCCGCCATCGACGACTCGGTGACACTGCCGGGGTTCACCCGGGTCGACCTGGCGGCCTTCTACAGCGTGAGCACCGAGGTGCGGGTGCAGGCGAACCTCGAGAACGCCTTCGACCGCCGGTACTGGCTGAACGCGGACAGCAACACGAACCTGTCGCCCGGCTTCCCGCGGACCCTCCGGGTCGCGGTCACCACCCGGTTCTGATCCGGCCACGCCAGCCGGGGCGGATCACGGCCGCGCCGCCGCGTCCACCAGCGCGCGCCAGCGGTCGAGCACCACCGGCCAGCGGTAGCCCGCGTCGACGTAGCGACGGGCGTTGACGGACAGCGACTGGCGCAGCGCCGCGTCGCGGGCCAGCAGGTCCAGCGCGAACGCGTACTCGTCTGCGTCCTCGTAGAACAGGCCCGCGTTCGAGCGCAGGCAGTGCTCCTGCAGGACCGGCGAGCGCGCGTTGACGAGCCCCGGCGTGCCCAGCGCGAAGCCCTCCAGCAGCACGATGGAGAGGCTCTCGTAGGGGCTGGGGCAGACGAGCGCGCAGGCGCCGGCCATGGCGGCGGCCTTGTCATCCTCCGGCAGGAAGCCGAGGTGGCGCACGCCCGGCTGGGTGTCGAGCGGCATGGCGAGCTTGCCGATCAGCACCAGCTCCGCGCCGCCGGGATGGCGGCGCCGGTAGTGCTCATGGAAGGCCAGCAGCTCGGAGCAGCCCTTGCCGGCGTCGAACCTCCCGGCAAAGAGCGCGTACGGTCGCTCGAGGCCGTGACGCCGGCGGAAGGCCGCCACCTCGGGTTCCGCCGTGGTCTCGATGCCCATGCCGACCAGGAGGCCAGGGCGCTCGCCCAGCGGGAAGCGCTCGCGCACCAGCCGTTCCTCGGCCGCGGTCAGGAAGCCGAAGGCTCGCGGCCGGGCGAACACCTCCCGGTAGATGGAGAAGCGCAGCGGCGGCTCGTCGTGGGTGGTGGGGACGAGGACGGACCGCTCGCCCGCCGCCCGCAGGCCCCAGTAGGTCGGGTAGTAGAGGTAGGTGAAGAAGACGACGGCGTGGTAGCGGTCCGCTTCCGCGGCCAGCGCCTCCACCAGGGCGGGGACGCACGGTCCCTGGCGGCGCAGGAACTCGAGCTCCTCGTCGTGCGTGCGCTCGCGCACGTACAACGGCTCCGCGAAGGCGTTGAACGCAGCCAGGTCGCGTTCCTCCTCGACCGGGAACCGGCGGACGCGGACGCCGCCTAGCTGCTCCTCGCCCGCCGGCAGCTCGTTGCGCCAGCTCACGTAGTCCGCGGCGCGGGTGGTGAACACCGTGATCTCGAAGCGTTCCTGGAGCCGCTCGGCCACCGCGCGCGCCAACGCCTCCGAGCCGCCGGTGACCGAGGGGCCGTAACGCTGGACGACGAAGGCGACGGGCGGAAGGCTCACGCGGCCTCCAGGGCCGGCGCCAGCGCGGCTAGCAGCAGGGTCTGGCCGTCGGCGGCGCGAATGCCTGCGGCCACCCGGCGCTGGCCCTCCAGGACCGAGGCGCGCAGCGTCGCGTCCTCGACCAGCCGCGCCACCAGCGCCGCCACCACCTCGGCGCTCGCGTCCTCCGGGACCAGCAGCCCGGCTCCCGCCAGGGTCTCGGCGACGGCGCCCGCGTCGCTGGCGAGCACCGGCACCTCCGCCAGCATGGCCTCGACCAGCGGGACGCCGTAGCCCTCGTGCCCGGAGAGGGAGACGAGGACGTGGGCCAGCCGGTAGCAGGCGGCGAGCTCATCCGGCTCGAGGTGGCCGAGGAACGCCACCTCCTTCAGCCGCAGCTCGCGGCTCCTGCTCTCGAGCGCGCGGACGTAGGCTCCCAAGCTGCGGTCTCCGACGACCAGCAGCCGGGTCGGCGGCAGCAGCCCGCGCTGCAGCACCGCCAGAGCGGCCAGCACCCGCTCGATCCGCTTGTTCGGCGCCAGGCGCCCGACGCAGAGCAGGTTGATCCGTCCGTCGGCGTACATCCGGCGGAGCACGGGGGCGGGCGTCGGCGGGGGCTGGGTGTCGTGGAGGAACGGCAGGACCGCAGTCGCCCGGAAGCCGGCCGCCTCCAGGTCGCGCCGGCTGAACTCGCTCTTCGCCAGCGCCACCGTCGAGCGCGGCGCGAGCGCGCGCAGCTCCGCGGGCGCCTGCAGCGCGAGGCGGGCCATCTCGCGCGACCAGCCCACGAACCAGCGGGCCGGGGTGACGTTGTGGTACGCGAGGGCGATCCGTCCGCCCGCGGAGAGCGCCGCCCTTGTGGCCGGGCTGCCGGGCGAGAAGTGGTAGAGCCAGACGGTCTGCGGCGAGTCGACCTCGGCGAAGGCGGGCAGCGGCCGCACGTCGGCCGCCCCCGGGTCGCGCCAGCCTGCGAGGATCTCCGATGCGAAACCGGCCTGGCGCAGGAGCCGGCGGATGGTCAGCGCCTCGTTGCCGACCGCGTCGCCGAGGTGGAAGGCCCCCAGCAGCTGGTGCACGGCTCGTGGCGCCGGGGCAGCCGCCACGGCGCGCCTCAGAGCGCCTCGAGGAAGCCGCGCAGAGACGCCTCCACCGCCTCCGGCGCGAAGGCGGCCAGCCGGCGCCGCTGTGCCCGCAGCACCCCGGCCCGCAGCTCCGCGTCCTCGACCAGCGCGCGGCCGATCTCGGCGATCTCGCCGAGGTCGCAGCCCTCGAAGGTCACCCCCGCCTCGCCGAGGGTGAAGGGGACGGCGCCCGCGCGGCGCGCCAGCACCGGGACCTCCGTCAGCATCGCCTCCACCAGCGGCACGCCGAAGCCCTCGTGCTCGCTCATGGAGACGAAGAGGTCGGCGCTCGCGTAGTACGCGAGCAGCTCGTCGTGCGTCACGTGGCCGGCGAACACGACGTCCTCGGGCCGCAGCCCTTCCTCCCAGGCGAAGGCTTCCAGCGCGTCCTGGTAATGGCGTCGCAGCGGCACGCCCTCCCTGGTCTCGCGCCGGGGGGACAGGCCCACCAGCAGCAGCCGCACCGACGGCGAGACGAACCGCTTCCAGAACGAGACGAGGCGCAGCAGGTCCTCCTGCCGCTTGTTCGGCGCCACCCGCCCCACGAAGAGGAGGTTGGTGCGCTGGTCGGCGAGCTGGCGCATCAGCACCGGGTTGGGCTGCTCCCGGTAGCGGGCGAAGTCGAGCACGATGGGCAGGACGCCCGTGCGCTCGAACCCGAGCGCCTCGAGCTCGCGGCGGCTCCACTCGCTGTCGGCCAGGGCCAGGGAGACGCGCCCGCGCAGGCCGGCCAGCTGCTCGCGCCCGAGCTGGCAGATGCGGACCATCTCCGGGTCGTAGGGCACGAAGAACTCGGGGGGGGTGATGTTGTGGTGCAGCAGCACCCGCCGGCCGCTCCAGCCGGCGAGGTCGGCCGTCAGCCGCGAGGGCAGCGCGTAGTGGAGGATGACCACGTCGCCGGCCGCGCCCGCGACCTCGCGCGCGAAGCTGTCGTAGGGCCGTCCCTCGCCGGCGAGGGCGGGGTCGATGTCGGGCGCCCACACCTCGGCCTGGTAGCCCCAGCGGCGGAAGGTGTCCCGCATCAGCCGGGCCGAGTCGCCGATCGCGTCTCCCCGGTGCAGCGCCGGCACCCACTGGTCGATCCTCATCGCGTCGCCGGCCCCGGCCGCAGCGGCGTGCCCTCCAGCACCGGCCGCAGGCGCTCCTGGAGCAGCGCGCCGAAGTCGGTGGCCCGGATCGCATCGACGGCCTGGCGCTGGCTGGCGAGCACGGTCGAGCGCAGCTCGCTGCCGTGGGTGAGGCGGTCCAGCACCTCCGCCACCAGCTCCGGGCTCTTGTCCTGCAGCAGCAGCCCGCCCCCGTGCAGCGTCTCGCGCACGGCGCCGGTCTCGTAGGCCACCACCGGCAGGTTGAAGTACATGGCCTCCTGCAGCGGCACGCAGAAGCCCTCGTGCTCGGAGAGGCAGAGGTAGACGTCCGCCAGGCGGTAGCAGGCGTACAGCTCCTGGTCGTCGAGCTGGCCGGTGAACACCACCTCCTCCAGCCGCAGCTCCTGCACCAGCTGGCGGAGGCGGTCGAGATAGCGCTCGAACCCGCGGTAGTCGCCGACCAGCAGCAGCCGGCTGCGCGGCTGGTGCCACTGCTGGAAGACCGCGAAGCAGCGGATCAGGTCCTCGATCCGCTTGTTGGGGATGATGCGGCCGACGAAGAGCACGTTGAGGCGGCCGTCGTCGTAGAGACGGCGCACGACCGGCGAGGGCGGTCGCTCGTAGAGCGAGAGGTCGAGCACGATCGGCAGCACGCCGGTGGCCGCGAAGCCGGCGGCCTCCAGCTCCCGCCGGTTGAACTCGCTGTCGCCCAGGGCCAGCTCCGTGCGCTCCGCGAACGCCTCGAGCTCGCGACGGCCGTGGTGGCACAGCCCCGCCAGGTGGCGATGGAAGCCGAGGAAGAAGCGGGCCGGGGTGATGTTGTGGTACACGACCACCAGGCGGTCGGGTGCGCGGTGGATCAGCCGGCCGGCCGCGCTGCCGATCGAGAAGTGGTAGATGCAGACGGCTTCGGGCGAGGACACCTGGCGGTACTCCCACAGCGGCCGCGCCAGGTGGGCGACCCGCGGGTGCACCAGCTCGGCGAAGATCTCGGAGACGAGACCCCGCCCGCGCAGGTGGCGCTGGATGGCGAGCGCCTCGTTGCCGATCGCGTCGCCGTAGGAGAGCGCCGCCAGCAGCTGGTGAAC
>Ga0335069_10009140_pt1 | contig 14131 bp, 11 predicted proteins | sample Lox_Sample_11_FD_206714 | JGI IMG/M metagenome (GOLD analysis project Ga0335069, IMG submission 206714) | Soil microbial communities from Loxahatchee National Wildlife Refuge, Florida, United States - Lox_Sample_1.1 | ecosystem: Environmental > Terrestrial > Soil > Wetlands | place: USA... | reverse complement strand
TGGATAGACGAGGCGCACCCGGCCCTCACGCTTGGGGCCGCCCTCCGAGACGCCTCGATCGCCGATCTGAACGACGTTGCCCGCGCGCATGAAGCGCGCATGCCGCTCGGGCAATTGCAGGCGAAGGATGTAGTGGTTCTCAGCGATGGTCGCGACCGTCTCGCCCGGCATGATAACGGAGCCCTCGGCGATCGGAACTTTTAGAACCCGCCCGGCCGCCGGCGCGAGCACTGCACCCTCTTTCATCTGCTGGGCAATTACATCGCGGTCGGAGCGCATGGCGTCGAGCGTCCGCTCGGCGACATCGAGCGCCGTCCGCGCGGTGTCAAGCTGGACCTGCGTGCTGACGCCCCGCTTCTGGAGCTCGAGCGCGCGGTCGTAGTCGGTCTGAGCCTTGTCGCGCTGCGACTCCTGCGACTGAATGCGGGCGTCGATGGCCTGCTGCTGAAGCAGGAGCTTCGGGTCGGCGACCACCGCGAGGGTTGCGCCGGCCTCCACCTGATCGCCTTCCTTCACGCTGAGCGAGGCGACCGTGCCCCCAATCCGGGCGCGACCGGCAAGCTGATGCACCGGCTCAACCGTTCCGATGATCGCCTTCTGATCGGCGATAGGCGCGCTGTGCACGACGAAAGGGCCAGCCGCGAAGGCTGGAAGAGGCGCAAGGGATAGCGCCGCGACAAGGAATGCAGAGCGCATTGGGATGGACCGCCTAAGTTTCAACATCACCCCGAATTGGGTCTTGACATATATATTCGCATCGTCTAAATTAGCAAGCATGAATTTACTGGAGCTACAATCGAAGGCGGGTGTGGTTGAGGCGCTCCTCAAATCCGTCGGCAATCGGAACCGCCTGATTATCCTGTGCGAATTGTTCAGGGGTGAGCGGTCGGTCAGTACGTTGCAAAGCGCCATCGGGCTCAGCCAGTCGGCGCTCTCGCAGCATCTCGGGCGTCTGCGAGAGGACCACATCGTAGCGACGCGACGTGAGTCGCAGACGATCTACTATTCGCTCGCCAGCGACAAAGTCGCCCGCCTCATCGGGCTGCTCTACGAACTTTACTGCGCTCCGGATTGCGAGCCGGAAGAGGACTCGCGCAAATCAAGGAAGGGAATACTCTTGTGACCATCGATCGATCTGTTCTGGCCTTCGGCGGCTTCATGGTGCTCCTGAGCCTCGTGCTCGCGCATCTATTCAGCCCGTACTGGCTGTGGCTGACGGCCTTCGTTGGACTGAACCTCATCCAGTCTTCGTTCACCGGCTTCTGCCCGGCGGCGCTTGTGTTCAAGCGTCTCGGAATCAAGACAGGATGCGCCTTTTCGTAAGCCGCTAACGCGGCCTCCTCTGAGTGGAGCCCGGACAAAGAGCCGGGCTCGCTCCAACTTGAATTCTATTTCCGGGAGGAAACTTCGTGCCGAAAATCATTGTGCTTGGCGCCGGCATCGGCGGCGTCCCTATGGCTTACGAACTGCGCGAGCGACTTGGGCGCAAAGCCGAGATAACCGTCGTCTCGGAGTCGGAATATTTCCAGTTCGTGCCTTCCAATCCCTGGGTGGCGGTTGGCTGGCGCAGGCCCGACGAGGTAAAGGTCCACCTGCCGCCGGTACTTGCAAAGCTCGACATATCGTTCCGCTCCGGTGGCGCCAGACGCGTCATCCCCGAGAAGAACGAGCTCTTGCTTAACAGCGGCGAGACGCTGCCTTACGACTACCTCGTCGTCGCCACCGGGCCAAAGCTCGCCTTCGACGAGATCGAGGGGTTTGGGCCTCAGGCGAACAGCCGCTCGATCTGCCACACGGACGACGCGGCGGCCGCCTCGGACCGCTGGGCCGAATTCTGCGCCGATCCGGGGCCGATGGTTGTCGGCGCCGTCCAAGGCGCATCCTGTTTCGGGCCCGCCTATGAATATGCGCTGACCGCCGTTACCGACTTGAGGAAACGCAAAATCCGCGACCGCGTCCCGATCACCTTCGTCACCTCAGAGCCGTACATCGGCCATCTCGGCCTCGGCGGCGTCGGCGACACCAAGTCAATGCTGGAATCGATCCTGCGTGACCGCGACATCAAATGGATCACCAACGCCAAGATCGATCGCGTCACGTCGGAAGACGTCGAGGCGACCGAGGTCAACGACGACGGTTCGGTCAGGAAGACGCACAAGCTCCCGTCGAAATTCACGATGATGATCCCCGCCTTCCGGGGCGTCGATTGCCTGAGAGGCGAAGACGGCAAATGGATCCCGGGTCTCACCAATCCGCGCGGCTTCGTGACAATGGACAAGCACCAGCGCAACCCGCAGTTCCCCAACGTCTTTGCGGTCGGCGTCTGCACCGCCATCCCGCCCTACGAGCCGACACCGGTTCCGGTCGGCGTGCCGAAGACCGGCTACATGATCGAATCGATGGTTACGGCGACCGCACATAACATCGCCGACCTGATTGCGGGGCGCGAACCCTCGCATCAGGCGACCTGGAACGCGGTCTGCCTCGCCGATTTCGGCGACAGCGGCGTCGCTTTCGTCGCCCTGCCCCAGATTCCGCCGCGAAACCAGAGCTGGTCGAGCCAGGGCTACTGGGTGCATCTCGCCAAGGTTGGCTTCGAGAAATATTTTCTGCGCAAAGTGCGCAAGGGTTCGAGCGAGCCGGGCTACGAGCGTTTCGTCCTGAAGACGCTTGGCGTGACCCGGCTGCGCGAACGGGCGGCCGAGTGATGCGAAAGGCTCAGACTCGGCCACGTCAGGAACAGTCCGATGTCGCCGGCCGCGGACTCTCGGGTCCGACGGGCGCCCGGGCCCAAGCTTTGCGCCTCGCTCCCATCACCCGAATCACAGCTCGAACTCGACACCGATCTCCATGATCTGCGACCCGGGAATCTTGAAATAGGCTCCTGGCCGCTGCGCGTTGCGATGCATGAAGGCGAAGATCGTCTCGCGCCAGCGCGATAGGCCGGCGCGGCGACCCGAGGGAATGATCGTCTCGTGCCCCGTGTAGTAGATTACGCGGACGAGGTCGAACTTCGGGATTTTTCCGCTCGCCATCGCTTCCGCCAGACCTTCGGGAACGTCGGGCTGCTCCATGAAGCCGAAACGCAATTCGACGCGCACTATCCCCTCGCCGATTGGCGCGACGACGATGCGGTCGTCGTCCGACGTTCGAGGCGATTGCGTGGTTGCGACGGCAACCAGAAGCACAGTTTCGTGCAGGACGCCGTTGCACCGAACGTTGTGCGAAAGCGCGAGCGGCACGCCTTGGGCCATGCGGCCTAGCACGATCGCCACGCCCGCAATGCGCCGCGGCGGGTCGGCCGCGAGCCGCTTGATGAAGTCCTGCGTCCTCTCGCGAACTTCGAGCCGCACTTTGTCCATCAGATCCTCGCCCCTGCGCCACGTGAGCATGAGGAACGAGATCACGAAAGCTATGAGCAGGGGGAACCAGCCGCCTTCCAAGAGTTTGGTCGCAGTCGAGGCGAAGAACACGAGGTCGATGGCGAGAAGGCCGCCGTTGATCGCGTAGACGATCACCGGATTGTATTTCCAATGCAACGCGACGACGGTCGCCATGAGGGTCGTGATGACCATCAGCAGGGACACCGCGATGCCAAAGGCGCCGGCGAGTGCGTCCGACGATCCGAAACCCACAACTGCGGCCAGCGTGCCCGCCGCGAGAGCCCAATTGACGAATGGCACATAGATCTGCCCGATCTCGCGACCTTCGGTATGCACGACGTTCAGGCGCGGCAAGAAGCCGAGATTAATCGCCTGGTGTGTCATGGAATAGGCGCCCGAGATGATGGCTTGCGACGCGATCACGGTGGCGATCGTGGCCAGGATGATCAAAGGATAGTGCGCCCACTGCGGGGCGAGGGCGTAAAACGGATTGTCGATCACGTCGGAGGGGTTGGGCCCCGCGAGGACCAGTCCGCCCTGCCCGAAATAGTTCAACGTGAGAGCCGGAAGGGCGACCCCAAACCAGGCCACACGAATCGGCAGCGGACCGAAATGGCCCATGTCGGCGTAGAACGCCTCTCCGCCGGTAACCGCCAGGAACGCCCCACCGATCACCACGAAAGCCAAAGGGCCCGCATGCCAGAGATAGGTCGTGGCGACGAGCGGGTCGAGCGCCCGCAATATAGCCGGCGACATGGCGATGCCCCTGAGTCCAAGCGCGCCCGCGATAGTGAACCAGATGAGCATGATCGGGCCGAAGATGCCGCCTATCCATGAGGTTCCATTGCGCTGGATGGCGAACAGAACGGCGAGGATGACGACCGTTAGGGGAACGACGGCGTGCTGCATCTGGGGCGAATAGAGTTTGAGGCCCTCGAGCGCGCTGAGCACCGAAATCGCGGGCGTGATCGTGCCATCGCCGTAAAGCAGTGTCGCGCCGACAAGCCCGATGACGACGAGCGCGGCGCGCCATCGGCCGGGCTTCGAGCGCCGCGGATTGACCAGAGCGAGCAGCGCCAAAATGCCGCCCTCCCCGTGGTTGTCCGCGCGCATGATCAGGATCGCATATTTGATCGAGATAACGATGATCAGCGACCAAAAGATCAGCGACACGATGCCCAGCACCGCTTCCGGCGCGACCTGACCGCTGGGACTGGCCGACTTCACGGCGACGCTGAACGTATAGAGCGGACTCGTGCCGATGTCGCCGAAGACGACGCCCATGCAAGCAAGCGCAGCCGACGCCAGCAGGCGGCTTCGCCCTTCGTCTTCCGGCCTCGCGTGGAGCCTTGCGGTTGCGCTCATTGTCAGCCCCGCGATTAGCGGGCGAGACTAGCCCTTGGGCGCCTGTCCGTAAACCGTTTCGGGTCTCCACAGGTCGACGGGGAGCTGGCGCCCGCGCAACCCTGGGCGGCAAGCATCGCCGCTCGGCGCGGCGAGCATACGCGGCAGGCGCTCACGGCATCTTGATCGCGCGCGCCGCGTTTACGACGTCAGCCATTCCCGCAAATACCGCAGGAGCGACGAGCAGCTCGCGCCCGAGCCTCAGGGCTTTCCGCTCGCAACGCGCCCTCATTTCCGGGTCGGCGATCGCCTCGAAATCCTCGACGTGGGCGAGGCCGAGAATCCGACGGATCATCTTGGCTCCGGCGAAGGCCAGCGTATCCTCGAGTAGCCGGCGCATGAAGCGCCCCCGTTCAGTCTCCATCGCGTCTCGATCCGCCTCAGATGCGAAGAGGCCCGCGACATAGGCGTCGCCTCTAGCCGCCGCCCGCCACAGATCCAGAAAGCGGCTCGCGAAGCCGTCCCAGACGGCCTGAACCTGCGCTAAAATCCATTCGCGATAGCCGTCCCGGGCCGCCGGCGCCTCCTCATGGCCCTCCTGCGCGAAAAAAGCGAGCAGAAGGTTGCCGATCACAGCGCCCACATCGAACCCCATGGGTCCCATGAAGGCGAATTCCGGGTCGATGACGCGGGTGTCCCCTGGCGTCAGCATGATCGAGCCGGTGTGGAGATCCCCGTGGATCAGCGCTTCGGCGCTGGTCATGAATTGATATTTCCGGGCCTGCGCCGCGACTTTCAGCGCGCTGTCTTTCTCGAACTCGGCCTTGATGCCGTCGAGTTGAGGTCGCGTCCAACGGTTGAGAGGCGCCTCGCGATACGGGTCGGTGAAGACAAGGTCCTCGGTGATCTTGCAAAGCGCGGTGTTAGGCGCAAACAGTGCGACGCGCCCCTTGTGCTCTTCCGCCGACCCTGCAAGCACCGAGGTGTTGAACAGCGTCTGCGCCAGAAAGGTCGCGACATCCTCGGCGAAGCGCGGATATTCGACGCCGAGGATGAGGCCTTTTCGCATGATGATATGCGGCGACAGATATTCCATCGCGATCAGCGCCTGCGAGCGGTCGAAATGGAAAACCTCGGGCGTCAGCCCGGGCGCATAGCGGGCCTGCTCGGTCAGCGCATTGTACTCATACCACGAGCGCTCGAGCGGCAGCGGCCAGGAATCGCCGACGAGGCGCACATAGGGGAGCGCCTGCTTGACAACCGCGCCGCCCTGCGGGCTCTCCACGATGAAAACGAGGTTGAGGTTGCCATCCCCAACCTCGCGTATGCGCCAACTCGTGGGGTCGCCGCCGAGCTTTTCCCTGAGGACCGGAATGTCAGCCAGCACGCCCGCGAGGCGCGATCCGTCGATGGGAGCATAAGCGACCATGGATTCAGGCGCCCTGCCCGCCATGGCGCGTCGTTCGCAGCCGCTCCGCGTAGACATTGATGACTAGCGCCGCGAGCAGGATCAGTCCGCGGATCAGGATCTTCAGGAAGCTGTCGATCTTCACATAGTCGAGGCCGTTGTTCAGAACGCCGAGCACGAAAAGGCCGACGATCGTATTGCCGATGCCCCCGCGCCCGCCAAACAGGCTCGTTCCGCCGACCACCACCGCCGCGATGGCGTCAAGCAGGAAAGTGTCGAACTCGTTCTGCTGCGCGCTGCCGAAATAGGCGACGCCAATCATGCCCGCGACGCCCGAGCACATGGCCGAGATGACCATGACCGAGCCGATGATGAAGCGCACATTGACGCCCGAATATTCGGCCGCCTCTCGGTTGCCGCCGACCATGTACACGTAGCGGCCGAAACGCGTGTAGGTAAGCACGAGATGCGCCGCCAACAGGAAAATCGCCGCGACGATAACGATCCAGGGCACGCCGAAGATCGATTTCGATCCGAGAACCTGAATAAGAGAAGGCACGGAATAGGCGATCTGGCCACGGACCAGCACCGCCGATACTCCGGCGCCGATCTGCATCATCGCCAGCGTCATGATGAAGGACGGTATGCCAATCTTTGTCACGCCGAACGCCGTCAGGAGCCCGAGCCCGAAGCAGGCGGCGAGCGCCAGCACGATGGCGACTGCGCCCGGCAGCGGGAGATTGGCAATGTTCACATAGTCCGGCTGCAGTGTGAAGAAGGTCAGCACGATTGCGGTCGCGTTCGCGACCGCCGCGACGCTGAGATCGATCTCGGCGGTCAGGATGACGAAGGTGAGGCCAACGGCGATGATCGCCGTGACCGACACCTGCTGAAGGATGTTTTCGAGATTGCCGACCGAGGCGAAGGACGGACTCGCGATGCTGAAGAAGGCGACAAGCGCGATCAGCGTGATGAAAGGCGCGATGTTGCGCAACTGATCGCGCAGGAAGTCGCCAAGGCGAAAGCCCCGGGAGGCGGCGACATCGGCGTTTTGCGCGTTCATGCCTCTGGAAACCCCAAATGTCAGGCTGCGGCGAGCAGGCGATCCTTGCTGATCGCCTGGCTTGCGAATTCATGCGCGATCTCGCCCTTACGCATCACGAGCACCCGGTCGGCGAGCGAAAGAACGGTCTCTGGCTCGGTCGAAAAGACGACGATTGCAAGGCCCTGATCACGCAGCGCCCGCACGATCCGGACCACGTCCTCTTTCGCGCCGACGTCCATGCCGCGCGTCGGCTCGGCCAGCAGCAGGATGCGCGGCGGATCAGTCAACCACCTGGCGAGCGCGACCTTCTGCTGATTGCCGCCGGAAAGGCCGCCGAGGCGCCATTCGGCGTCAGGCGGGCGGATGTCGAGGTTCTTGATCTGCACCTTGGTGAGTGCGCGCTCGCGATCAGGCTTGAGCAGCCATCGGGACAAGCGCTCCAGAATCGCGATCGAAACGTTCTTGTATACAGGCTCTTCCGCGAACAGCATCGCGCGCCGGCTCTCGGGCACGTAGGCGACCCCCGCCCGTTTGGCCGCCGTCGTGTTGGATAGTTTCACCGGGCGCCCGCCGATCGCCAGCGCGCCACGCTCGGCGCGGAGCTTGCCGAACAAGGTGCGGGCAAGCTCGAGCTGACCGCAGCCCATGAAGCCGTAGACCCCCAAGACCTCCCCCGCGCGGGCGTCGAAAGTGACGTTGCGGTAGGCGGCGCCGTACGACAGCCCCTTCGCGCTGAGTACGACCGGGGCTTCCGGCCGGCTGTGCAAGGGGATCTCGCCGAGATAACTCTCCTCCAGTTCCTCGCGCCCCGAGCCAATCATGCGCTCGATGATCCATCCCTTGTCGATCTCGGGCGTTACCGCCGTCGTCGCGACCTTCCGGCCATTACGGAAGACCGTGACCACGTCCGAAATCTTCAAAATGTCATCGAGAAAGTGCGAGATGAAAATGATGCTGCGGCCGCTGTCGCGCAGCCGCTTGAGCACCGCGAACAGGCGCTCGATCTCGGGGGGAGACAGCGCCGAAGTCGGCTCGTCGAGAATGATGATGCGCGCGCCGGAGAACAGCACGCGCGACAGTTCGACGAGCTGCTGTACGCCGATCGGGAAGTCGCCGAGCCGCGTCTTCGGATTGATCTCGAGACCGAGATTCTTGAGCTGTTCCGCCGCTTCCTCGGCCATGCGCCGCCACGCTACGACCCCAATGCCGTTCACCGGCTGGGCGCCGAGGAACACGTTTTCCGCGACGCTGAGCTCCGGCGCGACGCTAAGTTCCTGATGCACCATGCCGATGCCCGCCGCGAGTGCGTCGCGGGAAGAGCGAAAATGCACGTCTTTCCCGTCCACGCGCATGCGGCCGTCATTCGCCGGATGAACACCGGCGATGATCTTCATCATCGTACTTTTGCCAGCGCCGTTCTCGCCAGCCACTCCGTGGATCTGGCCGGCGAGCAGCGTGAAATCGACGCCTCGAAGCGCCTGGACTCCGCCAAACGACTTCGAGACGTTGATCAGTTCAAGCAACGCCATAGGATTTGCGGCGACGCCGTCAGATCAGGAACTGCTCCTGCATCCACAGCATCCCGTCGGCGTTGGCCTTGGTGACGACCGGGCCGTCGGTGACGATGTTCTTCGGGATATCCTTGCCGGTCTTCGCCCCCTGAACCACGGCCTGAACGCCAGCGACGATCGCGCCGCCATGAATGCGGCAGGACGGATTGCGGACGGTCGCGAGCATCTGGCCTGCCTGCACCGCCTTGATCGCCGGCGGCATCGCATCGACGCCTCCGATCTTCGTCTCGGTTCGGCCCTTCGCTTCCATCACCTTATAGGCGGCGAGCGCCATGTCGTCGTTGTGGAAGAAGGCGGCGTCGATCTTCGGATATTTGGTGAGCAGCGTCTCCCAGATGCGCGCGGCCTTGGTGACGTCCCAGTCACCCGGCTGCTCGTCGAGCACTTGAATTTTCGGATACTTCGAGACGATCTCGTGGAAGCCTTTTGCCCGGCCCTGGGCGCCCGTGTGGCCGAGCGCCCCCTGGGTCATCACCATCGTGCCTTCGCCGTTGATGGCGTTGACAAGCGTCTGCGTGACGGATGCGCCCATGAACACGTTATCAGGCGCGAGAAACGTCTGGACGTTGATCGTGTCGAGCGGCGCGATCAGAGTATCCATGTCGATGACCGGAATGCCCGCTTCGATCATTTTGTTGACTGGCGCGGTTAGCGTGCCGATGCCGAAGGCCTGAATCGCGACGAAATCCCACTTCTGCGAGGCCATGTTGTCGATGGCGGCGCGCTGCTTGACCGCGTCGAGCTGACCGTCGAACCAGGTCACGTCCACGTTGAAGAGCTTGCCCCAATATTCCGCGGCCTGCTTGCCTTGCGCGCACCAGGTGGCCTGCAAGCCCGCGTTCGAGAAGGCGGCCTTGAGCGGCTTCTCCGAGCGGCCCGCCTCCTTGGCGAGCGCCGTCCCAAGCCGCGGGTCGATCCCCATTCCAGCAAAAAGCGCCGCTCCTGCCGCTCCCGCGGCGGCGCCGCGCAGAAGCCCACGGCGGGTCGACGAAAAATCATGTGTGCTGTCGGACATTCCAATTCCTCCCTGGGGATCCGGCATTATGCTCATTGCGCTCGGATTCACAGCAGCTAGCATGCCACAGCAAACGGGCCGGATACAAGCGGCGAAGAGGGTGGCGAGGCAGATGAAGATTGCGACGTTCCGGGTGAGCGGTGAGCGCAAGGTCGGCCTCGTGGACGAAGTGCGCCAGAGAGTCACGCCCTTCGCGCTTCCGCGCGACGAGGCGCGCGAGGGCGTACTCGCGCTGATCCGCCACGCGGATGCGCCCGAGCTTCTCCCTGCCCTGCCCCTCGGCAAGGTTGCGCTCGAAGCGCCTATTCCGCGCCCGAGCCGCAACATTTTCTGCGTCGGAAAGAATTATCTCGAGCATGTGAAGGAAAACACTGCGACAAGCCTCGCCGCCGGCGTCGCCAGGAGCGCGCCGCCGGCAAATCCGGTCGTCTTCTCGAAGCTGCCGGAATGCGTCATCGCCCATGGCGAGACGGTGAAGTTCGACCCGAGGGTCTCCGCCTCCATCGACTACGAGGCGGAGCTTGCCGTCATCATCGGCAAAGGCGGACGGAGCATCAGCCCGACGCAAGCAATGGATCACGTCTGGGGCTACACGATCGTCAACGATGTCACCGCGCGCGACATGCAGGTCCGGCACCAACAATGGCTGATTGGCAAGTCGCAGGACACCTTTTGCCCGATGGGGCCATGGGCAGTCCCCCGCGACGCCATCGATCTCGCGGATGCGCGCGTCCGCTGCTGGGTCAACGGAGAACTGCGTCAGGACGGCAACACGCGAGACCTCATTTTCAACGTGCCCACGATCATCGCGACGATCTCGGCCGGGATCACGCTGTTCCCTGGGGACGTGATCGCGACCGGCACGCCAGCCGGCGTCGGCGTCGGCTTCAAGCCGCCCAAATTCCTAGTCCATGGTGACGCCGTGCGCATCGAAATCAACGGGATCGGCGTTCTGGAAAACGAATTCCAGGAGATTCGCTGAAGTCAGCGACAAAGTAAAAATACGGGACCAGGCGCTTCGGGCCATCGGCCCGTCGCCGATGCGGGGCGGCGTTCGTTGTGTGAGCGCGAGAGATTCTGTCGACCGACTGCCCTTCTGGACCCTATCCTTGAAACACGGCGCGTGACACTGCCCAAATTTATGCCATTATGGCGAAAAAGTGGGAGGAGGCGACAAAAATGAGAATATCATCATACCGCGCGCTGCTGTCGGGGTCGGCGTGCGCCGCCTGTTTGGCGCTTGCCACCGGGGCGCTCGCCCAGCAGGAAATTCAGGGCGCCGGATCCGGTAAGGCTTCCCAGCTTGCGACTGTGAAAGCTGTTTCGCAAAGCGAGCTTAACGACGCGGCCAAGAGTGGGGCGAATTTCCTTCATACCAATGGTAACTACGCGCAGACGCGCTTCTATCCCAATAACCAGATCAACAGGTCTAATGTGGGGCGTCTACATCCGGCCTGGATTTTTCAGACCGAAGTGAAGGAATCGCTCGAGACTTCGCCAATCGTGGTCGACGGCGTCATGTACGTCACGACGTCCTTCAGCCACGTTTATGCGCTGGACGCCAAAACCGGCGCGAGGCTCTGGCACTTTAAGCCGAAGCTCGGCCCCGTCACGACCTTCTGCTGCGGCCCGAACAACCGGGGCGTCGCGGTCTACGATGACAAGGTCTACGTCGCCACGCTCGACTCGCGGCTGATCGCGCTCGACGCCAAGACGGGCTCGGTGGTCTGGCAGACCGACATCGCCGATCCGGAGAAGGGTTACAGCGAGACCATGGCTCCGACCGCCGTCGACGGAAAGATCCTCATCGGCACCAACGGCGGCGAATACGGCATTCGCGGCTTTGTGCGCGCCTACGACGCCAAGACCGGCAAGCAGATCTGGAACTTCGACACAATTCCGGAAAACTCGGTCGGTGTCTGGGAGACCAAGGACGCGACGGGGCGCGACATGCATCGCGACATCGAGGCCGAAAAGGCGACTCTCGCCAAGTCCGGCGACCCCTACAAGACCCTAGGAGGCGGAGTCTGGCAGAATCCGTCCATCGACCTCGCCGCGAAGAGAATCTATTTCGTCGTCGGCAATCCCTCGCCAGACCTGGATGGCGCGATCCGTCCGGGCGACAATCTTTACACCGACTCGCTCGTCTCGCTGGACCTGGACACCGGCAAATACGTTTGCCACTTCCAATATGTCTCCCATGACGTTTGGGATCTGGACGCGGTCAGCCCCACGGTGCTGGTGGACGCCGTTGGAAAGGGCGGAAAGACGATTCCCGCCGTGCTGCATGCCGGCAAAACGGGCTACGTTTATGTGCATGACCGCAAGGACTGCAGCCTGATCCGCTTCTCAGAGCCGATGGTGTCGCAAAAGGACCGCTGGACTCTGCCCACGCCGACTAAGCCTCTGGACGAAAATTCCGCTCGCATGTTCCCCGGCGCGAACGGGGGCGTGGAATGGTCGCCGATGGCGACCGATCCCGGCCATCACATGGCCTACGCCATCAATCTCGAACAAGAGATGACCTACACGGTCTCCAGCGCGCCCTATCCTGACGGCAAGCTCTGGCTCGGCGGCGCCTTCACCAATGTTCCCGGCGGCATCCAGAAAGGCAATATCACTGCGGTGAATTATAATACGGGCAAGATCGCCTGGCAGGTCGCAGCGGCTCAGCCGATGATCGGGGGAATCCTGGCCACAGCGGGCGGCCTTGTCTTCACCGGCGAGGGCAACGGGCTATTCGAGGCCCTCGATTCCTCGTCGGGCAAGAAACTGTGGGGGTTCCAGGCGGGCGCAGGCGTAAACGCGCCGCCCTCGTCCTATGCGATTGGCGGCAAACAGTACATCGTCGTGGGCGCGGGCGGGAACACCCAGCTCGATTTCCCGCGCGGCGATGCGATCATCGCGTTCACGCTCGACTGAACGCGCGGTTAACGTCAGACCGCTTCGCCTCCGGGCGAAGCGGTCTTTTTTGGTCTCCGTGCCGCCGGCGCCGCAAGAAGGCTCGTGAATGGTGCATGAATTGTGGATCGCGACCGCGCTTGCGGCCTCTTTTTTCGTGTCGGCCGCCCAGGCCGATTCGATCGAAGAGAAGGCGGCGATCTGCAGCGCGTGCCATGGCGAGAAGGGCGTTCCGATCGACAAGTCGATCCCAATCATCTGGGGCCAGAACGCCGGGTATCTTTACCTTCAGTTCCGCGACTTCCAGAAAGGAGCGCGCAAGGACAACCGGATGACGCCGGTCGCCCAGAGCGTAAACAGGGAGGACGCGCTAGCACTCGCAGAGTATTTCGCCGCGAAGCCCTGGCCCAATCTCGGCGCTCCGGCCGCCTCGAAGGCGGACGCAGAGGTCGCGGCAGGCGCCATCAAGTCCGTCGTTTGCACGAGCTGTCATCTCGACCAGTTCCAGGGAGACTCATCTGTGCCCCGCCTAGCAGGGCAGGAGCGCGACTATCTCCGCAAGACCATGGAGGATTTCCGCGACCGATCGCGAGCCAACAATCCGGGCATGTCGGATCTCATGAACTCCGCGACCCCCGAGCAGCTTCACGCGATCGCGGCGTATCTCGCCGGGATATAAATCGTCGGGCGCCGCACGCGACCATCAGCGGACGAGCAGGTCGGCGACGCGCTCGTAGCCGAGGGATCTTGCGATGTCCGCAGCGGTCTTGTTGCGGTCGTCTCTCAGATCAACCTTCGCTCCGCGTTTGAGCAGCAGCGTGATCGTCGCATCGACATCCTCCGTCCCTGCGCTGGCGTCGTGTCCAGCGGCCCACATGAGCGCCGTGAGATTGTGGGCGTAGCCTCGGTTGACGTCTACCCCGGCGTCGAGGAGCTGTGCGACGATCGACGCGTTGCCGCGGCCGGCCGCATAGACGATCGCAGCCTTCCCGTCGCTGTCAAGCGCATCGACGTCGGCGCCGTGCAAGATGAGCAGCTTTGCGATGTCCTCCGAATTGTTATAGGCGGCCGCGTCGAGCGGGGTGAGGCCGGTTCGACCGGAAAGGTTCGGGTCGGCCCCCCGATCGAGCAACATGGCGACGATCTCTTCGCGATCAGCCTCCGCGGCGTAGAAGAGAGGCGTCGAACCGTCCACGCTGCGCGCGTTGACGGCCGCGCCCCGCTCCAGAAAGAGCGCCACGAGCCTGGCCTTGCCCGCCTTGGCCGCCCGCGCCAGCGCCGTCGCGCCCTCGCGGTCGCGCGCGTCTATGGCGGCGCCGCGATCGAGGAGCGTGCGCGCCTCGTCCTCGCATCCGTACCGCGCGGCTGCGAAGAGCTGCGTTGTCGCCTGGAATCGGTCGCCCTCCTTAAGAGCAGCGACCGCTTGCGCGATGTCCTCGCAATGATCAGCCGCGTTCACAGGAC
>Ga0335069_10009139_pt1 | contig 14132 bp, 9 predicted proteins | sample Lox_Sample_11_FD_206714 | JGI IMG/M metagenome (GOLD analysis project Ga0335069, IMG submission 206714) | Soil microbial communities from Loxahatchee National Wildlife Refuge, Florida, United States - Lox_Sample_1.1 | ecosystem: Environmental > Terrestrial > Soil > Wetlands | place: USA: Florida... | reverse complement strand
CGACAACCTGCTGCGCGTGGGGCCACAGCTACAGGGATCGCAGCCGATCTTTCCCAACGGTCTCGAGTCCACTCCCATCGGCTGTCAGATCACGTCAACGCGTTGCGCCAAGTCGGGCTGTCAGAGAGAAGAGCTGCGCCGCACGACTTTCAACACCCGCCTCAACCTCTGTGACCCGACCAGCGGGCGCTTCGCTGCTGGCGCCAATTGCGCCGCGGAACGTCAGGCCACGCCGCTGTTCGGTTTGGGCTTCGTTGAGGCGGTAGCGGACAGCACGTTCACCGGACTCGCGAGCAGCCAGCCGATACAGATCCGCGGCGTCGTCAAGATGGTCAATGAGCTAAACATGATGCGTGTCGGGCGTTTCGGTTGGAAAGATGACCATGCGACATTGCGCGCCTTTTCGGCCGATGCCTACCTCAACGAAATGGGCATCACGAATGTCGACTTACCGCAAGAACGTAGCACGTGTGCGCTCAACAGGACCAAGTTTGGCGTTGTGCTCGATGCCCCCGACGACCCCGAGGATACGACCGGCCCGAACGGTCGTTCTGATGTCGATCGCTTCGCGGATTTCATGCGTGCCTTGGAACCGCCGCCGCAGGCCCCGCAGAGCCCATCGGCGCAAGCCGGCCACGTCGTCTTCACCACCATCGGGTGCGCGGGCTGCCATGTGGAAAGCCTGACGACGGCCGCCGACCCTTCATCGTTCATTCCGGCGACCACGGGAGGCGTGGCCATTTCGGCGCTCATTAATACCTTGCTGGCCAGCCAGCCGTTCCAGCCGTTCTCCGATTTCCTGCTGCACGACATGGGGCCGCTCGGTGACGGAATCACCTCCGACGTCGCCGGGCCGACGATGATGCGGACGGCGCCATTATGGGGCCTACGCGCCCGTTCACGATTCCTTCACGACGGCCGCGCCGCAAACGTAGGCGAGGCCATCATGCTGCACGCCGGTCAAGGCGCGGCGGCCGCCGCGGCGTTCCGGGGGTTGACGCCCATGCAAGCGCAGCAGCTCATCGATTTTCTCAATACGATTTGAAGGAGCGCTATGACACGCCTCATGCACCACGATTTCTCAATCACGTTGGGGCGCCGTCGCCGGAGTGACCCCTGAGCGCCCGGAGCGGGCGGACCACCTGTTCTCAGAGATCGGCCCCTGGGGGCAGTACGATTGCGTCGATGGCTACCGAGCTGCGCTGTGCCCGCCGCAGTTGGCGGTAGCGCCAGATGGTGTAAAGTACCGGCAGCACCTCGAGGGTCAGAAAGGCGCTGGTCACGAGCCCGCCGAGCATTGGCGCCGCGATCCGTCGCATAATCTCCGTCCCCGCTCCCTCGGCCCACAGGAGCGGCAGCAGGCTGGCCGCCATTGTCGTGATGGTCATGATCTTGGGTCGCAGGCGCCGCACCGTCCCCTCCGCGTGCGCGGCCACGATGTCCGCGCGGCTGCGCAGACGTCCTTGGCGCACGCGCCGATAGAAGGCCTCGTCGATGTACACGACCATGACAACGCCGGTCTGCATCGCCAGGCCCACCACGGAGAGCAGACCCACCCAGACGGGCGCCGAAAGTGGGTAGCCGAGCAGGAACAGCGTCCAGAAACTCCCGACCAGGGCAAACGGTACCGACGCGAGCACGATGAGCGCTTCGATGATACTCCGGAATTGGAGGAACAAGAGGCCGAGCATGGAGAGCGCGACGATCGGCACGATCCATTTCAGCCGCTGCTGGCCGGCAACCAAAAGACTGTACTGCCCCGTCCATTCGATCCGCTCCCCGGGCTCGAGATGGATATGCTCGGCGGCCACGGCGGCATCCACTTCGCGTTTGGCTCGCTCTACGTAGCCCTGGATATCGGTTCCCTCGGTCAAGTCGGCGTAGACATAGGCGCAGAGCTCGCCCCGCTCCGTGCGCAGCGCCGCGGGTCGCCTCACGTACGTGGGGTGTCCAAGCAAACCCAGCGGCACGGGTGGGCCCTTAGGCGCTTGTGGCCCCGGCGCTGCGGCGCGTACGGTGATTTCCCGAAGCTCATCGGCGGGACCACGCGGACGCACATCCGGTGGTTCGGGCGTTATGCGGAAGCGCAGGCGCCGGCCCTCCTGCTCGATCTCGCCGAGCTGGCCGCCTGTCGTCAGCAGGTCGACCACCGACTGCACGGCCGCCGGGTCGACGCCATGGCGCGCGAGCGCGGCGGGGTCGGTGTCGAATGCCAGCCACGTCTCGCCCCCCAGCGCTTCGAAGACGGCACTGCGAGTTCCAGGGATGCCCGCGACCATCGTGCGCAGTGCCGTCCCGACGGCATCGAGGCGCTGGGGGTCCGGTGAGACGATGCGGAGGCCCACGGGCGTCCGCACACCGGTCGCCATCATATCCATGCGCGCGCGGGCCGGCGCAGTCCACGCACTTGTCCAGCCCGGCAGACGTACGGCTCGGTCTAGCTCTTCCACCAACTCGGGCGTCGTGCGCCGCGCCTCATCGGGCCAAAAGAACCGGAGCGGCGGCCGCAGAGTGTCGGGCACCCAGCTCGAGTACCAACGCACGCGTGCAATTTTCGGCCATTCGGATCGGGGGCGCAGATGGATCGTGGTCTCGGCCATCGAATACGGGGCGGGATCGGTCCCGGTGTCCGCGCGCCCGACCTTGCCGAATACCGTCGCCACTTCGCCGAACGTGCTCATAGCCTGATCCTGCCAGAAGAGCTGGAACGCCGCCTGCTCCGGGATCACACCGGGGAGCGTGGTGGGCATGTAGAGCAGGTCGCCCTCGTCAACACGTGGCAGAAATTCTCCTCCCAGCCTCGACACAATCGGCACGCAAGATGCGAGCGCGAGCGCGGCGGTCATCAAAGTGAAGGTGGGATGACTCAACGCAAAATGGACGAAGGGGCGATAGAGCCAGACCAAAGCGCGTGTGAGAGGGTGGGCAAACTCCGGCCGCACCTTCCCGCGCAGCAATCGATCCCGCAACGCGGGTGCAAGAGTCAGGCTCACCAAGCCGGCCGAAGCAATGACCAACGTCTTGGTGAGCACGAGGGGGCGTAGGAGGCGCCCGGTTTCACCAGAGAACGCGAACACTGGCAGGAACGACAGCGCCGTAATAACCAGTGCAGTCAAAATGGCCGGGGCAAGGGACTGGGCGGCGGCGACGAGCTGCGTTCGCCGGTCCTCTACTGACGCTGTATCGTCCACGGTCTCGAGGCGGCGGTGACACGCCTCGAGCGCGACGATGTCGGCATCGACGGCCATTCCGAGCGCGATCCCGATCCCGCCCAGGCTCGTGATCGTGGCCGGAATACCCAAGACCCACATGGCCCCGAAGGTCACGAGCAGGATGACTGGAAGGGTTGCGAGCGGTACCAGTGCGCTCTGCGCATGAAGCAGGAATATCAGGATGACGAGCACGACCACCCCGACCTCCTCACCGAGAGCGCGCAGGAGCGTGCGGCGTACACGGGCCGCGAGGTCCGCGCGATCGTACATGATGGCCACATGCACGTCCGCCGCGGCACCCGAGTCGAGGCGCTCCGGGTCAGCGGCGCGATGCGGAAGCCGGCGGCACTCCCGGGCGAGTGTTCGCTTGACCGCCTCCACGAGGGAGGTGATGTCGGCGTCCCGCCGGGCGATCACGATTCCCCCTACCGCTGGGAGTCCGGCCACGTCGGCCATCCCGGTCTGCGTGTCCTCCGCAAGCCGTACGAGCGCGACGTCTCGAATCCGTGGTCCACTCGCAGCGTCGTCGCCCACCGGAATCGCTTCGAGATCGGTGAGCGAGACGTTCGCGACACCGCCGGCGGCAAACACCGGCCGCAACGCGGCAAGCACATCGGTGAAGGCAAGACCTCGTGTGCGCAGCTCGCGCGGTCTCACGTCGATGCGGACTTGTCTCAAGTCGCCGCCTACGGAAGCAACCTCGGCCACGCCCGGAATCGACGAGAGTGCCGGGCGCAGCACGTCTTCCTGAAATCGTCGCAAATCGAGGAGCGACGAGACGTGGGCCGGATCGGTCAGTGCGTACTCGAGTACCCAGCCCGTGCTCGACGCGGCTGGCCCCACCTGTATGCGGACGTTCGGGGGAAGCTTGGCACGGACGCTGGCGACGCGGTCGAGGATGGCTTGATGTGCGGCGTCGAGTCTATACGCTGACTCAAACACAACGTCGACGTACGCCATGCCAGTCATCGTCCATCCACGGACCGCCTTCGCTCCGGGAACATCGGTGAGTGCATCGGTCAGTCCCGCCGTCACTGCGGTGGCAACCTCCGACGCGGGGTGTCCCATCCAGTCCGCCACCACTCCGATCTGGGGGTCGGACAGATCGGGGATGACGTCGCCCGACAGCCTGCGACGCCCCATATCGCCCCCTACGGCGACGAATACCGCTGCCACGATGACGATGCGATGATGCCGGGAGCACCAGGAGACCAAGCGAGGGATCACGGAGCGACCCAATCCACCTCTCCGGTGTGGCTGCCCAAGCGGCGATCCGCATCAAGAAAGAACGTTGCTCGTGCTACGACGCGCTCATTGACGTGCAAACCCGAGAGGATCACCGCGAATCCCTCCTTCAGGAAGGTTTCGCCAATTTCGATGCGTCGCTTCTCGAACGTGAAGCCGCCGACCGACGCGAGCACGTAGGGCCCATCGGGGGACTGCAATACGGCGGAGGCGGGGACCGTGAGCACTTGACGGGGCCGCGGCATCAGCTCCAGCCAGCCGACCTGCCCAGGCTGGAGCGAGGCACGGTCCTTAGGGGCATGATTGTCATCCAGCCGGAAGCGCAGCCGCGACGTCGATCGGTCCCACCGGATCTCAGGGTCGGCGGTCCGGTGTACGGCAAGCGCGATATCCGGCGCCTGCGTGAGTGAGAACGTTCCCGGCTCGCCAGTGCTTAACGCCTCGATTTGATCGCGATAGAACACGGCCGTGATCGCCCCATCGCTTTCCACCCACGCTGGCCCCCGCAGCTCGCGCTGGTTGAACAGGAGCGACCGCTTGCGGACGAAGTCGATGATGTTGTGCTTGCGCACATTCGCTACGGCCGCCATGTCGGTTATCCCCGGTATCTCGCGGTAGGGCTTGGATATCGCGCTACGATCGCGCCCAGTTGCTTCCAGTGCCATGCCGCAGATTGGACATTCGCCCGGCTTCGCCGCTTGAACCTCTGGATGCATAGGGCAAGCGTAGCGAACGCCGGAGTGACCGGGTGTACGGTCGCGAGCCGTGATCACGGCGTCCGCGACGAGGGCACCCGCCGCAAGAAGGAGCAGCAAGAGACGAAAAACAACGATGAACGAGCGTGAAACTGGCCACTGTTCCGGATCGAGGGTCTCCGGTGTCTCGTTCGATTCGGCCACGACGCCTTCTTTATCTATTGGAACACACCGCCCTGTGCCTCATTTCGCAGCGCGCGGAACAAGGCGGGAGGCTTTGTCACTTCGCGATGAGTAGCGGACGCATGAACTCGTTGTCCTCGTGGTCGAGGATGTGGCAGTGCTCTACATAGCCCGGGCCGTCCGTCGGATCGAACGGGAACGGATTCTGGCCGGCGGTCGCCGCAGCGAGCGGGAGGTCCTGCGGAGCCCAGCGCAGGGCGAGTCTCGTGATCGTGCCCGGGAACATCTTGATGGTATCCTTCCAGCCGGCATCAATCGGATCGGGCGCCGTGATAGGGCACATACCCTGTCCGCACGCACCCTGCTGCGTATACCTTGCGGACGTGAAATCGAGATTGCCGCCTAGCGCACTGGCGGCGTTCAGGACGTCGTAGTCCATCGGCGGGCCAAATCCAGGGATATACACGCCGGGCGGGAAGTTGAACCCGTTGAACGTGCCGCCGGGGAACGCCGCCATCCAATCGGTCAGGTAGGTGTCGAGGTCGAACGTCTGGCGCGAAATTACCTGGAACTGGATCAGGTGGATGTGGATGGGATGCGCGTCACCGGTCAAATTGGCGACTTCCCAGACCTCGGTCGAGCCTTGCTGGGGAGTTTCCGTGGACGATACGCCGTGGCCGTTCGAGGTCGAGCCAGGAACGTTCTCGGTAGTCCCCTCGCGATTACCATTCCACTTCGTGTTGTTGATCAGGCTCTCCACCGGGTCGCCATCGCCAACCGGGGAGCCGGGACCGTCCGGACTCGAGGTGATGCCCTCTTCCTCGACGAGGATGAGCTGCCGCACCTTGTCGGGGACGATGGACTTGATGTCGACGATAGGATTGGCGCGCAGGGCGGGGTGGTTCCCCGCAGGGTCGAAGGTCGTGTCCGTTCCCTGCAGGGGCAGATCGACTTTGAACTGCATCACGAGCCCGTCGGCGGTGGCATCCGGCGCGCCGAATCCGACCGGGCCACCGCTCGGGAAGGGAATGACGGCGAAGTTCTTCAGCGTGAACGTCTTGCCGGCCTGCCCGGCGAAGTCGACGATGACGTCCGCGCGCTCCGCCGGGGCGAGGAAGAGACACGTCGCGCCTGCCTCGGGATCGACGTTGTTGCCGATGGGCGAGCCAGCACAAGCATCCGGTCCGTTCGCCGGGTCATCCAGCTCGACCGGCGAATCGAGAAGGCCGCCGTCCGAACCGATCTGCCAGATCGCCGGGCCAGGGACACCGTTCACGTGCATGTCGACCCCCTGCTGATCGAAAAGCTGCATGATGAGGAAGCGCGCGTTGGCACCGTTCAGGACGCGGAAGCGATAGCGACGCGGCTCGACCTCGAGGACCGGCCAGCTCTTGCCGTTGACAGTCATGACGTCGCCGAAGAACTCCGGAATCCAGAACGGATGCTTGTCTGGGTTTGCCGGCGGTCCGTTCAAGTTCGCAGGGTTGTCCGAGGACGGAAAGTAGAGTTGGCCGTTGGTATCGAACTGCCGATCCTGGATTAAAAGCTCGACCTCTTGATCGCCCGACGGCAGGGTGATCGGATTGTCGGCGAGACCCGTGTCGCGGTTGTCGCGAATGAAGTAGAAGCCGGCCAGCCCTGCATAGACGTTCTCGCGAACGACACCGAGCGTATGGTCGTGAAACCAGAGCGTGGTCGCCTCTTGGTGGTTCGGGTAGTTGTACGTGTTGGTGACAAAGGCATGCCCCTTCAGCGCCAGGTCGGGTGTAAACCATGCATCGGGGTGGCCGTCGTACTGGGATAGGACCTGGGCTCCATGCAGGTGTACGACCGCTGGAATTGGGCCGGTAAAGGGTTGAGTGCATGCTGGCGCAAGCGGGGGACCATTCACGCAGTTGTTGTGCGCAGTGATGCCGAGCGGGTCAGCCCAGTGCAGAGTTTGGTCGACCGCCAGCAGGGTCTGGAGAACCGTACTTTTCAGGCTATTGGCGTAGCCCACCGTGGTGACGGTGTCCTGCCTGGCCTCGATCGTCCGGCCGGGCCAGCTCGGACCCGCATCGTTGATGTTGTAACCCCAGAGGAAGGTGCCGTCCTTGAACGGAGACTTGAGTCCCTTGTAGACCGATTCGGGAAGGACCTTCTGCTGGAACTCCTGCATGTCCACGTTGAGGGGTACGGTGCCGTCGACCCTGCGGCCGGCGAACGTCGGCAAGCGATCGACGAACTTCGCTACAGTGGTGCCGTCCAACGGTGCCTGAGGCGTTGTGGCCGGGGCCGGGGCGCTGCCTTCGTTCTCGCTGCAGCCGATCATCACGGCCGCGACCACGCAGAGCACTGCTGCCCACGTTGCTCGGCCCCGGTCGGATGCTCCGCTAGGCGCAACCTGGAACATTCGCCGCATACGGCCCTGCCTTTCGACGGACATTGTCCAACTGACGGTCTATAGTCTGATCCGGCTTTGTGGATCTGCTCCGAAAGGTGGCTCTGCTCATGACTGCTTAATCGGCTTGATCTGCGCCTCCCGCGCGGTCCCCCTCTGATGATTTTGAAAATCACTTTCAATTCAAAAAGTCAAGGCTGAGTGGGGTCGGATCCATTTCCCTTCCCGAATCCGTGAAGCAGCTTAGTCCGAGGTGGACGCTCGTCGCGCCCCCAGCTTCTCGCGCTGGCGCGCCCGAGCGGCACGACTCTCGGGCGCCAGCCAAACGGCCATCGTGCGCATGCCATCCTCGGGTGTTTCGGCTTCGATACGCGCCGCGGCGTCGGCGACGAGCAGCGCCTTGGCGTGCGCGTACGCCTCGCGTGGAAGGGTCGCGAGTCGCGCCGCACGACGCAGCACGGTCGATTCGAACGTATCCACGGCAAATAGCTCGTCGACGACACCGAGCCGCAATCCCTGACTGGCTGGGTAGAGCGCGGCTCCGAGTATGAGCTCGTTGGCACGTGCGTGCGGCAGGCGCAGCCGCACGATCTCGTAGGCGGCGCGTGGGAACGCAGCTCCCACGGCGACTTCATTCAACCCGATGCGGTAGTCCGCCGCGACGCCAAGGCGATAGTCACACGCGAGGGCGAGCACGAGACCGCCGGCGACGCTGTGGCCGTTCATCATCGCCACGGTTGGTTTCGGCAGGGTGAGCAATTTGAGATGCGCGACACGATAGAGCGCATAGAGCTGCGGTGCGGCGGCGTCATCGCGGCGCGGCGCGGCAAAGTCGAACCCACCGCTGAAGAAGCTCCCGGCGCCGGTCAACACGACGGCGCGCACGGCGTCGTCCTCCCGCGCCGCATCGACGGCCGCCGCGAGGTCCGTGAGCAGCGCCTCGTCGATGGCGTTGGCTGGGGGGCGATCGAGGGTGAGCAGCCGAATTCCCGCGTCGCGAGTATCTATGCGCACCGTCGTCATGGGCCCGCCTATAGCACACCCGACTGCGCTGGCCAGAAGATGTGCTGCGGGAGCATCCCACTTTCGTCGGCGCACAAAAGCGTTTATGCCTGACCTACTCACGAGGCATGTATGGAGTCGACGTGCGCGCCTGCCGATATCGGCGATGTGGAGAGTCTCCTCCAGGCCCCCTGGTTACGTGCGTCGAAGTGAGTGACGGCGGCGCAGCGTGAACGCTCCCAATCCCCAGGGGCCGCCGGCCGTACGCAGCATCGTGGGCCTGTCCGCTGCCTCGTTCGGCGCATTGGGCGGCTGTCTGACGCTTCCGGGAACACTGCTCCCGGTGCTGGTGGAGCGTTTTGGTATCCGCCTGTTCGAGGCCGGATCGATGCTGGCGCTGCAGCAGGTCGGATATCTGCTCTCCGTCATCGCTGCACGTTCGGTGATAGAGCGCTTCGGCATGCGCGCCGCACTCAGTGGCGCGCTGTTTACGTCGGCCGTTGGCTTCGGTGGATTCGGAATGGCAACCGGGTGGGTGAGCGGCGCGATCATGATGCTGGTCGCCGGCCTGGGCTTTGGAGTGATGGAGGTGGCGACCAACACACTGTTGATCACCGCCGGTGGCGAGCGGCGTCTGAACATGCTGAACTTTGCGCACCTGTTCTTTGGCGTCGGGTCATTCGCGGCGCCGCCGATCGTCGCGCCAGCGGTGGCCGCCGGCCTCTCCTGGCGGTTGACGTTTTTTGTTGCGGCGGGTCTACTTGCGGCGGTGGCGCTCGGCTGGAGCAGGGTGCGGATCGATACGCCTCCAAGCGACGCATCGGTTGCTGGCTCGGGAACGCCCTGGCGTGTGCGATCGGCCCAGCTCTTTGCGCTCGTGCTAGGCGTGTATGTTGGCGTCGAGCTCGGCATCGGTGGTTGGCTGACGAAGTACATGGTGAGTGTGCGGAGCACGACCCTCCCTTATGCCGGGAATGTCTTGTCTTTGTACTGGCTCGGGCTGGCGGCTGGCCGCTTGTTGTTGAGTGTCTTGGCGCATCGGGTCCGTGAGCAGGCGCTGCTGCTGTGGCTGGCGATCACGTCGACGGCGATGGTCTGCGGGGCATTGGCAGCGGCGTCGCCGTGGATGTCCGGGCTCTGTTTTGCGGGAACCGGCATTGCCTTTTCCGGTATCTTCCCTGTGGTCGTTGCGCTCGGCGGGCGCTACCATGCGCACGACGCCGCAGGCGTTACCAGCGTCATGACGGCGGGCGCCGCACTTGGCGGGATCCTCATTCCGTGGACGATGTCGGCCATCGCCGATACCCTCGGTCTCGTCGTCGGTATGGCACTGTATGCCGGCCTGTGCGGCGTCATGGCACTCCTTGCCGCGGGGCTGCACGCCGTCTTGCCAGCGGAGCCTGTGGCGCGTCGTTGGGCTTGATGATCGTTCCTGGCACATCTCAAGCGCAGACCGCCGGTTGGAACTCTCGCGGTTCAAAGGTATGGAGACTGGATGGGCCAGCCAAGATGGTCGCGGGCCGCTGCGCTCGCAGCGTTGCTGATGTTACCGTCCGGAGTCTTCGCCGGTACGATCGATTGGGACCAGGCCAGTGCCGAGGCCGTCGAGAAGCTGCGGGCGTACTTGCGTGTCGATACCACCAACCCTCCTGGCAACGAAACACCGGCGGCGGAGCTGCTGCGCAGCTGGCTTACCGCCGAGGGCATCGAAAACCGCCTTTACGATCCGATGGATAACCCCGCGCGCCAGGCGCTCGTGGCCCGACTCCCGGGTCACGGCGGACGCACGATCGTCCTCATGAGTCACTCCGACGTGGTCCCAGCCATCACCGCGCAGTGGCATCACCCTCCGTTCGCTGCCGATATGTCCGACGGCATTGTGTACGGCCGCGGCGCGCTCGATACCAAGGAGCTGGGCATCATGCAGCTGATGACCTTGGTGCTCCTACATCGCGACGGCATAACGCTGCACGACGATCTGCTTCTCCTGATCGAGCCTGACGAGGAAGAGAGTGCCGGTGGCGTCAAGGGGATGCTGGCAAAATACCCGGAACTTTTTCGGGATGTTCGTATGGTGCTGAACGAAGGCGCCACGGGGACCCGAGACGTCGTAGCCCCAAACACGATCATTCTCTTTGTACAGACATCAGAGAAGGGTCCCGCCTGGATGAAACTGACCGCCCACGGCGATACCGGGCACGCGTCAGTGCCGCTACCGAACAATGCCGTGGTGACCATGGCACGCGCGCTGGGCCGTATCGCCGCCTACGAGACGCCACTGCGCCCGCCAGCGGCGACCGTGAAATTGTTCGCCACCCTTGCCGACCTACAACCGTTCCCGTCTTCGGTGATCATGCGGCACGTCGATAATCCGATCGTGCAGCGCGTCTTCCGGAAACAGTTGACGGAACGGCCACTGCTCAATGCCATGCAACGCACCACGATTTCCCTCACCGGCATGCACGGCGGGTACAAGACCAACGTCATTCCGGGTGAAGTGGAGGCGACCCTTGATTGCCGGGTGGTTGTTGGTGATAGCGGCGAAGCACTCAAGCGCGAACTCGACCGGGTGGTGGACGATCCGCGTGTCACCATCGAACTGACTCAGAACGGCCCGCCGAACGAATCGCCGTTGGACGACGCACTCATGGCAACTGTACGCACGGTCGCCAGCGCCCACTTCCCCGGCAGCTGGGTTGCGCCGCTCATGACGAGCGGCGTCACCGATTCAGCCTATTTTCGCCAACGCGGCATGCCCGCCTATGGGTTCGTGCCCGTGCTGCTGACCGAACCGGAGTTGGCGACGATGCACGGCATCGACGAGCGCGTGTCAGTGGATGAGCTGAAAACGGGGTTGCAGATATACTATGAGGTCGTCACACGCTTGGCAGGAGCAAACACGTCGAACGCCCAATGAAGCGGCGTTCTGTGTGCGTTGGGTGCGTGGCTAGGCCAGATTTAAGGGAACAGACACGCCTTCTACGCGCGGACGCCCACGACCGTCACGTCTTCTGCCTCTGCCGGCGCGCTCCTCGTGGCCTTGGGGGTCTGGCGCGCACGTCTCGGTCGCTGCGCGCTGCGGTTCGAGTGTGTACCGGCTCGGGCGACACGTTCGAGTCCGGTTGCTCCCCACAATTCCTCGAACGACTCATGGATTGCGGCGGCGAGCGTCCACGCCTCGGGGACTCGTTGAGCATCGGCGTTGATGCCGATCGTGAGTTGATCGGCGTAGCTCATGATGGCGAAGCCGAGGCCGATCCCGGCCGCCAGCGGGACGAGCGGGACCATCAGCTGAACCGGTTCGCCGAGGAGATAGCGGGTCTCGCGTGGTCCGGGCACGTTGGTGCAGACGGTGTTGACGGGAGCAACAGACGCCTGCAGTTGTGCCAGCGGACGTTGCAGCGGCGGCGGCAGCAGATCGGTGAGTGCGACGATGCGTTCCATCTGAGCGGCTTGGCCGTTGCTTTTCAGGAGATCCATCGCGGCGGAGACTTGGCGGAGTCGCTCCACCGGATCTGTGATACCGATGGGTAGGGGCGCGACCATCATCGACACCCGGTTGCCGAGCTTCAGGTGTTCATGCTGGCCACGCACGTTCACCGGAACGATGGCCTTCAGTTCGGTGCGTTCGGTCGGCATGCCCAGTTCACGCAGATAGTGTCGTAGGGTGCCGGAAATCACCGCCAGTACGACGTCGTTGACGGTACCTCCCAGACGGCTCTTGACGGCCTTCACCTCGTGCAACGAGAGCGACGCCCACGCCAGGGCACGTTGCGTGCTGATCGGACCGTTGAACGGTGTGCGGGGCGGCGGCGACAACAGCGTGCGCGCTAGTGTGCTGAGCGCATTCAACGTACTGCGCACTTCCTGCACCGCGCGCGACGGCTGGAGCAAGGTGCTTGCGATCTGCTGCGAGATGCGCAACTGCGTACGCGCCGTGTCGAGGAGGCCTGCGGCTGCCAGTGTCAGGGCGCCAGGGGAATCCTGGTGGTCGGATGTCACGGCGCCGCTCGCTGCGGACGGCCGTGGGTGTGGAGTGGCATCCATCAACAGGTTGATCAGCTGCACGCCGCTGGCGCCGTCGACCATGGCGTGATGGGTCTTGGCGAACAACGCGCAGCCCGTCCCGAAAGGTTCGATCACGTGCATTTCCCAGAGGGGGCGGGAACGGTCCAATGGCTGGGCGAACAACTTGGCGCAGAGGGCAGCCAGCGCACCCGCATCCTTGCCCCGCAGCCGGTGATGCAGCATGTGCCGGCAGATATCGAACTCCGGGTCGGGTTCCCACGTCGGATGGCCGAGATTCAAGGGGACCATGACGGCGCGCTGCGTATAGCGCGGGATCAGCGGTAGACGGGCTTGCACGTCGGCGATCAGACGTTCGTGATCCAGCGGCCGCGCAACGGTGTAGATGCCGGCAACGTGCAGGGGTGTGTTGGGTTGCTCGAGGTAGAGAAAGCTGGCGTCGAGGGAGGTCATGCGCCGGTTCAACGCGGGAACGTCTGCCATGCATGCATCCGACCGGTGCTGGGGCCTCGAGGCTGGCGCCACACGTCCCCAGGCGCTTTCAGCTCTCCAATACGAAGGTCACGAGCAGCGTGGCGCGGTATTCGACGATCTTCCCTTTTTCAATCGCCGCATTCTCCTTGACGACTTCCAGACCGGTGATGCCGCGCAAGGTCTTGTTGGCACGTTCGAGGGCGTTCCGTACCGCATCCTCCCAGCTGTGCGGCGACGCGCCAATGATCTGTGTTTGCCGTGCTATCGCCATCGTAGTCCTCCTGAGTCTATTCCAGAACAAAGATGATTTTCATGTCGACGCGGTACTCGACGATTTTTCCGCTCTCGACTTTGACGCGCTTGTTCAGCACCTCCAAGCCGGTGATGCCGCGTAACGTTTTGGTGGCGCGCTTGATCCCTTCGAGCACGGCCTCCTGAAAGCCGTCGGTCGACGAAGCGCGGATCTCGGTCACACGTGCAACTGCCATCGATGCCTCCTGCCGGCCGGCGCCGGCGCGTTTCGGGGTGTGACTAGCGCGTCTCTTGTATCAGAGGGACGACCGGCTTCCAAGGCAGGCTTTCATCGCCGGACGCTGCACCTGAAACTTCCCCTGGCCGCCGAGCTTCACAAACGGAGGATGCTCTTGTATGCATGGCGCGCATGAGGGGATCGAGCACGCGGAGTGCTGTGCTCGTCGCGTTGTTGTGCGTCGCGATCCCGCCGCTGTGGTGGTGTCTGCAGCTCTCACTGCACAGCGGCGATCGATCCCAATGGGTCAATCGCGAAGTCTACTCCTATACCGTTCCGGCGTTGCGCTATGGCGGCCGGATGCTCTCCCAGGGAAGTCTGCCGCTGTGGAACCCGTACCAGGCATGCGGAACACCCTACCTGGCCGCGAAGCATCACGGTCTCTT
>Ga0335069_10009138_pt1 | contig 14134 bp, 12 predicted proteins | sample Lox_Sample_11_FD_206714 | JGI IMG/M metagenome (GOLD analysis project Ga0335069, IMG submission 206714) | Soil microbial communities from Loxahatchee National Wildlife Refuge, Florida, United States - Lox_Sample_1.1 | ecosystem: Environmental > Terrestrial > Soil > Wetlands | place: USA... | reverse complement strand
AATCCCAATCACTACAAGATTCTCACTCGCAATCAGGAGATCTCGGGCGCTTTCGTCAAGTCATTTGTCTTCAAAAACTGGAATCCATTTGTCGAAGCCGGGCCGGCCGGCCTGATCTTCCTCCCCATCATCGATTCCGGGACCACCACCCACGACGTCAAGCAGCAAACCTCGGTCGGCGCGATGTACGGCGCCGGTTTCGCTTACGAGATTAGCCCCAGTTTCGATATTCGCGGCGAGTATCGCGGCTGGGTCACCAAGGTGCCCACCTTCGGCAATCCCCAGTTTGTGACCGATCGCTGGTACAACATCTTCGTGCCGACCGTTGGCGTCGCCTACCACTTCTAAGAACAGCGGACTCAGGAACTAGGAAACAAGAAGGCGAGGGGATCGGTTGCAGCCGATCCCCTCTTTATTTCTTTGCGATCAGCGAAGCATTACGCCTCCCTGTAGCGCCCCAGTTCCTTGACCATGCCACAATGCGCCCGCAGCGCGTCAAGGGCGCGACCGCCTTCCTCCGGCCCGCCAATCTGGCAATCGACATAAAAGATGTACTCCCATGGTTTCCCATGCACTGGCCGCGACTCGATCTTGGTCAGGTTCGTGCCTTGCGCTGCCAGCGCGTTCAGCGCCGCCACCAGCGAGCCCGGCCGGTTTTCCAGAGAAAACGCCAAGCTCAGCTTGTTCGCGCCGGCGTCAGTCTGCGCCTCGCCGGTACGGCGCACCAGGAAGAACCGTGTGTAGTTTTCCGGGTTGTCTTCTATGCTCTCGGCCAGAACCTGCGCGCCGTAGGCCCGCGCCGCCGCCTCGCTTGCAATCGCCCCCGCGTGCCGGTCGCCCTGCTCCACAAGCTGCTTCACGCTGCCGGCCGTATCGTAAAAAGCAATCGGCCTCATCTTCCCGTGCGCGGTCAGGAATCGCCGGCACTGCGCCAGAGCCACTGGATGCGAATAGACCCGATCCAGCTCGTCGAGCGACGCCCCGCGCATCGCGATCAGATTATGCCGGATCCGGACCAGCGTCTCCCGCACCACTCTTACGTCGTGCGTCAGCAGCAGATCGAAGTGCTCCAGCACTGACCCCGCCAGGCTGTTCTCGATCGGAATCGCCGCTGCATCGGCGTTTCGCGAGTCGAGTGCGGCAAACACCTCCACCGACAGCGCGCAGGGCACAATCTCCGCCGCCGGAACCAGCTTCAAAGCCGCTTCGTGGCTGAATGCCCCCGCCTCGCCTTGGATCGCAACCTTCATCTTCCCGTTCTCTGCTCTCTGATATCTGTTACCTACTTCCGCAACCACAAATCCGCTGAAACAAACACCAGAAATACCATTGCGATCACGCCATTCATCGTGAAAAACGCCGCATTCAGTCGTCGTAAGTCGCGCGGCGAAACCAGCGAGTGCTCATAAGCCAACAGCAACGCCACCGCACTCACCCCCAGCCAACCCGCCAGGCCGAAGTGGAAGAGGACCCCAAACCACACCAGCAGACCGAGCATAGCAAGGTGCATCAAGCGGGCTGCCCAGAACGCCGCGCCCACTCCCGCAGCCTGCGGCAGGCTGTACAGTCCTGCAACCCTGTCGTGCTCGTAGTCCTGGCAGGCATAAAGTACGTCAAACCCAGCCGCCCACATCGTCACTGCCCCCGTCAGCACCAGGATCCGCGGATCGAGGGTCCCGCGCACCGCGATCCATGCCGCCGAAGGCGCCAGTCCCAGTGCCAGTCCCAAGCCGATGTGCGACCAGCGCGTGAATCGCTTCAGATAGCTATAGCCGAGCAGTACCACCAGCGCAACGGGCGCAAGCTCCAGAGTCAGCCGGTTCAATTCTCCTGCGGCCACCAGGAAAACCACAATCGCGACCAGCGTAAATCCCAGCACAAAGGCCCGCGACAACAGCCCTGCAGGAATGGCGCGGCCGCTGGTCCGCGGATTCATGGCGTCCAGGTGAGAATCGGCCCAGCGGTTGAACGCCATCGCCGCCGATCGCGCCGCCACCATCGCCACCACAATCCAGCCCACCGTCCGCCACCCCGGATGACCCTGTGCTGCCAGCAGCATTCCCGTCAGGGCAAATGGCAGCGCAAACACTGAGTGCTCCCACTTGATCATCTCCAGAGTGATACGAGTTTTTCCAAGAATCCCGGGCATGCAATGTCCTGATGGCAAGTGTAACCGACCTCATGAGTCACAAACTGGGTGCTTTTTCGACCCTGACGGTCCACAAATCACCACCGCAAAAGGTCAAGCATGTGGATGATTTCAAAGACGCTTGCACACCATCTGCCTCTCGCTTAACCTGGATAACCATCCTCATGTGATTCACATCACACCCGGATGACCCAAGCGATGAAATGATGCCTTTGAAAGGCAAAACAGGGCCCGGTCCGATGGTCGCTTCAACATCTCCTGAAAGGATTCACGTGCAGCCAGACTCCTCTGCGTTCGTGGCCGACCCCGATCTCCTCAGCGTTCTTGAGACCCGATCGACGCCTATCGCATGCGACACCGAAAAGACCCTTTTTAGCCAGGATCAGCCCGCGGTCGGTGTTTATATCTTCTTCGGTGGCGAAGCCAGGCTTACCATGTGCTCACACGATGGCCGGACCATCTTCTCCATTCCGGCTCAGCCGGGCTCCCTCCTCGGTCTTCCCGCCCTCATCAGCGACCAACCCTATTCGCTCACAGCGATCGCCGGGGCCGGCGCGCAGGTAAGGTTCGTGGATCGCGGAGATTTCTTCTCGCTCATGCAGTCCAATCCGCTCCTGTCGCTGAAGATCCTTAAGGTCCTTGCCGCCGAGGTCCGTACCGCTCGCAAGGCGCTCTACTAGCAGGTTCTTTTTCAAACCGAAGTAATCTCCCTTGGTCCCCGTCTCGCCTGTCACCTGCTAAACTCACTCGTTGTGCCCCTCAGCAGTTCCGGAGTGGCTATACCCCGTAGCCGCTTGAGCGAAGTAACCTTTTCCTTGAGAAAAAGCCCACCAGTACCACGCTGAAGATGGATCAATGAGCTTTGGAACTTCTCTAGCCGTCGCCACCATTGCAGCTATTGCCTATCTGCTTGGCTCCATCCCTTTCGGATACATTCTTGTCCGCCTCTTTCGCCGCCAGGATATTCGCTCAGTGGGCAGCGGCAACATCGGCGCCACCAATGTCATCCGCTCCGGCGCCAAGGGCCTTGGCGTAGCAACCTTCCTCCTCGACGTCTTGAAGGGCTGCACAGCCGTTTGGCTGGGCGCCTGGCTCGCCTCGCTGCTGACGCCTGCCATGAACGTGCGCAACGCTGAGGCGGTTGCCGCCTTCTTCGCCGTCGTTGGCCACATGTTCCCTGTTTGGCTCGGTTTCCGCGGCGGCAAGGGCGTTGCCACGGGATTTGGTGTCTTCCTCGTCGCCGCCCCTTGGGCAGCGCTCGCCGCAATCGGCCTGTTCTTCTTCGTTCTCGCCATCACCCGCATGGTTTCGCTGGGATCGATCCTCGGCGCAGCCAGTTTTCCCATCTTCGCCTGGTTTCTCACCAACGGCGACCGACCGCCTTTCTTCATTGCCGCTCAGTTCGCTGTGGCTCTGCTCATCATCCTCAAGCATCACCAGAACATCCGACGCATGATGTCCGGCACCGAAAATCGGCTGGGATCCAGGAAACTCGCATGAGCCGCATTGCCATTCTGGGCGCAGGTGCGTGGGGAACCGCGATCGCCCTCTCATTGCATCGCCGCGGCGGCCATCAGATTTCGCTCTGGGCGCACACTCAAGAACTCGCCCGTCAGATCATCGACGCCGGCGAGAACACTCAATTCCTGCCCGGCTTTCCTCTTCCGCCTGCGGTCGCCGTCACCGCCGACTCAGCTGCGATCACCACGGCCGAAATCGTCGTCTCCGTCATACCCTCAGAGTTCCTGCGTCCCACCCTGATGCGGCTCCGCTCTCACCTGCACAACAGCCAGTTCATCCTCAGTGCGACTAAAGGCCTCGAACCCCAAACCGATTACCGCATGACCCAGGTCCTCTCTTCGGTCTTCGAGCCGGCCGGTCTCCTCCTCTCGATCGGCGCACTCTCAGGACCCAGCTTCGCGGTTGAAGTCGCTCAGAGCCAGCCGACCGCGGTCACTGTTGCCTTCAGCGACTCGGAGGTCGCGTCGCTGATCCAGCAGGAATTTTCCTCGGAGTCACTACGCCTCTACACTTCCACGGACGTAGTCGGGGTCGAGCTCGGTGGCGCTCTCAAAAACATCATCGCCATCGCCGCTGGCGTTGCCGTGGGCGTCGGCTTGGGTCACAACTCCCTCGCCGCACTCATCACTCGCGGCATCGCCGAGATCACTCGCCTCGCGGTTGCCTGTGGCGCGCGCCGCGAAACCCTCGCCGGCCTTTCCGGCGTGGGCGACCTGGTACTCACCTGCACCGGCTCTCTCAGCCGCAACCGTACTGTTGGCCAGGCACTGGGCCAGGGCCGCAAACTCCCCGAGATCCTCGACTCCCTCGGCGGCAAAGTGGCTGAAGGCGTGCTCTCAACTCGCGCCGCGCTCAGTCTCGCCCGCGATCACCTTGTCGAGATGCCCATCACCGAGCAGATGGAGCTCATCCTCAACGAAGGCAAGGACCCACGCGAAGCTATCCGCGAGTTGATGCTCCGGCCCGGTAAGGGCGAGCACTAGAAGATACGGCCAATCAAAAAGCCCACCACGGCGCCGGCGGCGCGCCGGATGGCACGCTCTGCCCGTCAATGGAAACATAGACATTCTTCCCATAGAAGAACGGCAGCCCCCAGACAAAACCCGAACCGGTGGGATTGGCGCCGGCCACGTTCGGCAAAACCGCGTCGGACTCCGTGGCCGCAACAGGCTATCCGCCCGCAATCGATCCAATGATCATCAAGGGCTCACTTCCTGCGCCGACTTCTTCCGGTAACTCGCGATCCATCGACTCCAGCGACCAGTCTTCCGAACAAACAAAAAATCGCAGAAACGCGCGTCGTTTGCCAGTCTCGTAGTCGCGAATCGTCCCGCGCAGCGTCGGATAGCGCTGCTCGAGCGCATCCAGCGCAGAATTCAGCGTGAGCGGGCCCACAACCTCGATCGCCGCATCACCCTCGACCTTCGCCAGGTTGCGCAGGTGATACGGGAGCACTACCCGGACGTTTGCGGCGTTAGGTTTGGAGCTGCTCAATTCGCCACCCACCCGATGCCTCGTCCTCTCGTCACCCTGTGCCCAGGTTCTAAAGCGTCTGCACTTCCACCGAGAGAACCGCTGGAAGATCGCGCGCGATCGGCGACCAGTTGTCTCCCCCATCCGCCGACGCATACACCTGCCCGCCCGTCGTGCCGAAGTAGACGCCGCAATCGTCGAGTGTATCCACGGCCATCGCGTCGCGCAGGACATTGACGTAGCAGTCTTTCTCCGGCAGCCCCTTGGCCAGCGGCTCCCACTCATCTCCCCCGGTCCGGCTGCGATAAACGCGCAGCTTGCCCTCCAGCGGAAAATGCTCCGAGTCACTCTTGATAGGCACAACGTAAAGCGTCTCCGGCTCGTGCGCATGCACGTCGATGGCGAAGCCGAAGTCGGTTGGCAGGTTGCCGCTGACTTCACGCCAGCTGTCGCCGGCGTCATCCGAACGCATTACATCCCAGTGCTTCTGCATGAACAGAACTCCAGGACGCCTCGGATTCATCGCAATATGATGCACGCAGTGACCGATCTCCGCGCTGGGATCGGGCATGAAATTCGACACCAGACCCTTGTTGATCGGCTTCCACGTCGCTCCGCCATCATCGGTGCGGAATGCACCCGCGGCCGAAATCGCGATGTAGATTCGTTTGCCATCGCTGGGATCGAGAATAATCGTGTGCAGCCCCATTCCGCCCGCTCCGGGCATCCACTGTGAGCCTGTGCCGTGTCCGCGCAAACCCGAAATCTCCTGCCAGTTCTCGCCCCCGTCGGTGGAACGGAAAAGCGCCGCATCCTCAACACCTGCATAGACCGTATCGGCCTCGGTAAGCGAGGGCTCGATATGCCACACCCGCTTGAACTCCCACGGATGCTGCGTGCCGTCATACCACTGATGTGTAGTGAGCGGCTTGCCAGTCTCAGCCGAAGTATCGTATTTAAACCGATTGGGCAGTGCCGATGGCGGTCCAGGTGGAGGAATCGCTTCGCTGGCTAATCCCGGCTGATGCCACGTCTGCCCGCCATCATCGGAACGCTGAATGAGCTGACCGAACCACCCACTCGTCTGGGAAACGTAAATCCGGTCCGGATCAACCGGCGAGCCCTTCATGTGATAGATCTCCCAGCCCGCGAAGAATGGCCCGCTGACCGTCCAGTCCTTCCGCTTTCCGTCTGCACTGAGAACAAACGCACCCTTGTGCGTTCCCACAAGCACTCGCACGCTGCTCATATCGACCTCTCTGCCATCGGAGAAGAATCTCGCGGGCCGAATCGCCCCCGCGAGTGCCGGACAAGAGACAGTCCCGCTCTGCGATTTTTTCCGATTCCCTTGCAATAAGCAAGTGAAAAAGCTGGGCCATTTCAGGCCGAGGCTCACCTCTCAGCTGGGCACTCGGCAACCTGGGTAAGTGAGACTGAACTTATGGCTTGTTTGCGGGCGCGGGAGTTGCGCGCATGGAGCCGACGGTAATGCCGCCATCGATGAGCAATGTCTGACCGCTGACGTAGCGGCTAGCTTCGGACGCGAGAAAAACCACCGCCCCATCCAAATCGTGCGGCTCACCGGGGCGCTTCACCGGAATGCGTTCGGTCAGAGCCGCAACCCATTCCTTGTCTTCGTACATGATCTTGTTTTGCTGGGTTTTAAACCACCCCGGAGCCAGGCAATTCACAGTCACGCCAAATTTGCCCCAATCGTCGGCTAGGCTCATCGTCAATTGCCTGACGCCCCCGCGGCTGGCGCCGTAGGGTGCAAGACCCGCGTACCCGAAAACACTCGTCACCGAGCCGATGTTGACAATGCGGCCGTAGCCTTTGGCGATCATGCGCCGCGCCACTGCCTGCGCCACAAAAAACGTCCCGCGCAGATTCGTCTCCAGCACCAGGTTCCAGTCGTCCCACGTTACATCCAGAGCAGGCTTGCGCACATTGCATCCGGCATTGTTCACAAGGATATGAATCTGGCCGAATGCGGCCTCCGCATCGGCAGCCATTCGTTCGATGCTCGCGTGATCGCGCACATCCAGTTCCAGGGTGACTGCGCGGCGGCCCAGCGCTTTGATCTCCATCTCGAATTCGGCGAGCGTCTCGCGCTTGCGGCTGGTCAGAACCAGGTCGGCGCCGGCTTTTGCCAGCGCGCGTGCAAAATACTGGCCCAGGCCGCGGCTCGTGCCCGTCACGATCGCGACCTGCCCCGTCAAATCGAACAATTGGTCGTTCATGAGTTCCCCGGTGTAAGAATCACTTTCATCAGATTCGGCTCGCGCCCATGCAGCCGCTCAAACCATCTCGGACCGTCTTCCAGCGGAGCCACAGCCGTGATCAGCGGACCCACATCGATCTTTCCGCTGGCGATCAACTCGATGGCCTGCGGATACTCGCCCGCCGACGCGCACGACCCCTGCAGCCGCAACTGCCGCGTGACCACCTTTTGCAGCGGCAGGGTTACTTCGGGCTGGATATTTCCGATCAGCGTCACCGTTCCGCCCTTGCGCGTGCAGTCAATCGCGCCCGAAACAGTTTCGTTTCTACCCACGGCTTCATACGACAGGTCAACACCGCACCCGTCCGTCAGCTTCATCACTTCGGCTACCAGCGCCGCACCCGAGGCGTGCAGCACCTCATCGGAACCTACCTGTTTGGCTAATCTCAACCGCGTATCGTCTACGTCCGCGGTGAATACCCTTGCGCATCCTGCGGCGCGCGCCGCCTGCACCGTCAGCAGGCCGATCATTCCAGCGCCGATCACCAGCGCCGTCTCGCCGCCTTTCGCCTCTGAAACACGCACGCCATGCAATGCCACCGAGGCCGCTTCAAGCATCGCCGCCTCAGCGAATGAAATGCCTTCCGGCAGCCGGTATGCGATTCGCGCCGGAACCGAAACGAACTCAGCGAATGCGCCGTGACGGCGGTAATCGCCGCACGAAACGCCGATCACCTGACGGTTATCGCAAAGATTGGCTTCTCCTCGCCGGCAAAAAGAACACTCGCCACAATAGACGGTGGAATCGAAGGTTACGCGATCCCCCTTGGCGAAGCCTGAGACTCCGCTGCCCACGGCAGCCACAGTTCCGGCGGCCTCGTGGCCCATCACGATCGGCGGAATGCGCCGTCCCGACGATCCGTCGTAACCATGCACATCGCTGCCGCAGATGCCGCACGCCTCAACGCGCACCAGAAGCTCCCCGGCGCCTGCCGTCGGCAAAGGCATATCTGTGATTTCAAGCTGATTGTAGGCAGAAAGAAGCAACGACTTCATTGCGGTTCAGACTCGCTATCTCTATTGCGGCGCAAAGAGGACTCCGCGCCTGGGTTGGTTAAACGTCGCAAAGGTCCACGGCTTCACGCAGGCTGGTCAGCGGATCGCGCGCGGGAACAAATTCCTGCGCCACATATCCTTTGAAGCCTAGGCCCACGATCGCTCGCATCACTCCGTCCCATTGTACTTCCTGGGTGTTGTCGAGTTCGTGACGGCCGGGCACGCCGCCGGTATGAAAATGCCCCATCCACTTGAAGTTCTCGGTGATGGTGGCGATCAGATCGCCTTCCATGATTTGCATATGGTAGATGTCATAGAGCAGTTTCACGTTGGGCGAATTTACTTCCTCCATGACGCGCACGCCCCACGCCGTGTGATCGCACATGTAGTCGTTGTGGTTCACTTTGCTGTTCAGCAATTCCATGCAAATCGTCACGCCGTTGTCTTCGGCGATCTTCTTCACCCGATTGAGCCCGGCGATGGTGTTGCGCGCGCCTTCTTCCTCGCTCATGCCCTTCCGGTTTCCTGAAAAAGTAATCACGTTGGGAACACCTGCCTTGGCTGCCAGTGGGATGTTGGTGCGAAAGGCCGCTTCGATGGCCGCGTGGTGCTCAACCCGGTTGAGCGCATCCGTGATCGTGCCTCCTCCCGCGTAGCCCATGGTGCAGATCAACCCGTAACGTCGCGGGACTTCGTATTCTTCGACCTCGAGCAGGTCAATGCCGGCAAGACCTATCTTCGCTCCGTACTCGCAGAGTTGGTCGAGAGGAATGTCTTTGTAACACCATCGGCATGCCGACTGATGAATCCTGTTCTTGCGCACCGGACGAGCCTCCTGACTTTGCGAAAGAGCAGGCAACGACGCCATTGCAGCGACTGCCAGACCGGATTTCAAGGCCGATCGGCGACTCAGTTGAGAACGGCTCATAGTCTTTGCCTGCACTTTCAGATTGTGATTAAATGCACTCCCACTCTACTCCATTCGCTTCCGTCGCGCACCGCAGACGCAGCTCTATGCTCTAGGCACGACGGATCGCAATACAGGGCTTGATTACGAATTAGAAAGTGAAGGCCAGACCGGCGCGCACGCTGCGCTGATCCTGCGCAAAGATCAGCAATGAGCCGTCGCTGAGGATATACGGGCAATAACCCTGGGCAAGAAGGTTCCTCACGTCGAGCAAGGCCTCAAAGCCACCCGATCCATCCCGCGTCAGATGTATGGGCTGACGGAGCTGAACATTCAGGAATGGCGATTCTCCCATCGCCTGGTAAGGGTCGACGGCAGTCACAGTCTCGTCGGGCTGCCAGCGATAGCTGGCGCGCCAACGGGTTCCTGTGCCGTCGAGCGTCCCGGAGAGAGTGATGGCATACATCTGCGCGCGTCTCGGATGAGCACCCGCGATCACTTGATTCAGTGTCGAAGGTTGAGGCGCCGCGGGCATTACCATTGCGCTGCCGCTCGCGTAGCTCACGCGTACAAAATTGCCGCCGGGCAGCCGATGCTCGACGCTGGCCTCAACGCCGGCAGTCGAATACTGCGGCCCCGCAGCGCGCAGCAAATTACTGGCCCTGTCAAAGAGCGCTGCTGAAGGCTCTGGAGAACCGTCTCCGTCGAAGTGGCCGAGGGCCTCCAGAGCAGGGTTCTCAATGTTGTCGGCGTACACTATCACGGCCGTACTCGAAGCGTCCGTGCGCCTCTCCCATCCGATCTCCTGATGTACACCCTTTTCGATTTTCAGCCCTCCGTCCCGCTCCGCAAATACCGGCTGAAAGAACCGAACCTCCGACTCGTCCGAACCTGTTTCCGGAACCATCGTGGCCACTCGGTAATGTAGTGTGGAACTGCCCCCCCGCCAGGAGACTGTGGCAAAAGGAAGCATCGCGGACGCCGCGCCACCCGGTATGCCGTTCATACGGCCCCACGCAAGATTCGCCCCAGCCTCGGCGTCTATCGCGTCGCCAAAATGCATGGTCTCTTCGCTGCGCATCGCAGCTTCATTCAGGCCCTGTCCGCCTCCGCCTTCCACCTCAGGATCCACGGTGATCGCTGCAACCGACTGCACAGAGCCCGCAAAACCCAGGTCCTGGCGGAATCCAAGCATCGATTCCATGCTGCCATCGCTGCCGGGCGCAAAATCCACGCGGGCCAGAAGCTCGCGGCCATTGGCAGGAGTGTTCTCTATCGACCCCGAGATGCGCTCTCCGCTCTCGCCGAATGTTCCCGCTTCTCCCGTTGCCATCAGGCGCGCCTTCAGCTTCGGCTGCGTACCCGAGCCATCCGATACCACCACGAGCGGCCCATCTTCGAGCCAGCGAAGAAGAGGCTTGTTCGCGGCTGAACGCAGCGTCCACGCCCAATCGTCCTTTTGAGCGTTCCCGGCACGCGGGTCGGCCGGCAGCCATTGAATCGCCTCATAAAGGGTGTTCAGGGTTAGGTTCACTACGGTGGTGCCGCGCACTCTTACGTTCTCGCGCAGCGACGGAAGGAACGAAGGCCCGATGGCCTTCAGAGCATACTTCCCCGGTAACAGCGACGAGATGACGAAGCGGCCTTCGTCGTTGGTATACACGCTGGTGACCACGCTCAGGTCCGAACGTAACAGCTCGACCTCGGCGCCAATCTGCGCAACCCCTTGCGAATCGCGCACCCACCCCGACACCGATCCCGTCGTCGCTCCAAACAGCGGAGCCACGCCCAGAACGATCATCGTCGCGAATCCGGCGAGATGTTTACTTCGCATCATTGACACAGGTCTGGGTTACTCACCCGCCGCGTCCCTGGCATGGTCTTCGTAAGCCGAAATTGCGCTTGCCCCGAATTCTTCTGTCCGGCTGGCATTCGCGCGAATTATCTCTTATTCCACGACAAAAGGTGCCGATTGCGCAATCTCTTGTTTCGAGATGGCGTCGTTTATCTTGACCGTCACCTTGTATTTGCCGGGTGGCAAGCCCGCGATCGGCAGGGTTTTTTCCACCGTCAATTGATCGCTGTGCGCGCCTAAATCCTTTGATTCCAGCTGCTTCTCGAGAATTACCGCATTGGTCCCCGTATCCGTGATTTGGTAGGTAACCGTCGCCGAGTTACTCTTGGTTGCCTCGTCGATACCAAGATTGTAAACCTGCATCCAGAAACTCAGATCCTGATTCCGCTTGAAGCTCACCGGCGTGGCCGAATTTGATGTGACTCTGGGTCGGACGAAGGTGTTTCCGATGATGAACTTATCGCCGCCGATCTGGCGCGACGGCACAGTGTACATCTCATCGGCCAGAATCAGACTCGATGCGCCCAGCTTTTCGTCGTTGTAAATCGGAACCGTAATCCCCCTGCCGTAAATGCCGATGTGATCAGGGTTATTCACGTCCTTAATGGCAATATCCAGACGATAGAGCCCGGGTTGAAGTGGCAGAGCCTTCCAATACACTCTCTTTTGGTCGAGAGCCTTTTCCAGCAACTCTGATGGCTCATCCACCTCGACCGTGTCTTCAAAAGTCTGCACAGTCTTGTGCATGATCGTCGTCACTTTGCCCAGAATGTTGACCACGCCCTTGGACACGCCGTCTTTCGTCACAAAAGTGATGTCGCGGTTGCGGATCTGAATTGTGATCGGCACCAGGTCAGTGCTTTCCGTGACCTTCACAAAATCCGTACGAACATCGAACGGAAAAGGCGGACCGGTCAGGACCTTGTGCTCCGACACAAACGCGTCAAGATCTGCGAACTTGATCGGCGGCGGAGCGAAGATCTTGGCCTGCAGTTCGATGCGATCGAATTCCTTGGCCTGGTTGGCATCGCTCCCAGGGCCCTTGCCGAGATTCTCCATGCCGCCCTGGAAGCGGTCGGTCTTGTCCTTGTGCTGCATCTGCTCATCCAGAGTCAGCCCGGCCCCGGGCACGTGTAGCAGAGCGTCCTTTTCGCTGCGATCAATCGTGAAATGGTAGTCCCCGCACTGGCAGCTATCCACAAACTCCAGATCGATGTTCTCGCCGATTCCTTCGAGATAGCGATAGTGCCAAACCTCAAACGGAAAGGTGGAGGTTTCTCCACCACCTTCGTCCATCGGCCGCTCGTACATGCCCCCTGAGGGATGGGAATCGATCGAATCCGCCGGGCCCCACATAATGTAGATGCGCCCCCGGTCGGTCTTCCAACCCGGTTTCCCGGCAGCGAAATGCTCGTTGGCGTAGGCGATCCGCCGGTAGTGTTCCTCGCGAAACTCATTCTCCGGTGAGTCCGGGTTTGGGTTCCGCCGCAGCCAGAAGTTCTCGATAAACGCCTCACGCTCCTCGTCGTTACTGAGGCTCATGAAAGCTTTGCGCTCTTCATCGGTGATGATGTACGGAACTTCCTCACTCAACCAGGTCTTATAGGGGCCCTTCAACTCCTGGCGCAGTTCCCTCTGGGCCTTAGCCCGTTCTTTGTCACTCATTTGGCGCCTGAGCGGATCGGGCTCCTGGCTCTGACCGTTGGCCGGCGCGGCCTGGCTCGTCGTAGCGCCATCTTGCGCCCTCAGACGTGGTCCCGGAATGGCGGCGAGGCCGAACACGAGACCAGTGAACAATAACCGGCGGCTGCTGAGAATCATTGCCTTGGATACTCCTGCGATGCTCTATTTTACGGCTCAAAGAGACGCCGGGCAAGGTTCCGGGCATGGAGCTTCAGCCTTTCGACGCACCAGGAATGCCAAGGTCACCTCCTAAGCGCTTGAAGGAGCGCCGGAACCCGGGGTCAAGAACGCAGAGAGTAAACGCATTCACCCATCTTCTAAGGAACTCTTGGCGATCGAGTCGCGTAAAATAAGCGTGAGCCATTCTCACTGAAGCGCCATGAAGAAGATTCTCCTCATTTCTCTCGCCATAGTAGTCACTGCCGGCCTGGTCACTTTCATGGTGATTAGGCAACAATCCGGGTACACCAAGGTTCTCACCGCCAAAGTTGCGCGCGAGGATCTCTCCACAATCATTAGCGGGACAGGCCAGATCAAGCCGAAAACCTATGTGAATGTTGGAGCTACGGCGATGGGCCGAGTGACCCACCTCTACGTCAAGGAGGGCGACCGGGTCACTCAGGGTGAAACCGTGGCAACCATTGAGAACGTGCAGCAGGAAGCGACTGTCACCGGTCAGCAAGCCGCCATCTCCGCCGCGAAGACGGATATTGCCTCTTACGTTGCGGCCGAAAAGACCGCCGAGGCCAATCTGGCTCATGCGCAGGCTGACCTGGAGCAGAAGAAACTTGACTGGGACCGTGCCCAGGCTCTCTACAAAGACGGCATCATGGCCAAGCAGGACTTCGACGCCAAGAAAGCCGCCTACGATCTCGACGTAGCCTCTGTCGCCCAGGCCGTCGCCGGCGTCAACCAGGCCAAGGCCAACACCGATTCAGCTCGCGGCCACCTGCAGACTCAGGTCGCAACCTTGCGTGCCAATCAGGATCTCCTCGACCGCACCATCGCAGTGGCTCCCTTTGACGGCATTGTGACTAACGAACCCGTGCGCGAAGGCGAGACGGTGGTCGAAGGCATCCAGAACACCGAAGGCTCCACGCTGATGACGCTCGCCGACATGAGCATCATCACCGCCGAGGTCAAAGTCGACGAAACCGACATCGTGAATGTTCAACTCGGCCAGCCCGTTGATGTGACCGTGGACGCGTTACCCGGCAAGACCTTCAAGGGCCATGTGACCCTGGTTGGCGACCAGGCGCTTCTTCGCTC
>Ga0335069_10009137_pt1 | contig 14134 bp, 13 predicted proteins | sample Lox_Sample_11_FD_206714 | JGI IMG/M metagenome (GOLD analysis project Ga0335069, IMG submission 206714) | Soil microbial communities from Loxahatchee National Wildlife Refuge, Florida, United States - Lox_Sample_1.1 | ecosystem: Environmental > Terrestrial > Soil > Wetlands | place: USA... | reverse complement strand
ATGAGCGGTGCCGGGTAGAAGAGGAGTGTCTCACCCAGGGCGAAGGTGACGTCCTGGTCGACCTGCGGGGCAGGGGCGTAGCGGGTGTCGCCCGGCTGGTTGGCCGCGATGTTGCAGATCCCGGAGATCTTCGCCGTCACCACCCCGGCACGGCGGTCGACGGAGCAGACCGACGGCGTCGTGCTGCTGTAGGCGACCGGGAGGCCCGAGCTGGCGATGGCCGACACCGTCACGGAAGTTTGGTTGACTATGGGTGATGGGGCAGGCGCGAACGTGATCGTCTGGGAGCGGGCTTCGACGGCGGGGCCCTCACCCGCACAGGCCCACGCGGTCACGGCAGCAGCGGCGGTGAGGGCCGCGCGGAGCGCGGCGCCTCCGGGAGTGGTTCCAGTGCGGTGCATGCGCGTCCTCGAGGTGCTCACAGCGACACGTTCAGGGCCACGTTGAAGGAGCGTCCCATGCCCGGAACGGGCACGCCCCACCGGATGCCATTCGTCGTCATCGAGGAGCCCTGGCCCAGGTAGGCTCCGCCCAGAGGATTGGAGTAGAGGCGATCGAGGACGTTCTCGATGCCGAGATCCAGGCGCGCGTGCTTCCACTCGAAGCTGCCGCGCAGGTTGAGCAGCCAGTAGCCGCCGGTGCGGACCTCGTTTCGCACCCCGGACACCCGATCCTTGTCGGCGACCGCCACCACCTCGCTCGTCCCCGTCCAGGGACCCAGCCGGTGGATGATCGCCACGTTCGCGCTGGGCGGCATGATGTTGTGGAGGTCGTCACCGGTGGTGAGATTCGCACCTCGGACGTAGCTCAGGGCGGCGGTCCAGCTCCACGTGCCGTACGCCTCCGGCGCGGGAAGCCGCAGGCGTCCCGACAGGTCCAGCCCGTAGAGCCGGGCGGACTGGTTTGCGTACTGGAGCAGCACGAAGCCTTCGCTGGCGGTCTGGTTCTCGGCGGAGCACTGGCCGAAGTCACAGCGTCGGGCGTCGACGTAGTCCTGGATGTAGGTGGCGAAGCCGGTCGCCCTCACCGCCCATCTCTTCCGGGAAGCGTTGCCCCAGTCGCCCGTGACGCTGACGGTGTGGGCGACCTCCGGCCGGAGGTCGACCTTGCCGACGTACCCGTTGCCGTCGCCGACGAAGTTGTTCATCAGCGCCGCCATCGCGTTCGTCGACCAGGCGTAGCGCTCGTAGAGGTTGGGGGATCGGGTGGTGCGCGCGTATCCTCCCTCGTAGGACTGCCTCGACGTCGGCGCGTAGCGGAGCAGTGCAGTCATGTTCCAGTTCCAGTCGGTGCGCGCGCGCTGGGCTGCGTTGAAGGCAGCGGCGTCGTTCCCCCAGGCAGCCAAGCCGTTGTCGTAGCCCTGGACCGGCCCGGCGTCGGTCGAGACCGTGTCGCCGCGGACGCCCAGCTGGCTCGTCCAGCGCTCGTTCCAGCGCGTCTCCCACTCGGAGAAGGCGTCGATCTTCTGCCTCTGGCCGTAGTCGATGTTCCAGAAGGTGTTCGGTCCCATCGCCCCGCCCACCGGAGGCCACCAGTCGAACAGCGTGTAGTACTGGTACTCGGCGCCGGTCCGGAGGGTGTTCCGCTCCGACAGCTCGACGTTCGCCTTGACCAGCGCCGCCCTGGTCTTCGCCCGCGTGTTCATGGGCATGCCGGTCCCGTACGAGAAGCGATCCGGCCCCATGTTCATCGCATGCCACGTGCTCTGGTAGGTCGCGCGGGCTTCGAGGTCGCCCCAGCCGAACCGCCCGGTGTAGCGGGCGGAGAGGAGCCAGTTGTCGTTCCCGGTCATGTCCATTCGCTGGTTCGGGAATCCCTCGAACCGCACGGTCTGCTGGGTCCCCACCAGCTGGAGCGCGTGCTTCCCCTGCTGCAGCGCCAGCGAGAGGGCCCGCTTCATCGCCCCGCGGTAGGCAGAGGAGGCCACCACGTCCCCGGGGATGGGCGGGCCGCCCTCGCGTCCGGGCGCCACGGGCTTGAAGGTTTCCCCCGCGGAGTAGTTGTCGGACCGGGAGTCGGACTGGTCGAAGGTGAGGCTCAGCCAGCTTCCCGCCAGCGTGGCGCCGATGGTGTACCCGTGGGCGTTTCCGTTGCTGCGGAAGAACGCGCCGGCCCGGCCCCGGGCGACGAACCCCTGACCGGGAACGGCGAACTCGGGCGCCGCGGACTTCACCTGGATCGATCCACCGATGCTGTCCCCACCGACGCTGACCGGGGTGACCCCGGAGAAGACGGTCACGCTCGCGACCGTGGCCGGATCGGCGTACGACAGGGGCGAGTTCATGTGGTTGGGGCAGGACGGGGTCAGGTCTGTACCGTCGATCTGCACGCGGACGCGGTCGTCGCCGAGCCCGTGGATCGCGGGGAGGCTCGAGATCCCTCCCGCACCGCTGAGGGTCACCCCGGGAATGCTGCGGAGGAGCTGGGCGGCATCGCCGGTGGCGGTCCGCTGCGCCGCCAGGTCCGCCTGGTCCGCGCGAGCGGAACCCGGCGTCCGGCGAGCCGTGACGGTGACGGGATCGAGCGTCACCGTGATCGGCTCGGGCGTCGCCTCCTCCTGCCCGTGCGTCGAAGCCGGCACGAGAAGGAGCAGCACGGGGGCAAGTCCGAGCAGCAACCACATGAAAGGTCCGATCTCTGGTTGATGAGGGGGCTCGAAGTGCCTCGCGAGCCGCGCGAGCGAGTCTCTGGGAGTGCGGCGAGCACACACCACCCTCCGCCGCGCGACTACGCCTCGAACGGCATGGTTCGGTCAGGTTGCTTCCTGGGCAGCGCCGGGCACCACGGGGCACGCGACCGGCGCGCGGTCGCGAACGGTCCGGGGGAGCGCTTTGTCAGGCAGATCTCGGAGGAGGGACTTCCGGCTCGAGCACCCGCGTCGGAGCACGTTCCAAGCGAGCTGGACGAGCCTCGCTGAGCGGCACGAAGGCGAGAACTGGCCTCGGTTGCAGGCAGAACGGCTCGAGGGACTCTGCTCGGGCGAGCGAGCGAGTTCCTCCGCCACACGGGTCTTCGAGGCACGGGACCACCCGTTCACCTTGCCCGGTACGACCCGAGGCCGCGCGCCGACACAATGGGCAGGTACACACGTGATGGCCGGAGGCGTCCCTCTTGCACATGCAGCGGTGATGTTGCGCTGGCGCGTGCACGGCCACGACGCGCGGCGCGCCCGAGAGCGAGAACGCCACCAGCACCGCCGCGACTCTCGCGGCCATCGCAATGCGCGTGCGACCAAGCATGTGCCCGCAGCGTAGGAAGTCCCGGGCGAGGATTCAATCCCGCCCGGGCGCGAGCTGGCTCCCGTCGCGACACCGTCGCGTTGGAATGGAAGCAGGAGCACGCGTTGCCACGCGTTCGATGACGAAGCTAACCCGGCGACACGGTTGATCGATCTCGCCGTCACGACGACCGGCTGGCGCCTCCGTGACCTAAGGTGAACGGTCGGGATGTACCTGGATGGCGGGACGGCTCTCGTCTAGATACCCACCCAGCAATCCCCGTAAGGGGTCGTGCGCGCTCTCGCCTCTGTGCTTAGCGGAGGAGAGTGCTCGGCGGCCTCTCCGCTCTCTTCCCGAGCAGGATCGCAGCGGCGCTCCTGATCGTCGCCCTCTCGGGCGCCGCAGGTCTCGCCCCTCGTCCTCGCGCCGTCGAGCACCGCTGCCATTGCCAGGGGATGATGGTGAACGGGCGCCACGTGTGCTCGTGCCCCATATGCCGCCTGGCCGCGCTCCAGGCGGCGGCGCGCAACAGAGCGGCGCCCGCTTCGCGCCGCGATGCTGCCTTGAGCGCGGCGAGCGAGGCGACGGGGCACATCGAAAAGAGCGAGGTCCCCTGCTACTCGTCGCAGTGCGACCACTCCGGTGACTTCCCCGGCACGAGGCCGGGCACGGAACCCTTCGCCCTGCCGAGAATCCCAACGCTCAGCCTGGACGCGGTCGCGATGGACCGCGGCGACGTCACGAGCGCTCCGGCCACCCGGGATGCGCTTCCCGAGGTTCCGCCTCCCAGATCCGGCCGGTCGTAGAGCGGCGGCGGGCGACTACCGGCGACGGGCCGGACTCGTCCACCTCATTCACGATGGGTGTGATCTCGGACTGTCCCGCAAGGGATGGAGGCAGGACATGCTTCTAAGAATGCCCCCGCGAGGGCAACCAGCGATGGGAAGTGAGCTCGAGCACGAGCTCGAGGAGCCATCGTTTCGCGGCTCTCGTACGGTGGAGGAGGCTCGAGATGGGAACACCTCCGCGACAATCGAGCCGGCGCTCCCGATTCTCAGCCCTGCGTGGGCCTGCTCCGTCTGCGGGTGTGGTGATCCGCTGCTCGCATCCAGCGACCCGGCCGCCATCACCGGCGGCTTCCGTCTTCAGCTCGACACGGAGTACCTCCGCATCGACGCGGGCACCGATGACCAGCCGGGCTACACCGACCAGCTCACCCAGTGGTCCTACCGGCTCAACGCCGTCTACCGGCCGATCGAGCCGCTCTCGCTCAGCGCCACCGTCCCCCTGGTGGACAAGTCCATCCGCACCGTGGGCGGGGGAACGAACGTGTCCGATTCGTCACTCACCGGCCTGGGCGACGTCGAGGTCGCGGCCCGCTATGCCCTCTGGACGAGGGTGAACTTCGGCGCCCGGCGAGTTCAGGAGTTCGCCCTCTCGGGGGGGTCGGCCCTGCCCACGGGACACCACAACGCCAAGGACTCGGATGGCAACCTCATCGATCCGCACGGACAGCTGGGGGCGGGCGGGTGGGGGCCGTTCGCGGGGATCCACTACCGCCTCGAGCAGGGTGACTGGATGGGCTTCGCCAGCCTCTCCTACAGGCTTCGCACCCAGGCCACCTACTTCGACCACAGCAAGTACAAGTTCGGCGACGCGGCCCTGTGGAGCGTCCACGGACAGTACCGGCCAGTGAGCAAGCTCGCCCTCGACCTGGGAGTCGATGGTCGGTACGCGGTTGCCGATCGCGCGGTGGACTCCGACGGGACGGTCACGGCTCGGGTGGAGAACACCGGCGGGACGGTCCTTTCGCTGGCGCCGGGTGTCTACTTCAACGCCCTGGGAAAGGCGTGGCTCTTCGCTCGCAGCCAGGTGCCCGTCTACAAGCACCTGTTCGGCGAGCAGGACGTGAAGCCGTCCTTCACTGCCGGGATCCAGTACCAGGTGTTCTAGCTTCTCTACGGAAGACGCAAGCCGACCAGAGGAGATCTCACATGAACCGATTGCTCACCATGCTGGTCCTCACGATCGCCTTCGCTCTGGCCTCGCTGGCGGACGAACCCGTCGCCCGCCGAGTGGAGATCAAGGTGACGGAGGACGGCTTTGAACCCCGGGAGGTGCAGCTGAAGAAGGGCGAACGCGTGGCGCTGGTCTTCACGCGGGTGACCGACGATACGTGCATCACTGCCATCGACATCCCGGCGGAGAAGGTATCCAAGCTGGACCTGCCACTCGACAAGCCGGTCTCGGTGACGATCACCCCGGCGAAGGAGGGCACCGAGGAGTTTCACTGTTCGGCAATGGGGATGGGGGACGGCAGGTTGATCGTCTCCAGATGAAGCATCGAAGACCGAGAGGACACGAGGAGGTCAAAGCCATGGATCGACGCCAGTTCGTGAAGGCGGGTACCTCGGTGATGTTGGCGGGCGTGGCCGCCAAGGCATTCGCCGCGGACGAGATGAGCGGTCATGAGCACCACCATCAAGAGGCCAAGGGCGCTTACGGTGGCGGCGGAGGTGCCAAGAAGTACGCCGCCCTCGTCGAGGCGGCCGCCAGCTGCGTGAAGACCGGAGAGATCTGCCTCGAGCACTGTCTCGCTCTCCTCCGAACCGGCGACACCAGCATGGCACGCTGCTCGACCACGGTGAGCGCGATGCTCCCCCTCTGTCGGGCCGGGCTGGCCCTCGCCGTCCAGGACTCGCCGCATCTCAAGGCGCTCGCGGCGGTCTGCGCCAGGACGTGTCGGGATTGCGAGGCGGCTTGCAAGGAGCACGCCACCCACCATGAGGCCTGTCGCTGGTGCATGGAGTCGTGTCAGCGCTGCGCTCAGGAGTGCGAGAAGGTCGCTGCCTGAAGGAGTGCGTCGGGCGGCCACTGGGATGAGTCATGAACAGGTCGAACAAGGCAGAATGGAAACAGGGCGCCGAGGCGGGGGAGGTCGGATCGGTGCTCCTCGCGACCGGCCTCACGCTGATCTCGATGATCCTGTTGCCGGCGCTCGCGGGGCGGCTCGGGCTCGGGTCGAGCATGGCCCTCGCGCTGCGTGGCGTGCTCATGCGCGCCTCGGGTCGTGTCTGACCCGGCGGTGTGATATGTTTGTCCCGGATCAAGCGGTGGCGGTGACGCTGTGCCGTACGCGCACGAAGTGGCGCCGCGGCGTTGCTCGACAGGCTTGGGCGGTTGGTAGCGTTGGCTGGGATTCCGCCTTCGGAGGGCAAATGCTCCTCGCGTCGGACGGCCACTGGGTAACGCGCCTTGCGACCGCGGCGGTTCTGGTCGCGGCGGCAGCATGCCATGCCTCCGCGCGGCAACCCGAGCGCGGCCAGCGCGCGCCCGCGTTCGTGCTGACGCAGTTAGATGGCGGCCCGCTGCGCTTTCCGGACGACGTCCGCGGTCGGCCCGCGATCATCCGCTTCTGGGCGGCCACGTGCCCGTTCTGCGAAAAGGAGCTGCGGGACATCGAGGCGCTCCTCCTGCGCCATGGCTCCACAGGCCTGGTGGTGGTGACGGTCAACGTCGGCCAGAGCCCGGCGAAGATCGCTCAGGTCGTGAAGAGGAACCACCTCACCTACCCGGTGCTCGTCGACGAGGAATCGTCGGTCGCACGGCTGTACGGGGTGGTCACGCTCCCGACCGCCTTCTTCGTGAGACGGGACGGGACGGTCCACGCCAAGCTATTGGGCAATGTGACGCCGGAGACCGTTGAGCACATGCTCCTGGAGATATTGTGAGCGTCGCCACGGCCACCTGTGACCTGTGCGGCCTCGGACTCGGCCTCCGGCCGGTCCGCGTGCGCGACCCGGAGAGAGAGCTTCAGTTCTGCTGCGAGGCGTGCCGCGGCATCTACGAATTGCTGCACGGGCTGCGGAGCCGAACGTCCCCGGCCGAGCCAGGCAAGCCGCGCACGCCTCGGACCGCAGGGTGATCGCAAGCAAACCACCACGAGGAGGGCGGAGATGTACCACATGCCAGATGGTGCGCACATGATGGGTCAACCGGGCCTGGGCGGTTACGTCGCAGCCGCAGGTCTAGGGGCGACCGCGGTCGTCGCCGGGCGAGGTGTGCTGGGTCGATTCCTGCGGAGCCCGATCGTTCTGCTGACGGCCGGCTTCGCCGCCGGCTATCTCGTCCACCGGTATCGGAAGGAAATCATGCTGGCGGTCGCGAAGGCCACCGACGCCGGTAAGGACCTGTGGCTGCAGCAGAAGGAGTCGCTCGCCGACCTGCTCGCCGAGACCAAGGAGACCGAGGAGCAGGCCACGAAGCAGGAGGCCGGTGAGCACTAGCGGGTGCGGCCATGACCAGGCAGGAAATCGAGGCCGGGATCGCCCTGCGGTACCGCCACGCGGACCACCTCCGCTTCGCGCTTCCCGCCGCCCTCTGTACGGACCTTGCCGCAGCGTCGATTCGCAAGGCGCTGGCGACGGTTGACGGTGTGTGGCGTGTGGACGTCTACCCCCGTAACGGAAAGCTCTCCGTCCGCTTCCACGAGAGCATGTGCTCCGTGCGCGACATCGCGCTGGCGCTGCGGGCCGCGGTCGCCCGCGCGCACGAGTCCGGACTCTTGGAGCCGGCCGCCTCGGCGGCCCGTGCCGCGCCTGCCGCCGGGCGACCGAGGGGGCAGGCCGCCTCCCTCGGCCAGAGGGCCAGGGAGCTGCGCGCGCGAGCCAGGCTCATCACGGAAGTGCTGAAGTCGCGAATCGAGGCGGACCCGGTGCTCCGCAACATCGTCAACGAGCGCACCATCAAGCGGTTCCTCAACGAGGTGCTCGCCTTCTATCTTATCAAGGTGCATTGGGACCTCATCACAAAGCGATGGCTGGTGGCGCCGCTCAGGCATCGTTACGAGTGGCTGGCCGTCATCTACCTGACGTACCTGCTCGTCCGCTCCAGGCGCGGCTCCCCCGCGAACGCCTGATGGCTCACGTGCACCTGCGCGTCGCTCATCTGCTCTCGCGGCGCGTGAGGGTGATCGTGCCGGCGCTGGTACGACAGCCCGAGCGCGCCTACGTGCTGGAGATCCTGCTGCGCAAGCGGCCGGAGATCCAGGCCGTGCGCACGGTCGCGGAGATCGGGTCCGTGACCGTTCACTTCGATCCGCGGCGGCTCCCCCGGGAGACGCTCCTCTCGGTGCTGGAGACCGTCATCGGTAACCTCGCCGCGAGGCCAGCCCTGGCCTCGCCGCGGAGACCCGCACCGCCGTCGAGCGGCGGCACACCTCGCCAGTACGCCGCGGCGGTGGAAGGCATGACCTGCGCCTCCTGCGCGTTGCTCCTCGAACTCACGCTCAGGCGGGACCGGCGCGTGGAGCTCGCGCAGGTGAACTTCGGTGCCGGAACCGCGGTCGTGCGCGGGCGCCTGTCGAAGGAGGAGGTGTTCGAGCACATCTCGCAGCTGGGCTACACGCCTCGTCCGATGGACACCCTGGCGCAACGCCGGCTGGTCGTGGAACGCGAGAAGGCTGCCATACGTGAGGCGGGGCGCCGCTTCACCTCGGCAGCTGCGTGGACGCTGCCGCTCATGGCGCTGGGCATGGCCATGCCGCGCTCGCCCTACCTCCGCATTCTGCAGGCCGTCCTCGCCACCCCCGTGCTCTTCGCGAGCGGCCGGCCGATCTTCGAGAGGGCCTGGAGCCTGGCGCGGCGGCGCCACACGAACATGGACACGCTCGTCGCGATCGGCGCGGGAACGGCCTACGCCTACAGCCTGGAGGCGCTGCTGCGCGGGGCGCGGCACCTTTACTTCGAGGCGGCCGCGGCCATCGTCACCTTTGTCCTGCTGGGGCGCTTCCTCGAGGAGCAGGCGCGCGGAAAGGCAGGCGAGGCGATCCGGGCGTTGGTCGAGTTGCAGCCGCAGACCGCGACCCGCGTGCGAGACGGTGTCGAGGAGGTCGTGACCGTGGAGCGACTCGCGGTGGGCGACGTCCTCCGGGTGCGGCCCGGAGAGCGCGTCCCGACCGATGGCGTTGTGCTGGACGGCGACTCCTATGTGGACGAATCCGTCATCACGGGGGAGAGCCTCCCGGTGGCGAAGAAGCCCGGCGATCGCGTGACGGGGGGATGCATCAGCGTGACCGGGTCCTTCACCCAGCGGGTGATGGCGGTAGGGCACGATACCGTGCTCGCCGGGATCGTGCGGATGGTCGACGAGGCACAGGGCGCGAAGCTCCCGGCGCAGAGGACGGCCGACCGGATCGTCGCGGTGTTCGTACCCGCGGTCATGGGTATTGCGGGGATGACCTCGGTGGCGCGACTCGGAGCGGGCTGGTCCCTGCGCAGTGCCCTCACGCGCGGGTCGGCCGTGCTGCTCATCGCGTGCCCGTGCTCGCTCGGTCTGGCGACACCGACCGCCATCATGGCCGCCACCGGCCGGGCCGCGCGGCACGGCATCTTCATCCGGCGCGGGGCGGCCCTCGAGACCATGGCAGGACAAACGGCCGTCGTTCTCGACAAGACCGGGACGATCACGGAAGGCCGCCCCGCCGTGACGGACTTCGTGAGCTTCACGAGGACGCCCGAGGCTCGCGTGCTCGCCCTGATTGCCGGAGCCGAGCGGGGATCGGAGCACTACCTGGCCCGGGCGCTGGCCGCATTCGCCAGCGGACGGGGCGCCACCCCGCTCCCGGCTACCGGGTTCTCGGCCGTTCCCGGCTCCGGGGTGCGGGCGATGGTCGACGACATGGCCGTCTGCGTCGGAAACAGCGCGTGGATGGCGGCGAACGGCGTGGACTGCGGAGCGGCGCGCGAATACGCGCGTGCGCTCGCGTCGAGGGGCAAGACCCCGGTGTTGGCTGCGATCGCTGGCGAGCTCGCAGCCGTGCTCGCGGTCGGCGACGCCCCGCGCTCCACCTCGGCGGCCGCGGTGCGCCATCTGCGGAAGCTCGGCGTCAGCGTACTGATGGCCACGGGCGACGACGAGGCGGTCGCGAGGCACGTCGCGGCCGAGGTGGGCATCCAGGACGTGGTCGCGCAGGCCACCCCGGAGCGTAAGCTGCGCCTCATCCACGAGCTGCGCGCCCGCGGGCAGTGCGTCGGGATGATCGGCGACGGCGTGAACGACGCCCCGGCACTGGCCGCCGCGGACGTGGGGTTCGCGGTCGGGACCGGCACCCACGTGTCGATCGAGGCAGCCTCCGTGACACTCGTCGGCGGCGACCTCGCCAAGGTGGGCGAGGCAATCGCCCTCTCCCGCGCCACGCTGCGCGTCATCCGCCAGAACCTGTTCTGGGCGCTGGGATACAACGCGCTCGCCATCCCAAGCGCGATCGTGGGGCGGCTCAGCCCGATGGTTGCGTCGGCGGCGATGGCCGCGAGCTCGGTCTCGGTCGTTGCCAATTCGCTGCGCCTGACGAGGGACTGAGGTGGGACTCGAGCTGCACTATTCGCTGGCTTTCGCCACCGGCTTCCTGGCCAGCGGCCACTGCGTCGGGATGTGCGGCGCGCTCGTCTCCGGCTTCTTCCTCAGGGCGGGCGAGGGCGGGCGGGGTGCACTGCCGGTCGGCGTCTACCACGGCACGCGCCTCGCCATTTATGGGTCGGTCGGTGTGGTGGCGGCGCTCGCCGGGAGCGTGCTCGTGCAGACGGGGATCGTGGGGAAGGCGCAGGGCGTGCTGCAGGCGGTCGCCGGTGTCGTCGTGATCCTGCTGGGTCTCGAGATCCTCGGGCTGCTGCCGTTCCGGCTCTCCTTCGGCGTCGCCTGGATGCCCTGGCTCCGGAGGCTGCTTCTGGAGGTTCCACGACGCGGCCCCATCGCGGGGGCCGCGCTGGGCGGGGTCGTCAACGGCCTCATGCCTTGCTCGATGACGCTGTCGCTAGCGGTCACCGCCACGACGGCCCCATCGCCCCTGGAGGGTGGTCTGTTCTTGCTCGCCTTCGGAGCTGGGACCCTGCCGTCGATGCTCCTCGTGAGCGTCGTGTTCGCGAGGCTGGGGGCCAGGGTGCGCGGCTGGCTCCTCAGGCTAGCGGCGGTGATCGTGATCGGCCTGGGCGTGGCCACCGTCATGCAGGGCGTCCGCTACTACTCCGCGATCCGCCGGCTGGCGAACTGGTGACCTTGTTTGTGTCCCCAAGGTGAGGCGACCCTTCCACACAGGACCTCGATCGACCCGCTCTCCCTCACCAGGTCCTCCGAGCAGAGCTCACCCGCGACGGACCGCGCGCGGTCACGACGGCCGAGGCCGCCGAACGTCTCGGGGTCTCGAGACGCACGGTCGAACGAATGGTGAAGAAGGGAGAGCTTCGCTCGATCCGGGTCGGTCGCTCGATCCGGTTTCCCCTTGAACAGCTCACGGAGTGTACTGATGATTAAGAGAAGGTCCTGGGCGGCAGGTGAAGTCTTCCCGCCTGGCAAACGCACCAAGAGCTGGTCCGTTCGCTACAGCAACTTCGCTGGCCGGCGCCGCTCGAAGTCAGGCTTCACCTCGGGGATGGAAGCTCGCCGATGGCTCGACTCGAAGAAGGACGAGATCGCTGTCGCGCGCGTCGGGGGCCACATCGCCGACCCCAAGCGCTTGCCGACGCTTCGCGAGCTCTCCCCCGAGTACTTGATGGAACGGAAGGCGACCAAGAGAGCAGGCAAGGAGGACGCGTCGCGCTGGCGAGTTCATCTTGCGCCGTGTTCGGCCACAAGAGGCCCGGGGAGGTGGACGCGGCGCTAATCCACCGCTGGGCGCTCGAGCAGGAGGAGGAGGACTACTCTCCGGGAACGCTCACCGTCGCGTTGTCGGTTCTTAGCGGACTCTACCGCAAGCTGCAGCGGGACCGCCTTGTCGCCCACAACCCATGCCTTGCCCTACCGGCGGAGACCAGGGCCCTCCTCCGCTCTCGTCGGGACCCCACCAAGACACCGTTCATCGAGAAGCTCGACGACGTCAGACGGATCTTCCTGTCGCTCGACCCCCCGCTGCACGTCGCCTACGCTCGGGGCGCACTCGGCGGGCTTCGCCCCTGCGAGATCTTCTCGCTGGAGTGGCCATCCGTGGACCTCGAGCGGCGTCGCATCTTCATCAGGAAGGAGTTCGGCAAGGAGCGCACCGTTCCGATCCTCGACTCGCTGCTGCCGGTCCTGAAGGAGTGGAAGCTCAAGTCCGGCGGTGTCGGCGTCGTGTGCCCACCGCTGCGACGCGACGGCAAGAAGATCGACAAGCGTACGCGGGGGGAACGGCTCCAGCAGGTGCTAACGAAGCTCGGCCTAGCGCGCCCGGGGTTGGGCTGGTACGAGGCGACGCGACACACCTTCGCCAGCCAGTGGGCTCGGCGGCCGGTCCATCGAGAAGCTTTCGAAGATCCTCGGCCATTACTCCATCGTCCAGACCGAGGTCTACGCCCACCTGCGGCCGGACCTCTTCAGTGCCGAGGACCTGGCCGGTCTCCCCGTCCTGCTTCGAAATGGTCGAGATTCAGTCCACGAAGAGCCTGAAAGGCCCAGGAACATCATTAAGTAAAGGCCGGAGCCGCCCTGTAAGCCGAGGTCTCCTCGCCTGGGCGGCTCCTGTCGCAAGTACGCGACACGAGGGCACATCACCTACCGTACAGCTGAACGCAAGTCGCCCGATCCCGACGCGTTCTGACCGAGAACTGTCCAAGAACTGTCCACGTCATAGCGACCCGGCGTGTGTTCCGGGGCAAGGTCGCAGGTTCGTAGGGGGGGCGGGATGCAGCACTTCTTGGAGACGACGCCGAATGGCGTAACTGTCCGCTACTGCGGCAGAATCTTCAAGAACCGTGTGGTGCACGACCTGCGGCGCTGCCTCGCCGCGGGGATTCCAAGCGGCCGAGGGCGCATATAGCCCCGAGCGCTGCTCGTTTCCTGGCTGCAACAGGCCCAACCACGCCCACGGCCTTTGCGACAGGCACCGGAACCAGCTCCGGCGAGGTGTCTCGCTCAGCGCCCTGCGGCCGCCGAGGAGACGACCGCGAAGTTTGTCCGAGGCGTGAGCACACTTGGCGCCGTGAATTCCTCGGGAAGGAGGCGGCGCGAACGATGTGGCATGCCGGCCAAGAAGGTGAGCACGAACTCGGTCGCCGGCCGTCGGCGCTCCGGGGTGATGTCTCTCCTCCGTGCACGCATCCAGCAGCAGCAACTCCCGCCCTCCCGGCCACCGCTCGTGGCGCGCTAGCCTGACAGCTCCGCGGCCCAGGATGTAGAGCACCGCCCGCTACCAGAACCCGGCCAGGTGGGCGAGAACGATCGTCGCACCTGCCAGCATTCCAGAACCGAGGGAGAGCCCGCCGCAGAGCGCGTACAGCCGCCACCGATTCTTGTCGGCCTCGCGGCCGATCGCCGCGAACTCGTTGAGCGTGGCCACCAGAGACCGACGGGCGTGGTCCGCTGCCCGCTCGAGATCGCCGCGAGCCCGCGATGCAGCAGCCGCTGCGGCTCTCTCCAGCGCCTCGGCCGGCCGTTCACTCGCGCGGGCTCGTTCGATCTCCTGCTGCTTCGCAAGAACCACCTCGAGCCGCTTCACCAGGTCACCAACGTCGCCGAGGACTTCCTGGTAGATGAACTCGAGCTTGCTTCGCGCGGGGTCGCCAACACCCATTCTCTTCCTCGACTACGCCGCCGCCTTGAACAGGTTCTCGTAGGTGGTGTCGAGTTGGCGCTTCACGGCCCGAGCAAGACTCTTGATGGCATGCATGTCGGCCGCGTGCTGGATCTTCTTCGCGTCCTTCTCCTTGTCGAGGGTGCGGATGAGAGCCTTGTAGTCCGTCTCGTCATCCATGACGGCCGCGATGGTCGTCCGTTTCTCGGTGAGGAGGTTGAACACCTCGTTCTCGTGGATAGCGGCATCCGCATTCGCGACGCAACTGTGCGTCTGCTTTGCGAAGCCGATGATGGCCTTGAACTCGTCCGCTACTTCATCCTGCACGCGATTGAAGAGCACCCGGATCCGCTCGGCGGGGACTCCGACCAGCGTG
>Ga0335069_10009136_pt1 | contig 14134 bp, 14 predicted proteins | sample Lox_Sample_11_FD_206714 | JGI IMG/M metagenome (GOLD analysis project Ga0335069, IMG submission 206714) | Soil microbial communities from Loxahatchee National Wildlife Refuge, Florida, United States - Lox_Sample_1.1 | ecosystem: Environmental > Terrestrial > Soil > Wetlands | place: USA... | reverse complement strand
CTACGAACACTCCATCGTGTCGCCGCGCGACATGCGCCGCCTGAACGCCGCCTTCTTCACCATGAACGGCGTCATCGCCATGGTCTTCCTGGTCTTCGTGGCAGCCGACCTGTGGCTGAAATCAGCCTTCAGCTTTTAGCTGACAGCTGACGGCTGGCGGCTTCTCCCTGAACCATGAACCCAACCCCTGCCCCCTGTGCTATGGTGCAGAAATAGAGACACAATGCACGATATCAAGATCGAACCAGCGGATCGCACCGCGTCGCCCACTGCCATGAAAATTGCCATCCAGGGAGAGCCGGGGTCGTTCAGCCACGAGGCAGCAACAAAGCTCGTGCCGCAGGCCACGATTGTGCCCACGTCCCTCTCCGCCGATGTGTTCAGCGCTCTGGCCGGCGGCAGCGTGGATGCGGCGGTCATCCCCATCGAAAACAGCCTCGCGGGCTCCGTGCTCGAGCACTTTGACCTTCTCCTCGCCCACCACGTGCAGGTGGAGCGCGAAACGCTGCTGCGCATCCGGCACAACCTCATCGGAATGCCCGGCGCCACGATCGACAACATGGACCGCGTGTTTTCACACCCCGTGGCCCTTGCCCAGTGCCGTCGCTTCCTGGCCGAGCATCCTGGCATGGAGTCATTCGCCTACTACGATACCGCCGGCAGCGTGAAGCAACTGATGGAGTTGCGCGATCGCCATGCGGGCGCCATCGCCAGCACCGCGGCCGCGGAGCATTATGGCGCCCGGATTCTCCAGGCCGACATTGAGGACAATCCGGAAAACTATACGCGGTTCTTCCTCATCCGCCGCGCAGCCGACGCGGTGACCGATCCCGCGGCCAACAAGATCAGCATCGCCTTCAGCGTGCAGAATCGCCCCGGATCGCTGGTGGAAGCGCTCGCGGAGTTGTCGGCGCTGGGCACGAATCTCACCAAGATCGAGTCGCGTCCCGTGCACGGCAAACCGTGGGAATACATCTTTTACGTCGACTGCCAGATTGGGACACGCGCCGAAGGCGACCGCGCGCTGGAGGTGCTTGCGCCGCACTGCGCCATGGTCAAGTCGCTGGGGTGCTATCGCGAAGCAAGGGAGTAGGAAAAGAGAGTAAATCGGGAATTGAGCCGGATGGACCGGGTTACTTTTTCATTCGATATTCTGGATTCCGGCGACACCAGCCGGCCTGACCAATCATCCATTCCATCAAGATTCTTCGGCGGGCAGACGTGTTCGCAACCGGAGAACGAATCAAGCAGAGCTAAGGGAGAGGCGTGCCGATGGGAAGCAAAATCTGGAACCTGTTCTTCGGGTGCCGTCATCGGGAGCTGAGCCGGGCGTTCACCAGCGGGGGCGAGACCTACAAAGTGTGCCTGCAGTGCGCGGCGCATCTGCCGTACTCCTGGGAGACGATGACCGTGGTCCCGGCGGGAAAGCAGGCAGGAAAGATCGTCAACGGAAGACCGCGCTGAGGCAGGTGCAATTCCCCGCGCCTGCAACGTTGTAACAAAGTAGCTTATAGCTGAACGGGGAGAGACTTCGCGCACTGCCAGACGCTGGCGGCGCCAGAACTCCTTATATCAGGCCCGTTTATGCCAGACCCCTATTTGGCTGGCCGAGCAGCCAGCGCCGCGCAGAGCGGAGTGTCCTTGAATGGGGCGTGCGCCGGATCGTTGACCACGGCGGCAGACCAGTTCCAGGTGCGGCAGATTTCGCCGGTACAGGAATCGAAGGCCAGATCGGCCTTGAGCGCCGGGGAGAGGTCGAGCTGCGCGAATCGATGATCGGCGTTGCAGCGCGGCCCCGGTGTCGTGCTCGCGCCGCCGAGGCGGCCGCGGATGCCGCCGAGAGCCAGGAAACCAACCACTCCCACCGCGAGGACAAGAAGGGTGAGCTTGATGAGCGAAACGAGCCGCCGCCGGGTCTCAGCCTCCATGCGAGTCCTCCCCGTCAAGCCAGCATCCTACCTGTACGGAGGATCGGAAGGCCAGTTGGAAAGCCCGCCCCCGTGTATAATCTCCCACCATGAGCGGCATGATCGATGATACCCGGCGGCTTCTGCAGGATCTGGTATCCCCGGATCTGAAGGCACTGCAGGTCCAGGTCGCAGCCCTGGAGAAGCTCGTCAACGAGCGGTTCAACGGGATGCAGACCAACATCGGATCCCAGCTTCAGGCTGTCGAGATGAAGCTTTCGGGGCAGCTTTCCGCCCTGGAGGGCAAGGTGGATTCGAATCACGCCAGCGTGCTCAACTCCCTGAACCTGGACAGGCGCATTGAGCGCCTGGAAGTAGCGCTCAGCAGCGCCGCGACCGACGAGACCGGCGAAGAGACAAGGCGGACCATGTCCCCCCTCAGATACAAGACCACTGCGTCGCAGGCTGCCGCCGCTCCGGCGGCTGAGCCCGAAGCGCTCGAAGCAGGGGCGGAATAGCCCGGCAAGGAATCCTGTGCCATTCGCGTACACCCTTTTCTCTGCAGCCTGGCATGCCGATGGGGCAGATATGCTTCCAGATTCTGCCGCCACCGGGCCGCGAAATACGCGTCTATCCTGATATGGACAATCGTTTCCGCTGCCCCTGCTGTGGCTACCGAACCCTGAAGTCGCCGGAAAGCCTCGAGTTGTGCCCGGTGTGCTGGTGGGAGGACGACGGCCAGGAAGACGACGATGCCGCCGAAGTGCGGCAGACGGTCAACGGATCCCTGAGCCTCAGCGAGGCGCGGGCTCACTACCATGCCTGCGGCGCCTCTCATCCGCGGTTCCTTTCCCACGTTCGCAAACCACAGGCATCGGAACAGTAAATGACTTTGGTACATCCTTCCTCGTTTTGAACAGGCAGGAAGGTTTGACCCTGCCCACAATTCCCTCTTACCATGATTAGAAGGATTTCCCCAAGGTGAGCGGAGGCCAGAAGCCTGAACGCCGCTCCCGCACGGCGTCTTTTTGAGTTGGCGCACACAGCGCCTGGAAGGCAGAGAAGTTGAACTCCGCAGACACCCTCGAGAACAATCAGAATCCGGCAACCACTGAGACCGGGCACGAAGGTCACGATCACCCCCACACCCACGATCATGATCACGAACACGACCACGAACACGCGCACGGGCCAGTCCTGAATCCGGACTGCACCCGCGAGCTGGTGCTCGACATCCCCGCGGAGGACGTGACGAAGAGCTTTCGCACCGTGACGCGGAACTACCAGCGCTACGCGCGCATTCCGGGCTTCCGCGCGGGCAAGGTGCCGGAAACGGTCGTCAAGCGCAAGTTTGCCACCGAAATCCGCAAGGAAGTGATTGACGGCCTGCTGCCGGAACGGTTCAACCAGGCGGTGCGCGAGTTGGGCGTGACCCCCGTGGGCCAGCCGCAGGTGACCGAGCTCACAGTGGAGGACGGCCAGCCGCTGCACGTCAAGGCGGTCTTCGAGTTCGTCCCGGCGTTTTCGGTGGAGGGCTACCAGGACGTCACCGTGCCCAAGCCGGCCGCCGAGATCACCGAAGAAGAGTTCCAGCAGGAAATGGCCCATTTGCGCGAGAGCCGCGCGACCGTGGAACCAGTGGAAGAAGACCGTCCGCTGACGGACGGCGACTGGGCGCAGATTTCCTACACCGGCCGCATCGAGGGCCAGGAGGATGCGGAGCCGATCGCGAGCGAGGACGCGCTGGTGGAAATCGGCGGCAAAGACACCGTGGAGGCGTTCACCTCGGCGCTGCGCGGGGCCAAAACCGGCCAGCAGTTGCAGGTCTCTGCCAGCTACCCGGCGGAGTATCCCCAGGTGCAACTGGCCGGAAAGACGGTGGACTACGAGATCGAAGTGAAGGCGATCAAGAAACGCACCGTTCCGGAGCTGAACGACGATTTCGCCCGGGAGTTGGGCGAATACGAAAGCCTGGCGGAACTGGAGAAGCGGGTTCGCGAACATCTGCAGAGCCGCAAACGGCGTAGTGTAGAAAGCGAGACCAAGGACCGGCTGTTCCAGGCCCTGATCGAGCGCTTCCCCTTCCCGGTTCCGGAATCGCTGGTGCAGGAGCAGATCGACGCCCGGCTGGATCGCGGGCTGCGCGCCCTGGCCGGCCAGGGAATGTCGACCGAACAAATGCGCAAGCTCGACTTCGGCCGGCTGCGCGCGGCGCAGCGGGACAGCGCGGTTGCCGAAGTGAAGTCTTCCTTGCTGCTGGCCAGGATCGCCCAGCAGGAAAACCTGGAAGTATCGGATGAGGAACTGGACCGCGAAATCCAGATTGCGGCGATCCAGAGCCGCGAGCCGGTTGACGCTCTGCGGCAGCGTTTGACGCAGGACGGCGGGCTGGCTAGAATCCGGGAACAACTGAAACGCGAAAAAACCGCTCAATTGTTATATGAACGGCTTCCGGCCTGAGGGCAGGCCGGATGATCCCCCGGCCACCCAAGACGCAGGAGCGGTGGCATAGGCCAGGAACCAGGGCGCAACAAGCCCTCACGACAAGCGGAAAGAGCGAGACGAAGCATGGCATTGGTTCCAATGGTGGTTGAGCAGACGAGCCGGGGCGAGCGCGCCTACGATATCTACAGCCGTCTGCTCCGCGACAACATCATCTTCCTCGGCACACCGATCGACGATCAGGTGGCAAACCTCATTGTGGCGCAGATGCTGTTCCTTTCCGGCGAAGACCCGGAGAAGGACGTGCAGCTTTACATCAACTCGCCGGGCGGCTCGATCACCGCGGGGCTGGCCATTTACGACACCATGCAGTTCATCAAGAATAACGTTGTGACGTACTGCATAGGCCAGGCGGCCAGTATGGGTGCATTCTTGTTGCTGGCGGGAACCAAGGGCAAGCGGTTTGCCCTTCCGAATTCGCGTATCCTGATCCACCAGCCGTCGATGGGCGGCCTCAGCGGACAGGCTACCGATATCGATATTCACGCCCGGGAGATCCTGCGCATTCGCGAGATCACCAATAACCTGATGGCGAAGCACACGGGCCAGCCGCTGGAGCGGATCGAGCGCGATGTCGAGCGCGACTTCATCATGAACGCGCAGCAATCGAAAGAATACGGCATCATCGACGAGATCATTGATCGGCCCCGCACGTAGGGACAGCCCTTCGGGGCGGAATTCAAACCGGAAGCTAGTGTCCACAGGAGTCGTCCATCCATGAAAACGCGCACGGGACCTGAAGAAGCACTGCGTTGCTCGTTCTGTCACAAATCGCAGGACGCGGTCGCGAAGTTGATCTCGTCGCCCAGCGACTATCCCCGGGCCTACATCTGCGATGAGTGCGTCGCGGTGTGCAACTCGATTCTCGAGGATGATCGAGGCGAGTCGCACCCCACCACCAACGCCGGCCACCTGCCCAAGCCGCAGGAGGTCAAGAGCTTCCTCGATGATTACGTCATCGGCCAGGACCAGACCAAGAAGAAGCTGGCCGTCGCCGTCTACAACCACTACAAGCGCATCCAGATGAACCGCATGCGCAACAACGAAGTGGAGCTCGCCAAGAGCAACATCCTCCTCATCGGGCCCACCGGCTCCGGCAAAACCCTGCTGGCGCACACCCTGGCCAAAATGCTCGACGTTCCCTTCGCCATCGTTGACGCGACCACACTGACAGAAGCAGGCTACGTCGGCGAAGACGTGGAGAACATCATCCTCAAGCTGCTGCAGGCAGCCGACGGCGACGTGACCCGCGCCCAGCAGGGGATCATCTACATCGACGAAATCGACAAGATCGGCCGCAAGGACGAGAACCCGTCGATTACCCGCGACGTGAGCGGCGAAGGCGTGCAGCAGGCGCTCTTGAAGATCCTCGAAGGCACCGTGGCCAACGTTCCGCCCCAGGGCGGCCGCAAGCACCCGCACCAGGAGTTCACCGCCGTCGACACCACCAACATCCTCTTCATCTGCGGCGGCGCGTTTGTGGGCCTGGAGCGCGTGGTCGGCCGCCGCGTCGGCAAGAAGGCCCTGGGCTTCAAGAACGTGGATGCGGAGGCCGATGCGGCCACTACCCGCAGCCATCGCGACACCGAACTGCTGCGTAAGACCGAGCCGCAGGACCTGATCAAGTACGGCCTGATTCCGGAGTTTGTCGGCCGCCTTCCCGTAATGGGCATCCTGGACGAACTGGATGAGGCCGCGCTGATCGAAATCCTCACCAAGCCGCGCAACGCCATCCTCAAGCAGTACCAGCGGCTGTTCGAGTACGAGAATGTGCGCCTGCACTTCACCCAGGAAGCGACTGCGGCGGTGGCGCGCGAGGCGCTGGCCCGCAAGGTGGGCGCCAGGGGCCTGCGCATGATCCTGGAAGAGTTGATGCTCGACCTGATGTATCACCTGCCCAACAACAAGCGGGTGCGCGACCTGGAGATTACCAGCGACATGGTCGAACGCCGCGACCTGTCCCTGTGCCTGCTGGAAAAAGCGGGATAAGCCATTCTGCACTTTTGAATTACCTGAATCCGGGTCATGAAGACCCGGATTTCGTTCTTTTTGAGCCTGAGTCCCTGAGCACGTAAAATAGTGCTGCACGCATGGAGTGCCGGATGAAGACGAACGTCACGCTCAAGCTCGATGCTGATCTGTTGCGAGAGGCCAGGATTCTCGCGGCAAGCGACGGCACATCCATCAGTGCCCTCCTGGCCGGGAAACTGGAGGAGGTCGTACGCTCTCGCAAGCGCTACGAGCAGGCGCGCCGCAGCGCTCTCGCTCGCCTTGAAACCGGGTACGAGCTGAATTGGACTCCCCCTCGCTCCCGGGATGAGTTGCATGAGCGATAAGTGCTTCGTCGATACGAACATTCTGCTTTATGCTCATGACCGTAGTGCGGGGATCAAGCACACCCGAGCGAAAGCACTGCTAAAGGAACTTTGGGATTCGCAGCGGGGCGTGGTCAGCACACAGGTGTTGCAGGAGTTTTGTGCAAACGTTCGCAAGAAGACCGGCGCCTCGCTTCCGCTTGCGGAAGTTCGAGCATTGCTTGAGGACTACCTGGAGTGGGAGATTGTCCTGAACCTGCCCAGGTCGATCCCGAAGGCATTGGATCTTGAGATGAGCTACCGCATCTCGTTTTGGGACGCCCTGATCTTCCACGCGGCCCAAGAATCAGGCGCATCCATCCTCTACTCCGAAGATTTGAACCCCGGTCAGCAGTATGGATCCATTCAAGTGATCAATCCTCTAACTGACTCGTCCGGAGTTCCTTCCTGATTGCTCTGCTCGGCATTCGCGTTACAATCCCCAAAGAGGGGCCGTTCCCCCAAATCGCGCATCTTCATCCGCCTTCGCGCGTCGAATGGTTAGGTATCTATGACATCTTCCCGAGAAAAAAGCGAACCGCGCAAATTGCCCATGATGCCCATCCGGGACATGGTGATCTTCCCTTACATGATGACGCCCTTCGTGGTGGGCCGCGAGTCAAGCGTGCGCGCCCTCGAAGAAGCGCTGAATGGCGACCGCAAGATCTTCCTCGCCACCCAGCACGATGCGTCGATCGACGAACCCAAGGCGAAGGAGATCTACCAGGTCGGCTCCATCTGCAATATCGTGCAGAGCATCAAGATGCCCGACGGCAACATCAAGGTCCTCGTTGAAGGCGTGGAGCGCGCCAAGTCACTCGACGTGAGCGATCGCGACGGCTTCTTTGTGGCCACGGTGCGCATGGGCAAGTCGAACTTCGAGTTGACGCCCGCCGTCGAGCAGCTGATGCAGCGCGTCACTTCCCTCTTCGAGCAGTACGTGAAGCTGCAGCAGTCGCTCAACTACGAGACCATCATCGCCAGCGTCAAAATGGATGAAGCCGCGCGCCTCTCCGACGTGATCGCCGCGAATCTGCAGCTGGGCATCGAGGAGAAACAGGAGTTGCTCAGCATCTTCGATCCCGCCGCCCGACTGGCCCGTATCGCCGACGTGCTTGACATTGAAATCGAAAAACTCGATCTCGACCGCAACATCCAGTCGCGCGTCAAGCGCCAGATGGAGCGCGCCCAGAAAGAGTACTACCTCAACGAGAAGATCAAGGCCATCCAGAAGGAACTTGGCCGGGGCGAGAAGAGCGAGTTCGACGAACTGCGCAAGAAGATCGAAGCCGCCGGCATGCCCAAGGACGTGCTCGACAAGGCCATCCAGGAGCTGAAGAAGCTGGAGGCCATGCCGCCCATGTCCGCCGAGTCCACGGTGAGCCGCAACTATATTGACTGGCTGCTGGCCGTGCCGTGGAAGAAGCGCTCCAAGGAAACCCGTTCCATCGAGTACGCCGAGAAGGTGCTCAACGAGGATCACTACGGCCTGGAAAAGATCAAGGAGCGCATCCTCGAATTCCTCGCCGTCCGCCAGCTCGTCAAGAATCCCCGCGGCTCGATCCTCTGCTTTGTCGGACCTCCGGGCGTGGGAAAAACTTCGCTGGGCATGTCCATCGCCAAGTCGACGGGCCGCAAATTTGTGCGTCTCTCCCTCGGCGGCGTGCGCGACGAGGCCGAAATCCGCGGCCATCGCCGCACCTACATCGGCGCGCTCCCCGGCCAGATCATCCAGCACATGAAGAAGGCCGGCACCAAGAATCCGGTCTTTCTGCTCGACGAAGTCGACAAGATGGCGTCCGACTTCCGCGGCGATCCGGCCTCGGCCCTGCTCGAAGTCCTCGATCCCGAGCAGAACACCACGTTCCAGGATCACTACCTCGACGTGGACTACGACCTCTCGCAGGTCCTGTTCGTCGCCACCGCCAATGTGCTGCATACCATTCCCCCGGCGCTGCAGGACCGCATGGAGATCCTGCGCCTGCAGGGTTACACCGAGCATGAGAAGCTCGAAATCGCGCGCCAGTACCTGGTCAAGAAGCAGCGCGAGCAGACCGGCCTGAGCGAGAAGAACATCGTGTTCAAGGACGATGCGATTCTCGAGATCATCCGCTACTACACCCGCGAAGCCGGCGTGCGCAACCTCGAGCGCGAGATCGGCAACCTGTGCCGCAAGGTGGCGCGCAAAGTGGTCAAGAACGGCGCCAAACACAAGGAAGAGATCAGCGCGGCCAATGTGGCGGAATTCCTCGGCGTGGCCAAGTTCCGCGACTCCGAAGTGCACGAGAAGAGCGAAGTGGGCCTGGTCACCGGCCTGGCATGGACCGAGGTCGGCGGCAGCATCCTCACCACCGAGGTGCAGGTGCTCGACGGCAAGGGCAAGCTCACCATCACCGGCCAGCTCGGCGACGTAATGCAGGAGTCGGCCCAGGCCGCGCTCAGCTACATTCGCGGCAAGGCGCAGGCGCTCGGGCTCAGCCGTGAGTTCTATCGCAACGTGGACCTGCACCTGCACGTGCCCGAGGGCGCCATTCCCAAGGACGGCCCTTCGGCTGGAATCACCATGGCCACGGCGCTCGCCAGCGCGCTGGCCAGGATCCCGGTGCGCCGCGATATCGCCATGACCGGCGAAATCACGCTGCGCGGCAAGGTGCTGCCCATCGGCGGACTGAAGGAAAAGCTGCTCGCGGCGCTGCGCGCGGGCATCTTCGAGGCGATCCTGCCGCGCGGCAACGAGAAGGACTTCTCCGAGCTGCCCGACAATATCCGCAACTCCATGAAGCTCCACTTCGTCGATTCCATGGACGAAGTGCTGGCGCTGGCTCTCGAAAGCCCGCTGCCTGGCCCCGTTCCTCCCGAAGCGGGCGTGCTCACCACCGTACCACCCGCCGACGTGGTCACAGGACAGGTCGCAAGGCAGTAACTACAGCGGTCCGCAGTTCGTGTAGCCGCTTCCAACGCATGGATGGGCCACCCCCTACTTGAAGCCCCGCCCAAGGTCAGCTTGGGCGGGCCACCTACCGGGAGGTTTCATCACTCGCACACAAAAGCATCCCGAACCTATTTCGCTACATAGTTCTTGAGATAGATGTGATTTTCCAGAGCATTGCCGAATGCTCTCATCATCGCAACTGTGTTATCGGTCAGTTCGTCGACGTCGTTGATTTCTAGGTATGTATCCTCGCCGTGCGCAATTCCGTTTCGTCTTTTCAGCAGGAATACATCTACAAATGACTCGTGCTTTTCGAATGGCTCAGTCGGGATACTACAGACCAAGCAAATTTCTAGGAGCACGTTGAAGTTTAGGTTGGACTTGGTGTCAATAAGGTCGAGGTTTACACGAGCAAATCGGCGCTCCGAGGAATTCAGTATTTCATCAACGAGTCCACACATCTCGCGGACACTCGCTCTTGAGTTTGACAGAGCGGCCAATCGGGGAAGGAAGTAATTTCTTAAGAACTGCCGGTCGAGACTGCCGTAGGAGTGCTTCCGTAATGCGACGTATTCAAGGTACTTGCGCGCTGCAAAACGCACGAAGCCTTCCCAATGGGCATAACAAATGGTAACCAAGGACCGTAAAAGAACTCGACGTAAGCTCGAGTCTGCGGCTCTCGCGGCTGTTTTTAAATCAGAGATTTCTTTGAGACGCCAAGATCTATCAACTTCCAGCTGGGTAGAAAAGTCGGCCTCTGAATATGGCTTGCTCATGGCCGGAACCAAACCTCCCCGAATGGTACAGTGCGTTGTATTCGGGTAGTACCTCGAAGTCCCGGGGAAGTTAGATTCGCAGTTTGTGGCTGACTCCAGAAGTCCTGTATCTTCTGACGTACAAAGTCTTGAGGTGAACCAAGGGCAAGTATCGCATCGAGATTCTTGGCGATTCCAACAGCTATACCCTCCAAGCCCACTAGACCAACCTTCCCTCCGTGGTGCCCATCATCGAACCGACGCAGCGCGTCGTTCCCGCAGACCGAATGCAAGAGTGCGAATGTTCTCTTGATCAAACCCGCTGCTTCGACATGGTCGCCCGCTTTCGCCAACTCGACAATCCCTTCATCTATATATTCCTCCACATCCAAGGTCCCGTCGTATGGTACGTAAGCGTGAACAAGAAAGCGGACTGCCAATTCCATGTGGCGCTGACGCTCGGTATGTTCTTCCGTAATCGCCAAGATTTTCTGGAAAATGGGATCTTCGGCTGCTGCCTTGACCGCGTGATAGTAGGGTTTGTTAATCATCAACATGATGCAATTACGTAGTTCTTGTGGGTTTGCCTGAGTTCCACCGGCGTTCAAACGTTGGAACAGATCAAACTTCGTATGATCGTCGCTTGGACGCTTCAGTATTTCTACCCCGATGCGTGCCCTGCGAATTGCAAGCTGATGAGCTTTATCGATTTCTTTCTGCTCGTCTTTCGGAACGCCGAGGACGGAATCCGATGCTTCCCAAACAGCATTGTGAAGCGACGGCAAGTACTTCGTAGCTTCTAGGATGGAGGGTGGTTCAAGTGAGCCGCCAGAGCGCAGTTTCCCCATGAACTCTAAAACGGTTGAGATTCTTTGGAGTCCGTCGATAAGCTCCCAACTGGAGTCGACTCTCTCGAATACGAAGACTGGCGGGAGAGGAATGCCGAGTAACAGCGACTCAACCAAGCGAGACTTCTGTCCGATATCCCACCTGAATAGTCTCTGAAAATCTGGATCGATAACAATTTCACGGTTTTCGTACATGCTCACGACTTCGCCAATAGACATCTGGTAGGCATCTGTCCTAACAAGCCGCTGAGCTTTTGCAATCTCGTCTTGCAGCATGGATCGATTTCCTCTTTCGTTTGGCGTAGATTCTAAGAATAAGGCATCGCACCCAAACTCCGCGGGATCTTCCAATCAAGGGCAGCATCGGCGGGTGGCCGGGTCCCCCATGAGTTAAAAGAGGAATCGGGGATGGGGCGGGGGTGCCCCACAGCATGCGCTGAGCGCAGTCGAAGGGCCCCTCGCTTTTGGGGAGCTGGGGGAGACCTCCGCGCCCCAATCGAACCCGGGCAGAGTGATTCCCCGGAAGAATGTGTCCCCGGCGGGCCCACCCTGAACCTCTCCGTTCACGGCGAAGCGTCGTTCCCAAAAAGCCATGAGATTACGTCGCATTTTGCGCAGGATTGGTACCGGAATACGTCCCCCATGCGATGCGCTTCCCCGCCCCTGACCCACTGATACAAGGCGCAGCTAACCACCTGCGCACCCCTGTGCGATGACACGAATTCCCCTCCAGCGTCGGAGATTTGAATTCGCGAAGGGCGTCAGGCATCGATTACGGCAAGATGCGCGCCGGCAAATCGCGAGGCGCGCATCCACTCCCCGCAATGGACATCTGGCAGCACCGCCGCGGTCGCGGTAGTTCCGCCCACGGCAATGGCGTCATTCTGCTATACAATTGCGGGCGTGCCGATGGACGTCCCCAGCGACGTGTTGCGCAATGATGCATTTTGCCTCGCCCTCGGAGAACTCATCGGCGTCGCGGGCCTGCTGGCGCTGATTCTGCAGCGATTGCGGCGCCATGCCGCCGACCGTTCCGGGCTCTGGTTTGGATTGGCGTCCGTGCTCTACGGGCTTAGGCTGCTCCTCTCCATCGGAACGCTCCAAACCGCATTTCCGCATTTTCCCTGGCACGTGGCCATGTCGGCGATCACGCTCGTGGTCCCCTACCCCTTCATCCTCTTCCTGGGGGCAACGCTGGCACGCGCCTACCCGTGGTACACGCGCTTTGTGCTGTGCGTCACGCTGGGTATGAGCTTGTTCGGCGCCGTTCGCCTGATCCTGGGCCAGCCGATGGATCCCGCCTGGTTTCTCAACGGCGTGATCACCGTCGCCACCGTCTTCGGCTGGATCATCATCGGCCTCTTTCCGCGCATCCCGATCGATGCCGAGGTGAATGCCATCCGCATCGGCCTCCTGGTGATGGGCCTCTCCGCCGTCTACCAGAACCTGTGGGTCATGAAGCTTGCGCCGCCGGCCGGTTGGGTGGAACCGCTGGGCGTGGCTTACATGCTCGGCACATTCCTGTTTGTGAGCGCCTCGCGCAGCATCCGCGCGGAAGCGCATCTGATCGCGCTGCACAATGAACTTGACATCGCCCGGCGCATACAAGCGCAGGCCCTGCCCAAACTGGGCGGCGCCATCTCCGGTTTCGACATTCATGCCAGGTATTCGCCGGCGGGATCGGTGGCCGGAGACTTCTACGACGTGCTCTCCACTCCGCGCGGCGCGGGCGTCTTGATTGCCGATGTCTCCGGCCACGGGGTGCCGGCGGCGCTCTCCGCGTCGATGCTCAAGCTGGCCCTGCGCGCGCACGCCGGGCAGATGGAATGTCCCGCGGCGGTGATGAGCGGGCTGAATCGCTCCCTCTGCGAAATGCTCGACGGCCAGTTTGTCACCGCCGCCTATGTGTACTTCGACGCCGGCGGGCACACCCTGACTTACGCAGGCGCGGGGCATCCGCCATTGCTGCTGTGGCGCGCCGCCGCGCAACAGGTGGAATCTCTGGAGCACAACGGACTTTTTCTGGGGCCGTTTCCTTCGGCCGAATACTCCGAAGTTACCGCGCCGTTTTCGCCCGGCGATCGCTGCCTGCTTTACACCGACGGAGTAGTGGAGGCGGCGAACCGCAAAGGCGAGGAGTTCGGCGCGGAGCGGCTCATCGATTTCCTGCGCAGGAAGCGCGACGTTCCAGCGCACGCGGCCTGCGACGCGCTGCTGGTCGAGATCGGTTCATGGTCCGGCGCCGGGGCTGAAAACCAGCAGGACGACATCACCTTCGTAGTCGTGGAGTTTCAACCCGACCCACGCACGAACGGTGCGCCGGAACCCGTCTCTGCCGCCGCCGGGGCCGGCTGAAAACCAGACTGAGCCCTCAAGGGCTGTATCCTCAAGAAGAATGCGGTATTCCACTCAGTTCCTGCTCTCGGCCATGGCGCCCGATCAGTTCCCCGCCCCGTCGGCGCCCGAAATCGCTTTTCTGGGCCGGTCCAACGTGGGCAAATCGAGCCTCCTGAACACGCTGGCGGGCGAAAAGGCGGCCAAAGTCTCCTCCACTCCCGGCCGCACGCGCGCCATCAACTTCTTCGCCCTGCTCGACGACAGCCAGCGGCGCAGGCTGGTGTTTGCCGACCTGCCGGGCTACGGCTACGCCAAGATCTCCAAGTCGATCTCCGCCGAGTGGCCGAAGTTCATAGAGCCGTACCTGGCCGAGCGCCCCACCCTGGGCCTGTGCGTGTGCCTGGTCGACTCCAACGTGCCGCCGCAGCAGCGCGACGCACAGCTTCTCGACTGGCTGCGCAGCGTGGATCGCGAATTCGTCGTGGTCGCCACCAAGATC
>Ga0335069_10009135_pt1 | contig 14134 bp, 7 predicted proteins | sample Lox_Sample_11_FD_206714 | JGI IMG/M metagenome (GOLD analysis project Ga0335069, IMG submission 206714) | Soil microbial communities from Loxahatchee National Wildlife Refuge, Florida, United States - Lox_Sample_1.1 | ecosystem: Environmental > Terrestrial > Soil > Wetlands | place: USA: Florida... | reverse complement strand
ACAGCGGCCCCGTTTCGTGGCACACGGTGCCGGAGGGCCGCGTCTGGACGACGCGCCCCGCCCGTTGGGCTGGCGAGAGGGCACCACCGAGAGAGCCGGACGATCGTGGAGACGATACGCCCCGACGGCGCATGCAGCCCCACCGAGCGTTCGGCCCTCGTCGCCGCGCTCGACACGGCCCTGCGCACCGCCGTCGGCGTCGCGGTGCTCCCGGCGGCGCTCATCCTGGTGAGCCTCTGGGTCGTGCTGCTGGTCCTCGTCGGGGCGCCGAACGCCTGGGTCGACCGGGCCTACACGGGGTACGCCCGTTTCGCGCTGTGGGTGGGCGCCACTCGCGTGGAGGCGAGCGGGCTCGAGCACATCGTCCGGGGACAGGCCTACGTCGTGGTGCCGAACCACGAGAGCGACTGGGATCCCCCTGTGCACATGGGGACGCTCGACATGCTGCGGCTGCGCGCGGTCATCAAGGAGCAGATGATCCGGATTCCGATCTTCGGTCGCGCGCTCCTGCTCAGCGGGAACGTCCGGGTGGAGCGGACCCGTACCCCCGAGGACGTGGAGCGCATCCGCGAGGCCATGGCGAAGCGCCGGCCGGACGTGTCGATGCTCTTCTACGCGGAGGGCACCCGGTCGCGCGACGGCGCCCTCCACGACTTCAAGAAGGGCGCCTTCGCCACTGCGATCGCTTACCAGCTGCCGGTCCTGCCGGTGGGGACGGCCGGGACGCGACGCATCTGGCCGCCGCTCACGCTGCGCCTGCGCCGCAGTCCGGTCGTCGTGAAGGTCGGCGCGCCGATTCCGGTGGCGGGTCTGACGTTCGCCGACCGCGACCGTCTGCGCGACGACGCGCACCGCGCGGTGCGCGAGCTCCGCCGGGCAGCGCGCCTCCGGCTGCGTATGCTCGGCGTCGAGCCCGGCGGGATCGACTGACCCCGGCCCTCCTCGACCGCTGCGGGTGACGGCCGGCGCGATGCCGCTTCCCAGCCGCGGGAAGCGGCTCGGGCCCGGCCCGCGCCCCGGCGAATCGCGTTTGCCGGGGCGCGCCGGGACGAACCGGCACGGCCGTTGCTTCGTTCGACGGCGGGAGCCGAGCGGAGACCGCGTCTCGGTCCAGATCGAGGGGATCGTGAAACCATCGTGCCGGCGCCGGATCCGCGTGACGCTCGGCGCGTGCATGCTGCTGCTTCTGCCCGGCTTCTCCCCCGGCGTGCGCGCCGCCGAGCTCCGGGTGCCGATCCTCGCCTACCACCGCTTCGGGCCCGTCGCGGCCGACGCCATGACGGTCACGACGCCGGCATTCGAATCCCACCTCCGCCAGATGCGGGAGGGTGGCTATACGGTCATCCCGTTGCGACGACTGGTCGAGCATCTCCTGGGGCAGGCGCCGCCCCCGCCGGAGCGCTCCGTCGTGATCACCGCCGACGACGGTCACCGCTCCGTCTACACCGACATGCTGCCGCTCGTGCGTCGCTACGACGCCCCGGTCACGCTCTTCGTCTACCCCTCGGCGATCTCGCGGGCGGACTACGCCCTCACCTGGGAGCAGCTGCGGGCCCTCGCCAACACCGGGCTGTTCGACGTCCAGTCCCACACCTACTGGCATCCGCACTTCTGGCGGGAGAAGCGAGGCCGGACGCCGGACGACTACGCACGGTTCGTCGCCTTCCAGCTCACGCGCTCCCGGCAGGTCCTCGGCGAGCGGCTCGGCGGCCGGATCGACATGCTCGCCTGGCCGTTCGGCATCTACGACGACGAGCTCGTCGGGGACGCGGTCGCGGCCGGCTACGTCGCGGCGGTCACGCTCGACCGGCGGCACGCCAGCGCCGCCGATCGGGTGATGGCGCTCCCGCGCTATCTGATGAACGACCGGGTGAGGGGGGCGGCGTTCGCGCGACTGCTGTCGGGCGCGCCGGAACGGCCGTGAGGTGCGCCGCGTCCGTCGTCGCGGTGATCGCGTTGGCGGCGGTCCCGCCGGCCGCGTGGGCGTGGAGGGGCCGCGTCGTGGACGCGACGACGGGAGGGCCGGTCGGCGGGGCGGTCGTCACCGGCGGCGGCGTGGTCGCGACCACGGACGGGAGCGGAGCGTTCCAGCTTCCCGCCGCCGACGGCACGATCCGCGCCCGCGCCGTCGGATACCGCCGCACGGAGCTGACGCCGGGCGCCGGCGCTCCCGAGCCGCTCGTCGTCCCGCTGACGCCGTTCCGCGCGAAGGCGCTCTACCTGTCGTTCTTCGGAATCGGGGACCGGCGCCTGCGCGAGCAGGCACTCGCGCTCGTCGACGCGACCGAGCTGAACGCGGTGGTGATCGACGTCAAGGCGGACCACGGCAAGGTTCCCTACCCCAGCGCGGTGCCGCTGGTGGCGGCAGTCGGAGCCCAGGGCCCGACGACGATCCGCGACGTCCGCGGCCTGGTCGCCGGACTGCACGAGCGGGGAATCTACACGATCGCGCGGATCGTGGTGTTCAAGGACCTCCCGCTCGCGGCCGCGCGCCCGGAGCTGGCGGTGACGACGCTCGCCGGGAGCGTCTGGCGCGACCGGGAGCGCATGGCCTGGACCGATCCTTTCCGCACGGAGGTCGTGAACTACAACGTCGACATTGCCGTCGAGGCGGCGGAGAACGGCTTCGACGAGATCCAGTTCGACTACGTCCGCTTCCCGGACGCGCCGGGCGGCCTCGTCTTCTCACGGCCGAGCACGCAGCAGAGCCGGATCGCCGCCATCGGCGGGTTCCTCGCGGAAGCGCGGCGCCGGCTGGCACCCTACGACGTGTTCCTCTCCGCCGACGTATTCGGCTACGTCTGCTGGAACCTGAACGACACGATGATCGGACAGCGGATCGAGGATCTGGCGCCGCTGGTCGACTACCTCTCGCCGATGCTCTATCCGTCGTCCTTCCAGTTCGGGATCCCCGGCTATCGCGATCCCGTCTCCCATCCGTACGAGATCGTCTCCCTCTCGCTCGAGCGGGCGCAGCAGCGGACCGGTCTCCCCGCGGTCCGCTTCCGTCCATGGCTGCAGGCGTTCCGGGACTACGCCTTCGATCGGCGGACCTTCGGCGGGGCCGAGATCCGGGCGGAGATCGCCGCGGCCGAGCGCTTCGGCGCGGGCGGCTGGATGCTCTGGAACCCCCACAACGTGTATGCTCGTGACGGGATCGGGAGCGACGGAGTGACGCCGTGAGGAGCGTATGCGCAGCGCTCGTGGTGGTGTTGGTGGGCCACCTGCTGCTGCCGCCGCGGGCGCCGGCGAGCGGCGACGTGGAGCCGGTCGCGGCCGCGCTCGCCCCGATCGACGCCGTCGTCGACGACGAGATCCACGCCGGACGGATTCCCGGGGCGGTGGTCGTCGTCGGGCACGCGGGGGCGGTGGTCTACCGCCGCGCGTTCGGCGACCGCCAGGTCGAGCCCGTCCGCTTGCCGATGACGGAGGACACGGTCTTCGACCTGGCGTCGCTCACCAAGGTGATCGCGACCAGCCCGGCGGTGATGCAGCTCGTGGAGGCCGGGAAGCTCCGGCTCGACGCGCCCGTCGCGCGGTACTGGCCTGCGTTCGGCGGGCACGGCAAGGCGGGCATCACGGTCCGCGATCTGCTCACGCACTTCTCCGGGCTGCCGCCGGACCTCGACCTCGACGCGCCCTGGTCCGGCGAGGCCGCGGCGTTGGAGCGCGTCGCGGCCGCGCGGCCGATCGCCGCCCGCGAGCGCAGCTTCGTCTACAGCGACGTCAACTTCGCGGCGCTGGGCGAGCTGGTCCGCCGGGTGTCCGGGACGCGGCTCGACGTCTATTGCGCGCGGCACGTCTTCGGCCCGCTCGGGATGCGGAGCACGGGCTTCGCGCCGCCGCCCGACGCACCCGTCGCGCCCACCACCCGGGCCGCGGGCCGGCTGCTGGCGGGCGTCGTGCACGATCCCACCGCACGCCGGATGGGCGGCGTCGCCGGCCACGCGGGCCTGTTCTCGACCGCCGACGACCTCGCGATCTTCGCGCAGGCGATGCTCGACGGCGGCAGCGCCGGCGCCGTCCGTCTGCTGCGTGCGGAGACCGTGAGCGCGATGACGTCGTCGCAGGGGCCGCCGGCCGCGACGGTCCACCGCGGACTCGGCTGGGACATCGACTCGCGCTTCGCCCGCGACTGGCGCGCAGCGATGCCGGAGGGCTCCTACGGCCACACCGGCTACACGGGCACCTCGCTCTGGATCGACCCGGCGTCGCGGAGCTACGTCGTCGTGCTCACCAACCGCGTGCATCCCGACGGTCGGGGCGACGCGCGGCCGCTGCGCATGCGGATCGCGGAGGTCGTGGCCGCCGCGGTGGGAGCGGGTGATCGACGTCCGCCCGGCGATGCGCCGCCGGGATCCGCGACCGTGGAGACCGGCCTGGACGTCCTCGTCGCCGAGCGCTTCGCGCCGCTCTCCGGCCTGCGCGTCGGGCTGGTCACGAACCAGACCGGCCGCGACGCGGCGGGCAGGGACGCAGTCGACCTCGTCCGCGCCGCGCCCGGCGTCCGGCTCGCCGCGCTCTTCACGCCCGAGCACGGGCTGCACGGCGACATCGAGGGCCGCATCCCGTCGGGACGCGATCCGGAGACGCGGCTCGCGGTCTACAGCCTCTACGGTGCGGTCACGCGCCCGACGCCCGCGATGCTCGACGGGCTCGACGCGCTGGTCTTCGACGTGCAGGACGTCGGGGTCCGCTTCTACACGTACGCGACCACGATGGCGTACGCGATGGAGGCGGCGGCGGCGAAGGGGATTCCGTTCTACGTCCTCGACCGGCCCGACCCGATCAGCGCCGCCGTCGTGCAGGGGCCCGTGCTCGACCCGGACCTGCGCTCGTTCACGGGATACTTCCCGCTGCCGGTCCGTCACGGCATGACGGTCGGCGAGCTGGCCCGGCTCTTCAACGAGGAGAACAGCATCGGTGCCGACCTCCGCGTCGTGGAGATGCGCGGCTACCGGCGCACGCTCTGGTACGACGAGACCGGGCTCCCGTGGGTCGCGCCGTCGCCGAACCTGCGCTCGCTGCGGGAGGCGGTGCTCTATCCGGGCACGGCGCTCCTCGAGGGCGCGAACGTCAGCGTCGGCCGGGGCACCGCGATGCCCTTCGAGGTGCTCGGCGCGCCGTGGGTCGATCGCGATCGGCTGGCGTCCTATCTGAACCACCGGCGGATTCCCGGCGTCCGGTTCGAGCCGCTCGAGTTCCGGCCCACTGCGCCCCCGTTCGCGGATCGGACGTGTCGGGGCGTCCGGGTCGTGCTGGCCGACCGTGCGGCGCTCGATGCGCCGCGGCTCGGGGTCGAGATCGCGAGCGCGCTCCACCGGCTCCACGGCAGCGACTTCCAGCTCGACGACACGCTCGGGTCCATCGGAGCGCGCTGGGTGCTGGCGGCGATCCGGGACGGCGAGGATCCGGAGGACATCGCCCGGCGCTGGCAGGGAGCGCTCCAGACCTTCCTCGCGCGTCGCGCGAAGTACCTGCTGTACTGAGCCGCCGTATGCGCATCTCGATGTCCGGCCGCGGACCGTATCGACGTTGCCAAGTCCGCCGCAGGGGATTCCCGCGGCTGCGAACGCGCTCCCCCGGGTCCGGGGGTGCGGCGCTCCGCGCGCGCCGTCTCCCCCCGCGTCTCCGCGCCCGGCGCGTGGCACTCTGCTTGCTCCCTTTGGTTGGTGATGGCGTACGCCGTGCCGATCCCGGGAAGGCACGCCGGGCACGAAGCCGAGGATACCGGTGCGTCACCCGAACGGGTTCCCGCAGGGAGGCGACTCCGCCGCGTCCTCGTTCCCGTGGCCCTGGCCGCGCTCGCCGGCGTCCTGCTGTGGTTCGTCCAGCGTCCCGCGGGCGAGGCGTCCGTGTTCCGGACGGCACCGGTCGCCCGCGGCGACCTCCTGGTGACGGTCACCGCCACCGGGACGATCGAGCCCGAGCAGGTCGTCGACGTGGGCGCGCAGGTGGTCGGGATGATCCGGGAGTTCGGCCGCGACCCGTCCGACCCCGACCGGCCCGTCGACTACGGTTCCCGCGTCGACGTGGGCACCGTGCTCGCGCAGATCGACGACACGCTCTATCGCGCGCAGCGCGATCAGGCGCAGGCCAACGCGCAGCGTGCGCGCGCGGACCTCCGGGAGCTCACGGCGAAGCTCCGGCAGTCCGAGCGCGCCTGGAACCGCGCGCAGGAGCTCCGCCAGACCGGCGTGATCTCGGACGCGGACTTCGACGCCGCCCTCGCCGACGTCGAGACGGCGCGCTCGGCGCTCGGGGTCGGTGAGGCCAGCATCGTCCAGGCCGACGCGGCCCTGCGCCAGGCGGAGATCAACCTCGGGTACACGACGATCCGCTCGCCGGTCCGGGGCGTGATCGTCGACCGGCGCGTGAACATCGGCCAGACGGTGGTCTCGAGCATGAACGCGCCGAGCCTGTTCCTGATCGCGCAGGACCTCACGCGCGTGCAGATATGGGCCTCGGTGAACGAAGCCGACGTCGGACGGATCCGACACGGGCAGCCGGTGCGCTTCACCGTCGACGCGTTCCCCGGCGAGACGTTCGTCGGCCAGGTGGTGCAGGTCCGTCTCAACGCCACGATGACGCAGAACGTGGTGACCTACACGGTGGTGGTGGCGGTCGACAATCCGGACGGGCGGCTGCTCCCGTATCTGACCGCGAACCTGCGGTTCGAGATCGACCGGCGGGCGGGTGTCGTCCTCGTCCCGAACGCCGCGCTGCGCTGGCAGCCGCGGCCGGAGCAGGTGGTGCCGACGGCGCGCGACGTGCTCGAACCCGCCGGCGCCGTCGCACCGGACCGCGGACGGGTGTGGGTCGCCGAGCGCGCGCTCGTGCGGCCGGTCGACGTGCAGATCGGGCCGAGCGACGGGCTCGCGACCGAGGTCACGAGCGGCGATCTCCAAGAAGGCGCATTGGTCGTGATCGGCGAGCGCACCGGTACGTCGAGCGAGGGGGAGGCGAGCCCGTTCGCGCCGCGGTTGTTCGGCGGCGGGCGGCGATGACCGCGCCCCAGGCCCTCGCCGGACCGGTCCGGAACGGCGCGCGGGCGCGCGAGCTGGTGCGGCTCGAGGACGTCTACAAGACGTACCGGCCGGGCGAGGTGGACGTCCCGGTGCTGCGCGGGGTGTCGCTCACGATCGAGCGCGGCGAGCTGGTGGCGCTCATGGGGGCGTCGGGGTCGGGGAAGACGACGCTCATGAACGTGCTCGGCTGCCTCGACCGCCCGACCTCCGGCCGCTACTGGTTCGAGGGCCGGGAGGTGTCCGCGCTCTCGGTCGAGGAGTGCGCGCGGCTGCGCCGCCGGAAGATCGGATTCGTCTTCCAGAGCTTCAACCTGCTCCCTCGCACCAGCGCGCTCGACAACGTGCTGCTGCCCCTCGAATGCGACGACGAGCGCCTCGAGGAAGCCGAGGCCGTCGCGCGGGCGCGGGCGCTGCTCGAGCGCGTCGGCCTCGGCGGGCGGCTCGACCACGAGCCGTCGCAGATGTCGGGCGGCGAGCAGCAGCGGGTCGCGATCGCCCGCGCGCTCGTCAACCGGCCGCTGCTCCTCCTCGCGGACGAGCCCACGGGCAACCTCGACTCGAAGACGAGCGCGGAGATCCTCGCCCTGATCGCGGATCTCCACGCCGAGGGCGAGACGATCCTGCTGGTCACGCACGACCCCGCCGTCGCTCGCCACGCGGAGCGCGTGATCCGCGTCCATGACGGCCGGATCGTCGAGGATTCCGGCACCCGCCCCCGGCCGCCCCGGCTCGTGCCCGCGCCGGCGCCGCCGGCGCCCGCGGGCCCGCCGCGCCCCGTCGCGCGCCGGTCGATGGCCGGGCTGCTGCGCCGCACGCTGCACCGCCCGCTCGTGAGCCTGCGACGCAACATCCTGCGCTCGGCGCTGACGGCGCTCGGCATCATCATAGGCATCGGCGCCGTCATCGCCATGATGGAGGTCGGCGAGGGCTCGCGGAAGTCCGTCGAGCAGAGCATCGCCAGCATGGGGGCCGACACGATCCTCGTGCTGCCCGGGGCCGCGTCGAGCGGCGGCGTGACCTTCGGCACCGGCAGCGTGGCGACGCTCACGCCCGACGACGCCCGGGAGATCGCGCGCCAGATCGAGGAGGCGAGCGCGGTGGCGCCGGTGGTCCGCGCCCGCACCCAGGTCATCTACGGCAACCGCAACTGGGTCCCCGTGTACATCTACGGGACGACTCCCGACTTCCTGCGCGCGCGCGACTGGGAGCCGCTCGAGGAGGGCGTGCCGTTCACGGAGCAGGACGTGCGCAACGGCAGCGCGGTCTGCCTCGTCGGACAGACGATCGTGCGGGAGCTCTTCCAGGGACGATCGCCGCTGGGAGAGGAGCTGCGCATCCAGAACGTCGCCTTCAAGGTGGTCGGGGTCCTCCGGCGCAAGGGCGCCAACATGATGGGTCTCGACCAGGACGACATCGTCATGGCGCCCTGGCCGACGATCAAGTACCGGGTGAGCGGGGCGACGCTCACGACCTCCGCGCAGGGGACGGGTGCCGCGACGACGAGCGGGTCCGTCCCGACGCTGAGCGACCGCTACCCGGGCTCGTCGGCGCTGTATCCGGCTCCCTCGGCGCTCCAGTCCGCCGACACCCCGCAGCCGGTGCGCTTCACGACCGTCGACCAGATCCTGGTCAAGGCGCGCTCGCCGCAGGACATCCCGGCAGCGGTCGCGCGCACGACGGCGCTCCTGCGCGACCGCCACCGCATCCGCCCGGGCCAGGACGACGACTTCAGCGTCCGCGACATGACGGAGATGATGCGGGCGCTGGCGACCAGCTCGCAGCTGATCGAGACGCTGCTGCTCGTCGTCGCGCTCATCGCGCTCATGGTCGGGGGCGTGGGGATCATGAACATCATGCTCGTGTCGGTGACGGAGCGGACGCGCGAGATCGGACTCCGGATGGCCGTCGGCGCGCCCCCGCGGATGATCCTGCGGCAGTTCCTCACGGAAGCCGTGATCCTCTGCGTGCTCGGCGGCGCGGGCGGCGTGATCCTCGGACGGACCGCGTCGGTCCTCGTCCGCGCCGTCCTCCACTGGCCGACGCAGGTCTCGCTCGCCGCGATCGCCGCGGCCGTCACCGTCGCGGTGACCGTCGGCCTGGTGTTCGGCTACTACCCGGCGCGCAAGGCGTCGCGCCTCGATCCGATCGTGGCGCTCCGCTACGAGTAGCGAGACGCCCTGATGAAGAACTTCGAGGTGGCGCGGCAGTTCGACCTCATGGCCGACCTCCTCGAGCTGCGCGGCGGCAATCCGTTCCGCATCCGCGCCTACCGGCGGGCCGCACTGAACGTCGAATCGCTCACCGAGGACGTGGAGCGGCTCGCCGGCGAGGAGCGGCTCGACGAGGTCCCGGGCATCGGCAAGGACCTCGCGGGCAAGATCGTCGAGTACCTCGCGACCGGGAAGATGAAGGACGTGGAGGCGGCGAAGCGCGGCATCCCGCCCGGGGTGGTGCAGTTCATGAACGTGCCCGGCATCGGGCCGAAGACCGCGAAGCTCCTCTACCAGCGCCAGGGCATCCGCACGCTGGCCCGCCTCGCCGCCCTGGCGCGCGCCGGCAAGCTCCGCGGGCTGCCCGGCATCCAGGCGAAGACCGAGGAGAACATCCTGCAGGGCATCGCGGTGGTGCAGAAGGGGCTCGAGCGGATGCCGCTCGGGATGGCGCTGCCGCTGGCCGAGGAGCTGGCCGCCGCGCTTCGTCGCGCCCCCGGCGCCCGACGCGTCGAGGTCGCCGGCTCCATCCGCCGACGGAAGGAGACGATCGGCGACTTCGACCTCCTCGCGACGTCGTCCGCGCCCGAGCGCACGATCGCCGCCTTCGTCCGCCTCCCCCAGGTGGCCGAGGTGCTGGAGAAGGGCTCCACGAAGGCGGTGATCCGGCACCGCGAGGGCATCCAGGTCGACCTGCGCGTCGTCGCACCGGAGTGCTTCGGCGCCGCGCTCATGTACTTCACCGGCTCCAAGCAGCACAACATCCGGGTGCGGGAGATGGGCGTGAAGCGCGGGCTCAGGATCTCCGAGTACGGCGTCTTCCGCGCGAAGAGCGGGCGGCGGGTCGCGGGCGCGACGGAGGAGGAGGTGTACGCCGCCGTCGACCTCCCGTGGATCCCGCCCGAGCTGCGCGAGGACGCCGGCGAGATCGAGGCGGGCGTCGCCGGCCGGCTCCCGGTCCTCGTCGAGGTCGGCGACGTGCGCGGCGACCTCCACTGCCACACGAAGGCGAGCGACGGCGCGGCGACGATCGACGCGCTCGTGAAGGCGGCGCTCGCGCGCGGCTACGAGTACGTCGCGATCACCGACCACAGCCCGTCCGCGACCGTCGCCGGGGGCCTGTCCGCGAGTGAGCTGCGCGCGCACGTCCGCCGCATCCGGGCGGTGCAGCGCCGGTATCCGCGCATCGCGGTGCTCGCCGGCGCGGAGTGCGACATCCATCCCGACGGCACGCTCGACTACCCCGACGAGGTGCTGGGCGGGCTCGACCTCGTGATCGGCGCGGTGCACGCGGCGTTCAAGCAGCCGAAGGCGCAGATGACGCGACGGCTCTGCCGCGCCCTCGAGCACCCGCACCTGGACGTCCTCGGCCATCCCACCGGCCGCCTCCTCGGCACGCGCGCGCCGGTCGACGTCGACATGGAGCGCGTGCTCCGGACGGCGCGCCGCGAGGGCAAGGTGGTCGAGATCAACGCGCAGCCCTCGCGCCTCGACCTGAACGACCTGCACGCCCGGCGCGCGCACGCCCTAGGAGTGCGCGTCGCGATCGACACCGACACCCACGTCCTCGACCAGCTCGTGTTCATGCCGTTCGGCGTCGCGGTGGCGCGGCGGGCGTGGATGACGAAGGGCGAGGTGGTGAACACCTGGCCCGCACGCAAGCTCCTGGCCTGGGCGCGGCGCGCGTGTTGACGGGGTGACCGCGGCTTGCCGGCCCCCGACCCGGTCGGTATCGTCCGCAGCTCGGCACGGTCGCGCGCCGCCGTTCCTTCCCCGCACCATGTCCGCTCATTCGGTCGACACCCTCGTCGCCCGGCTCCGCCACGCGCTCGAGGCGCCCGTCCCAGAGGCGCTCGAGGCCTCGGGGCTGCGCGGGAGTGCGCCCGCGCTCTGCCTCGCGCGCCTGCTCGCGGGGCGCCCGCGGCCCGTGCTCGCGCTGCTGCCGAACGCCGCCGAGGCCGAGGCCTTCGCCGCCGATCTCCGCTTCTTCCTCGGCGACCGCGAGGGGCTCGGCCCGCTCGCCCGTCGGGTGCACTACCTCCCCGGCTGGGAGGTCCCGCCCTTCGAGCCGCTCTCGCCGACGCGCGAGACGCTCGCGGCCCGGGCCGAGGGTTTCCACCATCTCCTCCAGACCCCCGACCCGGTCGTGGTGACGACCGCCGAGGCCTGGGGCCAGCGCTGTCTCCCGCGCGCCACGTTTGCGGGCGCCGTGACCTACGTCGTCACGGGCGAGGTGATCGCGCCCGACGCGCTGGTCACGCGCCTCCTCGAGTGGGGCTACCACCGCGTGCCCCTGGTGCAGGACCCGGGCGACCTGGCGCTCCGCGGCGGCATCCTCGACGTCTTCCCCGCGGGCTACGTGCGCCCCGTCCGTCTCGAGTTCGTCGGCGACGACGTCGAGAGCCTGCGCGAGTTCGACCCGACGTCCCAACGCTCGCTCGACCGGCTCGAGGAGCTGCTGGTGCTGCCGATGCGCGAGTTCGGGCTCTCGCGTCTCGGGCCGCAGGCCGCGCGCCTGGTCGACGATCGCGCGGCGGAGGTCGGCCTCGCGCGCCAGGAGCGCCGCGACCTCGTCGAGGCGGTGCGCGAGCGTCTCGTGCTGCCCGGCATGGAGTTCCTGCTGCCCTGCCTCTACGACGACCTGGGCACGGTCGCCGACTACCTCCCGGCGGGCACCGTGCTCTGGCTCCAGGGCGCCGGCGAGCTCGACGGCGCCGTGACGGCTGCGTGGCGGCAGGTGCGCGAGCACGCCGACCGGGCGGCGCAGGAGGGGCGGTTCCACGTCCCGCCCGAGCGCCTCTACCTCCCGCCCGACGCCTGGCGCGCACGGCTCGCCGGCCACGCATGCGTCGAGGTGGAGGCGCTCGAGGCCCTCGCCAGCGACGGGCTCCGCGCCACGACCTACTCCACCGAGGCGCTGGCGCTGCGCACCGCGCCCGGCGACGGCGGCCCGGTGGCGGCGATCGCGCGCAAGCTCGAAGAATGGGAGGGGGAGGGGGCGCGCGTCGTCATGGTGGCCGCCACCGACGCGCAGCGCGACCGGCTCCAGGCGCTGCTCGCGGGGCACGGCGTGCAGGCGACGACGACCCGCGCGACGTTCGTCCAGGCGCTCGGCACGCCGGGCCGCGGCCCGCTCGTCCTCGCGGGCGAGCTCACGCGCGGCGCCTGGTTGCCGGGCGACCACCTGGCGCTCGTCACCGAAGCGGAGCTGCTCGGCGAGCGCCGGCAGGTCCGACGCGGCCGCCGGGCGCGCCCGTCCGACCTGCTGTCCACGCTCGCCGAGCTCAAGCCCGACGACTACGTGGTGCACGTCGACCACGGCATCGGCCAGTACCGCGGGCTCCGGCACATGAAGGTCGCGGACACCGAAGGCGACTACCTCCACCTCGAGTACCTCGGCGGCGACCGGCTCTACCTGCCCGTCGACCGCATCAACCTGGTGCAGCGCTACGTGAGCGGCGACGGCGCGGCGCCGCCGCTCGACAAGCTCGGCGGCACGTCGTGGGAGCGCACCAAGGCCAAGACCCGCGAGTCGGTGCTGGCGATGGCCCACGACCTGGTGCAGCTCTACGCCGCCCGCGAAGCGCACGCCCGCCCGCCGCTCGGCTCGGCCGACGACCTCTACCGCGAGTTCGAGGCCCGCTTCCCGTTCGAGGAGACGCCCGACCAGCAGCGCGCGATCGAGGAGGTGCTGGGCGATCTCGGCGGCGCCAAGCCGATGGACCGGCTGGTGTGCGGCGACGTCGGCTACGGGAAGACCGAGGTCGCGTTGCGCGCGGCGTTCCTGGTGGCGCTCGCCGGGAAGCAGGTGGCGGTGCTGGTGCCGACGACGATCCTCGCCGCCCAGCACCTCGAGAGCTTCCGCGCCCGCCTCGCCGGCTACCCGATCACCGTCGACGCGCTCTCGCGGCTCCGTACGGCCGCGGAGAACAGGGCCGTGGTCGCGCAGCTCGCGAGCGGCGGGGTCGACATCGTGATCGGCACGCACCGCCTGCTCCAGTCCGACGTCGCGTTCAAGAACCTCGGGCTGCTCATTGTCGACGAGGAGCACCGCTTCGGCGTGAAGGACAAGGAGCGCATCCGGCGGCTGCGCGCGACCGTCGACGTGCTGACGCTCACCGCGACGCCGATCCCGCGCACGCTCAACATGGCGCTGTCGGGGATCCGCGATCTCAGCGTGATCGAGACGCCGCCGGTCGACCGGCTGGCGATCCGCACCTACGTCACCCGCTACGACGAGGCCGTGATCCGCGACGCGATCGTGCGCGAGCTGGAGCGCGGCGGGCAGGCGTTCTTCGTCCACAACCGCGTCCAGAACATCGACGCGGTGGCGCGACGGCTGGGCGAGATCGTCCCGGAGGCGAAGATCCTGGTCGCGCACGGGCAGATGCCGGAGGGCGAGCTCGAGAAGACCATGCTCGGGTTCATGCACGGCGAGAGCAACGTGCTGGTGACGTCGGCGATCATCGAATCGGGGCTCGACATTCCGCGCGCCAACACCGTGATCATCAACCGCGCCGACACCTTCGGGCTGGCGCAGCTCTACCAGATCCGCGGACGCGTCGGCCGCTCGCACCAGCGCGCCTACGCCTACCTCTTGATCCCGGGCGAGCACCTGATCACGCCCGACGCCCAGAAGCGGCTCCGCGTCCTCCAGGAGCTGGACGACCTGGGCGGCGGCTTCCGGCTCGCGGCCTACGACCTCGAGATCCGCGGCGCCGGCAACCTGCTCGGCAAGCAGCAATCGGGGCAGATCACCGCAGTCGGGCTCGAGCTGTACACCCACATGATGGAGCAGGCGGTCCGCGAGCTGCGCGGCGAGCCGATCGAGGCCGAGATCGAGCCCGAGGTCCAGCTCGGCATCCCCGCCTACGTGCCGGACACCTACATCCCCGA
>Ga0335069_10009134_pt1:5000-14135 | contig 14135 bp, 8 predicted proteins | sample Lox_Sample_11_FD_206714 | JGI IMG/M metagenome (GOLD analysis project Ga0335069, IMG submission 206714) | Soil microbial communities from Loxahatchee National Wildlife Refuge, Florida, United States - Lox_Sample_1.1 | ecosystem: Environmental > Terrestrial > Soil > Wetlands | place... | reverse complement strand
GACCGGGGGCGGCCTGGCTATAACTGTCAGGACCGGGGGCGGGCTGACTGTGGCTGGTGGCGCCCGGGCCGGGGGCGGGGGCGGGCTGGCTGCAACTGTCAGGACGCGGGGCGGGCTGACTGTAGTCGTCAGGACCGGGGGCGGGCTGACTGTAGCTGGTGGGGCCGGAGGCGGCGGCGGGCTGGCTGTAGCCGTAACCGCCGGGGCTGGCGGGGGCGGAAGGCGGGGAGCCGGACGGGGTGAAGCGGGGACCGCTGAAGTTGAAGCCGCAGGCCTCGCAGAACTGGCCGGTCCTGGGGGTGCCGCAGCGAGGGCAGGCCTCGGCGCCGGCTCCTGCGGAGGCTGCGGGGTCGGGCCACGGGGCCGGGCCGCCGGCCGCGGGGGCAGATCCACTGGCGGGGCTAACCGGGGTGCCGCCGATGCGCATGCCACAGACGTCGCAGAAGTCACCGCTCGCCGAGTCGTGCCCGTTGGGACATACCGCCATCGCCGCCTCCTCCCCTGCTCGCTATTTTTTCACCCGGACCGTCTTGGTCGACCGGGTGTCGAGGGCCATCTCGTCGGCGTCCTCGACCTGCTTCTTCAGCCGGACCGTACCGGATTCCACATCGACCACGTCTACCACCTTGGCCAGCAGCTTGGCGGTGTCCTCGTTGCCTGACTGATGCGCCAGCGCCACCGCCCGGCCGAGCTTGGCCGTGGCGGTCTCCTCGTCGCCTTGCTTGCGGGCTTCCAGGCCCTCCTGGATGGCGGCGGCGAGTTCGGCCTGGCCCGTATAGTGCGCCACCCGCGAGTTGATCTTGGTGGACAGCGCCTCGTCGTCGGTCCAGATCGCACGGACGAGGCCCTGCCCGAGGACTTCGGCGCCCGCGACCAGGCTGATCCGCGCGGCCAGCATCTCCTGGTCGACACCGGCCGGGGTGACCTCGACGCCGACGTGATAGTCGCGGCTCTCCCCCGGCCCCCAGGCTCCGGTCGGGTAGTCGCCAGCCTGCGCGCTCACCTGGGCGCGCCTGCCGGTCAGGTCCTCGACCGCGGGCGCTACCTGCTTGACGAACTTGAGCGTGGCGGTCTGCGGTGTCCAGACCCGCAGCGACACGTCAGCGACCTGCTTGCCCATGGCGTTCTCCATCATGGCCGCGAAGTCGGCAGCCAGCCCGGCTGGGTCGGGCACGATGTCCACCGTGCCGAGCAGCGCGGTCGAGACCGTGCGCAGCTCACTGACCTCCCAGTCGGTGCCCACGCCGCGGCAGTCGCAGCTGAACACGCCCTCGCACTGGCTGAGCTGGGCCGCGAGCTGGGCGGGCGTCTCGTGCTGGTTCTTGCCGTCGGTGAGCAGGATGGCGTGCCGTAGCTGCGCCGGGTAGCCCGCGAAAATCTGCCGGGCCAGCCCCAGCCACTGGCCGATCGCGGTGCCGCCGTTGGCTCGCAGCCCGGCCACCGCCTGCTTGGCCGCGGCCCGCGACGCCGCGTTCGCGACCGCCATGGTCCCGTCCGTCGGGAAGACCGGCCAGGCGGTGCTGGTGCCCGCGACGACCGCGAACCCCACGCCGTCGCGGACCACGTCGATCGCGGTGGCGGTGGCCGTTCGCGCCTGGGTCATCTTGGTCTGCGGGTAGTCCATCGACCCCGAGCAGTCGATGATGATGATCTCGGCGCTGTCCGCGCCGCCGCCCGGGGCGGCGACCGAGACGTCCGCCCCGGATGTCACGGTGACCACCGCGCTCACGTCGCGGCCGCCCTCGGGCAGGTACTGGTTCTGGTCGACGTCGACGGTGAAGCCGGAGTCGGTCATGGGGGATTCTCCTCGGTTACGGCGCCGGCCGCACTAGCGGGAACGGGACCAGCACGATGGTGATGTTGTCGATGCCGCCGGCGTCGAGGGCGAACTTCAGCAGCGTGTCGGCGGCGCTTGACGGGTCGTGGAACGCGGTCGGGAGCGCGAGATCGGCCAGGCCTGCCGCCTCGGGCCGGTAGTTCCACAGCCCGTCGGAGCAGACGAGCACGATCCCGCGGCCGGGCGGCTCGAACCGCGTGATGTGCGGTTCCGGCGAGACCACATCGGCGCCGAGCCAGCGGGTGATCACGTGGGCCTGCGGCGAGGCCATGGCCTCGGCCTCGGTCATCTCCCCCTGGGCGACCATCTCCTCGGCCAGCGAGTCGTCCCTGGTCAGCCGCTTGGACTCGGACTCGGTGGCCAGCCAGTAGGCGCGGCTGTCGCCGAGCCAGCAGAGCGTGACCCCGTCCGGGCCGATGACCGCCGAGACGTAGGTGGCCGACGGCGCGCGGGACGGCGAGCCCAGGACGGCCATGGCCTCGTGAGCCTGGTGCACCGCCGCCATCGATGCCTCGTCCGGGTCGTCACCGCGCCTGATCGAGGTGAGCAGCACGCGCACCGCCGCCTGCGCCCCGATCAGCGACGCGTCATCCGGGCGCGGCGAGGACGACACCCCGTCACAGACCACGACGACCGCCACCGGGCCGCCCGGGGTTTCCGTAGTGGCCAGGGCCATCGCGTCCTCGTTGCGGGTATGCCGCAGGCCGCGGTCGGTGACCCCGGCCAGCAGCTCGAGGTTGAGCTCGATGTGGTCGCGGCCGGAAGGCACCTTGCGGCCGCACGACTCGCAGTAGCCCTCGGCGCTGATCGCGGCGGGCGGGACGGACTCGTCGAGGGAGCACACCGGGCACTGCGCGGTGTACCCGGGCGGGCCGGCGCTGCTGACGGGCGGGGCGAGCTCGGTCCCGCATGACTCGCAGAAGCTGTCCGCGGCGCCGGCCGGCCCGCCACAGGCGGGGCAGGTGACCTCCGTGTTGCTATCGTGCATCAGGCCATCATCCAGGGCATCGGCCGTCATGTCAGCGTCCGGGGCCGGATTGCGTTGGCCATGTCGACGAGTTCTATCCGGCGGTCCTCGTCCGGGGTCAACCGGGCCAGGGCCCGGTAGCTTCGCTCGAGACCGAAACGCAGCGCCCGCTGGTTGGGCTCGCAGCCCAGGATGGGCCCGGTCCCCGCGGGCGGGCCGGAGGCGCACCAGTCGAGCGCGGCCCGCAGGACCTCGACGGTGAGCTGCTGCCTGCGCACGTCGTCCATGACCAGCTGGCCGAGCCGGCCATCGGCCTGCCGCAGGTCGTCTCCGGAGACCCTGCCCTGGCCGTCGCCGGAGACCAGGATCCGGACCGCGGCGATCTGCGCGGCCGCATGGTGGCTGGACGTGGCGGGCACGCCCGCCAGCGCCGCGATGGCGCCGGGCCGGTCGCCGATCGCCAGGCACGTCCTGGCCAGCCCGAACGCGGCGCTGATGCAGGACCGGTCCACCGTCCAGGCCAGGCGGAAGTAGTGCCCGGCCGCGGCCAGGTCGCCGGCCGCCTCGGCGGCGAAGGCCAGCGCGAGCTTGGGCGCGAGCTCGCCGGGCAGCTCGTCGAAGACGGCGCTGAACGCGCCCCGGGCGGCGTCCGGCACGGAGATCCCGCCAGCCTTCGCTCCGACGGCCAGGCTGCGCAGCCCGTAGTACCAGGCGATCCGCCAGTCGGAGGGGTCCTCGGCGGCCAGGCTGGCCAGCAGGTCGGCCGCGGCGTCGTAGTCGCCGACGTCGATCCTGGCCCGGACCAGGGCCAGCCTGGTCTCTGCCGACTCGGTGACCTGCTGCGGGATGGACGGGTCGCCCGCCACGGCCACGGCCAGCGCGGCGACGCGCTGCGCGGTGCCGAGCCCGGCGAACGTGGCCAGGTAGCCCGCGGCCGGATCGGACCGGTCCACCAGCGGCAGCGGCAGCCCCGCCGCGATCTCGGCGGGCGGGGGCGTGGTCAGCAGCTGGGCCCGGCCGGTCGCGCCCGTCCCGATGGCTTGGAGTTCGGGGCTGAACACGGTGGAGAAGACGGGCCTCGGCGTGCCGTCGGCGACCGCGAGCACCTCGCGGAGCACGCCGGTGAGCTGTTCGGCCATCTCCCCCGCGGAGCCGAACCGGCGTCCGGGATCCCGGTGGGTGGCCCGGCGCAGCAGCCGGGCGAACGACTCCTGCTGCTCGAGCAGCGGCACCCCGTCAGGGAGACTGCCGGAGAACCGGCCCTGGAAGCCCTTGAACTCGAAGGTGAGCACCGCCAGCGCCCGGCCCACGGTGTACAGGTCGGAGCTGACCGAGGGGCCTTCGGTCCCGATCTCGGGCGCCTGGTAGCCGACGGTCCCGTAAATCGCTTCGTCGCTGTCGATGCCGCGCACGCCGCCCATGTCGATGAGCTTGAGCTGCTCCTCGGTCTGGATGACGTTATCCGGCTTGAAGTCGCAATACACCAGCCCCCGGTCATGCAGGTACCCCAGCGCCGGCAGCACCTCGATGGCATAGGCAATCGCATGCGCCACCGGCACCGACCCGCCCGCCGCCCGCGCATCCTGCAAGATCTGCTTAAGCGACTTGCCGCCCACGTACTCCATCACGATGTACCCGGCCGACTCCCCCGTCCGCCGGTCCGCATGCTGGACGAAGTTATAGATCCGCACGATATTCGGATGCTCCACCTGAGCCAGGAACTGCCGCTCCGCCACCGCCGCCGCCATGGCATCCGCATCCCCGGTATTCAGCAGGCCCTTCAGCACCACCCACCGGTCACTGACATTGTGATCCTGCGCCAGGTAAATCCAGCCGAGCCCGCCGAAGGCGAGGCAGCCGAGCACCTCGTACTGCCCGGCCACCAGCTCACCCGGCTCCAGCTTGGGAGCATACGAGAACCGCGTGCCGCAGTTCCGGCAGAACCCCTCGGTCAGCCCGGCCCGGCCGTCCCGGCCGCGCCCGACCGGCTGTTCGCAATTGGCGCAAAAGCGCCTGCTCTCCGGCACCTGCGGGTTGCTGAGCACGGCGCTGGACGGATCGCGGTACGGGACCGGCGGGATCTCCACCAGCCCGGCTCCCAGCCGGCCCCGAGCCGACCGGCCGCTGGTCCGCCGGGAACCCCGGGTCCCCCGGGTGCCCGCGGTCCGGCGGCTCCCCCCTGATCCCGACCCCCCTGATCCCGACCCCGCGGACGCCGAAGCGCCCGGGGCCGCCGCCGAGCCGACCAGGGCGGACGCCACGGCGGCGGGGGCGGCGGCCAGGCCGCAGACGTTGCAGTACCCGTCCTCGATCGTCCCGCCGCAGCTCGTGCAGGTGCTCATCGCCACTGCGCTCCCCTCGCCAGCCCCGTCATCGGTCAGCCTCCGTACTGCGCCTGCGGCGGCTTGGGCACCGGGGGGCCGATCCAGCGGGCGTAGCTGGCGGCCCACTGGCCGTCCGTCCGCAACTGCTGCAGGACCGCGTTCACGAAGCGGACGAAATCCGGGTGCTGCTTGGAGATCGCCAGGCCGTAGGGCTCGTTGGTGATCCGCGGCCCGACCAGCTTGGTCCACGGGTCCTGCGCCTTGAGCCCGTCCAGGATCGAGTCGTCGGTGGAGATCGCGGCCACGTCGCCCTGCTGCAGCTGCACCAGGCAGTCGGTAAACTCCGGCAAGGCGACCGGGATGGCCTTGGCCGCCTTGATGGGGCCGAGCGAGTCGGCCCCGGCGGTGGCGCAGACCTTCTGGCCGCGCAGGCCCGCCAGGTTCCGCACCGATGAGTTCTTCAGCACCAGGACCCGCTGGCCCGCGACGAAGTAGACGCTGGAGAAGTCCACATACTTCAGCCGGCTGCAGAGGATCGTCATCGTGTGCGCCACGATGTCCACGGTGCCGTTCTGGATGTCAGGTCTCCGCTGCGCGTCGGAGATCGCCTTGAAATGGAGATGGTCCGGGTCCGCGTCGCCGAAGATGGCCGTGGCTACCGCCCGGATCATGTCGATGTCGAAGCCCTGGATCTGCTCGGTGAGCGGGTTGAGGAAGCCGAAGTTGTATGTGCTCTGGTCCACCCCCGCGATGAGGTAGCCGCGGGTCCGGATCGTCGCCATGAACGAGCCCGGTGTCACCTGCGGTGGCCCGGAGGGGCGCAGGCTGCTCGCCTCTGGGTTACAGCTGGCGGCCGCGTGCGCGGCACCGTGCGCGCTCGCCATCCCGGGCGCGCGGGCGGCGGCGGGCTGGCCAGGCGCGGCCACGGCTGTGGCGGCGCCCACGGCGAGCCCGAACGTCGCGAGTACCACCATCAGCGCCCGCGGCCAGGGTCTGGTGGTCAGCCGGGATCGCGCGTTCACCGGTACTCCGCAAGCCGGCGGCTCAGGCCCCAGGCACAGCCTGCCACCATCACCAGCGCCGCCACGATCATGCCCGCGGCCAGACCGGTGAACGCGTCCCGGCCGCTGCGGGCGCTGGCGGCGAAGACGGCCTGGTGCGCGTTGATCCCGTCGCTGAGGTCCGCGGACAGCTGGCGGAACTTGGCGGCGGCGTCGCCGTTCAGGGCCGACTGGACCGCGATGGAGTGCTGTCCGCTGTCGTCCTCCTGGCGCAGCGCCGCGTGCGCCGTATACCAGGCCTGGGCGTCGGCCGCCGCACCGTTCCCGCCCGCCGCCTGCACCGCGGCCAGCAGCGTGCCAGGTCCCGGCCCGAGGAGCTTCTTCTGGGCCAGATAGTCCGCCTGGTAGGTGTCGTCCCCTTTGTTGTCGATCAAGGTGAGGCTCTCATCCGCGTGTGCCTGCAGGGCCGCCACCTCGGCCCGGGCGTACGCCTGGACCGGCGCCGAGCCCTGTTGCTGGGCATGCAGCAGGTCGGCCCGGCCGATCGTGAACGCCGCGGCCAGCCATACCAGCGAGACCAGGCCGGCCAGGACGGCCACGAGCAGCCCGTAGTTGACCACCCGGTGAGTATGCCGGGTCAGCCACCGCGACGAGCGGTAGAGCACGTAGCCGATGCCCAGGCCGATCACGACCGTGACGACGATGAGCGGCAGCCCGGTCGCCTGTCCGCTGGCCGAGGTCAGCAACCCGCTCTCCCGGGTGTAGATGTCGCTGGCCGCCGGCAGCAGCGTGCCGCGCAGCAACCCGGAGGCCTCCCTGAGGTAGGCCGCGCCGAGCGGATAGCCGAGGCGGTTGTTGGCGCGGGCCGTGCCGACCTCGTCGGTGTAGACCGGCAACTGCCCGGAGAGGATCGCCAGGTCATCACCGACGGCCGCATCGGTGGCGGACGCCTGCGCCGCCAGGTGGCCGGGCAGTTGGGTCCGGGCCGCGGTCGAGCCGACCAGGGCGCTGGCCGCCTCGATGCGGATGGCGGCCTCCGTGAGGTCGGCGTTGTAACGCTGCCGGGCCGCGGCGGGCTCGAGCCCGCCCGCCAGGAAGGCGTTCGCCGCGGTTGCGTCGGCGTCCGACAGGCTGGTGTAGATCTGCTCGGCGTCCAGGCTCAGCGGCTCGCTGAGCGCGACCACGTCGGCGGCCGCCGACGCGTGCTGATTAGCGGTCAGCGCGGCCAGCACGCCCCAGGCCAGGCTGAGCAGGACCAGGACGGCGAGCAGCAGCCGGAGCCTCGCGGGAGTGGTCGCACCGTCCAGGCTGGACCGCCACCCGGTGCGGTGCACCGCCGGCGCAAGGGTCCGCGGGCCGGGCGAAACGCCGACGCTCGTTGTCATGGGCCGACCGCCAAAACCGCTCTCGTCGCACCGGCAATCCGGTGCTATCTGGATTAGATAGTTAATACCAGAGGATGAGCGGTGGGCTAGCCACGGTGCACCGTGATGACGGTCCACGCTCCCAGGTTGATCCGGTCCCCCTCGTGCAACGTGACCGGCTCCCCGATCGCCAGCTGACGGCCGTTGAGCAGCGTGCCGTTGGCCGATCCGGGGTCCACGATCGACCAGGTGCCACCCGGCTCGGCGAGCAGGACCGCGTGCAGGCGGCTGATGCCCGGGTCAGCATGCGGGCCGGCCAGGTCGATCTCCGGGATCAGCTCACGGGCCGGGCTCCGGCGCCCGATGCGCATCTGCCTGCCGGTCAGCGGGACCCGCCGCTCGGAGACGTGAGCCGGAAACACGACGGCCGAAGCAGCGGAGCCGGGCACCGCGCTCCTCTTGTCGTAGTAGACGCGGTCGCAGGCAATGAGCACGGTCCAGGCGACCGAAGTGAGCGACGGTATCGGCGTGGTAGGCGGGGCTGAGGGCGCAGGCGTGACGGCTGCCGGATTGAGGGCCGGCACTGGTTCGGGCCGGACCGGGGCCATGGGCGGCGGCTCGGCGAGGGCCCGGACCGAGGATGCCGGTTCGGGGCGGGCCGGAGGGGCCGGGCTCGCTGGAGGGACCGAGGGAGCCAGAGCAGGTGGAGGGGGTGGAGTAACCGGAGGAGGCGGAGAAGCCGTGGGGGCCGGAGAAGGCGTGGAGGCCGCAGGGGCTAGCGTGTCCAGAGGGGCAGAGGCTGACGAAGTCGGCGGGGATTGGGCCGGAGGGGCCTGGACCGGAGCGGTCTGGCCGGGAGGGGCCAGGGTCGGAGGGGCCACGGCCGGAGACGCCTGAGCCGGCGGAGGGGGCGAGGCCAGAGTGGGCGGTGTGAAAAGCGATGCCAGGATGTCCAGCTCTCCGGGCCCCTCGGACTCAGGCTCGGCTGATGACCAGGGCTGGTCCGCCGATCGGGGATCGTCGGGCATTCCGGGCTCGGCCGGTACTCCAGGCGCGGCCGGCGGTGCGGCCCCGACTGGCATGCCGGGCGCGCCTGACCAGGCGGACGGGCCAGGCGGCGAGGATGGCTGGCCGGACAGGCGGCCGGGCGTGGCTGGTGGTTCGGGACGGCTCCACGAGGAGGGCGACGGCTCCGCCCGTTCCCAGGGCGAAACAGGCGGCTCGGGCCTGACCACGGGCGGGAACAGCGATTCGGGGGGCCCGGAGGACGACCTGGCGGGCGGGAACAGCGATTCAGGCGGCCCGGAAGACGACCTGGCGGGCGGGAACAGCGATTCAGGCGGCCCGGAAGACGACCTGGCTGGCGGGAACGGCTCCGCGGGCGGGAACGGCTCCGCGGGCGGGAACGGCTCGGCGGGCGCGAAGGGGCCACGGGACGGGGACGGCGGCTCGGCCGGGCCCCCTGGGGCGGGCGAGAAGGACTCGGCCGGCGGGACCAGGCGGCCGAACGGCCTGCGGGCCCGGACGCGGAAGCCGCACCTGTCGCAGAACTGGCCGGGCACCGTCGCGCCGCAGGCCGGACAGGTTTCGCCCCCGTCCGGCACGGCCGGTTCGGCTCCGTGGTGCTTCCCTACCGTGCGCC
>Ga0335069_10009133_pt1 | contig 14137 bp, 14 predicted proteins | sample Lox_Sample_11_FD_206714 | JGI IMG/M metagenome (GOLD analysis project Ga0335069, IMG submission 206714) | Soil microbial communities from Loxahatchee National Wildlife Refuge, Florida, United States - Lox_Sample_1.1 | ecosystem: Environmental > Terrestrial > Soil > Wetlands | place: USA... | reverse complement strand
GCCAGCGCGATGAGCGCGAGCAGCGCGATCAGGTTCAGCGCAAGCGAGTCGGCGAGCACCAGGCCCGCCAGCAGCGGCACCAGCGCGGCGGCGGCATAAGCGCCGATCGAGATGAATGCGCCGTGCCCGAAATTGAGCACGTCCATCAGCCCGAACACGAGCGTCAGCCCCGAGGCGATGATGAAAATGATCATGCCCATGGCGAGCCCGGCGAGCGTCAGCGTCACCCAGGTCGACAGCGAGCCGACCAGCGGCAGCGCCGCCAGCGCCACCAGCGGAACGAGCAGCACCGGCGCAAGGTCGCGCCGCCGGGCGGTGGTGGAGAGGCCGCCGGCCATGCTCATTGATGCTGGTCCAGGCTGAGGCCGAGCAGTTGCTGCTGCAGCGCCCGATCCTCGGCGAGCGCCGCCATGGCGCCGGTGTGCACCACGCGCCCGTTGTCCATCACCGCCACCGTGTCGCCGAGCAACCGCGCGAACAGGAAATTCTGCTCGACCACGAGGATGGTGGTGTCCGGCCACTTTTTGATCTCGCGGAACGCCGCAATCATGTTGGTGATGATGGCGGGCGCCAGACCCTTGGTCGGCTCGTCGATCAGGAACAGTTTGCGCGGCTCGATGATGGCGCGGGCGATGGAGAGCATCTGCTTCTGTCCGCCCGACAGCACGCCGGCCGCCAGCGACCAGAACTTCTCGAGCGCCGGAAACAGGCCGAATATCCAGCGCAGCCGCGCCTCGTCGATCGGCCCCGAACGCGCCGCCAGCAGCAGATTTTCGCGCACCGTGAGGTCGCCGAAGATGCCCATGTTCTCCGGCACGTAGGCGATGCCGGCCTGCGCGATGTCGGGCGTCGCCCAGGCGGTGATGTCGGTGCCGTCGAACTGCACGGCGCCGCCCGAGGCGTGCCACAGGCCCATGACGGTGCGCAGCGTCGTGGTCTTGCCGGCGCCGTTGCGGCCCAGCAGCATGGTCAGGCCGCCGCGCGGCACCACGAGGTCGACGCCCTGGAGGATGTGGTACGGACCGATGTGGGTGTTCACGCCGCTAAGCGTGAGCAGCGGCGCGCGCTCAGATGACATTCGCCGCTCCGAGGTAGGCTTCCTGCACCACCGGCAGCGCGATGACGCTGGCGGGGTCGCCGTCGGCGACCAGTTCGCCGTTGTGCAGCACGACGATACGGTCGGCGAGCGAGCGCACGACGTCCATCTTGTGCTCGACCAGCAGGATGGTGCGGTCGCGGGCGTTCTTGATCCCGTGGATGAGATCGAGAATGACCGGCACCTCGTCGACGCTCATGCCGGCGGTCGGCTCGTCGAACAAAAAAACCTGCGGCCGCAACGCGATCAGGATGGCGACTTCGAGTTTGCGCTGATCGCCATGCGGCAACAATCCGGCGCGGATGTCGCGCCGCGCGGTCAGACCGACCTGGCGCAGCACGTCGTCGGCCTCGGCGATGAGCTCGCCGTGCTGCCGCCAGGTGCGGACGAGATCGAGGCCAGCGCCGCGCCGGCTCTGCACCGCAAGCCGCACGTTCTCATGCACGCTCAGATACGGAAACAGATTGGTGAGCTGAAACGCGCGGCCGAGCCCGCGGTGGGCGCGTCCCGACGCCGGCATCGACGTGATGTCGACGCCGCCGAGCAGGACCTGTCCGGCGGTCGCCTTGAGCTGCCCGGAAATGAGGTTGAAATAGGTGGTCTTGCCGGCGCCGTTCGGGCCGACGATCGCAGTCAGCGTTCCCGGATGGAACGCGCAGCTTACCTGATCGACGGCGACGTGCCCCCCGAAGCGGATGGTCAGGTCCCGCGTCTCCAGCGCGGTCACCGGATCGCCCGCCGCTTCACCGTTTGTTGCGGATCGGGACCGGCAGCTCCGCGATCGGGATTTCGCGGACCAGATCGAGAAGATCCCACTCGTCCTTGCCGTCGCCCTTGACCTTGAAAACGAACATGGACTGCATTGCCTGGTGATCCTCCTTGCGGAAGATCATCTTGCCCTTGGGCGTGTCGAACTCCATGCCCTCCATGGCTGCGATCAGCTTCTCGGTATCGGTGCCGCCGGCCTTCTTGATTGCGGTGATCACCGCGCTCGCCGCCGCCATGCCGCCGCAGGTGAAAAAGTCGGGCGGCATGTTGAAGCGCTTGCGGTGCTCGGCCACGAGCCAGTCGTTCATCCCGTTCTTCGGGAAACCGTAATAGTAGTAGATGGTGCCTTCCATGCCGGCATAAGGCCGGTATTGCTTCATCGCCGGCAGAATGTTGCCGCCGGGCGAGAGCGCGATGCCGTAGCGTTCCGGCTTCAGGTCCGCGATCTTCGACAGCGGGCTCGGCCCCGCCCAGATGATGGCGATGAGCTTGCGGCCCGGCCGGTCCTTGAGCGCATCAAACAAACGTTGCGCCGAGGCGGTGAAATCGGTGGTCATGAACGGCGCGTACTCCTCGAACACGACCTTGGCGTCGCTGTGCGCTTCGACGAGCGCAGCCTTGAACGCGTTGACGCCGTCGTGGCCGAACGCATAGTCCTGCGCCAGCATGCCGATGGAGACGTCGCCCTTGCCGAGCGCCACGGCGCCGGCGAGCGCGTCCTGCGTCGAATTGCGCGCCGAGCGGAAGATGTAGCGGTTCCATTTGTCGCCGGTGATGGAATCGGCGACGGCGGGCTCCACCAGCAGGATTTTCTTGGCATCCTCGGCGACCGGCAGCATGGCCAGCGTCGCGCCCGACGAGCTGGTGCCGATGGCGAGATCGACGTTGTCGTCGTTGTAGGCCTGCTCGAGCAAAGATTTGGCCACGTCCGGCTTGCCCTGATCGTCCTTCGCCAACACCACGATCTTGCGGCCGTCGAGCATCATGGTGCCGCCGGTCAGGTATTCGAGGCCGAGCGTGAGGCCGGCCTCCGTCTGCTTGGCGTAAGCTTCGAGCGGTCCGGTCTTGCTGTAAATCAGGGCGATCTTGAGATCCGCCGCCTGCGCGGCGATCGCCGCCGCACAAAGCCCCGCCGCCAGGGTCATTCCGCCAAGAAATTTCTTCACGCGCACCTCCCCGATCATCGTTGTGTCACGCTCGTTGCAGGCAACACCGCATCCATAGCCTTTATCATTCCTGCCGCAGCGCGGCTACAGCATCGATCTCGAACAACAGGCCGTCGACGGCCAGTCGCGAGACGACGAGCAGCGTGCTGGCAGGCGGGGCGGCGGTGTCGATGTAGCTGTCGCGGACTTCGCGGAAGTCCTTCAAATGCGCGATGTCCACGAGGTAATTGGTGATCTTCACCACGTCCGCGAACGTGGCGCCGACTTCGGTCAAAGCCGTTTTCAGGTTTTCGAATGCCTGGACGATCTGGGCGCGGGCGTCGCCCGGCGCGCCGGCGATCTTGCCGCCGCGGTCGATGCCGACCTGGCCGGCAATGTAGATGGTGCGGCCCGGTCCGGTGACCTCGACCACGTGGCTGTAGCCCGGCGGCCTGAACAGCGCCGGCGGATTGAGGTAACGTGCCCCGCTCATGGCCTTCCCTTATCTGCCCCCTTGAAGTTTTATCGTTCGATCAACATTAGAGTCTACAGCGGGAAGCGGAGACCAGACCGACATGGGCAGCTCGCGGCAAATCCATCTCGCCGCTTTCATGCGGCCAACGACCATCCACACCGGCGCCTGGCGCTACCCCGGCGCTTTCCCCGACTCCAATTTCAATTTCGGCCACATCAAACGTTTCGCCCAGACGCTGGAGCGGGGAAAATTCGACGCGTTTTTCATGGCCGACCACCTCGCTGTTCTCAACATGCCGCTGGACGCGCTCAAGCACAGCCACACCGTGACCTCGTTCGAGCCGTTCACGCTGCTGTCGGCGCTGGCAATGGTCACCGAGCATCTCGGCCTGATCGCCACCGGCTCGACCACATTCGACGCCCCCTATCACGTCGCCCGCCGCTTCGCCTCGCTCGATCACCTGAGCGGCGGCCGCGCCGGCTGGAATATCGTCACCACCTCCAATCCCGATGCCGCCCTCAATTTCGGCATGACCGACCACATGGAGCACGGCGAGCGCTATCACCGCGCCCGCGAGTTCTACGACGTGGTCACCGGGCTGTGGGACTCGTGGGCCGACGACGCCTTTATCCGGGACGTCGAGCACGGCCTTTATTTCGATCCCGACAAGCTGCACGTCCTCAATCACAAGGGACGCTATCTGTCGGTGCGCGGACCGCTCAACATCGGCCGGCCGATCCAGGGCTGGCCGGTGGTCGTGCAGGCCGGTGCCTCCGATTCCGGCCGCCAGCTTGCCGCCGAGACCGCCGAGGCGGTGTTCACGCCCCCCGCCACCATCGCCGCCGGCCGCGAGTTCTACGCCGACGTCAAAGGCCGCATGGAAAAGGCCGGACGGCATCGCGATCACATGAAGATCATGCCGGCCTGCTTCGTGATCGTCGGCGACACGGTGGAGGAAGCGCGCGCCAAGCGGGCGAAGCTCGACAGCCTCGTCCACTACGACAGCGCCATCGCCTCGCTGTCGATCGCGCTCGGTCATGACGCCTCGCGGTTCGATCCCGACAAGCCGCTGCCGGAGATTCCCGAGAGCAACGCCAGCCGCAGCGCGCGCGAGCGCGTGGTCGCCATGGCGGCGCGGGAAAATCTGACGGTGCGCCAGCTCGCACAGCGGCTCGGCGGCTTTTCGGGGCTCGCCATGGTCGGCACGGTCAAGACCATCGTCGACGAAATGGAAGAATGGCTGACGACGGAAGCGAGCGATGGCTTCACCATCATGTTCCCGTATCTGCCCGGCGGCCTCGACGATTTCGTCGAACGCGTGGTGCCGGAATTGCAGCGCCGCGGCCTCTACCGCCGCGAGTACGAAGGCAAGACGCTGCGCGAAAACCTCGGCCTGCCGCGGCCGGAAAACCGCTTCTTCGAAACCCGCAAGGCCGCGGAGTGAGCTTCGGCCCTTTCCACCGGCCTTGGTTGCCGCCGCCCTACCTTGACAGCACCTTCATGGCGCGCCTGCGCTTGCAGCCGTCTTCTTGAAGTGACCGCGCTCGTCGCCAGGTGATCCGTGACCAGAGAAATCCGGCTTAACGCGTTCGACATGAACTGCGTCGCGCACCAGTCCTCGGGACTGTGGCGGCACCCGCGCGACCGCTCGGCAACCTACAAGGATCTCGAATACTGGACCGATCTGGCGCGGCTCCTCGAGCGCGGCAAGTTCGACGGTATTTTTCTCGCCGACGTGCTCGGCGTCTACGACGTCTATGGCGGCTCGGCCGACGCGGCGCTTCGCAACGCCACCCAGATCCCGGTCAACGATCCGTTCCTGCTGATCCCGGCGATGGCGCAGGTGACCGAACACCTCGGCTTCGGCGTCACCGGCACGCTGTCCTACGAGCCGCCGTTTCAGTTCGCCCGCCGCATGTCCACACTCGATCATCTCACCAAGGGCCGCGCCGGCTGGAACATCGTCACCGGCTATCTGGAAAGCGCCGCCAAGGGCGCCGGTCTCGACAAGCAAAGTGCGCACGACCTGCGTTACGACATCGCCGACGAATACATGCAGGTGGTCTACAAGCTCTGGGAAGGAAGCTGGGACGACGACGCGGTGGTTCGCGACCGCGTCCGCGGCGTGTTTGCGCAGCCCGGCAAGGTGCGCAAGATCCATCACAAGGGCGAGCACTACACGGTCGACGCCATCCATCTCTGCGAGCCGTCGCCGCAGCGCACGCCGGTCCTCTACCAGGCCGGCACTTCCGGCAAGGGCAAGGACTTCGCCGCCCGCCACGCCGAATGCGTGTTCATGGCGGCGCCGACCAAACAGATCATCGCCCGCTCCGTCGCCGACATCCGCCGGCGCGCCGCAGCGCACGGCCGCAATCCGGCCGACATTCTCATCTTCGCGCTGGCGACCGTGATCACCGGGCCGACCGAAGCGGCCGCCAAGGCGAAGCACGAAGAATATCTGTCGCACGTCAGCCACGAAGGCGCACTGGCGCTCGTTTCGGGCTGGACCGGAATCGATTTTTCCAAATACGGGCTCGACGACATCGTTCGCTACATCGAGAACGATGCGATCCGCTCCGCCGTCGAAGCGCTGACCGTGGCCGATCCGGATCGTTCCTGGACCATCCGCGAAATCGCCGAGTTCGCCGGCATCGGCGGCATGGCGCCGGTCCTGATCGGCGATCCGGCGCAGGTCGCCGACGCGCTCGAAGGCTGGGTGCGCGACACCGGCGTCGACGGTTTCAACCTCGCCTATGCGGTGACGCCCGAAAGTTTCGCCGACGTCGTCGAGTTTGTCGTGCCGGAATTGCAGCGCCGCGGCATCTACAAGAAGGATTATGCCGCCGGCACGTTGCGCGAAAAGCTGTTCGGCGCCGGCCGCGCCCGCCTGCCGGCCGACCATCCGGCGCAATCCTATCGCCACACCGCTTCCTGAGGACGAGGCGCGGGACAATCCCCTTCACCGCAACGCGAGCAAACAGGAGACGATCATGGATACGATCAAACCGCTTTTCACCGCCGTCGCCACCGCGACCGGCGGCCGCGACGGCCACACCGAAGCCGCCGACGGCTCGGTGAAAGCCGACCTGTCGGTGCCGAAGGCCATGGGCGGCGCCGGCAAGCCGAACACAACGACGCCGGAACACCTGTTCGCGGCGGGCTACGCCGCCTGCTTCGGCGGCGCGCTCGACTTCGTCGGGCGCCAGCACAAGCAAGACGCGTCGAAGGCGAGCGTCACCGCCGAGGTGTCGATCGGCCCGCGCGACGGCGGCGGCTTCGGCCTCGCGGTCAAGCTCCACGTCGCCGATCCGAGCCTGCCGCAGGCCGACCTCGCCGCGCTCGCCAAGGAGGCGCACGAGAAAATCTGTCCGTACTCGCATGCGACGCGGGGCAACGTCGACGTTCGGATCGACGTGAAGGGCGCCTGACCACGTGCTGTGCGTAGCGGTCTTCTCGAACGCCGGTTGAAGCTGCGGCGCCCGAAACGGCGGGATTACTTCGTCAGCGCGTCGGCTCCGGCCTTTGCGATCTGCGCATCCTGCGCCGAAAGCGCCCCCGAGACGCCGATCGCCCCGACGATCTTGCCGTCGACATAAATCGGCAATCCGCCTTCGAGCGGGGTGATGTCCTTCACCGCGAGCAGGCGAAGCCCGGCGCCGCCGGCGGCGATGGCGTCGTCGAGCGCCTTGCTCGGGCGCTTGAACGTCAGCGCGGTGCGCGCCTTGCCTTCCGAAGCGCTGATTGACGCCAGCTGGGTGTTGTCGATCTTGTGGAACGCCACGAGGTTGCCGCCGCTGTCGATGATCGTGATTGCCACCTGCCACGAATTCTTCGCCGCCTCCAGCTCGGCCGCCGCCATCACCCGCTTGGCGTCGTCGAGTGTGATCGGAGCGCCATAGGGCGGCGCCGCCGTCTGCTGAGCCGAGGCCGATCCGGCTGCCGCGGCAAAGGCAACCAACGCGCAAGCGAGCGCGAGCATTCGAGACATCGTGACACCCTCCTCAGGCATGCCGCCTGGTGCGGCGCGCGGGCGGCACAATAAGGGGCAAAAGCGGCCGGTGGAAGGCGGCGGCACGCCTGGCGTGTATCGTCGCGCGCAGCCAAACGTGATCGGCCAGCCCGCTGCGCCGCGGCCGTGACGCGACTATATTTGGCGCAGCCACGCAGGAGATGCCGCCATGTTCACTTTCAGGAAGAAAACCGAAATGCCCTCGCGTCAGGATGCTCTGCCCGGGCGTCAAACGGCCATTCCGACCGCGCGCGAGCATTTCGTCAACGGCCATCCGCTCAAGGGTCCCTATCCCGAAGGCCTCGCCATGGCGATGTTCGGCCTCGGCTGCTTTTGGGGCGCCGAGCGCAAGTTCTGGGAACTCGGCGACGGCGTCTACGTGACGGCGGTCGGCTATGCCGGCGGCTACACGCCCAATCCGACTTACGAGGAAGTGTGCAGCGGCCGCACCGGCCACAACGAAGTGGTGCTGGTCGTCTATGATCCGAAGAAGGTCTCGTACGAGCGCCTGCTCAAGGCGTTCTGGGAGAGCCACGATCCCACCCAGGGCATGCGCCAGGGCAACGACGTCGGGACGCAGTACCGCTCCGGCATCTATGTTTTCTCGCCGCAGCAACGGGCCGCCGCGGAGGCTTCGCGGGCGAGCTACGCCAAGGCGCTGTCCGCCGTCGGCATGGGCCCCGTCACGACCGAAATCGAGGACGCGCCGCCGTTCTATTTCGCCGAGGATTATCACCAGCAATATCTGGCGAAGAACCCGCACGGCTATTGCGGCCTCGGCGGCACCGGCGTCGCCTGCCAGATCGGCACCGGCGTCGCCGCCCATTGATGAGCGCTCCGTGTTGAGCGGTTGTTGACGGCGCGAGCCGACTAAGCTCTCACTCGACATTCGCCGCGCCGGCCATTCGCCGGCGCGGCAATGACCAGGAGAGGGTTCATGCGGCCGGTCGAACGCTTTTTCCTTTCGGCGATCTTCTCGTTCCGGTGGCTGCTGGCGCCTTTGCTCATCGGCCTCGCGCTCACCCTCGTTCTGCTGATCTACCGCTTCTTCGTCGACTTCTACGAGCTCGTCATCGAGCTCACGACATTGAGCTGGCACGGCCTCATCGTCGGCGTGCTCAACATGATCGACATCGCGCTGACCGCGAACCTCGTGCTGATCGTGATTTTCTCCGGCTACGAGAATTTCATCAGCAAGGTCAAGCCGGAGGATCATCCCGACTGGCCCGAGGGCATTACCGAGGTCAATTTCATGGACCTGAAACAGCGCCTGCTCGGCTCGATCGTCGTCATCGGCGCGGTGGATGCGCTGGCCTGGTATCTCGACCTCGAAAAATATTCCGACGTGTCGAAGCTCGGCTGGGCGCTCGCCTTCCCGCTGATGTTCGTGGTGGCGATGCTGATGCTGGCGGCGGCGGACCGGCTTGGACGCAACGATACAAACAAGCTTTAGCCCGTCCCGCCCCCTGCCGGCGGCAATTCATATTTATTTCCAGACGGTTGGCCTGGTTTGTGGGGTCGCTTGCGGTCAGCCGGGCTAAGGCGATTAACGCCGCCGTGGCGGCGGTGAGAGATTGTTAACCATAACCGGCGTTAATCAGGCCTCAATGTTTCGCGCCAACGGGGCCGGACTGCGCGTATGCGGGTCATCCGTTCTCTCATGGTGAGTCTGACCATCGCGGCTGCGGCGGCGGGATGCGCGCAGCAGCCGGTGGCCTATGTCGCCTATCCGACGGCGGGCATGGGCATCGACAACGTTGTCTACGGCTCACCCGATGCGTCGATGATGGGCGGCTATGCAGCCGCCCAGCCGGCGCCGTATGGAGCCCCCGCCTACCCGGCTGCCGGAGGCTACAACTACGCGCCAGCCGGCGGTGGCCTCTACAATTATGCCACCCCTGCGCCGGCCGGCGGCGGCCTCTACAACTATGCCACCCCTGCGCCGGCCGGCGGCGGCCTCTACAATTATGCTGCCCCGGCGCCCGCCGGTGGCGGCCTTTACAACTACGCCGCCCCTGCCGCCGCCAGCGGCTACGGTCTCGATTCCGGCGATCGCCTGCGCATCGTGGTGTTCGGCCAAGACGGCCTGACCAACTCCTACATCGTCGGAGCCGGCGGCCAGATCGACATGCCGCTGATCGGCGCGGTCAGCGCGCGGGGACTGACGACGGACCAGCTCGCGGCGCGAATCTCCGACAAGCTGCGGGACGGATATATCCGCGAGCCGCACGTGGCGGTGGAGATCGAGAGTTATCGGCCGTTCTTCATTCTCGGCGAGGTCGCGGCGCCCGGCCAATACCCCTATGTCGCCAACATGACGGTCGAGACGGCGGTGGCGATTGCCGGCGGCTTCGGCCCGCGCGCTTCGCGCAAAACCGTGGTGCTGACCCGCAACTATTACGGCCGGCAAATCCGAATGGCGGTGCCGCTGACCTTCCCGCTGCGGCCGGGCGACACGATCAGCGTGCAGGAGCGCTGGCTCTGACAAACGGCAATGGCCGGGGCGAACCCCGGCCATCACGCCGAATGCCGATGATTGCGGCGCTCTATTTCTTCAGGTTCTTTTGCAGGAAGGCCAGCGTACGCTGCCAGGCGAGCTTTGCCGCCGGCTCGCTGTAGCTGCCGCGCTCGTCGCAATAGAAGCCGTGCTGCGCGTCGGCATAGACGTAGATCTCGCAATCGCCGCCGCGCTTCTGCTTGATCAGGTCCACGTCGCTCATCGGGATCGACGCGTCCTTCTCGCCGAAATGCAACTGCGTCGGAATCTTCGGCTTCTCGTCGGCGTTCTTGGCGATCTGGCCGCCGTAATAGCCGACCGCGGCCGACAGTCCGCTCAGCTTGCCGGCGGCGAGGAACGCGATGGTGCCGCCCATGCAGTAGCCGATGATGCCGACCGGGCCGTACTTCTTGGCGTCCTCGATGGCGGCCTGGGTGTCGCGCATCATCGCGCCCCAGTCAGGGTTGGCGACGAACTTGCGGGCGTTGGCGATTTCGTCCGGAGAATAGCCGCTCTCGAAATTCGGCTGCTGGCGATCGAACAATGCCGGGGCCACGGCACCATAGCCTTCCGCGGCAAGCCGGTCGCAGACGGCGCGGATGTGATGATTGACACCAAAGATTTCCTGAATGACCACCATGCCGCCCTTGGGCGGTCCGCTCGGCTCGGCGCTGTAGGCGCCAAGCTTGAAGCTGTCCGTCGCGACCAGTGAAAAGTGTTTGCCCAAGACGTTCCTCCTTCGACTGCAATGCCCTACTTCAAGGCCAACCTACTATATACCGCCGGCCATGTCCGCTGAATGGCGGCGAAAGAACCGCCGCGTCATCGGAACCCGCGGCGCGAACGTGGGCAACGCCCGTCAGCCGGCGGGCGTGAGGGCAAAGGCCTGGGCCAGCAGCTCGTATGAGCGCCGCCGCGCGGCGTGGTCGTAAACCATGGTGGTGATCATCAGTTCGTCGGCGCGCGTCGCCTCGGCGAGCACGAGCAGGCGGCTCTTCACCGTCTCGGCGTCGCCTACGATCAGGCGCTCGCGCTGCCGTGCGATGCGGTCGCGGTCGACGGGTGTGTACGAATAGGCGAGGGCTTCCTCGGGGGAAGCGAGCGGCAGGAATTCGCCCTTGGCGCGGCGCACGAAATTGAGGTCCGCGCTCGCGGCAACCCGCTCCGCCTCCGCCGCCGTATCGGCGGCGATCGCCGCCACGCCGAGGATGGCGTAGGGCTCGCGCAAGCTCTCCGACGGCTTGAACAGCGTGCGGTAGTTCAGCATGGGCCCCACCGGGTCGTGCTCGGCGAAATGGTAGGCGAACGAAAAGCCCATGCCGACCGCGGCGGCGAGTTCGGCGCTGTAACCGCTGGAGCCGAGCAGCCAGATCGGCGGCAGTGGAACGTCGCCGGGCACCGCGTGCACGGTGCGGAAAGGATGGCCTTCGGGATAGCCGCCGCGTTCCAGCAGGATCAGCTCCTGAAAGCGCTCCAGAAAATCGTCGCCCTCGCGCGCATCCTGCCGGCGCCGCAGCGCGTACGAGGTGACCGGATCGGTCCCCGGCGCGCGGCCGAGGCCGAGATCGATGCGGCCGGGAAACAGCGCCTCCAGCACCTTGAAGCGCTCGGCGACCATGAGCGGGGCATGGTTGATCAGCATCACGCCGCCCGAGCCGACGCGCATATGCGTCGTCGCCGCGGCGACCTGTCCGATCATGATGTCGGGTGCGGAGCTTGCGATGCTCGCGAGGTTATGATGCTCCGCGAGCCAGTAGCGCGTGTAGCCCAATCGATCCACAAGCCGGGCCAGATCGACGGTGTTGCGCAACGCCGCCGAACCCGGCGTGGCGGTGGTGACTGGCGAAAGATCGAGGACGGAAAGCGGGATCACGCGCGTTCTGCGGAACAGTCCGGTTGAGGCGCCGAACGTGGTGACACGGCAGCGGCCGGTCAACCCCCGGCGCGGCTATCGCGCCGGTGCGCTGATGAACGGTCCGCCCACTGAACGATACTGGTCGTCAGGCGCTTTCGCTGGTGCTCGCGCGCGGCGGGTGGCGTCTTGCTGGGTGTCCTGCGAAGGCCATGCCGACGTGGTCTGGAAATCGGATTGTTGCGACGGCGGGTTGCGGGCGACGATGCGTGTGCTGTGCGCGCGATGGGACTTGGCGTCGCGTTCGCGCTTGGCCTTTTCCGCCTTGGCTGCGGCGGCGGCGGCTTCTGTCGCGGCGTCGGGAGCCGGATTGGCCGGGGCTGTCACCGCCTCCGGTGTTTGTTCGGCCGCAGCGTGCGTTTCCGCGATCGGTTCGGGAGTCTGCCGCTCGACCGCGGCGACGCTCGCCGGCGGCGGCGACGGTGCCGCTTCGGCAGCCTGGCGCGGCGCTCCGGTGCTGCTTTCGCTGGTCGCGGATGTGGCCGGGTGTACCGGTTCGCTCGCGGTCGTTACAGTGAGCTCATTAACGGCCGGTCCCGATGCGGTTGCTGGTGAAGCCGCAGCCGCGGCGGGCTGAGGTGGACTGTCGGATACCGTCGGCGCGGGATTTGCCTTGGCGTCCTGAACCGGTTCTGGTTTGGCGGCCTGCTGAGCCGGGTCAGGCGTTGTGATCGGCTGATCGTGTTCAGGCTTCGCGGGCTGCTGCGCCGGCTCGGGTTTCGCCGCTTCCTGCGGCGGCGGCTCGTCCGCAAGCGGTTCGGCCACTTTCGTCGCCGGCTGCTCGGCCGGTTGCGGCGCTGCGTAGGCCAGCGCGGGAATGTCCTTCGCCTCCCGGCCTTCGCCGAGCCGGAAGCGGTCGTTGAACGGCTCGGCCGCCGACACCGGCACGACGGCCGCCGGGCCGTTGGCGGCGATCTGCATCGGGATCGCAGCCGACGGCAGACGCGCAAGCGGATCGTGACTGATGCGGAATACGGCGAACAGGCCGAAGCCGCACGCCAGTACCGTCACCGAGGCGAGCGTCGCCGCGATCATCAAACGGAAATTGGGAAGCATACGGCCTCGCTGCATGGCCCCGCGAATCGCAAACAGCACGCGGAACAACGGCAACGATCGGCGCGAGGGAACGATGTACCGCGCCGCGGACTCAGCAGGTCCGCCGGGCGGCGTCGGCGACCTTAGGTGAGTCGCCGGAAAACCAACAGAAAAAATTATCGCCGCTGCATCAAGCGAGCCGCGATGGAGATGCTGACGTGAATCGAGAGCAAGGGCCGCTCGCGTGCCGTTGAGCACAACGATTCAGGGCAGCGCCACGCGGCTTCACGCGCGCATGAGCATGCGTGTTATCGCGCCACAGGAGCGCGTGCGGATGCGGACGCCGAGCCGGGCAGCACCACGACGCGCGAGCCGACACTGACCCGGCTGTAGAGGTCCTCGACGTCCTCGTTGGTCAGGCGGATGCAGCCCGACGAAACGAAGTGACCGATGGTCGAGGGCTGGTTGGTGCCGTGGATGCGATAAACCGTGCTGCCGAGATACAGCGCGCGCGCGCCGAGCGGGTTGCCTTCGCCGCCGGCCATGAAGCGCGGCAAGTACGGCTGCCGTTCGATCATCTCCTTGGGCGGATGCCAATCCGGCCACTCGCTCATGCGGCTGATGCGCTCGGTGCCGGCCCAGGTGAAACCCTCGCGGCCGACGCCGATGCCGTAACGAAGCGCCCTGCCGTTGCCGAGGACAAGATAGAGAAAAGTGTGCGGCGTATCGACAATGACCGTGCCGGCAGGCTCGGACGTGGGGTACTCGACGAGCTGGCGATGCAGTTGCGGCGCCAGATCCCGCGCCGGGCCGCTTTCCGGCTGATCCTCGGGCGGCAGCGCGGCGATCACATTCGCGCGATCCGCTCCGGCGGGAGGCCGGCTGCCGATTGCGCCCGTCACATCCGCTGCCCCAGGGCCGCCGCTTACATCGGCGGGCGGCCGCACGAACGGTTCGCCGCCATACGCCGGCGGCTGTGGCAGCGCCGCCGACCGCGCGGCCGGTGCGTAAGGAGATGGCGGATAGTCCGCAGCCTGATCGTCGTAATACGGATCGAACGGCTCGACCGGAAAGCCGTTGGCGTCGCGGTACATGCGGCCACGCCGATACGGATACGGAGCCACGCCGGGCGGCTCGCTGACGTCCATTGGCGGCACTGGCGCGCCATAAGCGCGCGGCGGCGGGTAGGGCGCAGGCGCG
>Ga0335069_10009131_pt1 | contig 14139 bp, 13 predicted proteins | sample Lox_Sample_11_FD_206714 | JGI IMG/M metagenome (GOLD analysis project Ga0335069, IMG submission 206714) | Soil microbial communities from Loxahatchee National Wildlife Refuge, Florida, United States - Lox_Sample_1.1 | ecosystem: Environmental > Terrestrial > Soil > Wetlands | place: USA... | reverse complement strand
GTTCGACATGCTCGATTCCATCGTGATTGGGCCCTGCACGTTCACCGATCCTGACCCGGCATGCGCATCCACGTCATAGCCAACGTTCGGCGGGATATGCACATCCACGCCACCCGATCCGGCGTGCAGCTCCCAGCTCTCGCGAGGAGTGCCGCTAACGTTAAGGTGGCCGCTGCCGCTGTGGGCATACAGCTTGCCGTCGACGCCGCTGATCTCAAGGTGTCCCGAGCCGGTCGTCGCATAGACTTCACCCGGCGATGACAGGCGGATCTCCATGTGCCCGCTGCCGGTTTCGCCCTTGAACGGAGCGCCGATGCCGCCACCGTTGATCGAGCCGCTGCCCGTCTTCGCCGTCACGCGTCCGTTAATGTCGTTGATCTCGATACTGCCCGATCCCGTCTGCACGTCGGCTTCCGAGCCAATCTGGCGCACCCGGATCGAGCCTGATCCGGTGGACAGCCGCACCGGTCCTTTGACCATCTCCACCGTTGTGGATCCCGAGCCAGTGTGCGAATCGACCGTCGTCTCTTCCGGCACATTGATCTCGTAATTGATCGAAACGTGCTTTCCGATCAAGCCTTCGACCTTGTAAATGCGGATGTTGTTTCCGTCCTGCTTGACCGGCGGGTTCTGCTCTACCCCGCGAACATCGTTCTCGGAACCGCCGCCGAACCAGCTGCTGGTGCGGATCTCGGCGTGAATGCTTACGCTACCGGATCCGCCGCGCCGCACGTTTACCGAGCCCGAACCGTTCTCGACATTCAGTTGCACCGGGCCGCTGACGTTGAAGTTGCGGTCGAACTGCCCACGCGTATCGCTGGCATGAACACCGTCAACATTGCTGAGAAGAATGGCGGCTGTTACCAGCGCCACGATAGTTAGAAGTACCTTGTCGCTATTCCGCATGATGGCCCTGTACCTCCCGCTCCGGAGAGTGTACCGCTAAACTTAAGGGGTGTTCAGGCTGGAGGGTCCCGGAACACCCCGTTCGTGCTGCTCCCAAGGGGTGGGTGTTTTTTACTGCAGCACAACCTGGTCGTTTTCCTTCAACCCGCCCAGCACCTCGGCCTTCGCGCCATTCGAGATGCCCAGGTTCACGGCGACCTTCTTCTTGCCGTCTTTCCCGTTCGGGTCAGGCACTTCCACCGAGGCCTTCTTGTCCTTGTCGTAGATCACGGCACCTTCCGGAATCTGCAGCACATTCTTGTGCTCTTCCAGGATGATCTCGGCATTGGCGGTCATGGCGGCCTTCAACTCGCCACCGGGGTTGTTGATGGAAACGCGGACTTCGAACGTAGTGACGTTGTCCTTCTCCACGCCCATGGGAGAAATCTTGGTAACTTTGCCGGTAAAGGTCTTGTCCTTGAACGACTCAACCTTGATGCGGGCGGGCTGTCCGAGATACACCTTGCCGATGTCGCTCTCGTCCACCTTGCCCTTCACGTACACCTCGCTGGTATCACCGATGGTCATGACCAGCGTGGCGCTGGAGCCCAATACCAGGATGGAGCTGACTGCATCGCCGACTTCCACGTCGCGCGACAGCACGATGCCGTCCATCGGAGCGTAAATCGTGGTGTAGCTCAGCTGCTCTTCCAGTTGTTTCAACTGCGCGTTGTTACTCTGCACTTGCGCCTGCGCCTGCGCGATCTTCGCCTTCAGCACGCCCAACTGCGCGCGGGCGACGTTCTGCTTGTTGATCGCCAGCTCGTAAGCCTTCTGCGCGTCGTCGAGGTTCGATTGCGACACAACGCCGTCCTTGGCCATCTTCTGCGCGCGCTGGTAAGCCCGCAGCAGCATGGGGATATCCGGACCCTCGGCGTCAACCTTGGCGCGCTCGTAGTCCGCCTGGGTCGAAACCAGGTTTGCTTCGGCGGCTTCAGCGTTTGCCTTCTGCGAACGGACCTGCGCTTCGATCTCCACCTTGTCGAGATCGCACAGGATCTGCCCCTGCTTCACCCTGTCGCCGTACTCGACATACAATTTCTTGACGATGCCGCTGGCCTTCGACTTGATCTCAACCTGCACGATCGGCGTGACTTTTCCGGTGGCCACAACGCTCTTCGCCAGGTCACCCTTTTCGACCTTCGCCAGTTTCGACGGATCGATCTTGGTGCCACCGCTCTTGGCGGCGATCAGCACTCCTGCGCCAATAAGTATGATGATGACGACGCCAACAATCCAAATTATGCGTTTCTTCTTCTTTTTGCCGTTCCCGTTAGCCACAAACTGCCTCCTGAAAGTGCTGCGCTGGTGAGTGATACGCCCGACGATCCAGTTTTGTTCCGAGAAGATGCGAGGATTCTCGAATTTCCGTCCCTGTTTTCGTTTGTCTTAGACCTTAGGGTCAGAAAAAGGAAAGCAAAAAAGTCGTCTCTAGACGAATTTCATCCCGATATGAAATACGACTCCAAACGGGAGCGACTTCATGGCAGATACCACCGGCGAGCTTTTCCAGTATCTCAGAAAGCGACAGTCTTTGCCCACAAGGTATTCACCTGAAACCAAAGAGGTTACGGGACTCCCTCGCAAGAGGATGGAAACGGCGAACCACATCACCTACAATCGCCTGGAATTAAGGCTGGCAATGGAGCGATCCGTTCCGAAACTCGCTGGCGCCGCAGGCTTGTTACTCTGCCTCGCGCTCTCCGGATGCGGCCTCGCGGCATTTACAGGTATTTCACCCTTCGCCTATCCCCACTTCTGGGATTTCACCAACGCCACACCGACCGAGTCGGAAATCGCGGGCAAATACGTGGTGCTAAAAATCAGCGGATCGCCGCCCAATTTCCGCAAAGACTCCGACATCTGGATTTACCTCAACACCGACCATACCGCCTCTTTTTCACACATTCCCGAATACGATGGGGTCGGCGAAAAATTGCTTTGCACCAAGTCCGCCTCCGGCACTTGGAAGGCGCGGGAAGGTGAAATTAACTTCTGGCCCGACAAGAACGCTTCTAAAACTGGAGTGCCGGAATGCGACGACATGAACACCCCATTAACAATGCTCGGCCACGGCGCTCCCTATCGTCTTTACCTGTACGTTGGCGATCCTGATAACGACACCGGCATCGAGTTTCGCCGCGAAAAGTAATCCTCGATCCCCATCCACTGGGGTTCACTCATCACAGCTTTCTTCCCACTTCTGCGTTAAATTTCCGCCAGGTCCCAATGCCCCAACTCGTCCATCCCGGCTTTGAACTCGGCGTTCTCCTTTCCGGTTTCTTTTTCATCTTTCTCGGATTGACCTCGCTGGCCGTCGCCGTGATTCGTCGACGCAGCGGCGTGCGTATCCTCATCTGGATCGGACTCTGGAGCGCGATGTTTGGATTCAACGACCTGGCTCACTCCGCCCTGGTCCGAATCGTTTGGCCTGCCGCTACCGTCTCCCTGATTCCCAACGTAATCGCGCTTACGGCCTACCTGATCCTGCCCGTGGGCACCCTCTCCTTTCTCGAGTTGAGTCTCGGAAAGCTGCGGCGCTTATTGCAGATGCTGATTGTCGTTGATCTCGCGGTTGCCGCCGCCGGCCTGTACGTCTTCTTCACCACCGGAAACGGCGAAGCCTTTAGGGCCCACAACAACATCCTGGCCGCCTGCACCACCACGACCCTCGTCACGGTGCTCGCAGTGCCAAAACTCTCCCGCCGATACCTCGTCCTCGCCGGCCATCGCGTTCTCACCATCGGAGCTATTCTCTTCGCGATTCAGGCGCTCTACGCCAACCTGGCCATCATCTTCGACTGGCACCAACCCGTGCTCTTCAGTTCCGTCGGCTTCGCCATGCTCCTGCTCTCGTTCGCCTACACGGCCATGACGCTGATCACCACCAACGAGAGCCGCCTTCTCTCGATCGAGAAGGAACTGGAAATTGCCCGCCAGTTACAGACTTCTATCCTGCCCACCCGCGCCCCCGATTTGCCGGGACTACGCATCGCCACCGCTTACGAACCCATGACCGCCGTCGCAGGCGACTTTTACGACTTCATCCCCTCCGGCGATCGTCGCCTCGGTTTTATCGTCGCCGACGTCTGCGGACACGGCGTCCCCGCCGCGCTCATCGCCTCCATGATCAAAGTCGCCGCGCAATCGGTAAACGGCTGCACCGACGATCCCTCCGAAGTCTTGCGCCGTCTCGGCAGCATTCTCACCGGCCATGCCCGCGGACAATACATCTCCGCCGCCTACCTTTGGCTCGACACCACCACACGCACCGCGCGCTACTCCGCCGCCGGACACCCTCCCCTTCTCCACTGGAACCATACGGATTCCACGCTCACGCGAATCCAGAGCAACGGCCTTCTTTTCGGCGTCAAACCCGATTGCGAGTACCCCACATGCGAAATCCCATATTGTCCCGGAGATCGTTTCCTTCTCTATACCGACGGCGTTACAGAACCCGAGAACGCAGCTGGCGAACCGTTTGGCGATCGCCGCCTCGAGCAACTACTCCACGAATTCAGCACGGTTCCCGCCAGCGAACTCTCGCAACATCTACTCGCCGAAGTCCGCACCTGGCAGCCCACACCTGACGCGCAGGATGACATGACGCTGGTGGTCATCGACACACTGTAGAGAGCCGACGTTTACGCTTTCCGCTCTAGCAACTCCAGAAATGCCTGCCCCGCCTTCGAAACGTGGCGTCCCTTGCGATAAATGGAGAAGTACGAAATCTGGCTATCCAAGTCAGCCAAGCGGTGCGCGGAGATAACGCCAGCCTCGACCTCCCGCTTTACGACCTTTCTCGGCTGGATGGAAACTCCCAGTCCGGCTTCAACCGCATGCTTCACGCCTTCGACGTTCACGAAATCGATCACGTTCTCCAGTACGATTCCCTTCGCCGCCAGTCGCGATTCCACCACCCTCCTCGCGCCGGCTCCTTGCGCGGCCACAATAAACGTTTCCGTCAGCAGGTCGCGCGCGCCGATCCGTCCTCGCCGCGTCCACCGGTGATCTTTGGGAACGATCACCACCAGTTCATCAGTCATGAAACGATCGGCAACCAGGCGGGAATCGTGCACTTCGCTGCTCACCAGCCCAAGTTCCAGGCGGTTGGCCAGCACCGCCGCTTCGATGGTGGCACTGACCGCTATCTCCAGTGTTACGTCGATCTGAGGATGCTTTTCGCGAAATGCGGCCAGCACCCGCGGCAGCGTATAGACCCCGACCGGGAAGCTGGATCCCAAAGTGAGCTTGCCTGCCCGCATCCCGCTCAGGTCTTCGATGCGGTGCTCTGCGGCAACCACCAGCGCCATCACCTCTTGCGTTGTTTCCAGGAGAATCTCTCCCGCCTGCGTGAGCGCAATCTTCCGGCCCAGACGATCGAAGAGCGGAACGCCGAAGTATTCCTCCATCTGCTTGATGTGCTTGCTGATGCCGGGCTGGGTCAAGTGCAGGCGATCTGCTGCGCGCGTGAAACTGTGCGTCTCCGCTACTGCCTGAAATACACGTAACCGATCGAGTTCTACCATAACTATTGGCTATAGTTTATATGAAAACAAGTCATTTGATTCATGGTATCCCGGACAGTAGTCTCCAGTACAAGACAGGAGGTTCCATGAACGGCAATCTTGCAGAGACTTTAGAGATCATCGTCAACGACCAGCCGGCCGCAACTGGCCCCCAATTGATCGTTCTTAAGAGAGAAGATTCGGCAGACCCGATCGCCCGTCGCGTCTACGCCGCCGTAGATGGCGAACTCGCTAACGGCAGCATGCCTGCGTAAGCCAGGCCCGCGATGTGGCACAGCCATTCCTGGCTGTGCCCAGCCTCTCGACCTTGGTGCGGATACGACTCGCGAGTGATCCTTCGGCGTTCGCCCACGATTGCAAAAACTCGAAACAGAGAACCGGAAACTGTAAACTTCCTTTATGGTCGGTTCTCTTCTGCTGCGAGTTTTTGGCGTCGCGCTGCTCGTAGCGGTCAACGCATTCTTCGTGGCTGCCGAGTTCGCCCTCGTCAGCCTGCGCGCGTCGCGCATCCAGCAACTTATTGAAGCGAAGCGCACTGGCGCGCGCACCGTCTTGAAGCTCCACCAGAATCTCGACAGCGTTCTGGCCGCCGTGCAGCTCGGCATTACCCTGGTGGCGCTCACTCTCGGCTGGATCGGCGAACCTGCCGTCGGATACCTCTTTGAGCACTGGCTCGGCGTTGCGCACGTCAACCACATCGCGTCGCACATCGTTGCGATCGCGTTGGCCTTCCTGCTCATTACCTACGTCGACGTCATCCTCGGCGAAATCGTCCCCAAATCTCTCGCGTTACAACGCGCCGAACGTGTAGCCCTGGCCGTGGCCGGCCCAATGGATTTCTTCATCACCCTCTTCCGGCCCTTTTTGCGCATGATTCGTGCCTCGGCCGGTTTCGTGCTTCGCCTGTTCGGAATTCAGCAGATCGCCGAAGGCAAGCCACATTCGCCGGAAGAGATCAAGTACCTGGTCACGGGCGCGCACCAGCTAGGCCTCATGCAGGAAGCGCAGGAAGAGATGGTCCTCAAGTCGCTCGATCTTTCCAACATCAGCGTGCGCGAGATCATGACGCCACGCACCCGCATCTTCTCGCTGCCGGCCGACCTTACCCTGCGTGACGCTTTGACGCCAGTGGTAGAAGAGCAGCATTCGCGGGTGCCGGTCTACGATCCCATTCGCGGCCCCGAATACATCATCGGACTGCTCTATTCCAAGGATATGAGCCGCTGGTCGCGCCTTCGCCTCACCTACGCCACCAACGAATGGGCCAGCCGCCTCGACCGCATGAAAATCCGCGACATCATGCGCGACGTCCTCGTCGTCCCCGAAACCAAGCCCATAACGGACCTGTTAGAGGAGTTCAAGCACTCGCGCCGCCACCTCGCCGTCGTCGTGGATGAGTTCGGATCGACGGCAGGCGTTGTCACGGTCGAAGATGTCATCGAGCAGGTGGTCGGAGAAATAGAAGACGAGTTCGACATCACGCCGCAACCGTTCAGCGCGGGTGAAACCATGCTCCTCGACGGCACCGTCACGGTTCGCGACCTCGAAACCATGTACGACCTTCGACTTCCCAAAGACGAAGGCTTCGAGACCCTCGCCGGGTTCATGATGGCCAAACTGCAGCGCCTCCCGCAGAAGGGCGACTCCGTAGAATTCGCCAGCCACAAGTTCACCGTGGAAGAAATGGAAGGCCTGCGGGTCGCGCGGGTGAAGATCGAGACGGTGCCAGCGACAGCGGAAACAAAATGAGGGATTGGTAATTTCGTAATTGGTAATTTGGGCGACCGAAGAGCTCGTGTCCTTAAATTACCAATTACCAATTACCAATTTCTCAGTACCTCGCAGCTAACCTATCCGACTTCCTCGGACTCTTTTTCTTCGAGGGTAGTGGACTCTCCGGCCACCCCAGTATCGGACCGCCTCGCATCATCTTCGGACGAAACCCTCGCGATCCAAACCAGAACGCGCGCAGGCGCCGCAAATCAATTTTCCACTCCGCTACTTCGCCCGATTCCTTATGAATCATGACATCTATTTGAACGTAACCATCACTAGCACCGCGTTACTTTTGCTCCCGACCTTGGTGACATCTGCCGACGTACCCTTCGGGAGCCAAGTCGCATCGCCTCGCTTCATCTCTTTCTCTGGTGAACCACCGCACGCGCAACGTAACTCAGTGAGTGGCACTAAGAGGCTGGGACTATCCGCATGCAGGGTAAGACCCGTACCGCTGCCGGTCGTGAAATATGTGCGAGCCTCAACTGCGTCCGTCTCCACATTAGTCTCCTGTCCGACCAAGCCACTTTCGACGATCAGCGTACACTCCCGTCCCTTTTCCGGTTGCACTCCTGGCCAAGCCGCGGCACAGATTGATTTCGTGCTCGCCTTCTTCACCTCAATCGTAAGATTCTCAAAAGGCGTGTCGCTCAGGATCGAGATCTTATGCGCGAATCCGCCCTTGGCGAATTTCACAGCGCCATCGTCGAGTTTGACCTCCGCCGCAGCCGCACCAGCTTTCTCGTTCGTAATATCGGACGCCCCGATCTGCACCGACACGTAATCCAGGTCGTGCTGGTGAACCAGCGTCGACTGTTTCGACGGAACCACCACGTGAAACACCCGCGTGTACTCGTTCTCAAGCACCAGTTGATGATGCGCTTCTCCGGTGATGGAAACAGGCTTCTCCTGCGCGGCGACCGCGATCGCCATGACGCAAGCCGCGACTACAAAGCTGATCGTTTTCATGAGCACCGGATTCTACTCGCAATTTCGCCCGATACAAGCTGCAAGCAATCCCAGCTTGCGCGCTTTCCAAATCTCAAATTACCAATTACAACTTACCAATCGCTTGCTCCGTACCCTCACATCCCGTCTGCTCTACACTGTCCCCGTCCTCTGGCTGGTGGTCTCCGTCGTCTTCCTGCTGATCCATCTCGTGCCAGGCGACCCCATCCAGCAGATGCTCGGCGAGGGCTCCGGAACTGCCGACCTACAAGCCGCGCGCCACGCCTACGGACTCGACCTTCCGCTGCACACGCAATATCTTCGCTACTGGAAGGGCGTGTTGCACGGCGATCTCGGCCAGTCCATCCGCTTCAGCGACAACGTCGGACGCATCGTCGCCGCCCGCTATCCATACACGTTGAAGCTGACGCTGGCGTCGTTGCTCGTCGCGCTCCTTCTCTCGATTCCCGCGGGCATCCGCTCCGCGCAACGCCGCAATCGTTGGGACGACCGCGCCCTTAGCTTTGTCAGCCTGCTTGGCCTTTCGTTTCCCAACTTCGCGCTCGGCCCCATCCTAATTCTGTTCTTTGCAATTAAGCTCGGCTGGCTGCCGGTCTCCGGCACAGGTTCAGTGGCGCACTTCGTGCTTCCGGCCGTCACCATGGGCGGAGCCCTCGCCGCCATTCTCACGCGCATGGTGCGCACTTCCATGCTCGAGGAACTCAGCCAGGATTACATCCGCACCGCGCGCGCCAAGGGCTTGCCTGAGCGCACTGTCGTCTACAAGCACGCGCTGCGCAACGCGCTGATCCCGGTGCTCACCGTGATCGGCCTGCAGTTCGGAGCCCTGCTCGCCGGCGCCGTCGTCACCGAAACCATCTTCTCCGGCCCCGGCGTCGGCCGCCTAATGATCCAGGCCATCTCCAACCGCGACTATTACCTTGTACAAGGATGTATTTTGGCCATCGGCGTTACCTACCTCGCCGTGAACCTGCTCACCGACGTCCTCTACAGCGTCGCCAACCCCCGCATCCGGCAATGATCCTATCTTTTGATCGTGACCGCGCTCACAACCCGATGTTCAGCCTGGGGTTACAATGAAGTGAAGGTTCAAAGGACAGGACTTTATGGGTGAACTCGGAGTACCGGAACTTCTACTGATCCTCGGCATCGCGCTGCTGCTGTTCGGCCCGAAGAAGATCGGCGAACTCGGCAAGGGCCTCGGCGAAGGCATCCGCGGCTTCAAATCGGCCATGCGCGGCGAAGAAGACAAGAAGCCCGCTGAAACGCCTGCAACAACGACCGAAGAAGCTCCCAAAACCACCCCGAATTAATGGTTGTGTGGGACCGGGCGCCCTCGCCCGGTCAAGCGGAGCGTAGCTCCGCAATTACCTCTGATCCCAGAAAATACTCTCTTTAATACTCGGTGCGCTCTGTATTGAACCGCAGCAGCCGCCTCCAACCGCCGAACTGTCAGGACGGCCGAATATTCAGATATCCAGTTAACCTGATGATCAGATCACCAGATCCCTCGTATTTCTTGTGGAGTCTTCCCGCTCTCCCTCAGTTTTCGCAAGCTCAAACTATCGCTCCTCTTCGCCAGCCTCACGCCTTCATGATCGGTAACCAGTTCCGTGTGACACCACACCGGTGGCTTGATCCCGAATGCCTCATACAGCAGAAGCTGCCTTGCGGTTGACTTAAGCAGATCCAGCCCGCGCACCACTTCGGTGATCCCCATCGCCGCATCGTCGACCACGACGGCCAACTGATACGCCGGAACATCATCCCGCCGCCAGACGACGAAATCGCCAAAGTCTCGCCCCGCGACATACTCCTGCTTTCCCTGCCCGCCATCGTCGAAGCAAATGACTCTCCCATCCGGCACGCGGAATCGCCAATTCCCTCCCGCCGGCGAATTTGCATTCGACCTCCGCCCGCGGCATTTACCCGAGTACATCGGCTCATCATTACTCTCGTGCGGCGCCCCCGCCGCCTCAGCCAAATCCTTCCGCGAGCACGTGCACGGATAAATCCACCCGCCGTCCCGCAACTCGCGCCACGCTTCAAGGTACCAGCTCCGCCGCAGGCTTTGAATGTACGGCCCACACATGCCGCCCACATCCGGGCCTTCCTGCCACTCGATCCCCAGCCATCGCAGGTCTTCGATCATCGCCTCGGCGAACTCCTGCTTCGACCGTTGCGGATCCAAATCTTCATCGCGGAACACCAACGTTCCTCTCGCCGCGCGTGCCCGCTCGTTGGCGATCCAGAACGTCCGCCCGTGACCCACGTGCATCAATCCTGTCGGCGATGGCGCAATGCGCCCGCGGTATCCGCTCACAGGCGGCCCGCCTTCCACTCATCCGCCAGCAGGCCGTAGTTTTCGAGATCCTTGTACTCGCCCCATTTCTTGATGTGCTGCCGCGACCGTCCCTCGTACTTCATGCCGATCTTCTCCAGCACTCGCTGTGACGCCGTGTTTCCGGCAAAACAATTGGAGAAGATGCGGTGCAGCCCCATCGTCTCGAACCCGTACCGCAGAATTTCCTGCGCCGCCTCCGTCGCGATGCCGCGTCCCCAGTACGGAACGCCAATCCAGTAGCCGAGTTCCGCGCGATCGTGATCGAGCTCCAGGTTCAGCCCGATTCCGCCGCAGTGCTCGCCCGTCTCGCACAGAAAAATTCCGAAACGCGTCAGCGTCTTGTCTTTGGCGATCATCGCCAGCAGCGCCCGTGCGTCTTTTTCCGTGTACGGATGCGGGATTCGTAGCGTCGTCGCTGCCACCTCGCGCGCACCAATCAGCCGCACAATCGACGGGATATCCGAGCGCTTGTACCCGCGCAGAATCAGCCGCTCCGTTTGCAATTGCCTGGTCGCCATGGTTGCTTTGCCGGGCACCATTCTACTTGCGAGATGAATCTCCTCCTGCCGCCGCGCTACAATCGCCCGTGTGGGGTAGCGTCGGCGACTCGCCGGCTGTCGTGAGGGCGACTCGCCCTCATCATCGAGTTGCGCGCATCTAAGCTGGTCGGGGGGCCAACTGCGTTTGAATTGCTCTGAGCTGATCTACGACTGGAACAATCTTCCCGGTCCCGACTATCGGCCCAAGGGTCCGGTTCTGCTCGACGACGAATCGCTCCGCGATGGCCTGCAATCGCCCTCCGTCCGCGATCCCTCCATTCCCGAGAAGCTCGAAATCCTCCATCTGATGGAAACGCTCGGCATCAACATGGCCGACATCGGGCTGCCCGGCGCCGGCCCGCGCGCCTTCTCGCATTGCGAAGCCATCGCCCGCGAGATTGCCACGCAGAAGATGAAGATTCGCCCCAACTGCGCCGCGCGCACGCATGAGAACGACATCCGCCCCATCGACGAACTCGTCCAGAAGACGGGCGTACCGATCGCCGTGGCAATGTTCATCGGCTCCAGCCCCATTCGCCGCTACACCGAGAACTGGACGCAGGACTTCCTCCGCACCACCACCGAGCGCGCCGTAAAGTTCGCGGTCGAGCACGGATTGGAAGTCATGTACGTGACAGAGGACACCACGCGCTGCGACCCCGACACGGTGAAAATGCTCTACTGCACGGCCATTCACGCCGGGGCGAAAGCCATCGTCGTCGCCGACACTTGCGGTCACGCCACGCCGATGGGTGTCATCAACCTGATTCGCTTCATCAAGCGCGAAGTCGTCGATCCCACTGGTCAAGATATCCGTATTGACTGGCACGGCCACTGCGATCGCGGCATGGGCATGGCCAACGCTATCGCCGCGCTGGTCGGCGGCGCCGGATGCGTTCACGGCACCGCGCTCGGGATCGGCGAACGCGTCGGCAATACCCAGATGGACCAGATGCTTGTAAACCTGAAGTTAATGGGCATCCCGCCGTGGGACCAGCAGGACCTCACGCGCCTGAAGGAATACTGCGAAAAAGTTTCGACCGCCACCGGCGTCGCCATCCCGCGCAACTACCCCGTCTTTGGCGACGACGCCTACCGCACCGCCACCGGCGTCCATGCTGCGGCGGTCATCAAGGCCTTCCGCAAAAACGACCTCGAACTCGCCAACAATGTTTACTCCGGCGTTCCCGCGCACTTTTTCGGCCTCGAGCAGATCATCGAAATCGGCCCCATGAGCGGCAAATCCAACATCCTCTACTGGCTGGAAAAACGCGGCATCCCCTCGACGGACGAAATCGTCGAACGCATCTACACTCGCGCCAAGGCCAGCGACCGCGTCCTCACCGAATCCGAGGTGCTCGACTGCTGTCGGGTATCGGCGTCGCGAATCGTGTCCTAAGGAAAGCCATCCTCTCTGTTACTCTGCGGTCTCTGTGTCGCATGCAACCAGTTAACCAGTTCAATTCCGCCCGGCGCATTAGAACGGCATAACTATCCCACCGATGGTGGTATAATTATCGACGATGTCGGAACTCTTTAGCCTGTCGGAAGCCGCCGCGATCGCCGAGATCGCGCCTGATACCATTCGCACCGCGCTGGAGAAGAAGTCGGTTACGCCGTCGCATCGAAATCGCGTCGGCAACTCAGTGCGTTATCACTTTTCCGCCGGTGACATCCTGTTTGTGAAGGTTTTGACGGAATTCCCGTTCGCACTCAGCAAGCACGACAAGCTGTCGCTTTCCAAGGTGCTCGCCGGCGGCAATAAGCAGGCTGCCTGCTGGTCACTTCGCGGTTCCGACCTTATCTATCAGTCTGCTGAATTGCGCCTCTCGATTGGCATCAAGAAAATTCGGCAGACGCTCGCCTCGAATCTTGCCCTGTTTCGGTACGGTAAGCGGCGGATCAGGTCTTCGGCTGAAATACTCGGCGGCGAACCCGTTTTCGGCGGAACGCGAATTCCCCTGCGACATGTCGCATCGTTGTTTCGCAAAGGCGTTCCGGAAAAAGAGATCAGAGAAGACTTCCCCTACCTCGCGCCGCGCGACCTCGAGTATGCGCGCCTCGCCTCCCGTTTCCTCGACAAACCTGGCCGCCCTCGCAAACGCCTCTCAGTGCAAAAAAGAGCGGCCTAGCTTGCAGCTCCTGCTCGACGAGCACATCTCCCCCGCTTTGGTTTCGCGCCTGGCGGAAATGGGTGTGTATGCACAATCGTTGGACTCATGGGAGAGCCGGACCGCATGATCTGGGAGTTCGCCCTGCAGCACGGGTTCAGCGTAGTCACCACGAACGTTCGCGATTTCATCGAATTTCTCGATCGAGTATGTCCTCCAAGCCGCCGATCCCGACTTCCTGCTCAACCGGCTCGTTGAGGTTACTGGTTCCGGACGATTCTTCATTCGCCATCTGGCGGAGTAAACTACCGCCAACGTGCGTAGACGCGTATCGGTGGCCGCAACCCGCGTTGTAATATCAATACTTCTCTTTATGCCTCCGTCCCCGGCCCAGACCGGAGCTGTTACCGAAGCCGAGCTGTCGCGCGCCGCGCGGCAAGACGTCAATCGCGTCTCTGCCCTGACTGAAGTTCACGCGGCAATGGCGTGGTTTCGCGCGCACTCCCGCGACATCACCGACGAGCAACTCGAGCTGACCAAGATCCCCGCGCCACCTTTCGGCGAACACCAGCGCGCCGAGTGGCTGCGCCAACGGTTCGCGGAACTCGGTCTCACCGACGTACACATCGACGAGATTGGCAACGTGCTCGGCTTGCGACCGGGCGTAGATGCAAAATCCAAGAAGGTGCTGGCGATCTCCGCTCACATTGACACTGTCTTCCCCGAAGGCACCCCGCTGAAGGTTCGTCGCGAGGCCGACCGGCTCTACGGACCCGGCATCTCCGACAATGCCGCCGGACTGACAGGCTTGCTCGCCGTGGCCGAGGTGATGAAGGTCGCCGACATCAAGACGCAGATGCCGATCCTGTTCGTCGGCAACGTCGGCGAGGAGGGCGAAGGCGACGTCCGCGGAATGCGGCACCTGT
>Ga0335069_10009130_pt1 | contig 14140 bp, 31 predicted proteins | sample Lox_Sample_11_FD_206714 | JGI IMG/M metagenome (GOLD analysis project Ga0335069, IMG submission 206714) | Soil microbial communities from Loxahatchee National Wildlife Refuge, Florida, United States - Lox_Sample_1.1 | ecosystem: Environmental > Terrestrial > Soil > Wetlands | place: USA... | reverse complement strand
ACCAAAACAAAGCCCTGACCGAAGCCAGGGCTGTTTTCGTGCTCAAACCGAGTTTACCGTGCTGCGAAGAAGAACAAGGCCAGAAACACTAGCAGTCCAAGGAAAGGAGCCAGAGCAATCAGGAGCCTGTCTAGCATATCGCCTCCACCGGATACGCTGTCTCCTCGTCCAGTGAATTAGCCAGCTCTCTTTCTGCTCTGTACTTCGCCTGCATCGCTACCACCGTGTTGGCTGCCTTCTGCCGCTCTACCAGCTTCGCTGCTAACTTCCAATCCAAGTTGTATGTCTCTGAGACGTTCATCTGATTACCCTCCATGCCTCCGATATTACCTCTCCTGCTCCGTGCCAAGGGCTTCCGATGTCAGGAAACTTTCCAGACAGCATACAGAAGCATCCTCTGTTCTGTCGTGTGTGGGGCAATGCATAGGAGTGACGAAACCGATTTCGCTAGCACCACCTACGCCAACACAGTACTCTATCTTTCCATCCCCCATGTCGGCCAAAAAGAATACTGCAAACTGCCCTTCTTCCCCGATGACATCTCCTCTTTTCATGATCATTTACTTTCCCTCCACATCTCGATACTACCGCGCTATCCGATCACCGCAAGAGACCGTGATCTGAATCTCTACCTGCTTCTCAATCGGCTCCAGTTCTTTCACCGGCTCCTGAACCTTGCCGCTAGCGTTCCACTTCCTCGACCGACACAACCTACTCGGACACTGATCCGGGGTTTTTGTGCCTCGAACTACCCAAACGAACCCGCATCGCTCGCACACCCAACAATCGCGCTGCTCTCTCATTTCTTCCCTTTCAGTTCTTTGCATAGATAACAGCCGTATATCCGGCAGTTCTTTACATCATGCTCGATCACCCTTGGAATCATGCCTTCCGGGATATCAATCTCTTCGTGGTCCTGTGTGACCACTGGTTCTATATCACCACTCTCTTTTGGTCTTACGCTACCATTCTTCCGTGGTCTTATGACACCAGCAGGCCGCTTGCTTTCCTCTTCGACCACTACCCGATTTTCAGGCAAGGCCGCTAAAGAGTTCCCTCCTGTACTCCCGTTATTCCACTTTCTACTCTTGCACTTAGGGCATCTCTTCGGAATCTCTGTAGACCTAGATAACCACTTGTGCTCTGCGTCCAGATCACACACACACTCGTAAACCTCAATCTTCCTGATCATGGTCTTATATTACCATCCTTATGGTTATACGGTACCACTAACTTCCAATCTCTTCCGAAGATTGCTCATCAACTCTCTATCTCTCTTAGCGATTGCTCGCCTACATTCGTGCTCCTTAGAGAGGGTCGAAGGGATGAGGAGAGGCGTTTAACGCTGCAAGCCGAATGGATGCATAGTTCGTATGGATTAAAGGGGATGAAGGATTTGTGGGATGGAGCAATGGTGAGGATGTTGAAGGGGAAAAGCCCTGAGAGGTGATAGAGACTCAGGGCCTTTATTTTATGAGACTTTAGGGAGACCTAGACCGCGTTCTCTGAGATGGGATAAGGCTTGCTGAGGAGAATAGAGAATTCCCCAAGGAGACTGAGGTCTTTTCTTAGCTTCGACAGAGCCATCCTTCATGAATCGGAAGACGGAGAAACTGTCTGACCACCACTTGATGATTGCTTGGCGCTGCTTCTTTGTGTAGGTTACTGGCATGGTTGTTATCTCCTGGAGATTCGTTGTCTTTACCCTGCGGGGCAAGCGGTTTTGGGCAACGATACGCTGCATTAACGCACCTCCGGGAACATCTCACTCAGCATCGAGAATACGTTCATGAACACTTGCTCATCGGCTGAAATCCACTTGCCAGCGTTCCATACCTGAACGCCATTGCTGTTAACTCTGATTCTTACTGTTGGCTTCTTCATTTCCTTAATCCTCCGTTACTTGGCGTTTGTGAGTCCAAATTTTGGACTAGAAATACTGATTGACTTCGATCAACTTGCCTTCACGGTAAGACGACCGTCTCTCCTCCACAACTGCCTTTCTCCGCACGTTGTTAACTGCCTCATCCCAGGTTAACCGCTGCTTGCCGTCCACTGACATAGATGTACACTTCTGGCCTTTACTGGCCCCGCATCGCTTGCACTTCACTGATAAAAGCGGATGTTTGCTGTCTAACGGTTGTACTGTGTTGTTTCCTTGACGACTCTTCATTGATTTCCCTCCGTTGCATCTCTTGTTAATTTTTGCCGATTTTGAAGACTTTTACCGATGTTGCCTCTGGCTTGCGGCCTTGAGCCATAACCGAGTAATTATGTCCTACTGTAGCCGTAATACTCACCATAGACAAGGTATCGGCAAAGATGGCCAGCTTGGGATGTTTACGCGCCAGCTTGTTCGATCCCCAGATCTCTAACCCTGTCATCCCAAGCTCGAAGACGGCCAACCCTGGTTTTGACTTGGCTATCGCGTTTGGTAGTTCTGCCTCGTGGCAAATACCAGCCATCCTCACACACTGCTGTGTGCTGATCCAGTCCGCTGTGCGGCCTAAAGCGATCTCCCCTAATAGGCTGTAGCGGATTTCTTTCTGGAATGAGGTTTCTATGCTCTTGGTTGGCTTTGGTGCGCTCGGAAGATCCTGCGCCATGGCTAAGGAGCATCCTATCGCCAGCAACGCTAAAACCGCTCCCAGCTCCAATGAGTGCAAAATGCTCTTCGTCTCTTTCCGTGATTGTCTGCTCATGATTCCCTCCACTCAGAGAATCTCATTGCTCTATAGAGAGTACAAGGGGCCTAGAATGGAAAATGGTCAGCGCAAAATCCATGCTTGCTGTTTTCGCAGGCTTCACACTTTTGCTCTACTACTGGAAGTTCTGGACTCGTAACTTCAACACGATCCAAATTATTCTTTACGAAGTTAGTTAGGGTAAAAATCTCTTCCTCGCAGAGATTCATTGTCGTACAGGTTGAACAACCGTTATGCAAGACGTTCTCTAACCTGTTTACAGCTGTTTGTATGTCCATTGTATGCTTGTTCCTTTCTTGAATAATTATCGCGTGGGAATCTCTGGATACACGAATGGCTGAACCTGCAAGTCTTTCATCACCCTATCGCGCAGTTCCTCTTCCTTCATTTCCTCCGGACCCATCGCTTCGCGCTCGTTCGCTACAGCCAATTGATAGGCGATCTCTCCCAAAAAGAGAATGACTTTGCTTCCTAAAGATCGAGGATTTTGGTCGTCCAAGACTTCTTGGATTTCAGACCTGATCTGTGTTGCCTTCATCAACCCTCCTTTATCAGTTTAAGAGCGTCACGCAATAGCGATTCAGATGGAGCATGAATACCGCTGACCGCTGTAATCTCTCCGACATCTTCAAGGGCTTGCTGAAGAGCTTGAACAACGAGATCATGCTTTGGCTGTTGATTGACAAGAAGTTTTTCTAACTCCATCCATTCCGATTTAACGTAATCCGGAGTTCCAACAGCCTTACTCCATAACGTGTGCAATAATCCATGGCACTTTTTGTTCATTTCTCCCTCCATGTTGGTGGCTTAATGTTGAGTGCTTCCTTGCGGCCTTTGCCTGCCGCAGACTTTAGCAAACCGTCCACAGCAGACAAAATAACCGTAAAGAACATCAGAAAATAGACCGTAATCACACTCCAGTCTTGCATTCCGGATTACCCTCCGACTCTTCTAAGACGGCCAAAACCTTCCTTACCTTCTCTATCGGCCAATTTTGAGAAGCGTTAAGAAGTTTTCCCAGTTTTTGGCGGTCCATAAATTCCCGATTGGCTTTCAGACGAGAAATCCTCTGCTGTAAATCCTCCAATTTCATATTCCCTCCATCTCTATACTATGATGATCCTGACCAAAGTAAAGGGGCCTGACCGCAGTCAAGCCCGGCTCAGTCCAAATTTTGGACCCGGTTTAACGAATCCCAAGCATTTCATAGCGGTTCCATGGCGCTACGTCGCAGGGTACGTGCGATAGCAATGGATCTGAACATGCGCAGGCTATTACTTTACCTGTGTCTAATCTGATGTAGACCAAAACCGTTTCGGCCTTCGAAACTCTTCCGACCCTGCCACTCCATTCAACTCGATCACCTATTTTAAAATTGTGCATACTCCCTCCTATGCCCTAAAACAAAAGATTGCGATCACCCAGAGAAGCAATAAAGCAGCCAGCACACACGTGGTCCAATTGATCCGCTTCTTTACTCCCTGGTTTACTTGCGGAATTGACTCCCAGAAGTTCTTCAAATCCCCCTCCTACTTCCAACCGCGAGCAATCCACCTCAGAAAGGAGCTTGCGGCCTTGCACTTCTTACACTCTTTCGGTTTACCGTTACAGGCCATCGTGCAATGGCACTCTAGACACTCCCAAACGTCCCAAAGACCCACAGATGCCTTATCAGCCATGCAAACGCCTCCACGGTCAAATAAACGCCAAGAAAGCACATCATAGGAAAGATCACCCACACCAGAAAACCGACAGCGACGTTTAAAGCCGTGTCTTCCTCATTTACTATCGGTTTTCGGATTGGGATGACTACGCCCATGATTGCGCTCCGCGTACAGCAGAAGTACATCTTTGATGAGTTCAGGAGACAGCTTACGGAATTGCCGACACACCCCTAACCATTTCAGCTTGTGCCATTCCTTTTGACTGTCTCACCAAACCGCTACCTATGACTCAGTGACCAATTCGATTCCCTAGGTACTTGGCACAGTGGTTAAGCTGGCTAGCGTCTGCCGTCAGCTCTTTGATTCTTTGCTGGACGGATGCCCACATCTCCAGGTTGGCTCCCTGATTGACAAGGTAGTCAAGGTGAAGTGAAAGCTGTTCGGCATCTGCGTTTAAGTCTTTCGCTTTGATCTGCGCGGCTTCAATGATGTCCAGTTCGTTCAGGACTTCGTCCAGTTCTTTTATTGTCATTGATTGCGGGACAGCTTCCACCCGGAGACCGTTATGCGTGAAAAAACCACCATCAATCGACCACATATATTTACTCCCCTTAAACCAAGGCTACTGCGACTCACCCGGCACCACCTCCTTTCGAGTGAGTTTCGGCCTTACCAAGGGCCTCTTCAGGCAGCGGCTATAACTTCCCCTGCGCGGTTCAGGATCTCGCCTGCTACTCGCATCACTTCAAGCTTGCGCTCTTCGTTGTCGATCTTGCTGTTGGCAATCCAAGAGATCGCATTAGACATGCGCCATATGGTTGATCCCGCTGGCAACATGACGATGAAACCCTTCTGTGGTTCCCTCTCCATCAGGAAAAACCACCTTGATTTGTTTGTCTTGTGCGTAAAAGTCCAATTTTGACCCGGTGACGATACGGTCCTGCGGAACTTGTGAGTGAACTTGCTCAATGACTGCCAAAGTCCGCTGTTTGCCGCGTTCAATCTCTGCTTCGAACTTTTCCCTTGCGGACTTGGCTGCTTCGCTGGCTGCTACGTTGTAATCCTGGTTTGCGTGGTGATAAAGCATTTTTTAAACCCTCCAAGGTTTGTGAAGAGATCTTCTCTCAACTGAACTACGTTTGCAATAGGCCGTGCAGAATAATTACAGAGACAGTGTAGAGGGGAATAAACTTCCCGCTGTCTGCACAAGAGAATCCCAATTTCCAGATGCGACTTGAACCACCTCTTCTCTTGTTTTGACTACCCTGCGAGCTTTAGTCGCTTTGCCTTGCGGCCTGAGACTGCTATCGTTCCCTGACCGAGCACGCCTCCGTATCGCCCTGATACGCTGTAAAGCTTTCTCTTTTGTGATGTGGCCCAAACGAAGATCCTCCTTTACGTTCAGGAGTTCCGCTTGTAGATTGCCTGCAAATTCACTCAGTTCTTCCATTTCACCCTCCAAGGTGTTTACTCCAAATTTTGGACTTGATTATGGCTTGTAGTTGAAAATGTTGCGGTTTTCTGGCGTCCACCCACATCCGCATTGTTCCCGATGTAGCTCCATTAATTCTGGAAAATGCGCTCTTAATGCCTTATGCCACTCGGCGTCGGCCTTACGATACTCGGCGTTGGCCTTTTGACACTCGGCGTTGGCCTTACGACACTCGGCGTTGGCCTTACGACGCTCGGCGTCGGCCTTTTGCCACTCGGCGTAGGCCTTACGACACTCGGCGTTGGCCTTACGACGCTCGGCGTCGGCCTTTTGCCACTCGGCGTCGGCCTTACGATACTCGGCGTTGGCCTTACGATACTCGGCGTCGGCCTTACGACACTCGGCGTCGGCCTTACGACGCTCGGCGTCGGCCTTTTGCCACTCGGCGTCGGCCTTACGATACTCGGCGTTGGCCTTTTGACACTCGGCGTTGGCCTTACGACACTCGGCGTTGGCCTTACGATACTCGGCGTTGGCCTTACGACACTCGGCGTCGGCCTTACGACGCTCGGCGTCGGCTGGTTGGAGCCATTCAGGCAATTCACCCTCAAAGACCTTGATCAATTGCTTACGACGTAAGATCTGATCAGGTGTTTCGCTGATCGACTTGATGCTGTCGATGTCTCGTAAACGGGACTCCAAAGTTCCGGAGTTGATTTCTAATGGTAATTCGGCCTCATGATGAAAGTGCCATCCTATCGTGTACATGATTTCCCCTCCTGTAATTTTTATACAACCAACCCCCAAATCAACCCGGCTACCAACATAGCCCGAATTGCCCACCTCAGCAATACCCCTGCCCTCACTTGGCGTTCTCCTCCTCTTCTTTGCGGTTTTGTATCAGCTCATTGCATATCGCTACGATGTCCGCGTGACGGTCTCGCACTGCCTGCGGACTGTAGTCGTTGTCAGCGCACTTTTGAAAAGCATCACGGATCTCAATCAGCGTCTTGTCTGAAACAATGTAGGTGTAATCCACGATCAGTACAACTCCCCAGTTTCGACAAACCGCTGAAGATACGGGAGCAGTTCTTTTACCTGCTCTTGAGTCAAGTGCATCCGAGTATGGCACTGCACAGATTCAGGAAGCGGATACGGCTTCCATCCCTCTCCTGGGACCAAGAAAACCGGCTCGGGCTGGTTAGGTCCGAACCAGATAGCATGCTGACTGGCAAGACTGCTTTTCTGTAAGGAACAAGCATGACCGTACTCGTCCCTGAAGTCGATACGAGCAAAACCGCGTTCTGTTTTTCCTGCTTTCATTGTCCTTCTAGCCTCTTAATCTCAGACCTGAATATCTCTCGATACGCTTTGACCTCTACAAATTGGGCCAGCATCTTCGCGGGATATTCCTTCCATACCCCACTGAATCGTGTCATAGCTGTTAGAGCGTCTTCCGTGGTAGCAGAAAATTCCCGTTCTTCGCCATTAGAGAGCTTTAACCGAAGAACAGCTTCGAATCCAGATATGTGAGTTTTCACCTTGATGTCTAGATATAAAAGCCCACTCCTTCGCGCAATCTCTCTCAGCGCGTCTATGCCTAGAACGATACTCATTCCTCACCTCCCTCTGAGATTATTCCAAGCCCCTGCCGCTCCACGCATGGACGGCCCTGCCGCTGATTCCTCCATCGCCATGATCAGAGTGGCCATGCGGTCTCCAAGCTTGATCAGTTGATCCTGCTTTGTGGCCTGTGTCTTCTTTTCCTTGGTTGCCTTTCCATCGCCCTTTGGCCGCTTGGCTACCTTCTTGCCTTGCTTCTTGGCTTTTTCGGCTTCCTGCTGCAACTGCTGATTTGCCAATAGCCGGTTCTTCTTCACAGCCTGCACTGCAAGCGCTGGGCTGACCTGTACGCCGTCGATACCCTCCTTGACGGCCTGTTTGACCTCCAGAGGCGCAGAATTGAGTTCTAGGGCATCTGAGACGTATTTGCGAGCGGTTTTAGGATTGCTCGCAATGTGAGGAGGGGTGTATTGGGCTATCCGATCAATATCCCAGCCGTAGGCTTCCAGACGTGCCGCTGCTCTCCCGAATTCCAATTGTGTTGGCGGCAAAGCTCCGTTAGCGATCATTGACTTGGCCAGAATCTCAGCCTCGTCGCCCTTGATCTGTATGGCCGGAACGTAGATCTCCAGCCCCTCTTTCCATAGCTCCAATGCCGCACGTACACGGCACTCTCCATTGACGAGGTAGACGGCTTCATTGACTAGCTCGACACGTATCGGCTCTTGAACACCATTCTCTCGAATCGATTCTTTGAGCCATGCAATATGCCTTTGTGCTGCTTCCGACGTGGTGTCTCGGAAATTGAAGTTTTCTCTGACGACGATCTGTCTAGGATCAATTTTCACGGCATCCTGACAGCCGTGGCTTAGTTCTTTCAGGCGCATCACTCACCTCCATTTGCAAGTTTTTTCCAATGAGCAATCACTTCTGGGTGGGCGTCTGGATTCTCGGATATTTTCTGGCAGGATTTTTCCTTGAGCCAAGGCTTCCATTTTTCTAATGATTCCGATAAATTGCGGTATAAATCATATTGAGGATAAAGAGCATCTTCACCTTTTACGATCATAAACGGGCCATCAATATTTCTCGTTCTACGAACGATATCGAGATCAGCACAAGACGCTTGAAATCCTGATGCCCCCAATTGATTAGAGATGTAGTAAAAAGCAGCCGTCGCCGCCATACTCATGGCATACACACAGGTTCCATAATCATGCTGGCGGTTTACTAAAGATTCGATGTATTCCATCAGTTGTTCTTTGGTGATAGGCCACGGGACTTTGGCGTTGCGCATTTCTTGTTCGGTCGATGCACTCTCTGTCATATGAGCTTCACGTGCCTTCTTTTCTTCTTCGGCGCGTTTAGCTTCTCTCTCGGCATATTCTGGCGATTCTAGCCAAGCTTTACGAGCCGCTTCGTAATCCGCATCCCAGCGAGACACCAAAATCTCAGCGGATTCTCCTGGCTGGGCAGTTACATCTGTTCCGTTGAATTTAAAATGGACTGGTTTACCTGATTTATTTGCCAAATCTGCCGCGTCTTTGCAGGCAGACTTGATATGCGTACCAGGCAGGCTATCAAATTCGATTACGTCTGACATTTTCACCCCTCCTCCAGCACCTCCGCTGGCGGTTCCTAGTTCTTCGAAATATAGCAATTTACGCCGATATTCAAGGGTTTCCCGTCTACTATGACATCGGTTCGAACGATGCCTTGCGTCGTGGCAATCGTCCAGCTCTTTGCCGATTTGGACTCTCGCGGAGGATTGATCCTCGGTATACGGATAATGACCTCATCTGCGTTCACTTCCACTTTCATTGCTTTTCTCGTTTCTGCCGATTCCATCGGCTGGGTTTCTAAAATTGATTTACGACCCCGACCGCGACCCCGACCCCGACCGCGACCACGACCGCGACCACGACCACGACCGCGACCGCGACCACGACCGCGACCCCGACCACGACTGCGACCACGACCCCGACCACGACTGCGACCACGACCCCGACCCCGACCGCGACCGCGACCGCGACCACGACCCCGACCCCGACCCCGACCACGACCGCTCGTATCCCATTCGCATAATCGTCTGATTCATAGCGGCCTACTTCTGCAAACGAGGAAGTGTTGGGATTTGAATAGCGTCGACGATGGAGCCTCTCCCGATGACAAGTTTGCCTTCCGGAAATGGTTCCACTTCGTTGAAATTGCACGACTGAAGAGCGCCAGTGAATCTCCCTGTATCGGCAATCCAAGCTGCATCCTCTACAACAATCTCTTGCGGAAACACAGCTACGATCCGGCCAGTATCAATCATGGTTACCGTACGAATGAGATAGTTCTTTCCGATCTCATATGGATGATGCTCTTCGGTTGTATTTTTCGAAGAAAACAACATAGCCAGCTCTTTAGCTTGCCCTATTGTCAAATCATTGATGTTCACAAATGTTCTCATTTCTGCCGGAATACCCGGCCTTCAGGTTGAATTGATGGGGTTTGGCTACTTCTCTTCTGGAATAGCGTAGACGAATTTTGGATTGGTGACTGGAGACTTGACCAGATCTTCAGTCTTGGCTGTCATGCGGAGAGTTACATTTTCCGCAATCTCAATTTCATATTGAGGACATGTCGTTTCTGGGTCTTTAATAGAGAATTTGTACCCAGTATTTTTGAGCACATCCAAAGGGACCGGATGAACACTGGCAATGTAGCCATATATGAATCCTGGTACTGGGATTGACGTATTGTGCTCGATTAGGTTCGCTAAATTGCGGATTGCTGTTACACACTCTTGACGTTCCATGAACTTCCCTCCATGTGAATCACCATAGATCAGCATGAAGAGGAAGTCAAGATGTTGGCAAATTAATCAGGATTGCAAGTAGGGCACAAGAGATAGGAAATCCAACCGTGGCTGCACCTATCCCCAAGCTTCAGCACGTCTAGGCCGTGCCTTACCCTCTTGTCGCAGATCCCCTCGTCACTGCCGTAATCAAACACACGAGTGACCTCTACAGCGTGTCCTGCAATCACTATTTCAGTAGGCACGGAATAGGATTTGCGGCATTGAGGGCAAAAGCCTGGAACCTTTTCTGATGAACGAACCCATTCCAATCGACATCTTGCACATCGGAATAGCGTTACTGGTTCCATACGCTACGACACAATAAGCGGCGTTTGCAAATAATTGTAGTACTGGGTTTCAGGCATGACTTGTTGCACGAAACTACAGTAGGGGCAAGCTATGATCGCGTAAACCTCTCCTGCACTTGGGTTGTACTGAAAGAAAATCTCGTACAGGTTGATAGCGTGACCGCACCCAGGATAATACATGGCAGGGTACGCCATCGGCCACTGAACGTACCCTTGAAATTGTGCAGGAAAGATTTTAGGCTGCTGAGGAAAGACGAGAGTCCCAGGTCCAGATGGTTGCGTGAAAAAAGGGAGTCCGTTAACTAATCCTCCATTGAGCAGCGTACCTATTTGCGGAAAACCCATGCCAATATTCTCTCATTTAGGACGATAAAATTTACCAAAATACTTCATCGCTGCTATTTCATAAGCTTTTGCCGCGTCTTCTTCTATCGTAAAACTGCCCAAATGAATTTCTACCCCGTTCACCTTAATCCTAGATCTGAACTTTCCCTTATGTATACTGACTCCTTTACTTGAACAACGGCATCCCTCTTTTTTCATTCGATTCATAAGGTTTTGCGAATAATCAGCATCCCTGAGATTGTCTCTACGATTGTCTAGACCGATTCCGGATTTATGATCGGTCATTTTGGATGGATCTCCCTTGTTAACTTCACGGTGCATGTAGAATGTGCGAGACACCCCGTTTATCATTTCCCGCCTAACTGCATACCATGTTTTCTTATATTTATAAGCCTGCCATCGCCAAAATATTAACCATTCGTAGTCTTCGGCGTTGACAATGGCGTACATTCCGTGAGTCAGCGGGATTAGACGACAGTACACACCGTCTATTTTGAACGGGGCTGCGTCCTCTTTTATTGGTCTTTGGGAGCGATTGTGACCACGAAGAAATGGAAATGGTTGACCCTTTAAAACTCCTACTTCTGGTCGATTTTTCTTGGATGTGTTGACTTTTTTGTTACACCGGCAATGGCAGTATCCATAGGGAATGTCGCAGTTTGGGTTGCCGCAAACACAGAGTGCTATAGTGGGAGATGTAGAGGTCATGTCGCTCCTTACGCGATAGGTTTCGCCCGGTGCTCAAATCACGACGTTATAGTCTTTCTCCCCAATTTTGATTTCCGCTGTGTCGCCTTCACCAGCGTTAGCGGCTTCTTCTTCACCAACGATTGCTCGATATGTCTTTCTTGCCAGATCATTTGGCGTCAGGATGCACATCAGAATTACGTTTGGATGTGTGCTCATTGCTGTTTCCCTCCTCGTCGTAGTACCCGTTTAGTTCGTCCAACCTCACCTGTTCCGCGATGTACGCCTACTCATCGCAGTTTACGCAGCTTCCGCAGTTATCACGGCGATCCTCTCCGCATGATCGGCATATACCATCTTCGTTGAGTCGATCATGCTCGCATTTTTCCAGCCTATAACCTCCTTTCTGATTATTGAATAGATGTCGATACGGCCTCCCAGAAGATCCATCTGGCCACGTCAGTAAAATCCCCCAATTGTCAACAGACACAACGCGACATATTTGATTCGCAGGACTCCTCCATAATTGGCCAATCTTAATTTCAATAGGATCTGTCATTGTTCCTCCGGTTTTGGCTTGAATTGTCTCCACTGCCGCTTGCCCTGCTGCTGCCGTGCTCGACTACTGGCCCCAGGATTAACCCGCTTCCGTACCCTGCTGATCTCCTGGCGGATGAGGCGCTGATCTTTGGATTCAACTCCCCAGCACCACTCAGTAGATCCGCAATGGACGCACTTGTCCGGAGGCTTCTCTCCGGACTCCAAGTGCCATTGCTCGTCACAAATGCAGCATTGAGCTACACGGACTACCGCTATGAATATCGGGCTCATCTACCTGCTTTTCGCTGGTTGCCACCAGTCCTCTAAATATTCTCCCAAGCGTGTTGACACCCACTCTTCTGGAGTGACCCTATCGCTTTCAGCTTGACCTCTGATCGGCTCGATCATGCCTTCCGGGATCGTCACTACCATTCCATACGTCCCATCCAGCCTTGGACCCACAGGGGGCGTTATGGCCGTTTGGATTTGCTTTAGGAACCCCTTGGCTAAATCCTGCGGAATAGATCCGACGATTTCAATCCTCTCGCCAGCCTCCATTCTCTTGTTGATGGACTCCAGCTCCTGAACTATTTTTGGTGGAAATAAATTCGTTGCCTGACTCTCTTTTTCTGCCGCTTCTTCCTGCGACTGACTCAGCATTTCTTCGAGATTTGAAATTCCCAAAATCGGGCTTAATTCGGCCTGAGATGCAACGATGTTTTCTTCTTCCGACTGCGGTTCTAGGGTGTGACTGGTTTCGATCTGCTCTGAGGCTTCCAGAACAGGCTCTACAGCAGTTTCTTCTTGTCCTGATTCTGTGGACACCAATTCTTCCGTTTCGGCCTGCTGTATTGTCTCGTTCTCGTTGATTTCACGAGGCTTCATCCCTGCTCCTATAGGTCTTCCCTTTTTCTTGTCATTCATGGACAGTTTCTCCTTGTTCATTTTCCATTCTCGATCTTAAATCGGCTACGTCAATAGCAATCGACCCCTCTTCCCAAGCTACCGGCCCTGCGGCGGAAATGGCCTTATTCAGAGCTTCCATCGCTTCTTCGACCTCTGGAGGCAGTTCTCCTTCGTCCGGAAGATCGTCGCACCAGTAATCGGAATCGATGATCCTTAGATGTATCGGTTCACACTTGCAGAGATGAACTTCTTGATCCTCTGGAATGTCTGCCAAAAAATCAAGAAGTTCTCCTTCGTCAAAGAAGTAGGTATCCGAATCAAACACGCATACCGGAGTAGTCCCGTCCCATTTTTCTACGGGCAACTTAGTGAACTCTTCTGCCTTTCGCTTCTCTCGGCATGGATTGCACCAGAAGTTTCTTTCTTTTATCGCTCCGCACTTCTCACACGGCATATGAGTACATCCGGCCCACCTAGCCATGTGCTCATCCTTGCCGTAGAAATGCCCGTCTCGGCTTACCCAACCCTCAATACCAGTCTTGTAGGTTGCCGCTTCTGGACTGTCGTACATGATGATTTTGTCTGTCATTTAATGCCTCTCGAACATCCGATCCGATGCGTTATTGGCCGTTTTTCTGGTCCACCGTCATTGTGACATTCTGGACATCGTTCAGATAGTTTGTCTGCACACGTTCTGGCTGTGACGCACCCACTTCCAGGTATCCGTTACAAGCTTCTCGTCCTCTGTCATGCTCCCTCCTCTGGTAATAGCCCTGCTTCCCTTAGAAGCGCCATGATTTTGGGAGCAGTTTTAAAAAGCTTAGATTCTTCCCTCGCCTCCCATCCAGCCTTAAATGCCTTAACTGACATATTTGTTATTCGAGCAGGATCTCCCTCGCAAGTTATAGAATCCCACCAGCGGCGATAGGCTACTTCCACATCTGAAAGAAGAGCGCACTTCGCACAATCACCGTCTCCATTATCATCGTACCCGCGTCCGCAACGTGGGCATGGTCCTGGCTTCATAATTCCCTCCCATGCTGGCAGTATAGCGCAAAAAAGCGGCCCCCGGTTTTCCGGAGGCCAGTCACCCTTTTCTGCTTTTTCTTTATCTAGTGTTCCTTGATCATACCACGGGTGGTGTC
>Ga0335069_10009129_pt1 | contig 14141 bp, 6 predicted proteins | sample Lox_Sample_11_FD_206714 | JGI IMG/M metagenome (GOLD analysis project Ga0335069, IMG submission 206714) | Soil microbial communities from Loxahatchee National Wildlife Refuge, Florida, United States - Lox_Sample_1.1 | ecosystem: Environmental > Terrestrial > Soil > Wetlands | place: USA: Florida... | reverse complement strand
CTCCAGGGGAAAATCATCTTCTTCGCGCCAGGCGTTTTTTCCCATGACGAATATCTTCACGGGTTTTTCCTGTTCAACCCCATTCGCGGCGCCTTTCAAGAGGCTGTCGTACCAACGTAAAATTACCTCGTTGACATCAATCGGCAGCTTCTCGCCGAAGTCAACACTCCCGACTTTGCGGTCCTTCCATCCCCCGGCGTGCCCACCAACATAGATGAGTAACCGTTGCCCTCGTCGGGCGGCTTCTGTACCCGCTTCCTTTTTGAGTCGCTCGTAGTTCCTCAGAGTTCCACCCAGAAAGATGTCGTACCAGGCACCGAGGTTGAAGACAGGAACTTGAATCTGCGAGTAATGGTCCTCGATCGACCATTGCTTCCAGTATTCGTCATAGTTCGGATGTTTGAGCCAATCAGAAAAGTATGGAGCCAGAGCAGTCGCGGCCGGAGGCTCAAGCACGGGATACGATAATAAAGGTAGCTTCAGCGTCCAACTCTGCGCATCGTTGTTGGTCGAGCTGCCTGTCTTCGCCAGACGGCTGATCGTATCCAACGCAAGCCCTGTGGTCCATGATTCGTTGAACCATTGCTCGAATGCCCCGCCTTGGTAGGTCCAGCCATCATGGTAATTCGAGGCTGTGTAATTCGGGCAGATTCCAGTCAGATGGGGAGGTTTCGCAATCGCTGCAAGAAACTGCGTAGCACCGACGTAGGAACCGCCGAACATTCCGACTTTCCCGTTCGCGTACGGCAGCGTCGCAGCCCACTCCACGGTGTCGTAGCCGTCCTGGGATTCGTACTTGAAGGGGTACCATTCCCCCTCGGAGGCGTAACGACCTCGTACGTCTTGAGCGACAACCACGTAACCGCGAACTGCGCCCTGAAAACAAAAGTCCATCACTCCTTCTTTATCGTATGGAGTGCGTGTGAGAAGGACAGGGAACTTACCCTCTGCCTTCGGTCGGCAAACATCCGCCCGCAAGGTCACGCCATCCCGGGTCTTCATCTCGAGATCATGCTCAACGATGACGCCATATTGATCGGCGGCGACACAACTCGAGGCAAAGATTGCAAGCGTCAGCACAAGGAAACCGCCTAGGGCACAAAGGTTTATCAGGAGTTTCTGAGTATTTTGGGCAGGTATTGCTTTTGTCATCCAGCTCCTTCTTAACCCATCCATGACAAACAGCAACTAAAAAGATTCGCGAACTCAGCGACCGCAGCCTAGGCGAGTGGAGTTCTTTATGTCAAGCAGTTGCGGCGCGACCTTTGGAGCGTTAGTGGGCTGACAATGCTCAATCATTGCGGGTAAGCATTGAAGCGAATCTTCCTGGCAAAAAAGAAACGGCAAGCAGCGGGCGCTTGCCGTCTCACGTTATCGCTAATCACGAACCTTCAATTCCTTTACTTGGGATTCTTTCGTTTTCTCTCTAGCCCTGATTCTTAGCCTGGATAGTGTACTTACGCACCGCCGTCAGGAACGGAGTACTCATGGCCGGCGGGCTAACTTTGCCGTTAAGAATGGCGTCGAACGTTTCCGGCTTGCCGTAAAGCAGCTGGGTTTCATCTTTGTCCTGAGACAACACCGATCCATTGAGGTCGATGCCCGCGAAAACGCCCCGCGCGCGCGACCATGTCAACACTTCGGCCTTCATCTTCCAGTCCGTATCTGCCCCGGCATTGCGACCGACTGGACCGGCGGCCGCCGATGCATCCGCACCGAGCTTAAACTTGCTGGACAGAAGCCGCTGCATGCCTTGATCATTCGTCACCACCATGACGAGGTCCACAGCCTCACCGCCGAGTTGCAAACCCCAGCTCCCGCCTGTAATTGTTACCGGTGCGGGCGCACTCCAGCCGTGCGCTGTACGGCAGGTGGCAACTCCCTTTCCATGGCTTCCACCGAAGCCGACAGCGATTCGCACCATCGAAGGAATGACAGCGATGCACTTCGCATCATTCATAATCTTGTCGGGAATCGCCTTATCGGGAGTTCCCATGATCTCGTCGAGAACCTTCGCCGACGCGTCAATGCGCTTCTCGATGTCGGTTTTGTCTTTCTCGTCTTTGTTCTGCGCAACTGAAATCGCGCCCAATGCGAGGGCCGCTACAGTGGTGATCAGGACAGTACGCCAAGTTCTTCGGGCCGCTGTATTCATAAATGGTCTCTCCGTTTTAGTCCTTAAACTCACGATGCAACGCAACATTACCCGGTATGTCAGCAAGCGCCCATCCCGTCCTAGCTGTACGAATCGAAAAAAGGAGGCTGAAAAGTCGAGCCCGTACCCCCCTGCAGGCGAATGGTCCGCTCAGTGCCCGCCCCAATCGAGTACAGCAGAGGCCTGAGAGAAGGACTCGGGTATCAGCGACTCGGCGCTTCTGTTATTTGGGATCCTTTGCTTGTGACCCTCTCGTCCAGGCGGAGAAAGAAATCTGCTAGCCCGAGGAGGTCGGCTAACTTCTCTTAAAGTACTGGACGGCTCGCTCGTGCTGCTCGGCAGCTTTTCGGGTGGAAAACGTTCCCAGGTTCTGCCGGCGGCCGGTTTTTGGATTCTTCTTTCGCGAGTACAACCGATATTGACCGGATTTGAGCTTCCTAATCACGATCTGGCCTCCGTTCGATTCGACGTGCTCTGACTACGCAGCGTGGGACACGGGTAGTGTTCAGACACTCAAGCGGCCTTCGTTCTTTGCTTCTCAACTTTGATTTTCTTGGACAACAACTTCTTTGCTTTCTCGAGCTCGTGACGCCGAGATTCGCTGAGCCCGCGGCCAGCCCGATTGACGAAATAGGTCAGCATTCGCATTCCAGAAGCAGGACCTTTTGGAGACACTTTCTTGGAAGCCAATGCGCGAGCGATGGTCGCAGCGTCCTCGGTGAAGAGTCCCTTCGGGGGATGGGTGGAATCCGTGGTTACCTGCGCTACCCATTTGCGATTCTTCCTCATCGCCATTTCCTGCACCCTTCCTGACAGTGAGATGCGCCCCGAACACCCTGGAAGGACTGAAATTCACAGAGGCGCGAATGACTGAGTCTGATTGGGCCACAGCGAGGAGTAGCGAGGGGCGGAGTTAGGGGAACCTCTTATGTTCGTCCACTTGTGAGGGTGCTCTTCTATTCATAATTTCTGTTAGCCAGCTTCCAATTGTGAAGATTAGTCGCACCACGATGGAATGAGCTTTTCCTACAGCAATTACCCTAGGGCTACCGGGATTTGTTCGTGGTACACATCATGTAGTTTTCGTCTCCGTTCATCCCCGGACTTTTCAATTTTTTGGTTTCTCCGTACGGTCTAAAACGATGAGAAGAAATTCGCAGAGTTCTGCGACGGCGATCGCTCCACCATCCGTACCGCTCGACCTCAAAAGCGACAATCAAGGCTCGCGAGCGAGCGAGCCCGATCTGGCGGCCATTCTGACCGCCCTCCAGGGAATGCAGCAGGGAGATTTTGCCGTACGCCTTCCCGGATCCTGGACCGGCTTGGCCGGGAAGGTAGCCGACACGTTCAATGAGATCGTCGGCGCCAATCAACAGATGGCGCAGGAGCTGCAGCGGGTTGGGAATGCTGTCGGGAAAGAGGGCAAGACTCGTGAGCGCATCCGCTTCTATGAGTCCAAGGGGGCGTGGGGCGAGATGGAGGTCTCAGTCAACACGCTCGTCGAAGACTTGCTCCGTCCCACCGCCGAAGTCACACGGGCCATTGCAGGCGTCGCCCAAGGGAATCTGACGCAAACGGTACGACTCGATGTGGACGGCCGCCCGCTTGAGGGAGAGTTCCTGCGGTCCGCGAATATCGTCAATACGATGATTCAGCAACTCGGCGTGTTCACAGCAGAAGTGACACGCGTGGCGCGCGAAGTCGGCACGGACGGAAAACTTGGCGGCCAGGCAGTTGTGCCCGGCGTCGCCGGCACGTGGAAGGACCTCACAGATTCCGTCAACCTGATGGCCAGCAACCTGACGGGACAGGTACGCAACATTGCAGAGGTAGCAACTGCCGTGGCCAGCGGAGATCTTTCTCGCAAGATCACGGTGGATGTCCGCGGTGAGATTCTTCAGCTCAAAGAAGCCATTAATACGATGGTGGATCAGCTGCGATCTTTTGCATCGGAAGTCACTCGTGTGGCCCGCGAGGTCGGCACTGACGGAAAACTTGGGGGACAAGCGGTTGTGCCGGGCGTGGCAGGAACCTGGAAAGATCTGACGGATTCAGTAAATGCGATGGCGGGCAATCTCACGGCACAGGTCCGCAATATCGCCGAAGTGACCACTGCCGTCGCCCGCGGCGACCTATCCCGAAAAATTACCGTCGATGTGAAGGGCGAAATTCTCGAGTTGAAGAACACCATCAATACGATGGTCGATCAGTTGAATGGGTTCGCCGGTGAAGTGACGCGCGTCGCACGCGAAGTGGGAACCGAAGGCAAATTAGGTGGGCAGGCGCAGGTTCCGGGTGTTGCCGGCACATGGAAGGATCTGACAGACAACGTCAACCTGATGGCCAGCAACCTCACCGGACAGGTTCGAAACATTGCGGAAGTGGCAGCCGCGATTGCCAGCGGCGACTTGTCGCGCAAGATCACAGTGGATGTTCGTGGCGAGATCCTGCAACTCAAAGAAACGTTGAACACCATGGTCGACCAACTCAACCGTTTCGCAGGCGAAGTGACGCGTGTCGCACGCGAAGTGGGGACCGAAGGACGACTCGGGGGACAAGCCAATGTGCCGGGCGTTGCAGGCACATGGAAAGACCTCACGGACTCAGTGAATTCAATGGCCGGCAATCTTACGGGCCAGGTGCGGAATATCGCCGAAGTGACGACCGCCGTGGCCCGCGGAGATCTCTCGCGCAAGATTACCGTCGACGTGAAGGGCGAGATTCTCGAGTTGAAGAACACCATCAACACGATGGTGGACCAACTCAACGCTTTTGCCGGTGAAGTCACGCGCGTCGCACGCGAAGTCGGCACCGAAGGCAAACTAGGTGGGCAGGCCGAGGTTCCGGGCGTGGCAGGAACCTGGAAAGATCTCACGGATAACGTGAACCTTATGGCCAGCAACCTTACGGGCCAGGTGCGAAATATCGCCGAGGTTGCGACCGCTGTAGCTCGGGGTGACCTGTCGCGCAAGATTACTGTCGACGTCAAAGGTGAAATCCTTGAACTCAAAGATACTTTGAACACGATGGTGGACCAGCTGCGCTCATTTGCGTCGGAAGTGACGCGAGTTGCGCGCGAAGTCGGCACCGATGGCCGCCTGGGTGGACAAGCGCAAGTTCCGGGCGTGGCAGGGACCTGGAAAGATCTGACGGACTCCGTGAATTCGATGGCCAGTAACCTTACGGCGCAGGTACGCAATATCGCCGAAGTGACAACGGCCGTGGCTCGCGGCGACCTGTCGCGCAAGATTACCGTCGATGTGAAGGGCGAAATTCTTGAGTTGAAGAACACCATCAATACCATGGTCGACCAACTCAACGCATTCGCGGGCGAAGTTACACGCGTCGCGCGCGAAGTGGGCACTGAGGGCAAACTCGGTGGCCAGGCTCAAGTGCCCGGAGTCGGTGGCACATGGAAAGACCTGACCGATTCAGTGAACTCGATGGCCGGCAACCTGACCGGACAGGTGCGCAATATCGCCGAAGTAACCACCGCCGTGGCCCGTGGCGACCTTTCACGCAAGATTACCGTCGACGTGAAGGGTGAAATTCTCGAGTTGAAGAACACCATCAACACCATGGTCGACCAACTCAACGCGTTTGCCGGCGAAGTCACGCGAGTTGCACGCGAAGTGGGCACCGAAGGAAAGCTGGGAGGCCAAGCAGAAGTTCCGGGTGTCGCCGGTACCTGGAAAGACCTGACCGACAATGTGAACTTCATGGCCAGCAACTTGACTGGCCAGGTGCGCAACATCGCCGAAGTGGCAACAGCAATCGCCACGGGCGATCTCTCCAAGAAGATTACCGTCGACGTGCGCGGCGAGATTCTCCAGCTAAAAGAAACGCTTAACACCATGGTTGAGCAGTTGCGTTCGTTCGCTGCCGAAGTCACGCGTGTGGCGCGCGAGGTTGGCACGGAAGGCCGGCTTGGCGGCCAAGCCAACGTTCCGGGTGTGGCCGGCACGTGGAAGGACCTCACCGACTCCGTGAACGCGATGGCCGGGAATCTCACGGCGCAGGTACGCAATATTGCCGAAGTGACAACCGCCGTGGCCCGCGGCGACCTGTCCCGCAAAATTACCGTCGATGTAAAGGGTGAAATTCTTGAGCTAAAGAACACCATCAATACCATGGTCGACCAACTTAACGCCTTTGCAGCCGAGGTTACGCGTGTCGCGCGCGAAGTAGGAACCGAAGGCAAGCTTGGGGGCCAGGCTCAGGTGCCGGGTGTCGCAGGAACATGGAAGGATCTTACTGACAATGTGAACGTGATGGCCGCGAACCTGACGGAACAAGTCCGCGGCATCGTGAAGGTGGTCACGGCCGTGGCCAACGGCGATCTCACTCAGAAGCTCACTGTGAACGCAAAGGGGGAAGTCGCAGCTCTCGCAGAAACGATCAATAACATGACCGGCACCCTTGCGACTTTCGCAGATCAGGTTACTACGGTTGCCCGAGAGGTCGGAGTGGAGGGGCGCTTGGGTGGGCAGGCCAACGTCCCTGGTGCTGCCGGGACCTGGAAGGACCTGACGGGCAACGTGAACTTACTCGCCGATAACCTGACGAATCAGGTGCGCGCGATCGCAGAGGTCGCGACTGCGGTCACGAAAGGGGACCTGACACGGTCCATTCAAGTCGAAGCACGAGGGGAGGTTGCGGAACTCAAAGACAACATCAACACGATGATCGACAACCTCCGGCTGACAACTGATCGCAATACCGAACAGGACTGGCTCAAGACAAACCTTGCACGCTTCACCGGAATGTTACAAGGGCAGCGCGATTTGGGAACTGTGGGCCAGATGCTGTTGTCGGAACTGGCTCCGCTCGTAAACGCACAGCAAGGCGTGATTTATCGGATGGAAGCTGAGGATTCGGATCGGGACGAATCAGCGACGCTTGTGATGTTGTCGGCATTTGCCGGCGACGGCGACGATGGGCATCTTCGACGCTTGAGACTCGGCGAGGGCCTAATCGGGCAATGCGCGTTTGAAAAACGCCGCACCCTGATCACCGATCTGCCAGAACATACGGTCCCGATTCGCTCTGGACTCTTCGAAGCAACGCCGCGCAATGTGATCGTGCTGCCCATTTTGTTTGAAGATCAAGTAAAGGCCGTGATCGAACTGGCATCGCTCACCAGTTTCACAGCCTCTCATCTTGCGTTTCTTGAGCAGCTTACAGCCAGCATTGGCATCGTGCTGAACAGCATTGAAGCGACGATGCAAACCGAAGGCTTGCTCAAGCAGTCGCAGCAACTAGCCGCCGAACTTCAAACGCAGCAAAAAGAGCTTCAGCAGACGAACGAGCAGCTCGCACTCAAAGCGCAGCAACTCGCCGAGCAAAACGTCGAAGTCGAGCGCAAGAATCAGGAGATCGAGCAGGCGCGACGTGCCCTTGAAGAGAAAGCTAAGGAACTCGCACTCACTTCAAAATACAAATCTGAATTTCTGGCCAACATGTCGCACGAGCTGCGCACCCCGCTCAACAGCATTCTAGTTCTTGGGCAGCAGCTCACCGACAATCCAGACGGGAATTTGACGCCGAAGCAGGTGGAGTTTGCGCGCACAATTCACGGCGCTGGCACCGATCTTCTGAACTTGATCAGCGACATCCTTGACCTGTCCAAGATCGAGTCGGGAACTGTTTCTGTGCAGGCCGAGGAGGTCTTTTTCAGCAACCTCATCGAGACGGTGGCACGACCGTTCCGGCACGAGGCAGAAAATCGGCACTTGAATTTTGAGGTCCGCACCGATGCATTGCTCGGCAGGAGCCTGGTCACAGACGCCAAGCGACTGCAGCAAGTCCTGAAGAATCTGCTGTCGAACGCCTTCAAGTTCACGGAAGCGGGCGGAGTCCGTCTCGCGGTATCGTTAGCTCCAACAGGCTGGAGCTCCGACCATCCGGTACTGCAGAAGGCTTCTTCCGTAGTCGCTTTCGAGGTTGCGGACACCGGCATCGGGATCCCGCTCGACAAGCAAAGAATTATTTTCGAGGCGTTCCAGCAAGCAGACGCGAGCACTAGCCGCAAATACGGAGGAACGGGCTTAGGGCTTGCGATCAGCCGCGAACTCGCCAGCCTGCTCGGGGGCGAGATACAGCTTCGAAGTGCGCCGGGCAAAGGGAGCACGTTCATCCTCTTCCTGCCGCTCGTGTACGCGGGCGCGGTTTCGTCCGTTCAATCGGCTCAAGACACCAAAGCCGCCATAACAGGATCGCCCCTACAGCTCGTTGCTGCGGGAGTGGCCGAGCCAAAAATGGAGGAACTGCCGGACGACCGGCACGACCTGGGACATGATGACGCCGTCCTTCTGATTGTGGAAGACGATCCTCATTATGGCCGCATTCTCCGCGACCTCGCGCGCGACCTGGGTTTCAAAGTGGTGATTGCGCGAACCGGGGTGGACGCGCTCTCCCTGGCTCGCGAATATCCGCCATCAGCGGTCTCACTGGACGTATTTCTTCCCGACATGCTTGGGTGGACCATCCTGAATCATCTGAAACGAGACCCAGCAACGCGCCATATCCCAGTGCAGATGCTCACCCTCGACGAGGATCGCCAACATGGCTTGTCACGTGGCGCGTTCTCGTTCATCACGAAGCCTACGACACCCGACGGGCTGGTTTCGGCTCTCACCCGGATAAAAGATTACACAAGCCGGCGCCGGAAAAGGCTGCTGGTGGTGGAGGATGACCGGCGCGAACAGATGACGATCCGGGAACTCTTAGAGTCGGACGACGTCGATCTCTCAGCCGTCTCGAACGGCGACGATGCGTTGCGAGCGCTGGCTTCCGATTCGTTCGATTGTGTGGTGCTCGATCTGAAACTTCCTGACATGACCGGCTTCGAGGTTCTGGAGAAAATCGGCGATAGCGCTGAGTTGAGCGAAATTCCTGTCGTGGTCTTCACCGGCAAGGATCTTTCTCCCGAAGAAGACGCACGGCTGAAGACCCTCGCTCGAAGCGTTGTCGTGAAGGGAGTGGAGTCGCCAGAACGCCTGCTGGATGAGACAGCTCTATTTTTGCATCGCGTGGTCAGCAAACTCCCTCTTGAAAAGCAAAAGCTGCTCGACCGATTGCACCGTTCGGATGACGCCTTGGTGGGCAAGAAGGTTTTGGTGGTTGATGACGATGTGAGAAATATTTTTGCGCTCAGCAGCGTTCTGGAGCGGCGCGGAATGACGGTTCTGACCGCGGGGACGGGCCGCGAGGCCATCACTCTCCTCGAGTCCACGCCGGACGTCGCCATTGTCCTGATGGACATCATGATGCCGGAGATGGACGGCTACGAAACGATGCAGGTGATTCGGCAGAATAGTGCTTTCACACGGCTGCCAATCATCGCGCTCACCGCGAAGGCCATGAAAGGCGATCGGGAGAAATGCCTGGAAGCCGGCGCCTCGGAGTACCTTGCGAAGCCTGTGAATACCGACCAACTTCTGTCCGCACTGCGGATGTGGTTGCACCGATGAACCTCGTAAAAGAAGAGCGCGGAACCGAGAACATGACTCATAAGCACAAGGTGAACATCCTCATGGTTGATGACCAACCAGCCAAGCTCATGAGCTATGAGGCAATTCTCGGAGAGCTGAATGAAAACCTGATTAAGGCTTCATCCGGACGGGAAGCACTCGAATATCTGCTCAAGACTGATGTAGCGGTGGTGCTGATGGATGTCAGCATGCCTGAGATGGATGGGTTCGAATTGGCTGAGATGATCCGCCAGCATCCCCGGTTTCAGAAGACGGCGATCATTTTCGTATCCGCGGTCCACTTCACGACGATGGACCGGCTGCGAGGTTATGAGCGAGGAGCGGTGGACTATATCTCAGTCCCTTTCGATCCGGAATTACTGCGTGCGAAAGTGGCTGTTTTCTCCGAATTGCATCGCAGAACCAGCCAACTGGAAGAACTCAATGCGGAACTCGAACAGCGGGTGGAGGAACGAACTCAGGAACTCGGGCGACGGGCGAAACTTCTTGAGGACTTGAATCATCAGTTGCAAATTCGCAATGGCGAACTCGACGCAATCATCCAAACTGCTCCAGACATCATCTTCAGCAGCCGAAATGGGCTGGATCGCGACTATGTGAGCGAACGATTTCATGAGTACACAGGCGTTCCTGCAGCGGTGGCCCGCGGGCTTGCCTGGATGGATTGCGTTCACCCGGACGATATACGGGATATTGAGAGCAACTGGCGCCGCTCTTTTGAAAACGGCAGTTCGTATGAATCAGAGTACCGTCTCCGCGGCCAGTCGGGCGAGTATCGCTGGTTCCGAGCAAAGGCCGTACCGGTTCGAAGTGCGGAAGGAAGCATTGTTAAGTGGTATGGCACCTGCTCCGACATTCATGATCGAAAACTATTGGAGCAATCGATCCGCGAGAGCGCTGCTTCTCTTGAGAAGATTGTCAACGAACGGACCGAGGCGCTACGGAGAATGTCAGGCAGGCTTATGACTCTGCAGGACGAGGAACGGCGGCGCATCGCGCGCGAACTTCATGACAGCGTGGGCCAGGAACTCGCGGCCGCCAAGATGAACCTGGACCGCATTATTCCCAAAGCTCCTGATCAGGAGCCAATAGGTCGCGAGGCTCTGGAGAGCCTGCAGTCGGCCATTCAGCAAGTCCGGACAATTTCGCACCTATTGCATCCGCCGCTGCTCGATGAGGTCGGACTCGAGTCGGCTTTGCGTTGGTACCTTGAAGGCTTGACTTCTCGGAGCGGAATAGCTGTATCGTTTGCAGCGTCGCCATCGCCCTTTCCCCGCCTGCCCAGCACCTTCGAGACCGCGATCTTCCGCATCGTACAAGAAGCGACCACAAACGTTTATCGGCATTCGGAGGCAAACGAGGCTGATGTCACGTTGGGATACGATGGCCGCAACCTCGTGGTTCAGGTTCGAGATAACGGTAAAGGTTTGCGCGACGACATTCTGGAGATGCGTTCGGCGGCGGTAGGAATTGGCATCGGCGGGATGAAGCAGAGGATCGAAGAACTGGGGGGAACTCTGCGGTTAAGAAATACGGAGCCGGGCGCCTTGATCGGTGCGACTATCCCTTTTTCTTTGCCTGCGACAACCGAAACGAAGGGTTCTAGCGCAGCTTAGCCAACACCCGCACCGGCCGAACTTCCGACAGTTCTCCTGTGGGACCAAGAAGTGAGCCACGTTGCCGGTCGAAGCATCCATCCATCAGGGGCGAAAATAGCTCTGCCATCCTAACCGCTCCGGTCCTTCCGAACTGCGACCTACAGGTTTTTCTGTAAGAAATTGCGGCCCTTTGTTGATTGTAATGCGATCCGCCGGCGCGGCATCTTTGTGAATGCTACCTCCACAAAAAAGACCGCAGGCACAGCCCACATTCTTGGCAGGAAAGCTGATTCCAGCCACGACTCTGAGCCGAGCAACATGAGCCTACTCCCGAATATGATCGCCAACGGAGCTTGGCAGCGAATCCTTCTCAGTGCTGTGATTGCAATTGCTGCAATCGCACTCGGCGTAGCAGTTCAGCGCATCGTCTTCGTAGGCGCCCGCCGCGCGGCACGACACCGTCCAGGTTACTTGCTAGCGTCAATCGTTCGCTTTGCAGAGCTGCCGAGCCGACTTATTGTTCCCATTCTCTTCTTGCTGGCAGTCGTGCCATGGTTGCGCCTTCGACAAGACTCGATCGGGCTGCTGTTGCGTGGGCTGGAATTGACTCTAATCGCTGCCCTAGGTTGGCTCGCCATCGCGATTCTTAATGCTATCCAGGACTTCATCGCGAATCGCTACACGATGGATGCTGCCGACAATCTGGCGGCACGGCGGATGCGTACGCAGGTTCAGGTTCTTCGCCATATCGCCGTCACCGTGGTCGTCATGGTGACAGTCGCGGTCATGTTGATGACTTTTCCAAACATTCGTCATCTGGGCGAGAGCCTTTTTGCTTCAGCCGGATTGGCTGCGCTGGTAGCGGGACTAGCAGCGCGTACTACGCTGAGCAGCTTGTTCGCAGGCTTTCAAATTGCGCTCACGCAGCCGATTCGCCTGGACGATGCGGTGGTGGTCGAAGGGGAATGGGGATGGATTGAAGAGATTACAACGACTTACGTGATCGTGAGAATTTGGGATCTTCGCCGTCTGGTGGTGCCTCTGTCTTATTTCATCGAGAAACCATTTCAGAATTGGACGCGCCGGACCGCGGATCTGTTGGGGACAGTTTTCGTCTATACGGACTACACCGTTTCGGTCGAGGAAGTGCGGAAACAACTTCTGAAGATCCTGCAAGGCTCGGGCATGTGGGATGGAAAAGTCTGGGGATTACAGGTCACAAATGCAACCGACCGCTCCGTCGAGTTGCGCGCCCTCATGAGCGCGCCGAATGGACCAAAGGCGTGGGACCTGCGCTGCTATGTACGGGAAAAGCTGATCGACTACCTAAGGCGGGAATTCCCGCACAGCCTGCCACGCGTTCGCGCCGATTTAGCATCGGCGACCGAAAGCCTGGCTGAAGGCCAAGCTTTGTCCTCAGGAACGGACCGGGAAACCACGCGGTACAGCCTCCATGATCCCTCAGCAGATTGATCGTTGGTTGGCACTTCGCTAATCGCCTAGCCAATCCCCGAGGCCTTGAAGCGGCTCGACATAGTCGCAGATAATCTTTGTGCTTGCCACTAACGGTACGGCCAAAATAAGCCCTAAAGCTCCCCATATCCAGGCCCAGAAGAGTAACGACAAAGCTACGGCCAAAGGATTCAGTCGCAAGCGCTGTCCGATCACTTTAGGGTAGAGCACATTCATGCTGATGAGATGGAACACTGCTACTATTACGACCACCATCAGCAATCTTATCGGTGCTAATGTACCGAGCCCAGCAGCAAGAGGTGCAATCAGCGCAAAAAATATCCCAAGGTTAGGGATCAACCCAACAAACGCGCTGATTGGCCCAAGGAAATAGAAATAAGGTAGACCAATCCAGCCGAAAGCGATCGTGGTTGCACCAGCATTAATCAAGCCGACCACGACGTTGCTAATAATGAAAGCTCGCATCATTTCCGAAATTCGTCCGATCGTGCGGTACGCGGTCAGCCTGTGTTGTTTCGGGAACATCTGTAACGTGGCCGAATGGGCATGCGCCTTCCAGGTCAGCATGAAATAGATCAAGAAAGGAACGAAACTCGCAGCCAGCATCGTTTCGCTGAACTGCGCCCCTGCAGTGATCATCCGGGCTAGACCCGGGGCCTCTTGTACCTGAACCGGAACCGCATTCTTGGCCTTGTCTTCCGGAATCAGGACGCGGGTGCTGTTCTCAATTCTTTCTGCTTCAGCCTGTACCTTGCGCATACTCCCGCGGATCGTGCTTGAGTAGTGTGGCAGCGCATCGACGAAATCCAGAGCGCGACTATAGAAGAAGAATCCGAGAGCCCCGCAGACCGCCAGCAACAAGAGAAGGGCAATAGCGGCGCCAATACTTCTCGGAATATGCGCCCGCCCAAGAACAATAACAATTGGATCGAGAACGAAGGCGAGCAATACGGAGAAGAGCACTGTGATCAAGACGATCTTCAACAGGTAAATTAAGCCAATCGCGGCGGCGATTGCGATGACTACTTGAGCGGCTGCGACCACCCGAACCTCACCCCGGATAATCTCCGCATCTTCGAATGTGCCGTTTGACGCCATACTCGTTTCTTGGCTCACCTACACTCCTTCACGTAGCCACCACGATGAAGCGCTGAAGTGCCTGGGTAAATACAGTGATTTCTGCAGAAAATCGACCAGCACGTCCTAGACGGCGATGCGGTTAACAAAGCGCGGGCCTCGCCGTTTGCCGGAGAGGCCCGCTCCGCCCTTGGCGGGAAACGCGAAGAGTTAAATCGGAGCGATGGGCAGTCAATCCCTCATGTATTTAGCTGCCGGTGCGCCGCAAGCGGTCGGGTGAACCCGCTTTGCCCGCTGGAAGCTTGTTGCACGTTCCGCAGCCCGAGGTTAACTCAGCTCGCCGGC
>Ga0335069_10009128_pt1 | contig 14141 bp, 10 predicted proteins | sample Lox_Sample_11_FD_206714 | JGI IMG/M metagenome (GOLD analysis project Ga0335069, IMG submission 206714) | Soil microbial communities from Loxahatchee National Wildlife Refuge, Florida, United States - Lox_Sample_1.1 | ecosystem: Environmental > Terrestrial > Soil > Wetlands | place: USA... | reverse complement strand
AATTCGTCGCGAATCTTCTCCCGAATCGCCGCCATTGTCTCCGGCTTGTTCAGGGCTTCGTGCACCGCCCGCATCAGATCGTCGAGCAGCTTCTGATGGGCGCCGTCGCTGAGGAAGGCCCGCACCGCACCGGCCGCGAGCGGCGTGAAATTGATGGAGCGAAGTTGAGCTTGCGCCCGGCGCGCCAGGAAGGTTTTCAGGCCCGACGTCTCCGCCGCAGCCAGCGCCTCCGGAAGCAGCCGCAGGAGGAAGCGCGCCAGATCCTGGCTCCGCTGGCGGTCGGCGAGCCATCTGCTGACGAGATCGGCGAAATCGGTTCGCCTCAGCCTGTCCTCGACGGCGGCTTCGGCGAGGAAATTGCTCTCGACGAACTCGCCGAGCTTTTCGGCAATCCGCTTCTGATTGCTCGGAATGATCGCGGTGTGGGGGATGGGGAGCCCGAGCGGCCGCCGGAACAGCGCGACCACGGCATACCAATCGGCAAGGCCGCCGATCGCGGCGGCCTCAGCGAAGGCCGCCACGAATCCAAACGCCGGATGGCGGCTTTCGAGGCTGCGCGCGCCGGCGAGCAGGACGAGGCAGCCGACGAGGACGGAGGTCGCGAAAAATTTCGTGCGCCGGAGTTGCGCCCGGCGCGGATCGTCGCTCAGGGGAGCGGGCGCGGAATTCAATGTCAAATCGGGACCTCTGATCACCGCTTGGCCGTCGTCGTCCTCTGATCGATCCACACCGTCATTCCCGGCTCGAGCTCCGGCGTCGGGCCCGTCGGATCGGCGCGCAGGAGGAAATTGTTGAGGTCGTGATCGCCGACAGCTCGTGCCGCGCGCCAAACGGCGAATTCGCCGAGAGGCCTGAGCTCGGTGACCTTCGCTTCGAATCGATCCCCCGCGGCCGTCCGCAGCGTGATATTCGAGCCCACCGTCAGGCCATCCAGCCTATCCTCGCGGATCGTGAAAGTGAACCAGCGCTCTCCCGCTGCGCCGAGCGTCAGCACAGGCTGGCCGGGCGAGATCGCCTCTCCCGGCTCGGCGACCAGCAGGCGCGCGACCCCGTCGACCGGCGCGGCGAGCATCGTCTTGGCGAGCGTCGCCTCTGCGTCGGCCACCGTGGCGAGCGCCAGCGCCACCTCGCTCTCCGCCACGGCGCGCTGCTCTTTCGTCGGGCCCGCCTTGTCCTGCGCAAGCGACGCCTCGACGTCATCGACTCGGGCCTGAGCCTCCGCCAGCGAAGCGGAGGCTTCGTCATAGCGCTGGCGGCTCGCGAACTGTTTCGAAGCCAGCGTCGAGACGCGCCCGAACTGCTCCTGCGCCAGCGCCAGATTGGATTTCGCGATCGCGAGATTCTGAGTGGCGGCGGCGATTTCCTCCTTGCGCACGCCCGCTAGCACGTTCGCGAGATTGGCGCGCGCGGATTGGGCGTTCGCCCTGGCCTCGTCGAGCGAGGACGCAATCTCCGGGCTGGACAGTTGCGCGAGCAACTCTCCCTTCCGGGTCCGCTGCCCGGACTTGACCGCGAGGGTTTCGAGCCGGGCGGAGATTTCAGGAGCGATCTGGATCTCGGTCTCATGCACGACCCCGATGAGCGGAGTCTGCGGCTTCCACTCGCCCAGCAGCCAATAGGCGCCGGCCGTGGCCGCTCCAATGGCGAGCGCGGCGGCTAGGATCGCGACGACTCGGCCACTAGCCTGCATGACGCGCCTCGCTCCGGGCCGCGATGCTGGTCGCCGCCGCGGCCATCAGCCCGTAGACCGCGGCCAGAATCCAGAGAATCATCCAGTCGCGCCTGACGTCGAGGAGGCTCGCGCCCATCTGGTTGATGCGGATGAGTCCGTCGATGGCGGACGTGCTCGGGAAAATCCGGCTCGCGAGGCGGATCGCCTCCGGAATGGCCTCGATCGGCCAGGAGACGCCGACCATGAAGAAGAGCGGCAGGCTGACCGCGATGAAGAGCAGCACCGCCGTCTCACGGCGCCGGAAGAAGGCGCCCACGAATTGCGCCATGAAGCTCACCGACAGGACGAAGGGCACAGCCATGAGCGCCAGATCGAGCAGGCTCCCCAGCGTGGAAAAGCCATAGATGCGCGGCAGTAGGACAAGGAAGAGCACAAGCCCGGGCAGCGCAAAGGAGAGATGCACGAGCGCTTGCCCGAAGACGGCTCTCGGTCCCGCGCGCAATTCCCGGCTCGTGTGCCCGGCAAGCTCGAAGGCCGCGCCGCCGAGCGAGGCGCAGCCAAGAAGCAGCGTCTGCTGGACGATGAGGATGAAGGCAGCGGGAACGACATAGCTTGCGTAGCCGCCGGTCGGGTTGAACAGCGGCTGCGCCAGGTAGTCGACGGGCGAGGACTTGGCCATGGCGGAATGGGCGAGGCTGCCATTCGCGCGGGCGCCGCGCAGCGCGATGTCTGCGGAGGCCGTCGCCGCGGCTTCCGATATGCCCTGCAGCGTCCGGCTGTAGACGAGGAAATAGGCGGCATCCACGTAGGCGGCGATCCGGGCCTTCTCGCCCCTGAGAACCTGCCGCTCGGTGTCTTTCGGGATGTCCACGATCCCAAAGATCTCCCGCCGGTCAAGCAAGGCCTGCGCATCCCCAAGCGTGTCAGCCGCCGCTGCGACGTTGATGGACTCGTCGGCGTTCAGGGCCTGCACGAGGTCGCGGCTGAGTTCGGTCTGGTCCTGATCGACCACCGCGATCGGGATGTTGCGCAGGACCTGGCCGAGATAGGGCTGCGGATAGAGCAGCCCGTAGATGAGGGGCGCAAGCACGATCATTCCGAACACGGATCGGTCGGCGAGAATCCGCCGGGCCTCGTTGCTCATGGCGATCGCGACGCCCCGCCCGTATTGAAGGCGCGGCGCGATCACGGCGGGGCGGCGCTTCGGCGCTCCCGCGACGGCGCGGAGCCGGATCCAGGCGAGCGCGAAGAACAGGCAGGCAAGGCCGGCCAGGACGGCGAAAGGTCGGACCGAATCCGATGGCGGGACGCCGCGCGCCGCCTGATCGAACAGGATCTGCAGATACCAGCGCAGCGGCAGGATCGAGCCCCAGGCTCTCGCGAAGCCGTTCATGCCCACGATTGGGAACCCAACCCCGGCAAAGCCAAAAGCCGGGTTGCAGAAGATCGCGATGAGGCTCGTTCCGGAGGCGAGGTCCTGCGTGAGCAGGACGAGGAACGCCCCGAGCGAAAGATAGGCGATGAGATAGAGGCATGCCGCCGCCGCCACGAGCGCGGGCGCCCCCCGGAAGGGCGCGTCATAGAGGCCATGAAGGATCGCCGCGACGATCACGCTCATGAGGATGAACACGCCGAACAGCGGCGCGAGCTTGCCGACGAGCGCGACGAGCGGCCGCCCGCTCGCCGCGCCCATCCAGGCGCGCTTGCTGCGGCGGGAGAATTCGGACCCGACCGCATAGCCGCCGGCCAGCGCCACGACGACATGCAGCACAGTCGGCAGCACCGCCCTGAGCAGGAACTGCGCATAGTTCAGCGCCGGGTTCGAGAGCACATATTGCTCGGCGACGAGGGCGCCCGGCCTGTAGCGACCGTCCGCCTTCCCGCGCGGCAGCGTCGCGGTCGCAGCGGAAACGGCGCTGGAGACGGCCGAGGCGGCGCTATTCCCGGGCGTGAAATATTGCCGGTTGTAGAGCGTCACGACCTGCGGGCGCCGTCCGGCCAGAATGTCCCGCTCGAAATTCTCCGGGATATAGACCGCGGCGATCGCGTCGCCCGAGCGGATCGCGCGCATGGCGCTCATCATGTCGTCCGACCGCTCCGCCACGCGGACACCTGGCGCGGAAGCGATCGCCTGGACATAGAGCAACGAGGTCGGCGAGCGGTCAGCGTCGACGACCGTGACATGAAGGTCGCGAATGACCGCGTTGCTGAAGGTCAGCGTCAGGATGGCGAAGGCGATGACCGGAACTATGATCATCAGGACCAGCGCAATCGGTTCGCGGCGCATCCAGCGCAATTCGCGCGTGGCGACGAGCAGCAGCCCCGGCCTTGCGGGCGACTTCATTGCGCCGCGCCGGAAGGCGCCTGCATCCCGCCCTTGGGCCACTCGGCGTACACGCTCATCCCGGGCCTCAGGCCCGGCAGCGGGGGAACCGGATAGGCACGGATCTCAAATGTTCTCAGATCGAAATCGCCTGTCGCCCGCGTCGCGCGCCAGCCGGCATATTCGCCGCGCGTCGCTATGACCTTGATCTCAGCTGTGATCTTCCGGTCGCCCAGAGCGGGAACGCGCATCTTGAACCGGTCGCCAACCTTGAGGCCCTTCGCAAGGTCCTCGCGAAGACTGAAGCGCAGCCAGAGGTCGCCGAGATCGACGAGCGAGAGCAGGGGCACACCCGGCGAGACATATTCTCCAACCTCGGCGCCGATCTGATAAACCTGCGCGGCGATCGGCGCACGGACGGTGAGTTCATCGACCTCGGCCCGGATCGTGTCGACGCTCGCCTGCGCCTTTAGGACGTTGGTGTGAGCAATCGCCCGCTCTTCCTTCGTCGCGCCGTTGACCGCCTCCTCGTACGCGAGCTTTGCGCGGTCCTGGCCGCTTTTCGCCACCGAGAGCGAATTCGTCACTTCGTCGAGACGCTGGAGCGGCGCGTTGCCCGCGGTCGCGAGTTCTTTGACGCGGTCAAAGGTCTGCTGCGCGAGGGCGAGGTTCGCGTCGGCGCTTGCGACCGCGGCCTTGCGCTGGGCGATGATTTCCGCCCGGGTCCCGACTTCGATATTGGCTAGCTGCGCCTTCGCGACATCGACGCCAGCCTCCGCCTGATGGAGTTTTGCGACGAGTTCGGGATTGTCGATCTGGAACAGCAGCTGTCCGGCCGTGACGTTGTCGCCCCGTTCGACCGGTCGCGCGGCGACCCGCCCGTCGATCCGGGCGGCGATGTCAACGCGCGTCGCATCCGCCTCGCCCTGGATGATGAGCGGCTGCGGCCGCGCCAGATACCAGACCGAAAGACCGATGATTCCGGCAAGGATGAGCATCACGACCAGCGCGGCAGAGACGGCGCTCCCCGAGGGCCGTTCGCGCCGCGGCCCGGTTTTCCCTTCAACTTGGGAAGCGGTTTCGTCTAGGTCTGCGTCCGTCATGCGGCTCCGGCGATCTCGAAGGATTGTCTCGCGGCGCAGTATAACGGGCAGGCCGGCCCGTGCTCTAGGTGAAAATCGGCCAAAGCCGGAGCGCGGGCGGACGCGCCCGCCGCCAGGATGGCCCGTGGCCGGGGCTCCGCTCCGCCGCCCTCACGCCCGCGAAGAAAAATTGTCGGCGTAGCCCTCCGGGCGCTCGCCGGGGGGGACATGCCCTTCGGCGCGCTCGCGCGCCATCTGGGCGGCGTGGTCGCGCGCGAGGAAGGTGTAGACCATCGGCGTCACGAAAAGCGTGAAGATCGTGCCAATCGCCATGCCGGCGAAGATCGTCAGCCCGATGTCGAAGCGGGAGCTAGCGCCCGCGCCGGTCGCGAGGATGAGGGGGATCATGCCCACAACCATCGCGGCCGTCGTCATCAGGATCGGACGAAGGCGAACCGCCGCGGCCTCCTCGATCGCCGCGCGGCGCGAATAGCCGTTGCGCACCTGCAGGTGGTTGGCGAAATCCACCATCAGGATGCCGTGCTTGGAGATCAGGCCGATCAGGGTCACGAGCCCGATCTGCGAATAGATGTTGATGCTGGCGAAACCGAGCACGCCGCCGACGTTCAGGGGCAGGAGCGCGCCGAACAGCGCCGTTGGCAGCGCCAGAAGGATGATCAGCGGATCACGAAAACTCTCGTATTGCGCCGCGAGCACGAGATAGATCACGATAAGCGCGAAGACGAAGACATAGACGAGGGCGTTGCCTTCCTGTTCGTATTGGCGGGAGTCGCCGCCGAAGTCGTAGGAATAGCCTTCCGGGAAAATCTCCTTCGACTTCGCCTTCAGGTAGTCGAGCGCCTCACCGAGCGTATGCCCGGGGAAAGGCACCCCGGAGAGGGTCGCGGAATTGAGCTGCTGGAAGCTGGTCAGGGCGTTCGGCTGCACCTGCTCGCTCACGCTCGCGACCGCCGAAAGAGGCGCAAGCTCGCCGTTGCCGGTCTTGAGCTGATAGCGGGTGAGCCAGTCGGGCGTCAGTCGGAACTCGCGCGGCGCCTGTGGGATGACCTGATAGCTGCGGCCGTACAGGCTGAACAGGTTGACGTAATTGCCGCCGAGCATCGTCGCGAGCGCCGTGCCGATGTCGGACATGTTGATGCCCATGCGGTTCGCCTTGTCGGCGTCGACCTTGAAAACATATTGCGGCGTGTCGAACTTCAGATCGACGTCGGTGAAGAGGAAGAGGCCGCTCTCGCGGGCGCCCTGCTGCATCTTCTGGGCGACGCCCGCCAGCGTCTCGTAGTCGCCGGTCGTGCGGATGACGAACTGCAGCGGCGCGCCGCCGGTCGAACCCGGCAGGGCCGGAGGGGAAAAGGCCTGCACCTGCGCCTGCGGCACTTTCAGGAATCTCGGGCTAAGCTCGGTAAGCACGGCCTTCTGGTTTCGGCTGCGCTCATCCCAGGGTTTCAGAAGAATGCCTGCAAAAGCCTGGCGGACGCCGGCAGAGCCGTTAATGACGAAGGAATGCTCCATCTCCGGCACTTCCTTGATCTCGTCGATGAGCCGCTTCGTCCCCTGTTCGGTGTAATCGAGGTTGCCGATCTGCGGGATCTTCACCAGCGTCAGCAGAATCCCCTGATCTTCTTCTGGCGCCAGTTCCTGCGGCGTCGTGCGGTACATGACCGCCGTCAGCGCCAGCACGCCGAGAAGGATAAGCGCGGTCAGCGCCCGGAAATTCAGCGTGGAATGCAGCCGGCGCTTGTAGGCACGCCGGAGTCGGTCGAAATTGCGGTCGAGAAAACGGGCGAACCAGCCCTGCCCCTGTTCGTGTCTGAGCAGCCTCGAGCACATCATCGGCGAGAGCGTCAGCGCGATGAAGCCGGAGACGATGACCGCGCCCGCCAGCGTGAAGGCGAACTCGCGAAAAAGCGCGCCGGTCACCCCGGAAACGAAGCCGATCGGCGCATAGACCGCCGCCAGCGTGATCGTCATGGCGATGACGGGCAGCGCGATCTCGTGCGCGCCCCGGATCGCCGCGTCGAACGGCGTCATGCCGTCCTCGATGTGGCGGTGGATGTTCTCGACCACAACGATCGCGTCGTCGACCACGAGACCGATGCCGAGCACCAGCGCGAGCAGGGTCAGGAGGTTGATCGAATAGCCGAGCGCCAGCAGGGCGATCATAACTCCGATCAGCGACAGCGGAATCGTGACGATCGGAATGAAGGTCGAGCGCAGATTGCCTAAGAAAAGGAAGATAACGACGATCACGATGACACCCGCCTCGATCAGGGTCTTGGCGACCTCGCGGATCGAGGCGCGGATGAACTTCGTCGAATCATAGGCGACGGTGGCGTTCAGTCCGGGCGGCAGCTCCCGCTGGACGCTGGGAATCAGCGCGTTCACCCCGTCGATGACGGTCAGCGGATTGGCTTCCGGCGTGCCGTAGATCCCGATGAACACCGCCTTCAGCCCGTCGAAGACGGACGAAGTGTCCGAAGTCTGCGGCCCGAGTTCGATCTTCTGCGACACGTCGCCGAGCCTGACCAGTGCGTCGCCGTGGGTCGCGATCACGAGCTGGGCGAAGGTCTTGGGGCTATCGAGCGAGGTCAGCGCATTGACGCTGATCTGGGTGAAATCGCTCTTCACTTCGCCGGCGGCGGTGGTAAAATTGTTGGCGATCAGCGCGGCGCGCACTTCATTCGGCGTCACACCGAGCGAGGCCATCCGCGTCGGATCGAGCCAGATGCGCATCGAGAACACCTGACCGCCGAGAATCTGAGCGTTGGCGACGCCGTCGACCGTTTGCAGGCGTGGCTGGACGACCCGCGTCAGATAGTCGGTAATCTGCGAGGGCGACATCACCTTTGAGTTGAAGCTCAAGTACATGAGCGCGAAACCCTGGCCCGTCTGCTTGACGACGACCGGGTCGTTGGCTTCGCGCGGCAGCACCCCGCGCACCTGATTGACCTTGGAAAGCGTATCGGCCATCGCTCGATCGGGATTGGCCTCGAGCCGGAGGTTCAGCGTGACCGTCGAGACATTTTGCTGGGAGTTGGAGACCAGCGTGTCGATGCCCTCCGCGCTTGCCACCGCCTGTTCGATCGGCGTCGTGATGAAGCCCTTGATGACGTCGGCCGCCGCGCCCGGATAGGTCGTCGTGATGGTGATCGTCGTGTTTGAGGTCTGCGGAAACTGGCGGATCTGCAGCTTGGAGGCTGCCATCAGGCCGACAAGCAGAATGAGCAGACTCACAACGCTCGCGAGCACCGGGCGGCGGATGAAGAGATCAGTGAAGGCGTTCATGGCGCGCGTCCTTCACTGCCGCGGGGTGACTTCGGGCGCGGGTAGCGCCGGCCGGTCGTCGAGCACGACGGGCATGTTCGCCTGCAGCTTGATCTGCCCCGCCGTGACGACCTTGTCGCCAGGTTTCAACCCCTCGGTGATTGCGATTTCCTCGCCGTGCGTCTGGCCGAGCCGCACGAAGCGCCGCTCGACGATGAGCCCGCTCTGCGCGGGGGCGCCCGCTTTCGGCTCCTTGCCGGGCTCGGGCGGGGGCGCCGGGACGACCACGAAGACGTTGTCGCCATAGAGGCTGTAAACGATCGCGGTTCGCAGAACGGCAAGCACTTCCGCTGGCGCGCCGGTCGTCACGACGACATTGGCGAACATGCCCGGCAGGAGGTTGCGCTCGGGATTCTCGAACTCGGCGCGGATCGTAATGTTGCGCGATTCCGCCGCGACACGCGCGTCCATCGCCTTGACCTTGCCGTGGAAGACGTTTCCCGGAATCGCGCCCACCGTCATCGTGACGTCCTGCCCGACGCGGATCGTCGCGAGGGCCTCTTCGGTGACAGGAAAGTCCGCATAGATCGGATCGAGATTCTGCAACGTCGCGAGTGCGGTGCCCACCGCGGCGAACTGGCCGATGTCGGCGTTCCGCAGGCCGATCCTGCCGCTGAAAGGCGCCCTGAGCGCCTTCTGCGCGATGATCGCCCGCGTGCGCTCGACCGAGGCGGCCGCGGAGTCCCGAGTCGCCACAGCCGTATCTAGCGTCGCCTGCGGCGTGTTCCCGCCCTGCACAAGCGTGCGCTGCCGCTTCAGCGTCGCTTCGGCGTTGCCCAATTGCGCGAGACCGGCGGCGAGATCAGCCTGCTCGACGGAATCATCCAGGTTGATCAGCAGGTCGCCCTCCTTCACGTCCTGCCCGGACTCGAAATGGAGCGACGTGATCACGCCCGCCACCTGCGGGGCGATGAAAATGCCCTGATTGGCGCGCAGCGTGCCGATGGCGGTGAGCTGCGGCGGCCATTTCTCGATCTTCGCCTCCTGCGCCGAGACCGTCGTCGGCTTCGGAGCAAAGGCCGCGCTGATGAAGCCTTTGACCATCTGTGGCTTGATTACGAACTGGAAATAGGCGAGTCCGGCAGTAAGCCCTGCGAGCAGCGCGAGCACGACGAGAAAGATGGCGACGCGCTTCGCTCTCAGCGGCAAGGTGCGAATCAGCAGAAGCAGTGCGAACACCGCCGCCGCTTCGCCGAAGATGATCGGCTTCACAGGGAGATGGATCATCCCCATCTGGGCCGCTGCGCCGGCCGCAACCGAGGCGAGCGCCAGCACCAACAGAATCCAGTCGATTGCGCGTCTCATCGCTGCCCGTCCGGTCCCTCGGATCGCGTAGCAGCGTTCCGCACCGTCTCGATTTTAGCCACGGGATTCGCATTCCGCAAAACTGTGGAGAAATCCCGGCGCAGGGCTGGAAGACTATCCGTGAACATCTTGGGTGGTATGGTGAATAGGGCTGCAGACGCGGCCTGATTCGGGAGATTGTCAAATGACCAAGACTATCGCGCTTGCGCTCGCGGTGGCTTTCGTCGCCGCCCCAACCCTCGCTTTCGCCGAAGACGCCTGCATGACACAAGCTATGGACAAGAAGCTCGCGGGCGCCGCCAAGACCAGCTTCATGAAGAAATGCGAGATGGACGCCTGCAAAGCTCAGGCGATGGACAAGAAGCTCCACGGCGCCGCGGAAACATCCTTCGTCAAGAAATGCGTCAAGGATTCGACAGCGATGTGAGGAAGATTGCTCGGACGACCGCTGCGCCCTCGGAGGCCCATCCGCGGGTGAGGCGGTCTCCGGCAAGGCGCAGGCCGGCGTCGGCCTCGGTCTTGCAGACGATGTCGCGGAAGACATGTCCGAGATAGGTCCGCACGCTGCGCAACGCCCGGTTGGTGCGTTTGAACTGCTTGGCGTGGGCGTAGCGCTGGTAGGCCATCAGCGCCCGCTTGCCTACCTGCGCGTAGGACTGGCGCAGCGGCACGCCGTGCATCTTGGCGAGCCGCGCCAGCCGCTCGCGCGCCGGGCGCATCAGCTTGGCGTCAGTCGGAAAGCTACCGCCCTCGGCCGCACGGTGGTAGCGCGCCGATTTCCAGGGCGAATGGAACTACACAATCAGCCCGTCACAGCGCCAACAGATAGAAGCGGTTCGGTCCTGACAGACCCAAAGCATAGCGACGAAAAGCCTTGACTGGATGTCCCCGTGACTTACGTGCTAGCTCCCCAACAGATGCGGACGCAAGCTGTATGACTTCCAGCTGGAGATCCTGCCCGGCTCGCGGACCTGCCGAGGTTTCAGTGCCTGGAATTGGCCATCGCTACCGCCCAGACAGGCGATGTGGGCGCGTCTGTGGCTAGGAGTTTATATCTTGGGCATTGGTAGCGTCCGCGATGGAGCGAGAGCCGCCAAAGACGAAGCCAGGGCGCATATCCTTGATTGAAACCACACTCGAAGATGACGCGGCCCACGTTCTCGTAGTCGACGATGACCGGCGACTTCGTGAACTCCTCTCCTCCTATCTCCTGAAGCACGGCCATCGAGTCACCGTCGCCGCGACAGCAGCTGAAGCTCGCGTTTTCATGGACGGGCTTACATTCGACATCGTCGTTTTGGATGTCATGATGCCCGGCGAGAACGGATTTGACTTTGCAAGGTCTCTTCGTGCGACAACGGCGGTACCAATTCTGATGCTCACCGCTTTAGGTGAGCCTGAGAACCGCGTCAAAGGGTTAGAAAGCGGCGTTGACGACTATCTTGCTAAACCCTTCGAACCACGCGAACTTTTGCTAAGAATTACGTCAGTATTGCGTCGTACTAGGGCAGGCAATGTTGCGGGAAATCGAACTCTTAACATTCGCTTTGGGCCCTTTTCTTTCTCTATTGAGCGTGGTGAACTGCGATGTGGACAAGATATCGTACGTATTACTGAACGTGAGCGCGAGATTCTTCGCATGTTATCGTCCAAAGCTGGAGAAAGTGTCTCACGCGAGGTCTTGTCCGGAACAGGCGGGGCCGCTCAGGAACGAACTGTCGACGTTTTGATTAACCGGCTTCGCCGAAAGATCGAAACGGACCCCGCGAATCCTTCCTTCCTACAAACCGCCCGCGGCGCAGGGTATCGTCTGATTGTCGATTGATGATCCCGAGTCCCCCTTTTAAAGTTCTCCGTGTTTTGGCCCGCGCCCGCGATATTTGGCGACGTGGCGCAAGGAAGCTTGCGGAGATCTTGCCGAAGGGGCTCTACAAACGCTCTCTCTTGATTGTTATTTTGCCGATGGTCCTGCTTCAGACCGCGGTGACATTCCTCTTCATGCAACATCACTGGGAACTCGTTACGCGGCGGCTATCCGAAGCAGTTGCCCGCGATATCGGAGCCCTGACCGATCTTTATCGAAAGCTGCCGACGGGTGAGTATGACGATTTTCTGGCTAGGCTAGCTTCGGATCGGTTTCGGATGACGGCAGCTCTGCTGCCGTCCGGCCCCCTGCCTCCCGCGATGCCGCGGCCGTTCTTCAGCGCGCTCGATCCGCTCACGCGAACGCTTCCAAATGAGATCAAGAATCAAATTCGTGAGCCGTTCTGGCTCGATACCGTCGGCCGGTCCGGTCTCATGGAGATCCGGGTTGACCTTGGCGATCGCACCTTGCGGTTGGTGACCCGCCGATCGCTCGCCTATGAGGCGAACGCGCATATCTTCGTACTTTGGATGCTTGCCGCAATGCTTCTCTTGCTGGTCGTGGCGATAATTTTCCTGCGCAACCAGATCCGTCCGATTTTGCGGTTGGCTCACGCGGCAGAAGATTTTGGAAAAGGCCGGGACTCTCAATTCAGCCCACATGGGGCTCGCGAGGTACGACAAGCCGGCGAAGCCTTTATCGAAATGAAGCGGCGAATCGAGCGAGCGACAGAACAGCGAACGACTATGCTCAATGGTGTCAGCCACGATTTGCGAACAATCCTGACGCGTTTTAAGTTGTCTTTGGCTTTGCTAGATAATTCCGAAGATAGCGAGCTTCTTCAAAAAGACGTCGACGAGATGGGCCGGATACTTGAAGGCTATCTCGCGTTTGCTCGCGGGGACGCCACAGAGTCTCCGATCAGAACAGACATGGGCGCCTTACTTGAAGAATTGCGCCTCGATGCCGATAGACAAGGCACGGAGGTCAGCCTAACCGCACACAACTCTCTCGCTATTTCAGTGCGGCCGCTTGCCATAAAACGATGTATCACGAACCTAGTGTCAAACGCTCGCCGCTATGCAGACCATGTCCGCATCACTGCTATCCGAGAGGGCCGATACGTTTCGGTCTTTGTGGACGATGACGGAATTGGGATACCCCCCGAACACCGTGATGAAGTATTCCGCCCCTTCTACCGTTTGGACGGAGCACGCAACCAAGATCACGGCGGATCCGGACTTGGCCTCGCGATCGCCAGAGACATCGCCCGTTCACATGGCGGAGATATCACACTGACCGACAGCCCTTTAGGAGGTCTGCGGGCGATCGTACGCCTGCCAGTGTGATGCTACGTCAAACCGCCCCGCTAATCCAGCGCGACAACTCGCTCTTTGGTCCGGCCCCAGTTTTAGTTGCGACATGCTTGCCGTCTTTAAACACCATGAGGGTCGGGATTGAACGAATCCCATACTTGCCAGCCACCTCTGGGTTTTCGTCAACATTCAACTTTGCAACCTTCACCCTACCTTTCATTTCAACTGCGATCTCCTCGAGCGCGGGTGCAATCATACGGCAGGGGCCGCACCACTCGGCCCAGAAGTCGACGACTACCGGCTCGTTCGAGCGGAGCACGTCCGCGTCGAAGTTTGCGTCAGTGACCTTGGATGTAACAGCGCCGTCAGCTTTGGCGGAAGCGGACATGAGAACCTCTGTTCGATGCGAATAAAGTCGCAACAGAGACATATAAATAAGAACGGAGGCTGATGTCGTCAAGTTGGTGCCGATTCTGAAGTGGACCGCGCAGCGCGGCGGCGGGGGCGCGCTCGGCCGGATACGAGCGTCGCGAGCGCTGTGGCGCGGGCGACCGGAATCGCGCGCAGTACGATCGATCGCGGCTTGAAGGAATTGGCGGCGCTCGATCGCGCGGGCTGGAAGATTCGCCGCTCCGGTGGCGGAAGGCCTGCGCTTACGCGAGCCGATCCCACGCCGCCGGAAAACCTGCGTGGCCTTCTGGGGGCTGCGACACTCGGCGAGCCGAGGCGTCCGCTGATGTGGCTCTCCACGAGCAATGCGAAGCTCGCGTTGGCGCTGGAAGGCCTGGGGGCATAGGGTCTCGGCGACCCGGATCGCCGCCATTGCTCGAACACCTCGGCTATCGCCGCCAAGTCAATCGCAAGAGCCCCGAGGGCGGCCATGATGTCGACCGGAACGCTCAGTTCGAATACTCAACGTGCAGGTTCGAGCCTTTCAGCCCGCCGGGTAGCCGGTGATCTCGGTCGACACGAAGAAGAAGGAAGCGATCCGGTCCCTACAACAACGGCGGCAGCGACTATCGGCCCTAAGGCTGTCCCGACGAGATCAACGTGACTTCGTCAACAAGGAACTCCGCAACGCCATTCACAGTTTACGACATCGGCGCGAACGCCGGTCGCGTCAGCATCGGCATCGATCACGACACCGCTCGGTTCGCCGTCAACGCCATTCGCCGCTGGCGCGATACGGATGGGAGGGGAGCGTTATCCCCGAGCGGATCGATTGATAATCACC
>Ga0335069_10009127_pt1 | contig 14142 bp, 10 predicted proteins | sample Lox_Sample_11_FD_206714 | JGI IMG/M metagenome (GOLD analysis project Ga0335069, IMG submission 206714) | Soil microbial communities from Loxahatchee National Wildlife Refuge, Florida, United States - Lox_Sample_1.1 | ecosystem: Environmental > Terrestrial > Soil > Wetlands | place: USA... | reverse complement strand
AGATCTGCTCCACCCGATAGCCTGCTGGACCATCAACGCCATAGGCCTAAAGATCTGCTCCACCCGATAGCCTGCTGACCATCAACGCCATAGGCCTAAAGATCTGCTCCACCCGATAGCCTAATCCTCTCCAGCTTGCCGCAGGCCTAAAGGCCTGCTCCACCTCACTGATTTAGGGCCTGAGTGGAGCAGCGCGGCGGTGGAGCAGCGCGGCGGGGTGGGGTGGGGTGGGGTGGGGTGGAGCAGCGCTTTAGCGCTGCGCCGCAGCTTCCACCAGACTCCCCGGCTTTAGCCGCTGAGGTAAGGCATCCAGGTGCAATCTTGCCGAGCTGTAGGGAAAATCTTCAGCCGCTGAAACCAGGCCCCTCTTCACAGGATTATTCAAAATATATGTCCTGTATCCCTCATATTCCCCCCAATCTCTTACTCGGCGATCATAGAAGCTGTTTTGCCAAACCTCTCCGCCGAAACCGAGTTCCTTTTTCGCGCGAAAGGAAAACCCGCCCTTAATGAGCTGAACCGCTCGCTCCAGGGTTTCGTTTGGCGAAATCAGCGCGTGGAAATGGTCCGGCATGACGACAAATTCGTGCAGCAGGTATTTCCCTTGATCGCGATAGTGCTGCATAACATGGGTCAGCAATGTTGCCATGCGGTCAGTCTGCAGGATGCTCTTCTTCCCGAAGGTTGAACTGGTGATGAAGTAAGTACCGTGTCCGGTGGTGCCGCGGTAGGGGATGGCCATATAGCCAAGGTAAGTAAATGAAGAAGAAAGAGATGTGATCTGATTGAAGAATGGAAGAGATTTTGAAATGAACCTGTTCAGAATTGGGAATCATTGCAAGTTTTGGGCCGCTTTCCTCAGCGGCTAAAGCCGATCTGCTGGACCATCAACGCCGCAGGCCTAAAGGCCTGCTCCACCCCAGACAGAAAAAGAATTGGGAGCCGCACCGCAGCGCTAAAGCGCTGCTCCACCCATTCTTTACACGGCAGCCTATCCCGCAGCGCTAAAGCGCTGCTCCACCCTATTCTTTACACGGCAGCCTATCCCGCAGCGCTAAAGCGCTGCTCCACCCTACTGCTGTTTGACTTTGTCCAGCAGCGCGAACACCACAACGGCCAGGACGGCATTGGCGAAAGCGTCGCGGAGCTCGCGGCCCCAGAGCCAAGTCAGGTTCATGGCGACGAGGTAGCGGGCGACGGTAATGTAAATGGCCTCGTGAATGAGGAAGAACCCGAAGGTCATCAGCAGGCGCGAGCCAGGGTTCTCGACGTCGATTTTCGCTCCCAGCGACGACGCGGCATAGCCAATCACTGATTTCGCAATCCCGTAAACGCCGAGCGGTTGATGGGTGAGCGCGTCCTGGAAGAGGCCGATGGCGGCGCCGGTGAGGCAGCCGCTGACGGGGCTACGGCGCGCGACGGCAAAGAAGATGGTGACGATCAGCGGCAGGTCGAAAGCGTGGAAAAAGCTCAGCTTGACCGGGATGAACGCCTGCATCACCAGCGCCACGAAGGGCACACCGATGGTAACGGCAGGGTTAAACTTGTAAACCTCGATGCGTTCCTGCTTGGCCTGGGAGATGGTCACTGCGGTTGCGCGTCCTTGGGCTTGTCGGCGGTGACCGCGGGCGGCTTGACTGCGGGCACTGCCTGCGCCTCTTTCACCGGCTTGGGAGCCGTGGAAGTATCGGCAAGTGGAGTCTTCCTGGGTGCGGCGCTCGCAGTGGAGTCAGCCGTCTTGGGCTTGGTTCCGGAGGCAGTTGTCGAATTTGTTGGCGCTCCCGACTTGGCCAATTCCGGCGCGGGTTTTCCGGTGGCAGCCGTGCCGGTGGTGGGCTTGGCGCCGTCCGTTGCGGCCGATTTGTCGGGCGGGGGCGGCGCCACCGTCGGCAGGCGCTGCGCCAGGATGTCGATCGCGCGCTTCGGCCCATTGTCGCCAGGAGTCAGTTCGGGCGTGCGATCTTCGATCTTGGTGATCACCAGCACTTCTTCGATCTTGTTCAGCGTGGCGGCAGGCTTAACGCGGATGTTAAGGAAGAGATCCTGTCCCGGGCCTACGTTAGATACGACTCCAACCGGCAAGCCCTTGGGGAAGATGCGGTCGCCGCCGCTGGTGATGACGCGCTCGCCCGGCTGAACTTTCTCGTCGGACATGACGTTGTTCATCACCGTGGTGCCGTTTGCCTGCCCCTTGAGAATTCCCTGCAGGCGCGACTTTTCAAGGATCACGCCGGCGCCGCTGGTGGGATCGTTGATCAACAGGACGAGCGAACTGGTGGGGAAGACGCGCAGCACTTTGCCGACAATGCCTTCCGGCGTGACCACCGGCATGTCGGCGGCGATGCCGTCTTTGGCGCCCTTATCAATGTAGAGAGCGCGAGAGAACTCGCTGCCCGTGGTCGAGATCACCTGCGCGGGAACGGTCTGCGAAATGTACTGTTCCTTGAATCCGAGAAGGACTTGCAGGCGATGCGCCTGGCCGGCATCTTCGACAAGCCGGATCTGCTGCATTTTCATCTGCGCGATCTCGTCTTTGAGTTCTTCGTTTTCCTTGCGCGCGTCGCGCAGCCAGATGTAGTTGCGCCACGAATTGGTGAACCAGTCCTGCGTGTGGATGATGCTGCGCGTGATGGGCGTGACCAGCGAGATGGCCCAGACGCGGATGAGGCGGGTACCGCCGTCAGAAGGGCGCTTGACCTGGACGGCGAGCCCAATCACCTGCGCGACCAACACAGCCGCCAACACAATCAGGTTGAGCGTGTTGCGTACGCGGCTGAGGACGTTTTCCATAAAGCAGTAAACAGTAGACAGTTGTCAGTATTCAGTCATTCCGCGATTGCCCTTAACCGGAACGAGGATATTGTCCTGACGCGAACATCCAAGTTATGCCGAGCAAGACGACTGAAGCATCGACCCGGAAGAACCACAAGAGCACTCTTCCGGGCGACTGAAACTGCCGAGTGCGCAAACCGATTGCTCGCCACGGGGCGGAAAGCATCCGATACATCGCAGCGAGCGTTCGTCTCGTATCGACTAAAACCGCGATGCAGAAGATTCCCATCATGACCAGCAGAAGCTGGATTATGTGAGCGATCATCGGAGGCCAAGCCATATTGCACTTCGTTCCTACGCGGCCTTACTCGATCGAGATCTTTCTCAGCAGCTTGAAGTCGCTGAGCATTTTGCCGGTGCCCAGCACTACGCTGGCCAGCGGATCGTCGGCGATGGAGACCGGCAAGCCGGTTTCTTCGCGGATACGCTTGTCTAAATTTTTCAGCAGTGCGCCTCCGCCGGTAAGAACGATGCCGCGATCGCTGATGTCGGCCGACAACTCCGGCGGCGTACGTTCCAACGCGACGCGAATAGCGTTCATGATGGTCGCCACGCACTCGCTGAGCGCTTCACGAATTTCACTGTCATCGATGGTGATCGACTTGGGCACGCCCTCGATCAGGTTGCGGCCCTTGATTTCCATGGTGAGCGGCTTGTCGAGCGGGTAGGCCGAGCCGATTTCCATCTTGATCTGTTCGGCGGTGCGCTCGCCGATCAGCAGGTTGTACTTGCGCTTCAGGTAGTTCATGACGGCTTCGTCCATCTGATTGCCGGCCATGCGCACCGAACGCGAATAAACGATGCCGCTGAGCGAGATGACGGCAATGTCGGTAGTGCCGCCGCCGATATCAACCACCATGTTGCCGCTGGGCTCGGTGATCGGCAGGCCCGCGCCGATCGCAGCCACCATGGCTTGTTCGACGAGGTGCACTTCGCTGGCTTTGGCGCGATAGGCGGAGTCCATGACGGCGCGCTTTTCTACCTGCGTGATCTCCGAAGGAACTCCGATGACGATGCGCGGGTGCACCAGCATCTTGCGGTTGTGCGCCTTCTGGATGAAGTAGTTCAACATCTTCTCGGTGACTTTGAAGTCAGCGATGACGCCGTCTTTCATCGGCTTGATGGCAACAATGTTGCCGGGCGTGCGTCCGAGCATCTCTTTGGCTTCTTTGCCGACGGCCTCCACTTCGCCGGTGTTCTTGTTGATGGCGACGATGGAAGGCTCGTTGACTACGATGCCCTTGCCCTTGGCATAGACAAGCGTGTTAGCGGTGCCGAGATCGATGGCGAGGTCGCTGGAGAAGACACTGAACAGCGAGCGCAGGTTATGAAAGCGTGACGTACCGCCGAAACCGTTCGTTGATGACATACTCTAACTTCTACTCTCTCAGAAGGGCAGTGATGGCAAGGGAAAACCAGCTACCCTGATTCTATTCGATGTTGTGGATCGCTGCCGTAAACCGAAGTCCAGGACCAGCCGTCGTCGCGCCAACGATTCCGGAAAATCCGCCCCGCTTGCCGTAAGGCTTGTTGCCAGGACTTCTCGACTCGATCAGCTACATCCATGATGCCAGAAAAGTCGATGGTCGAATGCTAATGCGCAACTACTGAATCACCACTTTTTGCTGCAATGTCTTCACGCCGCCCCGGGTGTTCTGCGCGGTGATGGTGATCAGGTTCTCTCCATTCGGCAGCGGCGGGGTGAAGTACTGGAACGTTCCATCGCTCGCCACCGCCGGCACTTCCTGTCCGTTGACCATCACACGGGCGGTGGTCTCGGTCTTGCCCTTGATCTCGATTACGTGGCCATGCTGCACCATCGGCGCCAGTTCCAGCGCGATGGGGACATTTTCCGGACCCTTGCGGATGACCGTGAACCGGTTCTTCTCGCTGTCAATCGAGGTCTTGCCGTTGATGTCTTCCGACTGCACCATCCAATAGAAAGCGCCTTCGCCGAGGCCGGAGATCTGGGCGTCGCTGGTGCCGATCTTCTTGTCTACCACGGTCGAAGAGAAATAAGGGTTGCGGGAAACCCGCAGGTGATAGCTGACGCTCTGGCTCACGGGCGACCAGGTGAACTGGACGGGATCCTTGGGATCGAGCAGGAAGATGGGCAGCATGTTGGCCGGCGAAATCAGGGTCGGCGGCGCGATTTGCTTCTCCTTGGTCATGCGAGGGGCGTCGGCGGTGAACGAAACTTGCTCGTAAGAGGTCAGCTTTTCTTTCTCGTTGCCGCGGACGACTTCGCCTTCGCCTCGGGTAACCATGATCTGGTGCTGATCGGCGCGGGGATCGTTACGCACCATGGCGGCGGTATCACGCGAGAAGGTGGCCGTGGCGCCTGCCACCGAAACTTCCGACTTCGAACCCTGGGAGTAGGCTCCGGTGTTCAGATCGACGGTACCGGAGGTCAGCGTGACCTTGGTCTCGGTCTGCTGCTGCTCGTTGGCCGAGTTTTCCTCGATGACGATCAGCGAATCCTGCTTGATGTTGTAGCTGGTGCCGTCGGGAAAAACGACCTTGGCCAGGCCTTCCGAGCTGGTCTGGATGACATCGCCCTTCTCGAGCGGAGTCTGGTAGTCGGCGGTGATCCAATCGTTGCGGTTGACTTTTTTGACCTTTACGGTGCCGTCGATGAGGGTGAAGTTGGCGGTCTGGTCGCCCTTGGCGGGCTTGGGTTGGACATCGGCCAAACGGCCAATGGTGAGGTCGAAAGCCTTGCCTCCGACTTTCTTCGAGAAATCGGGAAAAACGGCGTAGGTGGCAACGACAAACAGCACAAGTACCGCAAGAATCATCAGCAAAACGCTGCGATAAGTGACGGTGGTCCAACCAATCTGGATCTTCGGACTGTGACTTTTTTGCGGCACGAACCGGCTAAAGACGGAAATATCCTGACAGCTCGTAAGTTACCACATTGCAAGCCGGTGACAATAGGTTGACGACAGTAGTTCAGCGTTATGGGTTACGTCTTTGGTACTAACCAGCGTTGCAAACGGACATGGCCGCGGGGGTTCGAGATCTGTCGTTGAAGGGAAAGAATCTCGATGCGCATGGCGCACCCGTCTCACTGGCGGGACGACGAACGAAATTTTCGGATCCACCGGCACCGACTCCGGATCCACGCAAGGCCTTGCGCTGCTGCTCTGGTTACCCTCGGGAGCGTCCTACTGATTACTTACCAAGTTACTTTCCCGATTGACAATTTGTGTCACTACTCAATAATGACGATTGCCTGCGAAATTCGTGTGTCTTCCAGTAGTTAGGTCGCGGGAAACGGTAACAAGCTAAGGCGGGGGGCCTCGGGGATGTCACAGCGGCTGGGCGATCTTCTGGTTCGCGAGAAGGTAATCACCCAAGAACAGTTAGAGCAAGCGCTGAAATCTCAGAAGAACGACGGCGGCAGGCTGGGCTCTGTCCTGGTCAAGCTCGGCTTTCTTTCTGATGAGGACGTGACCAATTTCCTGAGCCGGCAGTATGGCGTTCCTGCCATCAATCTCAACTACTTCGAAATAGATGCTGCAGTCGTAAAGCTGGTTCCGCAGGAAACCGCCCGCCGCTACCAGATTCTGCCGCTCAGCCGCGTAGGCGCGTCGCTCACCATTGCCATGGTGGATCCGACCAACGTCTTCGCCATGGACGATATCAAGTTCATGACCGGCTTCAACATCGAGCCGGTGGTGGCGTCGGAGACCTCGATCATGGAGGGGATCGATAAGGCCTACGCTGCGCCCGCGGAGCCGGAAGAAGATCTCGAAACGGTGATGTCAACGTTGTCCGACATCGCCGACACCGATGTCGAGTTGCAGGCCGAGGAGGCCGAGGCCGGGCTCGCCGACCTGGAAAAGGCGGCCGAGGAAGCGCCGATCGTCAAGCTGGTGAACATGATCCTGACCGACGCCGTGAAGCGCGGCGCCAGCGATATTCACATCGAGCCCTACGAGAAGGAATATCGCGTCCGCTTCCGCATTGACGGCGTGCTGCAGACGATCATGAATCCGCCGGCGAAGTTGAAAGACGCCATCACCTCACGCATCAAGATCATGTCGAAGCTCGACATCAGCGAGAAGCGCCTGCCGCAAGACGGCCGCATCATGCTGAAAGTGAACCTGAGCGGAAAGAAGAAGCAGCTCGACTATCGTGTGAGCACGCTGCCCACGCTATTCGGCGAAAAGATCGTCATGCGGTTGCTCGATAAAGAGAACCTGCGCCTCGACATGACGAAACTGGGTTTCGAGCAGGAATCGCTCGACAAATTCTCGCGCGCCATCTTGAAGCCGTACGGCATGGTGCTGGTGACGGGGCCGACGGGTTCGGGCAAGACCAATACGCTCTACTCTTCGATTTCACAGCTCAACAAACCTGACACCAACATCATGACTGCCGAGGACCCGGTTGAGTTCCAGCTCGCCGGCGTCAACCAGGTGCAGATGAAGGAATCGATCGGCCTGAACTTCGCAGCGGCGCTGCGCTCGTTCCTGCGGCAGGATCCGAACATCATTCTGGTGGGCGAGATTCGCGACTTTGAAACCGCCGAAATCGCCATCAAGGCCGCACTGACCGGGCACCTTGTGCTCTCGACGCTGCATACGAACGGCGCTCCGGAAACCATCAGCCGACTGATGAACATGGGCATCGAGCCCTTCCTGGTCGCGACCGCCGTGCACCTGATTTGCGCGCAACGCCTGGTTCGGCGTGTTTGCGCCAACTGTGCCGAAGAACTCGATCTTCCGCATCAAGCTTTACTCGACGCCGGGTATAGCCCGGAAGAAGCGAAGACCTTCAAGCCGAAGAAGGGCAAGGGCTGCGCCACCTGCAACAACAGCGGCTACAAGGGCCGCGCCGGGCTTTACGAAGTCATGGAAATTGACGATGAGATTCGCGAGCTGATCCTGGTGGGCGCATCAGCCGTGGAATTGAAGAAAAAAGCGATTGAACGTGGCATGATTACGCTCCGGCGAAGCGGGCTGATCAAGGTGATGAGCGGAGTTACCACCCTTGAGGAAGTGGCCCGCGAAACCGTGCACTAAGACTCAGGAGAACGACAGCATGGCCGCAAGTTTAAGTGATCTGCTTAAAAAGATGGTCGAGATGGGGGGCAGCGACCTCCATATCACCACCAACACCCCGCCGCAGATCCGTCTGCACGGACACCTACAGCCGCTCGACCTGCCGCCGCTTACCCCGGCGGAAACGAAAGCCCTTGCGTACAGCGTCATGACCGACGCGCAGAAGCACCGCTTCGAAGAAGATTTGGAGCTCGACTTCTCGTTCGGCTTGAAAGGATTGGCCCGCTTCCGCGCCAACGTGTTCAACCAGCGCGGCGCTTCGGCGGCCGTCTTCCGCGTCATTCCTTACGAGATCAAGTCATTCAACCAGCTCAACCTGCCGCCGGTGGTCTCCCGATTGTGCGAGAAACCGCGCGGCTTGATTCTCGTTACCGGTCCGACGGGCTCGGGCAAATCTACGACGCTGGCTGCCATGCTGGACAAGATCAACAGCGAGCGGCACGAGCACATGCTGACGATCGAAGACCCGATCGAGTTCGTGCACCAGCACAAGAACTGCCTGGTGAACCAGCGCGAAGTGCACGCGGACACCAAGTCATTCTCCAACGCCTTGCGCGCGGCGCTGCGCGAAGACCCCGACGTGGTGCTGATCGGCGAAATGCGCGATCTCGAAACCATCGAGTCGGCGCTGCGTATCGCCGAGACCGGTCACTTGACCTTCGGTACCTTGCACACGAACTCGGCATCGTCGACCATCAACCGCATCATTGACGTCTTCCCTGCCCACCAGCAGCCGCAGATTCGCGCGCAGCTTTCGATGGTGCTGGAAGGCATCATGTGCCAATCGTTATTAGCGAAGGTTGGCGGCCAGGGCCGGGTGATGGCGATGGAGATCCTGATTCCCAATGCCGCTGTCCGCAACCTGATCCGCGAAGACAAGATCCACCAGATTTACTCCGCCATGCAGTCGGGACAAGACAAGTTTGGCATGCAGACATTCAACCAGTCGCTGGCAACGTTGTACTTCCAGAAGCAGATCACGCTGGAAACCGCGTTGCTGCGCTCGTCGTCGCCGGATGAACTACAGGAAATGATCAACCGCGGCTCCGGTCTCACCAAGACCACGGTCGCACAGGTAGCAGGCAAGAAGTAGCTAAACCGTTTCAGCATCAGCAACGAGGTGGCTTATGCCAGTTTTTACATTCTCGGCGAAAGACGCGGCCGGCAAGAAAACTTCCGGTGAACGCGTTGCCGAAAACAAACAGGTGCTGCAGGCACAACTGCGGCGCGAGCGGATGTCGGAGATGACCATCAAGGAGAAGGGCAAGGAATTTGCCATGCCCACGTTCGGTTCCGGCAAGGTGCCGGTGAAGGACGTGGCCATCTTCTTCCGCCAGTTCTCGGTCATGATTGATGCCGGCCTGCCCCTGGTGCAGTGCCTGGAAATCCTCGCCGCCAACCAGGAAAACGTAGCGTTTCAGAAAGCACTCACCCGGGTGCGGACGACGGTGGAAGGCGGCGCCACCCTGGCCAACGCCATGCGCGGTGAAGCCAAGATCTTCGACGACCTGACTACCAACATGATTGAGGCCGGCGAGACCGGCGGCATTCTCGACGTCATTTTGCAGCGCCTCGCTGCCTACGTGGAGAAGGCCGTCAAGTTGAAGGCAGCCGTGAAGTCGGCGTTGATCTACCCGGTGTCGGTCATCTCGATCGCCGTCATCATCGTCGGCGCGCTGCTGAAGTTCGTGGTGCCGATCTTCGTGAACCTGTTCGCCAGCCTGCAGGTTGACCTGCCGCTGCCCACCCGCATCGTAATGGGTCTCAGCTATGTCGTCAGCAACTTCTGGTGGGTGGTGGCGCTGGGTCTCGTGGGCATCGTGGTCGGCATCAAGCAGATGAACAAGAGCGAGAAGGGCCGCTACATCTGGGATTCCTTCATGCTCAAGTTGCCGGTCTTCGGCATGGTGTTAAGGAAGATTGCCGTGGCCCGCTTCAGCCGTACGCTGGGCACGCTGCTGACCTCCGGCGTTTCGATCCTGGAAGCATTGAACATCACCGCCAGAACATCGGGTAACGCCGTTCTGGAACAGGCGCTGATGAAGGTCCGTAAGGCGATCGAAGAAGGCCGCACCATCGTCGATCCGCTGAAGGAAAGCGGCGTCTTCCCGAACATGGTGACGCAGATGATCGGCGTCGGCGAAGCGACCGGCGCCATGGATTCCATGCTGCAGAAGATTGCCGACTTCTACGAAGACGAAGTCGACGCCGCCACCAAGGACATGTTGACGTTGCTGGAACCGATCATGATCGCGTTCCTCGGCGTGGCCGTCGGCGGCATCGTCATTTCGTTGTATATGCCGCTGTTCTCGATGATCGCCAAGCTCTCCGGATAGCGTGGCGCGGTAGTCAATGAATTACCTGGAACTACAAAACGGGCCTGGGCACTCCGGTGCTCAGGCCACCTCGACCGACGCGAACGAGCGCACCTGGCTGGCATGGCTCATCAAGGTGCGGATCATCATCATCACCTTCCTGCTCGGGATCGAGCTCACCATCACGGCGCTGACCACCACCAACGTCAACAAGGTGGCGTTCGTGTCGGTGATCGTGCTGTGCTATACGATCGCGGTCTTCCATGCGGTGGTGCTGTCGGTCTGGCGCGGCGACCTGAAGATGCAGCCGCGGTTGCAGGTCATCACCGACCTCGGGATGGCGACCGCGCTGGTCTACGTCACCGGCGGCATTGACAGCTCCTTCAACTTCCTTTTCCCGCTGATCATCATCATCGGAAGCATCCTGCTCTCGCGCTCGTGGGCATTCATGATCGCCGCGCTGGCGTTCATCTTCCACGGCGCCATGCTGGAGCTGTCGTACTTTGACGTCATCAAATCGTACTCGGTGGTGCGTCCCGACCTGCGCACGTTGCAGGCCAGCATCTTCATCAACTTCTTCGCCTATCTCGCGATCGCCTACCTCGCCAGCCGCCTGAGTTCGCGGTTGCGCCAGGTAGACGTGGAGTTGAAAGACAAGAGCGGCGCGCTGGAAGACTTGCAGGCTTTGCACCTGGACATTGTGCAGTCCATCGGCACCGGGCTGATTACCACCAGCGTCGAAGGCCGCGTGCGCATCGTGAATCCTGCCGCGGAAGAGTTGTTGCAACGGCCAGCGCATGAACTGATCGGCCAAGTGGTGGAGAAGCTCTTTCTTGACCGGCTGCCCGATCCCAGTTCCGGCTCGGCGCATGGCGAGGTACGCGTGGTGTGCGAGAACGGATCCCGCCGGCAGAAGACGTTGAACATGACCGTTTCGCGGTTGAACGTTCCGCACAGCGGGGCTGTTGGCTACATCTACTCTTTCGACGACCTCACGGAAATCCGGCGACTGGAGCGCGAAGTCAGGTTGCGCGATCGCCTTTCCGCGGTTGGGCGCATGGCCGCAGGAATAGCACACGAGATCCGCAATCCCCTGTCCTCAATTGCCGGGTCGGTGAAGCTTCTCTCCGAGGTGGCCGCGCTCGATGACGAGCAGAAGATCCTGGTGAACATCGTGAACCGCGAGTCGGAACGGCTGAACAACATCATCTCCGACTTCCTGACCTACTCGCGCGAGAAGCAGTACGAGTTTGCCCGTGTTGACATGGTGCCGGTGATCGAAGAAACGCTGACGTTACTCGACAACCGCAATTACCTGGGGGGAGGCGACGGCCCGGCACGCATTGCCATCGTACGCGACATTCGAGTGGAGCACGCTTACACCGTCGCCGACATCGATCGCCTGAAGCAGGTCTTCTGGAACATTTGCGAGAACGCCGTGCGGGCCATGCCCGAGGGCGGAACTTTCACCGTGACGCTGGATGAGGCCGGCAGCGACCACTGGACACTCAGCTTTAAAGACACGGGCGTCGGAATGAAGGGATCGCAGATCGAGAAAATCTTTGAGCCCTTCCAATCGGAATTCTCCGGAGGCACCGGGTTGGGGTTGGCAATCGTGTACCAGATCGTGCAGGCGCACGACGCCAAGATCTCCGTAAAATCCGCGCCCGATGAGGGCGCCGAATTCATACTCAAGCTGAAGCGTTGCTCGGCCGCCGAAGATGCTCCCTCGGTTCCGGCGTTGGCCTCTGCTTCCGCCACCTCCTCCACCACGGGAAAGGTCCGCCATGGGTAACATCCTGGTCTGTGATGACGAACGCTCGATTTGCGAGATGCTGGAGATCTGGCTGCGCAAGGAAGGGCACCGCGTTGAAACCGTCACCTCCGGTGACGCGGCCAAGAAGAAGATCGAGTCTGCGCTGTTCGACGTTGTGATCTCCGACATCCGCATGCCGCACACCACCGGTATCGACGTGCTGAAATACGCTCATACCGTCTCGCCCGACACGCTCGTCGTTCTCATCACCGCCGTTGACGACATGGAGGCTGCGGTCGAAGCCGTCAAGGCCGGAGGCGCATTCGACTACATCCGCAAGGGCCCGGGCCTGATCGAAGACGTTAAAGTTGCCGTTAAGCAGGCGGTCGAAACACAGAGCCTGCATCGCCAGAATTTCGCCCTCCGGCGGGATGCCGCCGGACGCAACTCGCTCGATAACATCGTGGGCGTCAGCCCGGCTATGGCGAAGCTGAAGTCAACGGTGCGCACGGTGGCTACGACCGCCAGCACGGTTCTGATTCACGGCGAGAGTGGAACCGGAAAGGAACTTGTGGCTCGGGCGGTGCACGCCTGCTCATTGCGCGCCGGAGAACCTTTTGTCTCCATCAACTGCGGAGCCTTCCCCGAGACGCTGCTGGAGTCCGAACTCTTCGGTTACGTGAAGGGTGCGTTCACCGGCGCGAACACCAATAAGAACGGGCTGTTTGAAGTCGCGAATGGCGGAACAATCTTCCTCGACGAAATCAGTGAGATGAACCTCGCCATGCAGGTGAAGCTGTTGCGCGTGCTGCAGGAGCGTTGCCTCAGGCCGGTAGGCGGAACGAACGAGGTGCCGATTGATGTGCGGGTGATCGCCGCGACCAACAAGCGACTCGACGACCTCGTCGCCGAAAACCTCTTCCGAGAAGACCTCTACTATCGCCTGTCGGTGATCCCGGTCGAGGTGCCGCCGTTGCGCGAACGTCGCGAAGACATCCCGCTGCTGGCCAATCACTTCCTGAAAAAGTACTCACCGGCGGCGGGAAAGAGCATTCTGCGGATCGGTGAAGATTCGTTGAAACACCTGTGCTCGTACGACTGGCCAGGCAACGTTCGCCAGTTGGAAAACACCGTCGAGCGCGCCGTCGCGTTGGAAGAAACCAGCGAGTTGAGAGTTGAGCTTCCGACCGAGCGTTCCAAGAAGACCGCAGTTGCTTCCGGTCCCAACGGCAACATCGGCGTGCCGTTCATTCCCAACGAAGGCCTCGACATGGAAAGATATGTTGCCGACCTGGAGAAGGGCCTGATCCTCCACGCGCTCAAACAATCCAGCGGCGTGCAAACTCGCGCGGCAGAACTGCTGAAGCTTAGCTACCGCAGCTTCCGGCACCTACTGAAGAAGTACGACATTTGAAGCAGTGGATGGTGGTCGGTGGACAGTGGACGGAAGAAACTGCGAGCCATGCTCCTGGGCGCTTTTTACGGGGGAATCCTCGGGCCTGCTACTGGTGGTTTTCTCTTGGCGTTATTCGATCGAGTGAAATCGGCGGGAGTTTCGGCGGAATTTCGAATTCAAGGAGAACTCTGGTTCTTTCCGTTCGTCGCTGTCGTTTCAGCCGGTCTGCCAGGTGCAGCAGTCGGAGCGATCGGTGCACCGCGGCTTGGCAACAATGTCTATCGGCGCGCTGCAACCGGCGCGCTGCTTGGGTTAATAACCGTCGTATTAGCGCTTATAGTCACATCCACTCGAGAGGTTAGTTCCCTCAGTGAGTTCATGAAGGACTTTGGAGCGGCATGGGAGTTCTATGTGCCAGCTTTATTGTCCGGAATGTTATGCGCGGTGCTGTTCCCATCCACGTGGGCCTCGCCGGTGAATCCAAGCGTCCACTGAGCACCGTCCACCGCTCACTTCTTCTTCAACTGCTGCTTCCACCCCAGTATTCTTGCCTTGTTCGCCTCTTCTTCCGCTTCGGGCACCATGCCCTTTTTCTGATAGAGGATCGACAAGCTCGTGTGCGCCAGCACGTCGTCTTTGTCGAGTTCGGCGATGCGCTTGGCGGCAGCGATGGCGTGGTCGTAGAGATCCATATCCTGGTAGGCGCGCGCCAGCCCATGCAGCGCATCAATAAAAGAAGGGTCCGCTGCAATCGATTTCTCGTACTCGACGACG
>Ga0335069_10009126_pt1 | contig 14144 bp, 14 predicted proteins | sample Lox_Sample_11_FD_206714 | JGI IMG/M metagenome (GOLD analysis project Ga0335069, IMG submission 206714) | Soil microbial communities from Loxahatchee National Wildlife Refuge, Florida, United States - Lox_Sample_1.1 | ecosystem: Environmental > Terrestrial > Soil > Wetlands | place: USA... | reverse complement strand
CTACCTCGTGCTCGGCCTGTACCTGCAGCAGGGCCGCGGGCTGTCCCCGCTGGCGGCGGGCGCGGTGTTCGCCTTCCTGGCGGCCGGTTACCTGATCACCTCGTTCCAGGCCCCGGCGCTGACCATCCGCTTCGGCCGGAACGTGATCGCCGCCGGCGCGGTGCTCGCCGCGGCCGCAGACGGCTCCCTCTACCTGGCCACCGCCCACGGGGGCACGGTGGCCTGGCTCTTCCCCGGCCTGGTGCTGCTCGGCGCCGGGCAAGGGCTGTGCATCACCCCGCTGACCACCACGGTGCTCAGCCACGCCGACCCCGCCACCGCGGGCTCGGTGTCCGGGGCGCTGTCCACCGCCCAGCAGGTCGGCAACTCGATCGGAGTCGCCGTCACCGGCGTGCTGTTCTTCGGCGCCCTCAGCCACGGCTACGGCCTGGCCTTCGAGCGCAGCGTGCTCCAGATGGGCGCCCTGCTCCTCGCGGTGGCCGCGCTGACCAGGCTGATGCCCCGGCCGCAGCGGACCGCATGACGCGGGGCCGCGCCGGTCAGCGGAACATGGCGTGCACGGTGGCGATGCCCTCAGCCGCCGAACGGACGTCGAGCACGACCGCCCCGGCGGTCGGCTCGACCGTCCAGGCGGCCCACGCGCAGCACCGGGTCTCGACGGCGACCAGGGCGCGAAGCTCGTCCTCGGCCTCAGGGCGGAAGGACAGGCGCAGGCCATCTGCCGTCTCGGCGCGTCCGGTCAGCGTTCGCGCCATCAGCTGTTCCCAGCGCCGTTGCTGCGCCGCGAGGTCGCCCCTGGTGAGCGTGCACGCGACGGGGATGCTCTTGGTCATGAGTCTCAGCATCGCTGTTAAAGTCAACTTGATGTCAAGCCCGGATCACCCCCATGACGATCGGCGCGGTCGCGGCACTGTCGGGCAAGCGGCCGTCGTCGATCCGCTACTACGAGCAGATCGGGCTGCTGCCCCGGGCGGCCCGGGTGAGCGGACGGCGCATCTACGGCCCGGACACCGTGCGCACCCTCGCGGTGATCGAGACCGGGCAGCGGGCCGGCCTCACTCTCGACGAGATCAGGGCCCTGCTGTCCGCCACCCCTGATGACCAGGCGGCGATCGAGGGGCTCCGCGAGATGGCCATCAGGAAGCTACCCCAGGTCAAGGAGCTGATCGAGCGCACTGAGATCGTCCGCGACTGGCTGGAGGCCGCCGCCAGGTGCGAATGCCCGAGCTGTCAGCGATGCGCTCAACCGGCTGCGCCAGCACGGGCAGGCGCGCGTACCGGCGCGGGACGACCTGGAGGAGGGGATCGCCCAGCAGATACAGCAGATCCTGGCTGAGGGGGACCAGCGCGCGGACGTTCTGCGGAGTGAGATCGCAGCGGTGCTGCAGGAGATTGACGCGGGCGGGACGGCGTTGCGGGCCGCGATGGAGGAGGCCAGTGAACGGGTTCGCGGTGAGGTGATCACTGCGATCGGCGTGCTGGGCTCTGATTTCAGTGAATTGGGGTTTCTGGTCAAGGATGTCACGCAGGCCGCGGCGGAACTCCAAAAGAGCCTGGACGTGCAGGGCGCTAACGTCCGGGCGATCATCGAGCAGAACGAGCGCCAGTCAACAGAGATTCGCCTGGTGCGCGAGGACCTGGCGGTCATCGCGGGACGAGCCGCCGCCGGTGCGCCAGTCGGCGCTGGACGGGGCGACGGGAGGGCCCGGTGGGTGCGAGGATGCCCCTACCGGGGGTTGGTGCCCTTCGGTGAGTCCGACGCGGATGTGTTCTACGGGCGGGAGCGGCTGGCCGCTGAGCTAGCCGTGAAACTGGCCACCCGGGTGACCCATGGAGGCCTGGTGGTCGTCACCGGAGCCTCAGGTGCGGGGAAGTCGTCGCTGCTGCGAGCTGGCCTGCTGCCAATACTGGCCCGGGGCCAGCAGGTGCAGGGCTCAGACCAGTGGCCCCGTATCGTCATGACGCCGACCGAGAACCCGCTCAACGAGCTGGCCGCCCACCTGGCGGCACTGGGCGGTAGCGACACCATCTCGGTCCGCGATCGGCTCACCCAGCACCCAGACCAAGGGCACCTGATAGTTTGGTCGGCCGTTCTCGCCGCCACCGCACGCCACGGTGAGCCGCCGCCGGTATCCGCCGGCAACGCCGCCAGGCTGGTGCTTATCGTCGACCAGTTCGAGCAGGTCTTCACCCTGAACCCCAGGCCGGACGGAGAGGCGGCGCGGCAGGCATTCGTCACGGCATTGTGCACGGCTGCCACTAACCCGGTCGGCGCGGGGCAGGAACCGCCCGCGCTGGTGGTTGTCGCGGTGCGCGGGGACTACCTGCTGGGGAACATCCTCGATACCCATCTCGTGGAGCTGGTGGCCGCTCCGGAACAGCGCGCGTTCGGAGAGGCGAAGCGGTCGACGCTTCCCCAGTACTGTCTGGACTGCGACGTGCGGTTCGCCTGCAACGGTGAATGTCCGAAGAACCGCTTCACGCTCACCCCGGACGGCGAACCAGGCCTCAACTACCTGTGCAGTGGCTACAAGTCGTTCTTCACCCACATCGACGGCCCCATGCGGATCATGGCCAATCTGTTGCGCCAAGGCCGGTACGCCGACGAGATCACCACCGTCTTCGCCCAGGCGGAACGGGGCGGATTCAAGTGGTGAGCGCAACGCCTCGGCGAGTCGAGAGGATTCTCGATGAGCTGAGGAGGTTGCGGGGATGCGCCCACATCTGACGGTAGAGCAGCGGCAACTGGCGTTGCGGCTGAAGGCCAGAGGCCTGTCGTTGCGGGAGATCGGCCCGCAGGTGGGCTGTTCGCATCAGGGTGTGGCGCTGATCGTGGGCCATGCCTCGCGGCGGCCGGTCCGCCACGATGGGTGGGTGCCCGGGCCGGGGTGGCTGACTTTGGCCGACCGGGAGGAGATCACCCTTGGCCTGCATGCCGGGCAGTCGTTCACGCAGATTGCTGCCCGGCTGGGCAAGGCGGTCTCCACCGTGTCGCGAGGTGGCCGTTAACGGTGGCCGCGGTGAGTACCGGGCCTGGCGGGCGCATCAGCGGGCCCGCGAGCAGGCACGGCGGCCCAAGACACCGAAGCTGGCCTGCCCACAACTGGCTGTCCGGGTCGGGACCTGGCTGCAGGAGTGGTGGTCACCCCAGCAGATCTCGCGCCGGTTGCGGATCGAGTTCCCAGGCGATCCCATGATGAGGGTGAGCCACGAAACCATCTACCAGGCCCTCTACGTCCAGGGCCGCGGGGAGCTGCGCCGCGAGCTGGCCCGCTGCCTGCGCACCGGGCGGGCCAAAGCGCCGCCCCCCGTAGCCGCGACGGCCGGTCCGGGCACATCAAGGGCATGGTGATGATCAGCGAACGGCCCGCGGAGGCCGAGGACCGGGCCGTGCCCGGGCACTGGGAAGGCGACCTGATCATCGGCAAGGACTGCAAGTCCGCGGTCGGCACCCTGGTCGAGCGCACCACCCGGTACGTGCTGCTGCTGCACCTGCCCGGCGGCCGTGACGCGCACCTGGTTGAGCAGGCCATGCAGTAGGCGATCACCGCGCTGCCCGCCGAGCTGGCCCGCACCATCACCTGGGACCAGGGCATCGAGATGTCCTACCACGCCGACTTCACCATTGCCACCGGCATCCCGGTCTACCCACGCCCCCTGGCAGCGTGGCTCCAACCAGAACACCAACGGCCTGCTACGCCAGTACCTGCCCAAAGGCACCGACCTGTCAGTGCACTCCGCCGACGATCTGGCCCGCATCGCGGCCAGTCTCAACAACCGGCCGCGCAAGACGCTCGGATTCATGAAACCATCCGAGAAGCTCGCCGAGCTTCTTGCGCACACCGATTGAATCCGCCCGGTCCGTGTCCGTGCGGGAGTGGCCGGAAGGCGAAGACGTGTCATCAACGGATGTAGACGCTGACCACGATGCAACGCGGCGCGACGGGCGGAAGCAGCCACTGCGGCCCTACGCGATGGCCTTGCTCGCCCCTACCGGAAGTGGACTGAGACGACGGAGCGGCACCGACGTAGCCCGGCTGGTGATCGCGCTGCTCGCCGTCATCGCGATGGGGTTCGCATACGGCGCGTCCCCCTATGTCTTCGGCGCAGTGGCCGGTTGGATCTATCCCGTCCCTCACGTGTTGAGCTGGCTTGTCACCACGCTCTGGTTCGTCGGGAGCATCGGGGTCATGGTGCTCATGGTCCTGGTGATCGTGGTGGCCCGTCGATTCGAGATCCTCCGGGATCTGGCTGCGGCGCTGGCAGTGTCGTGGCTGGCGTGTGTCGTGATCCAGAGCGGGCTCGGTGTTACGCTCGGGCTGCCGAGTGACGCGGCCGTCAAGTTCTCCGGTTTCGATCTCGGATTCCCAGCGGTCCTGGTTGCGCTCACCGCAGGGATCTGCATCGCGGCGAAGCCGTATCTCAGTCGTCCGCTGCAACGCCTGATCGAGATCAACCTGGCGCTGCTGATCGTCACCGGGTTCGTGTACGGCGCCGGTCTCCCGTTCAGCCTGGTCGCCGGTATCGGCGTTGGTTGGGGAGCCGCCGCCCTGACGCATCTGCTCTTCGGGGCACCGGTGGCGATTCCCACCGCGGATGAGGTGAGCGACCTCCTCGAGGAGCTCCACATCACCTCAGGATCGGTCAAGTCCGTCCCCTACCAACAGTGGGGCCTGAGCCGCTTCGTCGCTGACCACGAGTCTGGTCGTACGCTCCGGATCTCGCTCTACAGCCGGGACGCCCGACAGAGTCAGCTGTTCGCCAAGATCTACCGGAACATCATGTACCGGAGCGACGTGGCGCCGTTTGCGCTCACTCGCGTGCAGCAGATCGAGCACGAGGCCTATGTGACGCTCTTGGCCCAGCGTGCCGCCCCGGGACGGACCTCGGAACTGATGGCCACAGAGATCCTCGGCCCGTCGAGGGAAGCGGTGGTCGTCTCCAACTCACCGGACGGCGTACTCCTCCACGAGCTCCTCGACAGCGGACAGACCCCTACCCGGGAAGCGATCTCGTCGGTCGCCTCTACGGTCAAACTGCTCCACGAGCACCAGATCGCACACGGGTCCATCGACTTCGACCACATCGTGGTCGATGGTGACAGGGCAGGACTGGTCAATTTCGACGGTGGAGCCGGCAATGCGGACGACGAATCCCTCAACCGCGATGTCGCTGCTCTGCTGGTGACCGCCTCCTTGGCCCTCGGGGCCGACGAGGCCATCCCGGCGGTCATGGACCAACTCGGAATCGATGCGGTCGTACGTGCTCTGCCGCTGCTCGAGACGGCCGCTCTGCCGGCAGGCCTGAAGGCCGCACTCCGCCGTTCCAAGAACCACAAGCTCCTCAAGGAGGTCCGGGAGAAGGGTGCCGAGGCCGCAGGCGTCGACGTGCCCGACGTCCAGCAGCTGGGCCGCTTCAGTCTCAGCAAGCTCATAGTGGCCGGAGGAAGTGTCCTCGGTCTGTACGCCCTCGTGGGCGTGCTGCTCAAGTCTGCTCAGTCGGCGTCGATCATCGCCCACGCGAGCCTGCCCTGGGTGATCGCCACCGCGGTCGCCGCCGTGCTCACGTTCGTGGCGGCCGCCTCTGCCACCTTGGGCACGATCCCCGGGACGCTTCCGCTCTGGCCGCTGATCCTCCTCGAGGTCTCGAACACGTTCACCGCGCTGACCTTCACGGGAGCGGTCACCGCTACCCGCATCCGATTCTTCCAGCGGCAGGGCATGAGTTCGACGGTGGCTGTCACCTCGGGGGCGCTGGGCGGCGCCGCCTCGTGGACGGCGAAGATCGTGCTGGTCCTGATCAGCATCCCGTTCGCGTTGGGCAAGATCAACGTGCACGATCTGGTGAAGACCAGCGGGGGGAAGGGGATCCACCTCAACTGGACGCTGATCCTCTCGATCGTCGTCCTAGTGATCGTCATCCTCGGGATCGCCATCTGGGTCGCGTTCAAAGTGCCGAAATCCCGCGCCGCCATCGAGTCCAAGGTCCGCCCGAAGTACGAGGAGACCAAGGGCCACGTGAAGGAGCTCGCCCACAAACCCAGCAAGCTGGTGGAGATGTTCGGCGGCCAGGCCGCAAGCCAACTCCTGACCGCTATCGCCCTGGGTACCGCCCTTGAGGGATTCGGGCATCACCTGGGCCTGGGCGTGATCTTCATCGTCATCGTCGTCGGGGCGCTGCTCGGCGCCATTGCACCGGTGCCCGGTGGCATGGGCGTCGTCGAGGCGGGCACGATCCTCGGCCTGAAGGCCTGCGGAATCCCGGCCGACGCGGCCGTGGCGGCCGTCTTCGTTCAGCGGCTGTTCACCGGCTATCTCCCACCGGTCGCCGGTTGGCTGGCGCTGATGGTTCTCCGGCACAAGGACGAGTTGTAGTGCGGGTCATCGACGTCACGCGGGTTCCACCCGTCCCATCACCAGCTGATCGACCATGACGTCGTCGACAACGGGCGATCCGGACCGTCACTCCGTATCGGGCGCCCGCCCGTCAAGTGCATCGGGAACCGTGATCTCATTGGGCCCAGAACTCCTGACGACCGCGCGCGACTCGCGGCAGAAGCGGATGCTTCTGTGCGGCCGCTGCAGCATAAACAGTCCGAGGCGGATGGCCGCGGTCCTGGCACTTGGAGCCTCTACGCTCTTGGCGTGCAGTTCGGGGGACACTCGAGGTGCATTTCAAGCTGTTCGGCACCGATGGGGTGTCCCTGCAGTCCCAGGAACTCTCGAAGGCGCTCAGCACCAGGGGCTGGCGTGTCCTGCCTTGTGCCTGTGATGTGCCGCCGCACGCCGAGGGATTGAGGCTGCCAGAGCTGTCTTACCAGTCGCCTGATGCCATCGCGCTGCGCAAGCGGATCTTCTCGGCCTCCGGGGCGTCTTCGCCGGCGCCGGACGGTGCCGCCCTTGTGGATGAGATCACCGAGCGTGCCCGGGGCATCCGGCGGCGGGTCGAGGAGTACGTGAACGCTCACCAGATCCGGTTGCTGCACATCCGCAATCTGATGTCGCTGCCGTATAACCTCCCGGCCACGCTGGCCTTGTATGACCTCGCGGTTGACCGGCCCGATATCGGTTTCCTCATGCAGCATCACGACATCTACTGGGAGGGTCCCAACGCCCAGAACTTCCTGACGCCGTACCGGCAAGTCGGCGACTTGATGGATCGGATCATGTGCCCGTCCCTGCCCAATGCGCGCCACGTGCTCATCAACCCGCTCGCCGCTGAGGCGTTGCGCGCGAGGAAGGGCCTAATCCTCGACAGAGCCGTGAAGAGTGCCATTGCACTGCTCATGGACCATAACCTGGAGACGAGGTGGACCGACGAGAATTTCACTGAGCTGGGTGCGTTCTGCGGGATGGACCACGTCGCCGCAGAGTATTTTCGGCTATATACCGAGCTTCGGCCGGGAGTGATGTGACGCAAATCACGATGCAAAATCCCAGGCGCCGCATCGCTTCCTGCAGCGCGTCGTGGTACCGCTGCGCGTGGCTGCGGTCATCCTCGGCCCCGGCCGGGGCCGACAGCGCGTCCAGCACCGCGCCGACGACCGCGGCGCACTCCGGGGTCAGGTCGCCGGTCAGCACGCCCGCGCCCTGGAACGTGGTCACCAGCCGCACCCCCCGGTCCGCGAACCCGCGGGCCGGGTCCTCATCGGGCCGGCCGGCCCGGGACCGCTGGTACATCTCCGCGGCCAGCCCGGCCAGGTCCGGCAGGCCCATCCCCGCCCGCGCGGCCGACAGCAAGATCGCGTCCGCGGCCGGACGGCAGTCCTCGGGGAGCTTGTCCGTCCACTGGCAGATGGTCCGGCCGTAGGACTCCGACAGGTCCTCCGCAGCCAGCGCCGCCACCACCTGCGGATGGGTCTCCGTCCGCTGAGCCCACGCGGTGTGCGCCACCGCGGCACCCTTGGTGATCCGGGTCTTGTGGATCCCGGGCCGTTGGGCCGGTGCCGGGCTAACTGGTTGCTGTCTGCTGTCCTTCGGTCGTACCGGGGTGATTTCCTGAGGCCATGCTAGCGCCCTCCACTGACATTTCCGGGATAGAAACGCCGTATAACGAGTTTTATCGAAATTGTGAACGATGGTAACAATGTGACGCTGGTGGCGGGAGCCCGGATCGGGAGACGCTGGACGGCTCGCTCAACGAGCCGGTTCCGGTCGGGTGGGACGACGTCGATTAGGTGCTGAAGGCCACCGGCCGAGCCGAACTCACCGACGGTGAACGCGCCGGTCTCGGGGTCCTAGCGACTCGGTTTCCGTTGCTTGGCTGACGTCACCGCGCGGCCCGGGGCGGGCGGGGATCGCGGGGTATCAGAGCACGGGGAGGTAGCGGCCGAGCTCGTACTCGGTGACCTGGCGGCGGTACTCCTGCCACTCCGCGCGCTTGTTGCGCAGGAAGAAGTCGAAGACGTGCTCCCCCAGCGTCTCCGCGACCAGATCGCTGTCCTGCATGACCCTGATGGCCTGGTCCAGGTCCTGGGGCAGCGGCCGGATGCCGAGCGCGCGGCGTTCGGCGGAGGTCAGCGCCCACACATCGTCTTCGGCGCCGGGCGGCAGCTCGTAGTCGCCCTCGATGCCCTTGAGGCCGGCCGCCAGGATCACCGCGAAGGCCAGGTAGGGGTTGCACGCGGCGTCCACCGAGCGGAACTCGACCCGGGTGGAGTTGCCCTTCTGCGGCTTGTACATCGGCACCCGGACCAGGGCCGAACGGTTGTTGTGCCCCCAGCATACGTACGCCGGGGCCTCCCCGCCGGCACCGGCGGTCCGTTCGGCCGCCCCCCACAGCCGCTTGTAGGAGTTCACCCACTGGTTGCAGACGGCGGTGATCTCAGGCGCATGCCGGAGCAGCCCGGCGATGAACGCGCGGGCCGTCTTGGACAGCTGAAATTCCGCGCCCGCCTCGTAGAACGCGTTCTTGTCTCCCTCGAACAGCGACACGTGCGTGTGCATGCCCGAGCCGGGATGGTCGGTGAACGGCTTGGGCATGAACGTCGCGTAGACGCCCTGCTCGATCGCGACCTCCTTCATCACCAGCCGGAACGACATGATGTTGTCGGCGGTGGTGAGCGCGTCCGCATAGCGCAGGTCGATCTCCTGCTGCCCGGGTGCCCCCTCGTGGTGGCTGTACTCCACCGAGATGCCCATCGACTCCAGCATCGTGATCGCGGTCCGCCGGAAGTCATGCGCGACGCTGTGCGGCGTGTGGTCGTAGTAGCCGCCGGCATCGATCGGCACCGGCTTCTCCCCCGCCTCGGGCCGCTGCCGGAGCAGGAAGAACTCGATCTCAGGGTGCGCGTAGAAGGTGAACCCGAGCTCGGAGGCCCGGGCCAGGTTGCGCTTGAGCACCCAGCGCGGGTCGGCGTAGGACGGCGACCCGTCGGGCAGCAAGATGTCGCAGAACATCCGGGCGACCCCGGGGTACTCACCGCGCCACGGCAGCAGCTGGAACGTGGCAGGGTCCGGCCGCAGGATCATGTCGGCCTCGTAGACCCGGGCGAACCCCTCGATGGCCGAGCCGTCGAAGCCGATGCCGTCGGCGAACGCGCCCTCGAGTTCGGCGGGCGCGACGGCGATCGACTTCAGGGCGCCCAGCACGTCGGTGAACCACAACCGGACAAACCTGATGTCACGCTCCTCGAGCGTGCGCAGCACGAATTCTTCCTGCCTATCCACGGTAATCACCTTAGACGTTCCCCGTCCCCAGACCAGCCCTCGCCATTGGCGCGGGCCGATTTCCCGCCAGTGACAGGAGCGGCGGATGGGATGCTCAAGGACGCTAGCCTGCAAGGGTGAACGTCCGACGGGACCTGGCCGCCTGGTCAGCGGGGGCGGTCTACGCAGTGTCGGCCGCGGCGTGCTGCGCGCTGGCCGCGCGCACGTCGGCCCATTTCGCCGACCTGCAGGTCTACCGGATGGGCGGCGCGGCTGTCCTGCACGACGGCAGCCGCCTGTACCAGGTGCGGCTCGCCGACCTGCCGTTCACGTATCCGCCGTTCGCGGCGGTCGTCTTCACTGGCCTGGCCGTCGTCCCGTGGCGGGTGGCCGTGACCGCGCTGACCGGCGCGAGCGTGCTGGCCCTGCCGGCGGCGCTGTACCTGATGCTGCGCCTGCCCGGGCCGGCCCGGCAGCGGACCCGGGAGCAGGCCTGCGCGCTGGCGCTGGCCGCGGCGGCGGCGGCGATCTGGCTCGAGCCTGCCCGGGCCACGCTGGGCTACGGCCAGGTCGACATCCTGCTGACCGCGGCGGTGCTGTACGACCTGAGCCTGCCCGATACCGCGCGGTGCAAGGGCGTGCTGATCGGCCTGGCCGCCGGGCTCAAGCTGACCCCCGCCATCTTCGCTGCCTATCTGCTCATCACCGGCCGCCGCCGGGCCGCGGCCACCGCCACCGCCGTGTTCGCGGCGACGGTCGCGGCCGGGTTCGCGGCGCTCCCGGGGAGTTCGGCCTGGTTCTGGGCGGGCCGGTTCGCCAGCCCGGGACACGTCAGCCCGGTCCAGAATCCGCAGAACGAGAGCCTGGCTGGCGCCCTGGCGCGGACGATGCACACCGCTCACGTCCTGCCGGTGTGGCTGCCGCTGGCCGCGGCGGTGGCGGTGACCGGGCTGGCGCTCGCGGCCGCTGCCGCCCGGCGCGGCGACGAGGCGCTCGGCTTCAGCCTGTGCGCGGCGACCGGGCTGCTCATCTCGCCGATCTCCTGGATTCATCACTGGGTCATCGTCATCCCGGCGCTGCTCGTCGCCGGCCTGACGGCCGGCCGCGCCTACCGCGCCCGGAATGTCGCGGTGGCCGTCCCGATCACGATCGCGATCACGGCGATCGCCGTGATCGGCTGGACCCAACTCGCCGGGGATACCCCGCGCTCGGGCTGGCTCGCCCTGTCGGCCTGGGCGCTGCTGCGCAGCGTGTCCTACGTCCTCATCGGGCTGGCCGTCCTGGTGGCGGGGGCAAGCACCCAGGTCCGTTCGGCCCTATCGCGGGCGGCACCAGTCACGGCGGGTCGGCGGCGCACGGCTCTGCCTCCCCCACATTCCCACCCTAAGCTGGACGCGTGACAATGCTGAGGATCGCGCTGGCCCAGGTCAATGCCACGGTCGGTGACCTGGACGGAAACGCCGAGCTGATCGTGGAGTGGACCCGGCGGGCGGCGGCGCGCGGGGCCAGGGTCCTGGTGTTCCCGGAAATGATGCTGACCGGTTACCCGGTGGAGGACCTGGCCCTGCGGGCGTCGTTCGTGGAGGCATCCATCGGGACGCTGCACGCCGTGGCGATGCGGCTGGCCGACGAGGGACTCGGCGGGATCGCGGTGGTGACCGGCTACCTGGACCGGCGGGCCGACCTGGCGCCCCGCACCGGGCTGCCGGCCGGCGCGCCGCTGGATGCGGCGGCGCTGCTGCACGGCGGGCGCGTGGTCATCACCTCGGCCAAGCACCACCTGCCGAACTACGGGGTGTTCGACGAGTTCCGCTACTTCGTGCCCGGTAACACGCTGCCGGTGTTCCGGCTGCCCGGGGAAGGCGGCGAGAGCGTGGAGATCGCCATCGCGATCTGCGAGGACCTATGGCAGGACGGCGGACCGGTGGCGGTCTGCCGGCGCGCGGGCGCGGGGCTGCTCCTGGTGCCGAACGCCTCACCCTACGAGCGCGGCAAGGACGACGTGCGGCTCGACCTGTGCGTGCGGCGCGCGCGCGAGGCCGGCGCCGCGCTGGCTTACGCCAACATGATCGGCGGCCAGGACGAGCTGGTCTTCGACGGCGACTCGATCCTGGTCGCGGCGGACGGCGCGCTGCTGGCCCGCGGGCCCCAGTTCGAGGAGGCCCTGGTCGTCGCCGACCTCGACCTGCCGGCCGCGCCCGTGCCGGAGACCGCGGACCAGCCGGTGGACGCGGGCGACGGCACCGTGATCACGATCAAGCGGGTCACGCTGCCGCCGTCGCAGCTTCCGGCGACGGAACGGGGCGAGCTCGAGGGGCCGCTGTGGCCGCGGCTATCCGACCCGGCCGAGGTGTACGCCGCGCTGGTGACCGGTGTCCGGGACTACGTGCGCAAGAACGGCTTCCGTTCGGTGATCCTGGCGCTGTCCGGCGGGATCGACTCCGCACTGACCGCGACGATCGCCGCCGACGCCATCGGGCCGTCCAACGTGCACGTGGTGCTGATGCCGAGCCGGTACTCCTCCGAGCATTCGGTCACCGACGCGGAGGACCTGGTGAAGCGGCAGGGTCTGCACGCGCTGACGATCCCGATCGCCGCGATGGTGGACGCGTTCAGCCAGGAACTGGCACCGGGCGGGTTCCCCGACGTCGGGCTGCCGGCCGAGAACCTGCAGGCCCGGGTGCGCGGGGTGGTGCTGATGGGGCTGTCCAACGCGGGAGGGCACCTGGTGCTCACCACCGGCAACAAGAGCGAGCTGGCGACCGGCTACTCGACGCTGTACGGAGATTCCGCCGGCGGGTTCGGGCCGATCAAGGACGTGCCCAAGACGCTGGTCTGGGAGCTGTCCCGGTGGCGCAATGCCGAGGCCGTGCGAGTTGGGGCCACTCCCCCGATCCCGGAGAACTCGATCACCAAGCCGCCGAGCGCCGAGCTCGCGCCCGGGCAGATGGACACCGACTCGCTGCCGCCCTACGAGGTGCTGGACGCGCTGCTCGACGACTACGTCGAGAAGGACATGGGCACGGCCGAGCTGATCGCCGCCGGGCACGACCCCGAGCTGGTCGAGCGCGTGATCCGGCTGGTCGACACGGCAGAGTACAAGCGGCGGCAGTACCCTCCGGGGCCGAAGATCAGCCAGAAGAACTTCGGCCGGGACCGCCGCCTGCCCATCACCAACCGGTGGCGGGAGCCGAGGCCTTAACGATTCACGCCCGAGGAGGCTCCGTGGTCACGCTGGCTGCCATCTTCCCGCCCACGCAACCGCCGGAGCAGATCGGCGCGGTCGCGGCCGCGGCCGAGTCGGCCGGCCTGGAGCAGCTGTGGATCTGGGAGGACTGCTTCAAGGAAAGCGGTATCGCGACCGCGACCGCGATGCTGGCCACGACCAGCCGGATCACGGTGGGGATCGGGTTGCTGCCGGCGCCGCTGCGCAACGTGGCACTGACCGCCATGGAGCTCGCCACGCTGGGCCGGCTGTTCCCCGGGCGGCTGATAGCCGGCGTCGGCCACGGCGTGCTGGACTGGATGGGCCAGGCCGGCGCCTTGGCGGAATCCCCGATGACGCTGCTGCGCGAGTACACCGCCACGCTGTACGCCTTGCTCCACGGGGAAACCGTGACCACCCGCGGCCGCTACGTCAACCTGGACGCCGTCGCCCTGGACTGGCCGCCGGCCGTGCCACCGCCGCTGCTCGTCGGCGGGATCCGGCCGCGCACCGTGTCGCTGGCCGGCGAGCTTGCCGACGGCGTGATCATCCCGGGCGGCGTCAGCCCGGAGGAGGTGCGCGCTTCCGTCGGGCACCTGCACGGCCGGCGCGGCGCCGGGCGGGGCCGGGCCGACGTGGTGGTCTTCATCAGCGCTCCGGCGGCGGGCCCGGCCGAGGCCATCGCCGCCACGGTCCGCGAGTACGCCGCGGCCGGGGCGACCCGCGTCGCGGTCAACGCCGACGAGGAGGACGCCGACCTCGAGCGCTTCACGGAATTCCTGGCCCGGGAGGTCAGCCCGCTGGTGCGGTGAGCCCGGTTTCCGCGCCCACGACCTGGGATAGTCAGCGGGCAACCTGGGATGGTCAGCGGGCGGCCAGGCCGAGCAGCAGCTCGTCCACGATACGGGCGGCGAACTCGCCGCTCAGCGACCCGTCCGCGGCCTTCTCCTTGGCCAGGACGGCGCCGGTCAGTGCGAGCAGCGCGATCTCCACGTCCGTCCCGGCCCGCAGCTCTCCGGTGGCGATGCCGCGGCGGATCACTTCCCTGATCGCGTCGTGCCGGGGCCCGATCACGGTCTCCTTGTACCGCTTCATCAGCCGCGGGTACTTCTGGCCCTCGCCGAGCAGCAGCGCGTAGCGCCGCGCCTTCCTCGGGTCGGCGCGGTCCTCGCACATCACCGTCATCTGCGCCACCAGGTCGTCCCGGACGTGGCCGGTGAGCGCGGGGAACGGGGACTTCATCGAGCTGAGCGCGGCGAGCAGCAGCTCTTCCTTGTTCGGCCAGCGGCGGT
>Ga0335069_10009125_pt1 | contig 14144 bp, 10 predicted proteins | sample Lox_Sample_11_FD_206714 | JGI IMG/M metagenome (GOLD analysis project Ga0335069, IMG submission 206714) | Soil microbial communities from Loxahatchee National Wildlife Refuge, Florida, United States - Lox_Sample_1.1 | ecosystem: Environmental > Terrestrial > Soil > Wetlands | place: USA... | reverse complement strand
TAAGTGGTAACGGATATCAGAAACTTCGGCCAAGCAGCGCGGTCCGCCGGAAAGGTGATGGCCTGCCGGGAGAGGACGCGAGCCACCTTCGCGGACTGCCGGAGCTTACTGCCGCTTCGTTTACTAATGTTTTCATCGATAGCGACGGTCTTGACTTGTTTTCGCTCAAGCGCGTACACCGTTCAAGATCCGTCGATCTATTCTCTCAGCCGCTGGTTGTTGTCCATAAGTCGCCACCTGCCAATACAGGCCGCATCAATGTAGCGATCTCAGAGAATCCTATCGTCTTCAACGAGACGTTTTATGGATATAGCCCACATGGATATTCAGACGCGAGTGCGCTTGTTCGGTACATGACCTTGGTTATGGGAAGTAAGCTCGCGGTGTGGATGGCGCTCGTCACCAGCGGCGAATTCGGCTTTGAGCGCGAAGTCATCGAGAAGGCAACACTTGATCGAATCCCAATGCCCGATTTTCGCAAATTGGAGAAATCTCAGCGTAGTGAGACTAGGACACTGTTTAGAAAATTGCAGTCTGGGGATGCCTCCTGGGATGACGTGGATAAATGGGTCGCCAGGTTATACGGCCTGGGAACAAGCGATCTCCAAGTGATCTCCGACACGCTTGAGTTCAATCTTCCATTTGCAGAGAACAAACGAAAGGCTCAGGAGACCCCGACACAGCGCGAGCGGGAAAAGTTTTGTGATGTTCTCGCGAAGGAATTGTTGCCGTGGTGCGAACGCTTTGGCTCGACACTCGCGGTGCATCCACTTCCGCAGTTGGGCATATCGCCTTGGCAGGGTATTGAGGTCAGGACAAATGATATCGGTACTGCTGAAGCAGTTCCGACACAGGATTGGGAAGGACTACTTCGTGTCGCTGATGAAGCTGCCGCTTCAGAGGTTTTACTCCGCGATGGGAGTAATCGGCTTCTAATTGGTCAGCTCGGTCAAAAGCGCTATTGGAATGAGACTCAGGCGCGGCTGCTCGCACAGCGGATTATCTGGTCCCATGTTGATCTGCTGAAAGGGAATGCCGAAGCATGAAGCGTTCAGCAATTCGGGTCCGTCCCGATCACATCGCCGAATTGACTCGAGGCCTTCAATTACCCTTGTCTGAAATCGACATTGACCATCTCAAGGTCATTGCTGAACGCTTGCTTCAAGCATTCAGCCAAGTTAGGGTGCAGTCGCCGGTGACTGTGGCGTCCGGTGGCGAAACAGAAGTGACAACGTTGATGGAATCGCGGCTCCTCAGGATGATCGAGGAGGACAGCTTCTGGCGGCAGCTTGTCCGCTGTGTCGCCCGAGGAAAAGAAAGCCTGAGTTTTGATGGATCTCATCTTGAGAAGCGTCCTGACCTTTCAATCTATTTGTCTAATCGGACCCTGCGCTTCCCTCTCATCGTCGAAGCGAAGATTATGGATGCCCCGTCGGGGCGCACCGAGGCTCTCTACTGTAATGATGGTTTGCGTCGCTTTGTTAATGGTGAATACGCATGGGCCAATCGCGAAGCGTTCATGATTGCCTATATACGCGACGGCTCAACCATCGACATGAAGCTGAAGTCATTTCTTTCGAATGCCATTCAGCATCTTCCTCAGACCTATCTGGTCGAAGAACTTCCGATCCCGGCTGGTGATGACAAGTGCGATTTGGCCTATTCCCGACACGGTCGATCATTCGTCTATACCAATCAAACGCCGCCGACGGATCGACCTGGACCTATTACGATTTGGCATCTGTGGTTGTCGTAAATCATAACGCCCATGCAGCGCGAGCGCGCTGACGGGTTCTGCCCTTCGTCTGCAAACCGGACTGTCATATCTGTTTGGACAGCGGAGACGTCATTAGCCGCAAAATTGAAGCTGAAGAATGTCGTGATGGCACGGTGGACATCGAAGTTCGTGGGGTGCCTTTGCACGTTTCTTCGGACCCCGTCAGGGCTTCTGAAGAATCTCGAATGAATCTGGAGCAATACCGTATGCCATCTCAAAGTGGCGATCGGCAAATCCTTTGTAGTCATTGGGAGAGCCCGATAAGGAAAGCCAGCCGTAGTCGTATTTGAATGGTCCCGGTGTCACGATCCATTGCCGTGTCATGTCGTAAGTCACGTTAAACGAGTAAAAGGAGTTGAATGCTTCGTACACGAGCGATTCCTCTTTTCCTGTTACCATCCGAGGAAAGACGCTATCGTCATCCGCTTTATTTACAAATAACGCCGTGTGGCGCTCGAAGACTTCGAAGATGTCGCTTGACAGACGATCGCCAGCCAACCATGCTCCGGGCCAACAGAATACCTCTGGTCGAGTTAGCTTATCGGAATAAAACGACAAAAAATGGGCAAGAAGTAGTCGGACCGATTGATTTCGAGGTCCAAAGTCAAACTTCTGGTGCTCGGCCATGAGCAGCCTCAAACTTTCACTCTCCGATTTCCATTTGTGAAAGGTATCCGCAATCGTTTGAGGTGATTCAACCAAGAGCGGCCGGGTCAACGCATCTGCAATTTCGTAATATTCGCTCTTAGAGTAGGAAGAGATTGCGCCTGTGAGGCCCCGACCCTCGTTTGCAATAGCGCTGCAAAGGAATATGAAACGCATTCCAGGATCTGCATCTGTGAAGAACGCCGCAGGGTGAAGAAGCGGCATTGGGAAGCCTTCGCCTGGGTTGGTGGCGATGTCGCAGACGAGCATAAACAGTGCAACAGTCGGATGGTTGATCGATGGTGGCCATGCGAGCTGAGTCCCGCGAAGGAACGCCTCGAAGGCCTGTATATAAAGGCCTTTCAACATGCCAGCGGATCGAAAAGCATCCCACTCCAATTTCCCGTTTGACACGAAATGGAGGTATTGCAACTGTGCGAACCTTGCTTGCCCTTCAAATATTTCTCGAACGCCGAGTTCCGCGAGCTTGAAGTCTGAGCCAAAATAGAAGCCCTCCTCCTTGCTGCTCCGCAGCCTGGCAAACTCCTTTTCCCAGGGTCTTGGATCTGGAATTACGTTGAAGGTCTCGTCGCAAGTAGACGCGAGGACAAACAGCACATTCGCGTACGTGACTGCAAAAGAATGGCCAATACATTCGAAATACGGACTCTGAATGACCTCCTGCGCCCACGCGGGACTGTGCGTAAGAAGCCTGTAGAATTCGATGTCGAAGTGGTTGTTGACAATTGTATTGGCGAGGCCTCCAGGCGTCTCAGGTGATCTAGATTCAGGAAGCATTTCGCCTAGTTCCCGAATAGATTTCTTAGGACCTGCGGCACGCAGCAGGTGTCTCAGATGCTTGAAATTCACGTGAGACTGGGCGGGGTAGCTCATGCTTCGCACGAAGCCAGCCGTCGATCCAATATGCTGCCACCAATGAACTGTTTCGTGGAGATAGGTAGAGCATGCTTGCAACGTATCGAAGTCCGGACTCCCGCGAAAAACGCCATTCGATAACGAATCAAGCTTTCGGTGAATCTCAGGCGAGAGTCGCAAAACAAACTGAAACGGAATATAGCGTCCACGGATATCTTGCCATGCATTCAGATCGGCAGGAGGCCGCTCTAGATGCGAGTCGCTATCCAGAAGGCTGGATTTTAGATTCATGGATCCGATAATCATCCTCCATCTCCATGATAGAAGAGTAGAATCTCGGGCCGGGACACGTTGCGTGAATCCTTAGGGATACTACAGGTGAAGTCCAATCTCCTCCACAATGGTCTCCGCAATGGAAGCCTTGGAGATGCAGGATTTGGCAGGGCCGGTGAGAGGCTTTGATAGCGGTTCAATTGCAACAGAACTGTGTGCAAGTTCCACCTGAAGTGTCTCCGTCGCATCGGATGTGTAAACGGAAAGCTCACGGATGTTGGGACGGAGGCGGGCCAGATCATTTTCGAGACCGGCAAGCTGAGAGGCGTCGCCGGACAGAATGACCCGATCGGCAGCAAGATTTGCGGTTAATTCGACAGCGTAGCCATAGTCGATATGCCGGGCGAACTCGGAGTCGAGCTGGACGGCTTTGCCGTTGTCGAGCCGGACAGAAAGGCTGGGCTCGATCCGCTCCACCGTGGCAAAGTCTCCAGTACGAATATGGTGCCCTTGATTGGGAGCGGAGAACCGGATGCGCTCGCCCTTGGCCATCTCCTTAAACTCTTCCCGGTAAACCGTGCTCTGGCGAGTCTGGCTCCGAAGCCGGGCCGGATCGTAGGCGACCTGCCCACCATCCGCAGTCTCGATGGTCAGCGTATTTCTGCGCTCATCGACTTCGAGGATATGCGCGACGCTGTTATGCGGAATGCCTTCGAGCGCAGGACTGCCGGCGCGGAAATGGATTTCGTCGCCGGGCCTGTAGTTCCCGGCAAAGTGCGCGTTCGGAAGCTTCCGTTCAACAAGGACCGGAAGCAAATGGCTTTCTCGTGCAAGTTTTCCCTCGCTCCGCAATTCAGCGCGAATCAACTGCGTCAATTCCCGGCGCTCCGCCACATCGGGAGCAACGACAACGGTCTTGTCCGGCTGCGCCGCGTAATCCAGAGCCACCGCCCCGAGGCGATGGTTCGGGCTCTGGTACTCGTGGACCCGGCCTTGCTGCTGAATCCGTTCGGTCGCCGCGGCAGGCCGACGTTCGCGGAAAAGTCCGACGGCTTCGCGTGCCTGCTCGGTTGTGCTGGGCAGACGGAAATCCACTGCGGCGGTTTTTGAGATGTCGGCGGCAAGGCGCTGGCCCAGTGTTTCGGCATTGTTCGTATAGATGCGTACGTCTTCGGATGCACGGGAGACAGCGACATAAGCGAGGCGGGTGTTGATCAGCATTCGAGTCGATTCGGTGTCGATATTGGCGAGGACGCGCCCCGCGGTCAATCCTTGCGAGCTGTGCGAGGTGACGGCGTAACCACGGTCGAATTGACGGAAATCAGTCGTGTCGAAGGTGATCTCGTGCGGTTTCTTGCCGTCCAGCCGCACAGTCATGTGTCCGTTGTCGATCGCGGTGATCGTGCCAAGATCCCGGTTGGCGACACCGAGCGTTTTATTGGGCCCCGTGAATTGGATACGATCGTTGACCGAAAACTCGCGCACTGCTTCCGTGAACACAGTGACACCGCGCAACCGGCGCGGATCGTAGGTAACAGAGGTTCCATTTTCAAGTTCGACGGTGAGCGTGTTGGCGCGGGCATCCACGTCCTTAACACGGGCGTAGCTATTGCGCGCGATTCCTTCGGCTTTGCTGCCGGTGTTGTAATGCAGCACGTCGCTCACGCTGTACCGCGCCGCCCAGGTCCGGTCGGCCCCGGTCATATTGGAGCGATGGTCGAGTATGCGCAGTTCATGCCCATCGGTCGCGAGCATTCCGTGACGTCGCAACTCGGCGCGCACAGTCTCATTGATCTGGCGGCGGCTGCGGTTGTCGGGCGAGACGATGATGGTGTTTTCAGACAGCGCAGCGTAGTCCCTGGCAATCGCGACCATGCGGTCATTGGTGCCCGCAATTTCCGTCACCCGACCCTGCTCGGCAAGCAGCGCAACGCCTTTTTCCGTTTCATTACTGGCGAGCAATTCTACAGCGCGGCGTAATTCCGGGTCTTTCTGGCGCATGATCCGGTCGAGCTGCGAGGTTTGCATCCCGGCCTGTTGCATCTGCTCAAAGGGCCGCCCCGCATCAACCGCCTGATGCTGGCTGGTGTCGCCGATCAGCAGCAACCGGTCCTGGGGCTTTAGCCTCTCCAGAAACGCGCGCATCTGCCGGGTGCTGGCCAGACTGGACTCGTCCAACAGATAAAAGTGGCGCAACTCCGGCTTCGCGCCGGGGCGGTTTTCGCCATGGGCGAGGAAACTTTGCAGCGTGCTGGCGTCGATGGCGGCCTCGCGGAGCTGGGCCGCGGCGCGGGAGGTCGCCGCAAAACCTTCCACCACATATCCGCTCTTTTCCGCGCCTTCACGGATCGAAAGCAATACCGTCGTTTTGCCCGTGCCGGCCCGCCCCTGCAGGCCGTGAACCCGATCCGTGGAATTGAGCGTTTCCTCAATGACGCGCCGCTGAGAGTCATTCAAAAAGTCCCGCGAACGAGCCTGTTCCTGCGCCTGCTCCGCACTCAGGATGGGCTGAACGGTATTGCGGCCATGAAGCATGAACTCGACATTGGCGCGCTCGGCGGCAACGGTTTCCGGCGTTGTGAACCTTCGCCCTGAAGCATACTTCGGGGCGTCTACCATCCGAAAATCGCCCACTGCGCGCCGCGTCTCAAACTCCGAACGAATCTCCCGGTACGTTGTTTCCCCCATACCCCGGCGCATGGCGTCGCGCAGGATTCTGCGCTCATCGGCAACCGCTTCCCGCTCAAAGACGCTCTGGCGGGCAAAGGTCACGGCTTCCCTGGCTTTGACGCTCGTTTCCTGCTGGACCTGCTGCTGACGGGCGCGTTCCCGCGCGGCGGCAACAACCTTCCCCGGCTGATCACCGAATTCGACGGCCATCTTCCTGTGTGCGTCGAGAACCTCTGCGGCGGTGAGGTTCTGTTTGCGGTCGCGGGTGGAGTGCGCCGCAATCTCCGCGGCTTCCGCTCCGGCGCGGCCTGTTTTTTCGAGCTGGTCGCGTATCTGCTTAGAGCGCGGGCTTGAAGCATCCAGATACTCTTGCGTGTACCCCTTGATTTCGGGTGCGCCGCTTTTGCCGCGTTCGATTTCGTAACCGAGATTGCGTAGCCTGTACATTAACTCGGATTGGTAGACTGCCGTCGCATACTGCTGGCTTTCGAAGAGCGAATGGGGCTGAAGAGCCCGTGTCGAGCCATCGGCCCGCTCGGTCACATTGAAAATGACCGCGTGGGTATGAAGCTGCGGTGCAGCATAGCTATCGACGGGCCGGGCGGTGTCGTGCTCAAACTTGGCGGCGATGAATTTGCCCGTCGTCTCCGCGGGATGATTGCCGCCGACCCGCGCCTGGGTGTACCGCTCCAGTTCGTTCACGGCTTCGGTGACCGCGGCACGATGCGCCTCCCGGACCCGGTCATCTCCGCCGACAAGCGCCGTCAGCGAAACCGACTTCGGGGCCGAAAAGGTCGCGTCCCAACCGGCCCGGTGTTCGACAGTTTTGATGGTTTCCCCATCGGCATTTTTGTACTCGAAGGCGGCGCGGGAGCGCACCATCGGCTGCTCGGTCTCCGGATGCAAACCTTCCGAGAGGCGCTGAAATTCAAGCGGCGTGACCGCGCCCGAGAGACCGAACCGTGCAGTAAGCTGGCCCTGCCACTCGCCCTGCACGGTATCTCTTTGCCGGTAGTAGCTCTGTGTCTCGGAGGTAAAGTCCAGTTTGTGGTAGGTCTGCGCCTGGCTGGCGCTCAGTGGCTTGGAGATGGTCAGCATGGTTAGGATGACCTCAAATCAAGAGAAATCTGTTCGTCTTCTGTGTCTTCCTGAATGTCTGGACCGACTGGCTCGTTACGGACTTCCTGAACCGGCGCAGATGGATTTTCAGGACCGATATCTGCCTGCTCCATCGGTTGCTGCACCGGCCATGGTATCGGGCGTGGCGACTTTTCCTGGACAATCGGAGCGTCCCCGGAGACTGTCGCCGAGAGTTCGGAGTCTGCGCTTCCCTGATCTGCCTCGTCTTCTCGCTGAATTGGTTCGAGCGTGTCGGGATCGAAGGCCATGGCGCCGCCGGCCATCTTCCGCGAGATGAAATCTGTCGTTGGCGTGGGCAAGTCGAGGTAGTCGAAGGCGAAGCGCGCCACGTTGTTGCCTAACTTGAGGTAAGCGTGCCGATCATCGAGCCCGGAGATTTCCGAGCCCATGACAAGCGGCTCGATCTGCCGCTCGACTGTGAAATTTTTGCCAGACCTGGTTCCATCGAACTTGGTCTCTTTCAACCGCTCGATTTCGACCTTGCCGATGGCTTCCGAGATCCACTCGGCCGCTTTCGGCTCGGCCGTCTTCATGAAGATTTTGGTGGCCGGCTGCGAAAGCATCACCTCGGCCAGATGACCGTACGTGACCTCAAGCTGTGCTTTGCCCTGGAAGCCGAGCACGAGAGGGTTCAAGCTTTTTCTGCTTTCACAGACCGCGGTGTGAAGTTGCGGCAATTTCTGCAAGCTCGCCAGTTCGTCGATCACAAACCACACCGGCCGCTGGCCAGGTTGCGGCGCGGTCAAGAGGCGCATGACCAGGAGGTCGATCCAGAGGGACTGCAAGGGGCGCAAGGCATCCCGAACCTCTGTCTGCGAAGTGATGAAGATCCATCCCTGCCGCTTTTTCGCCCAGGTGCGGGCATTCCAGACCCGCCGGTTCTCGTCTTTTTCCGGCAACAGCCGGAAGCTCTTGGCGACCAGACCGAGGGACGATAAAACGCCTGCACGCTGCGGCCCAGCCTTCCTGTCGATATAGAAGGCCATCTCGGTTCCATGGATGCGCTTGAGCAATTCCGTGTCGCTCGCCATCCACGCCGCGAGCTGGTGCGGTGTCGGCCCGAGTTTGAGCAAGTGCGCGAAAATCTGAGCAGGCGTGTCATGGAAGAATTCATCGATCACGTCCGTTTTGCGCTGGTAAAGCGAGGCGGCGATTGCGTCGGCTTCGGCATTCGATTCCATCTCTTGCGCCGGTCCCCAATACGGGCAGCGCTCGTCGAGTGGATTCAGTACGATGTCGCCGCGCTTCTTATCGAAGAACCTTTGGATGTACTCACAGGCCGGATCGTAGACGATGGCCGACTCTTTCCGGTCCCTGATCTGGCGAAGGATTTGCATGATGAGCTGGGTTTTACCAACTCCGGTATCGCCCATGATTTGGATGTGTTGGGCCTCTTTGCGCTGCGGAATCCGCATCATCCGGCGCGATTCCGTGGTCACGAAACCGACGCCTTCCCCTTTCGCAACGCGGTTGAATTGACGCGGCGTGAGCATCACAGGGCCGCGTAGAACTCGCCCGTATTTCATCTGCCGGAACCGCTTGATGTCTGCCGGAACAGCCCATGCAAGCAGCGCAATTAAGATGACGCCACCATCGATCAGACGAACGGCGAAGATCGCTGGCAGACCCTCATTGTCGAAAATGACGTCGTGCAGCCAGCGGTACATCGAGGCATCGGTATACTTGCGCGCTGGCGCGCGGAATGGAAACTCGTAGCCCTGGGAGCGCGCCAGTTCCGCGAGTGCAAAGGGCGCGGTCTTTCCATTCTGAAGCGTCATCTCGCCCGATGTGAAATCGAACGGGAAGGCCAGCCGTGGCTTGGCTTTTTCGCCCTTCAGATAGACAAGCCGGTAGCTGCCGTTCAAGTGGAACGTGGCCCCGGCGCGGGCGCGAACATAATCTCCGATGTAGGCCTGTTCGAGCGGCGGCATCGCGAAGCGAACCCGCTGCCAGAGCAGTAGGCCAGTCAAGAGCAGCGCCGCTGCCACCGCGGAATAGCTCATGAGCGGCACATGTGGCGGCCAGATGATCGTTTCTTTTCGTCCCCAGTGCGCAGCCATCTTCATCGACCTCCCTTTGCGTCGTCCGCGTATTGCTGCATGACTTCCTGTGCCGCCCGGCGTTTCTCACGGCGCACGGCGCTCATGGCCTCGGTAATCCATTCCGATGTGACCGGCTTGCCCAGGATGAGGGGCTTGATGAGGTTGACCAGAAGCATCCGCGTGGCGACGATCTCTGTAAAGACAGCGTCGCTATCAGAGCGCCGTGCCTCGCGCAAGAGAACTTCGCGTGCCCATTCGCTGAGTGATTTTCCTTGCGTACGAGCCGCATTGTACAGTTCTTGCTGCTCTTCGGCGGTCACCCGCGCGTTTGCCATCCGGTCACGTCCCGTTCGCCCTGCGGAACGTGCCAATCGCACATCGATTCTGGGTAAAGCGTTCTGTGTTGTGTTCATGGCTGCCTCACAAGGGCGGTAAACAATTGTTTTCAGAATGAAAACGGCTGTCTTACAGACCGGCGTAAAGTTGTTGATAAAGCGGCGGCGTAAACAACTGTTTTCGCCGACGCTCGACACGCCACCCTGCGAGGGGTGGAGTGTCGAAATTCTTCCGGTGCGAAGCACCGTTGTGGCACTGCCACCATTCTTGACGCCGAATCATGCTCTTGATCCCGCCACGGATGCAGCCAAAGTACTGCCATTGGCAGCACCGTTTGCATGCTTCCTCGGTGGCTGCTCCGCCGCATCAGAAGCAGCTACTCGACGGACGCGCAAAGTCGCGGTGATTTTCTGCGCGTCTGCAGACTTCAGGAACTCCTGAAAGTCGCGGTCTTTGGAAAAGACGTAGGCCAGCGCCTGCTCCACCACTTCATCGGCGGATGCATGGATGAAGGCGGCATACTGATCGACCTGTGCGGCGGTCGTATCAGTCAGCCGAATCGAGGCGCTGAGGTAACGGGTTTGGATGACTTCAAGTAGTGGCATTGTGTTCTCCTTTAGAACTGAAATCAGGCCGACTTTCTGCGGACAATCATGCGCTCGGACGTGGCGGCAATCTCTCGCGCACGGGCGGAGCAAAGTGCCGTGGGAATCTCGGAGCGTCGCCTGCTCTCAAGCATCGTGATGATGTCTCCGATGGGGATGCCTTGGAGCAGCCATAAGCGGGCGGAAGCAACATCGACGGTACGCTGTGCGTAATAGAGCGGATTGGGTTTGTCGGAGCGCCGTGAAGCGAGCTCTCTTGTCAACTTCACGGGGTCTTTAGCGTGGGCAAGCTGATCGCAGACCCATGCCCAGTCGTTCTCGGAATTGCTGCGCTTCGATCCCGACTTGCGAGAAGGGACTGCCGGGGAGCAAAGCAGTGCATCGACCGTGCGCGTATCCAGCCGGAAATTGTCTGGAGTCCAGATCGAGTCGTCGGGATATTCGACAGCGACCCTGAAGGCTGGAACGTACTTGTGATTGAGAAAACCGGGGACGCGGAGCACCCGGTTGCAATCGGTGCATGCAGGATCGCCGCCAAAGGCTATGGCAAGTTGCTTGAGCGTCTGTTCCTGCCGCTCGAAGTCGAAACCTTCGACCCGCCATAGGGCCTGATACTTACCGGGCGACGTAGAGAGAATCGACGTCGGCGGTGGCACTAAATCGGATGCCCGGAGCGCAGCAACCCGGGCATCACCATCCGTGTCGATGTCTATATATAGGTGTCGTACGGATGCGATGCTCTCTTTGGTCCTCTTCCGAGTGGTAGGGACAAGGGGATTGGCTGCGACATAGATGTTGGCTCCAGTTCCATTTTCGTAAGAGAGCCATGCCTGATAACGAGGCTCCAGTGCACGCTCAAGCCGCACGACTCGCTGCGTGATCGAGGGAGGATTCTCCCGGCGCAGCAGGAGCGCAATCATTTCATCGAGAGCGAAGCAACGATTCAGAAAACGGACCGCGGGCCGGTTCATTGGTGGCACCTGCTGCGAATGCGATCTTGCGGAGTTTTAGCAGTCGAGAAGCCCGGCTTCCACCGGGCTTCTGCACAGTTGAGGAAGCGGCCTATGCGGCCTCTTCCTCGCTGGAGTCTTCGTCTTCCGTCGCTGCTTTGGCGGCGCGGTCGAGTTTCAGGATCGAGTTCACCCGGATCTCCCAGATGGTCTGCTCCGAGTTCGTCTTTTTGCTGTCGTACTTGCGGCTGCGCAACTCCCCTTCGACCTGGATATGAGCGCCCTTCTTGAGCGTGGCGGCGAACTCTCCGAGCTTGCCGAAGACAACGCAGCGGTGCCATTCGGTGTGCTCGATGTACTTGCCGTCCTTCTTGTAGGAGGACTTGGTTGCCAGCGAGAGAGTGGTGAGGCTGCGGTCGTTGTTGGTGCGAACTTCGGCATCGCTGCCAAGGAATCCGATGAGGGTGACTTTGTTCTGGTACATGATGGTGATCTCCGTTTCGTTGAATTTCCCGTATCCTGCTCGGGTCACCCTTCGCGAAGCGAGCGAGTGGCCCCTGCTCCCAAGGCCGAAGCTCTGCATTTACGGAGGGTCCGTCGCAGACGGAAACCGTAACCCGGAGGGCCGCGCAGCGGAAGCAGAAGAGCGAGCCTGCCGCAGGGCGCAGGACAGGCCCGAAGCGTGACCCCGAGCAGAGGACGGGATACGAGGCGGAAGGCACTCACATGCGCCGAAGTCACCGGCAAGGTTCCGGCGATGCCAGTTCGCTACCAATGCAGCCCCGAACGAGCCGGCAAGAACTCCACCAAGAGCCGGCATCGAGCGTACGCATCGCCGTGTCATGTGAGCCGGGACCGCCGCGCCGGGCGCTCTCAGAGACGAGTTGGACCTTACAGTCGGAAAGGCAGTATGTTCGGACATCGAAGTGACCTCGGATTCGGGTTCGAGACTCTAGCTCAGTGCCAACCGCTCAGGCGTCGGAAGCACGATAGACCTCCTGCGTCTGGAAGGACTGCTCTTCGTGGCTATAGCCTGTCACGGTGATCAGTTCGCGAACTCGGCGCCGCCCCGCATGATCGCGTTCACAATAGAGGACAAAATCGATGGCTTCGGCCGTCTCCGAACGAATGAACGAATGATCGAGATTGGGCCTGGCACTCAGGGCCAGATCCGATAGCCGATTCAGCGCGTCCCACGCACTCTTTGCATGGATCGTCGAGAGTGTTCCGCCGTGGCCGGTGTTCATGGCCTGCAACAGGTCGTAGCCGCATTCGTCGCGAATTTCGCCCATGATGATCCGGTCCGGACGATGGCGGAGCGCTGCGGCGACAAGTTGGCTTGCGGTCACGGCAACCTGACCGGGAATCGCCTCGACGGCCTCCCAGCGAACCGCATTGGGATGGGCGACCTTCAGCTCGGCTGGCTGCTCAATCACGATTAGCCGTTCCTGGAGCGGAATGTGGTCGAGCAGCGCCTTCATCAGAGTGGTTTTGCCCGATCCCGTTCCGCCGCTGATCAAGCCGTTCTTGCGCTCTCCGATGGAGCGGACAACAGTGTCCCGAACCGACGCCGGTAAGCTGCCCGATTGAATCAGTTCATCGGACGTAAACCAGCGGTTGAATTTTCGGACGGTAAAGGTCGGGCCGCTGATCGAAGAGGGTGCGCCAACCACGGCGACGCGCGAACCGTCCGGCAGGCGGGTATTGAGAACGGGATTTTGACTGGTAAGGTCCTGGCCCAAGATGCGCGCTACACGCTCAATGGCGGCCTGCAGGCGTTCATTGCTGTAAGGCGTCGTCAGTGCGATTTTCTCGATGCTGCCGCCCCGATCCGCGAACACGCCGCTCGTGCCATTGATCATCAGGTCCGAGATCGACGGGTCGAGCAGGAGCGCCCGTAGTTCCTCGGGAAAGAACGGAAGAATCAGCTCGAAGCTCACCGCACACCTCCCCGTGGAATGGAGGCAGCCGAACCCGGTGTCATGGGATCGACGGAAACCTGATTTTCATGGAATTCGGTGATCGTCAGTCCCAGCGGATTGATGGTCTCGAACTGGGGAAAGATCTTCGCCTGATCGCTGACCTGTTTGGGATTCAGGTAGTAGGTGACACTGAGCATCCAGTGTTCGGTTCTCGGCTGGTGCGAATGATCCGGAGAATACACCCGATCAATGGCCACCAGCGCCGTCCCGCGGGCAATGTTTGTGCCTTGAATCTTCTGGACGGACATCGAGGTAATGGTGACGTTCTTGATCTCCACATCGCTTTGCTCGATCTGTCCGGCGATCACCTGCGAGACCAGGTGATTCTGGTTGTCTTCACCCATCAGTTGCGACGCCAGCGACTGCGAGAGGAAATAGTAGTTCAACGGGTACTTCGTCGCGATCGTATCCCGGTTGATCGTGTAGCGATAATTGGCCCAGTCGGTGAGATAGGTCCGAACCTCGCCCTCGCGCGGGGTGTAGTCAAGATCGCTGTACTGAATGGCCTGGGCACGGCCCATCTCGTCGATGCGGATATAGCGGTTGACGATGGGGCGATGAGCCAGAGAGAAATTCAGCCACATGGAGCCGCACAGTAGAACAGTCCCACAGGCGAGGATGAGGCGATATGCCTTCCGCTCCGCGTAGTGGGCGGCATAGACCTCGTTGCCGATCTGATCTGTAAGCAGAGCCTGCTCCGGAGTCAGAGGCTGCTCAATGGGTACTGTGCGCGTGGACATGAGGAGATTGACTCCCTTCCGATATTGCTTTGAATACAACAAAGGAATAGATCAATCCGGCTGCGAGGACGCCAATCAGGAAGATCAACAGCACGGAAAGGTACCAAC
>Ga0335069_10009124_pt1 | contig 14145 bp, 12 predicted proteins | sample Lox_Sample_11_FD_206714 | JGI IMG/M metagenome (GOLD analysis project Ga0335069, IMG submission 206714) | Soil microbial communities from Loxahatchee National Wildlife Refuge, Florida, United States - Lox_Sample_1.1 | ecosystem: Environmental > Terrestrial > Soil > Wetlands | place: USA... | reverse complement strand
CGGGCGAGCCGATCGCGCCGGGCTCCTGCTGCACCATGACCAGGAGCTTGCGGATGATGTCGGTCCAGCCGTCGCTGACGAGATCCTCCGCCTGGAACCCGCCCGACACCAGGATGTTGAAGTTGTCCATCCGGTGCTGGTGCCAGCCGGGCGCGAGCGACGTCGCCCAGGCCGGGTCGGTCGCGCGGTTGCCGCGCACGTCGATCGACGACGGCGTGCGCTGGAACACGTAGAGGTGCCCGGCCGCCTCGCCGAGGTGCGGGACGCACTGCACGGCCGTTGCCCCCGTGCCGATCACCCCGACGCGCTTGCCGCGAAGCCCCGTCAGGTTGCCGTTGGAGTCACCGCCCGTGTAGCCGTAGTCCCAGCGGCTGGTGTGGAAGGAGTGGCCCCGGAAGGACTCGATGCCGGGGATGCCGGGCAGCTTGGGGCGGTTCAGCGGCCCGGTCGGCATGCACACGAAGCGGGCGCGGATGCGGTCGCCGCGGTCCGTCTCGAGGATCCAGCGCGCGCCGCCCTCGTCCCACCGCATCTCGGTCACTTCCGTCTGGAAGCAGGCGCCGCGGTAGAGGTCGTACTTGCGCCCGATCGCCTGGGCGTGGGCCAGGATCTCGGGCGCCCGCGCGTACTTCTCCGTCGGCACGTAGGCGAGCTCTTCGAGCAGCGGCAGATAGATGTAGGACTCGACGTCGCACATCGCACCCGGGTAGCGGTTCCAGTACCAGGTGCCGCCGAAGTCGCCGCCCTTCTCGATCACGCGGACGCCGTCGATCCCCGCCTCGCGCAGGCGCGCGCCGGCGAGGAGCCCGCCGAAGCCGCCGCCGATCACGGCGACGTCGACCTCGTCGGAGAGCGGCTTCCGCGTGTATCCGGGCGCGACGTAGGGATCGTCGCGGAAGTGCGCGAACTTGCCCTTCGCCTCGACGTACTGGTCGTTGCCGTCGGCGCGGAGCCGCTTGTCCCGCTCTCGCCGATAGCGCTCGCGCAGCGCGTCCGGGTCGAATCCGAGGTCGCGCTCCGGGCCCGGCTTCCTCTGCTCTCGAGTCTCGGCCGCCATCGCCTCCCTCGGTGGGCCGGGCTCACGGTAACGCAGCCGGCCGCCATCTGTTAGCTTCCTCTCCGGTATGTGCGACTGCGTCGTCGCCACCGCGCCCGAGACCCGCGACGGCACCGCGCTGTTCGGGAAGAACAGCGACCGGCACGAGCGCGAGTGCCAACCCTTCGTGCAGGTTCCCGGCGCGCACCACGCGCCGGGCTCGACCGTCGCCTGCACGCACGTCGAGATCCCGCAGGTCGCCGAGACCTACACCGTCATGGGGCACTCGCCCTGGTGGGTGTGGGGCTTCGAGCAGGGCGTCAACGAGCACGCGGTCGCGATCGGCAACGAGACGGTCTTCTCGCGCGAGGCGCTGGAGGAGCGGCCGGGGCTCATCGGGATGGACCTCGTGCGCCTCGGGCTCGAGCGCGGCCGCAGCGCGCGCGAGGCGCTCGAGGTGATGGCGACGCTGCTCGAGACGCACGGCCAGGGCGGGCCGGCCTTCGCGCCCGGCGGCGCGGGCTATCACAACGCGTTCCTGATCGCCGATCCCGACGAGGCGTGGGTTCTGCACACCTCGAACCGCCGCTGGGCGGCGCGGCGCGTGCGGCGCGACGGCCTCTCGAACCACATCTCGCTCGCCGCCGACTGGGAGATCGGATCGCGCGACCTCGAGGCGTACGCGCGCTCGATGGGCTGGTGGAGCCAGGCGAAGCGGCTCGACGTCGCCGCGGCGTATCGCAATCCGCACGTGCCGGGCCGCATCTCGGAGGGCCGGCTGCGCCGATCGCGCGCGCTGCTCGAGCGCGGTGCCGGCCAGCTCGACGTCGCGACCATGCAGTCGATCCTGCGCGATCACGGCGACGGCGGCCCGGTGCGGCTGCCGGGATCGACCGTCGAGGACGAGGCGTACTACACGCTGTGCATGCACAGCGAGCCGGTCGGCACGACGACGGCGAGCCTGGTCGCGCCGCTCGCCGCCGAGCGCCGCTCGCCGTGGCCGGTGTGGATCTCGTTCGCTGCGCCCTGCACCGGCGTCTTCCTTCCGGTGTATCTCGACGGCGTGCTGCCGCCCGAGCTGGCGCGCGGCGGCGCGGAGCCCGACGCGAGCTCGGCGTGGTGGGCCTTCAAGGTGCTCCAGGACGCCGCGGCGAGCGACTTCCCGCAGCACACGCCTCGGCTGCGCGAGGCGTGGAAGGGGCTCGAGGCGCGCGTCGAGGCGGAGCGCCTCCAGGTCGAGGCGGCGGCCGCCCGCGCGCGCCGCGGCAACTCGCCCTACGAGGCCACGCGCCTCGTGAGCGAGTTCATGGCGCGCTCGTGGCGCGAGGCGATCGCGCAGGCGCGCGAGCTGGCGCGGGCGATCTCGGGCTAGAAGGTCCGTCGCCTCCGGTGCAACGCGACCGTCTGGAGTATCCCGCAAGCGAGCAAAGCGAGCGCGCAGCGAGGCGAAGTCCGCGAAGCCGAGCGAAGTCAACAGACTAAGCCGTGCGGATGCCCGGCTCCGCGATGTGTCGCACCGGCCGCGCGCGCGGGAAGTACTCGGTCCGCAGATCCCACGGCACGCCGAGCGCCGCCAGGATGCGTCGCTTCGTGGCCTGCCTGCAGGAGCGGCCCTTCTCGACCGCGTGGATGGTCCGGGCGGAGACACCTGCCTTGGTCGCGAGCTCGTTCTGGGTCCAGCCGAAGGCCTGACGCGCAGCGCGGATCCGGTTCATCTCGAGCCCCCGTGGCCCCCCTCCCTCCGTCGGAACCCAGGGATGGTAGCCGGAGGTCCGGGACGCTCCACCGTCGGAGAAGCGCCTCACTCAGCCCGTGTCAGCGCCAGCCCAGCGGGAGCGACGACGAGGCGTCGGGGGCGGCCTGCGCCAGGACGAGCGCGGCCGCCGAGGCCCCGCTCGACTCGCTCCAGGTCCCGCTCGAGATCCAGAGCGCGGCCGCCATGGCGGCGGCGCCCACGGCGAGGGCGCCGAGCCCGAAGCGCTCGCGCCAGGTGGCGCCCGGCCGCTCCGACCAGCGGGCCAAACCCCACAAGCGCCGCTGCGCCGAGGGGCTCGCCTCGTAGGGGACGAGCGCCGACGGCAGGAGCCGCAGCAGCGACTCGACGGCGCCGTGCTCGTCGAGGGAGCGCTGGCACGCCCGGCACTCGCGCACGTGGGACTCGAGCGAGCGCCTCGTCGCCGCATCGATGCCGCCGTCGAGGAGGCCGGTCACGAGCCGCCGCGCGCGCCGGTGCCTCATCGCGGTCGCCCCGGCCCGAGGTCCCGGATCAGCGGGCCGAGATGCTGGCGCAGCTCCTCGCGGCCGCGGCGGAGCCACGTCCCCACCGTCGCGAGAGGTACGCCCTCGCGCTCGGCGATCTCCGTATTGCTGAGGCCCCACACGATGCGCAGCACCAGCGCCCGGCGGTGCTGCGGCTTCACCTCGAGGAGGGCCGAGGCGACGGCCGAGAGGATCTCGCCCTCGAGCACGCGCGCCTCGGGATCCGCGCCCTCGCTGCCGCGCGGGCCGGCGAAGAGGTCGCGGCTGCGGAGCTCGGCCCGGGCGACCTCCTGCCGGCGCCGGCTGCGCAGGACGTTGACGGCGCCGTTCACTGCGGCGCGATAGAGATAGGTCGCGAGGCTCGCCGCGCCCCGGTACTCGCCGCGCGGCAGCGCGAGGAAGACGCGCTGCACGACGTCTTCGGCGTCGGCGCGGTCGTGGAGCACGCGGAACGCGACTGCCTCGAGGCGCCTGCGATAGCGGAGGTTCAGCTCGCCGAGCGCGGCCGCGTCGCCCGGTCGGAAGCGGGGGTCGACGTCGGCGTCGTCCGAGGCCGGGCGCGCCCCGAGCCCGCTCGACGTCCTGGCTGCAGGCGGCACCCCGCCGCCGGTCGGGATCCACCTCCGCATCGGATCCGACGCCCCCGAAGGCCCCCTTGGATGCAGGATAGACACCGGAGCGGGCGCCGGCGATTCGAGCCGCGCCCGCCCCGTCGGGAGCCTCCCGGTCCGCCTAGCTCGACGGGCAGGTCGCCGTGACGGTGGCGTCCGAGCAGTCGCCCGGCCCGAAGCAGAAGAGCTGCATCTGGCAGAGCACGTCGTTCGCGGCGGGGCCACAACTCCGGAGCGCTCCCTGCGCGCCCGGGTCGCACTGGCAGTCGACCACGGCGAGCGAGTGGCAGTCGGCGTTCTTGGTGATCTCGCTCGAGTGGTACGGCCTGCAGGCCTCCGTCCCGGCGGCCGGCAGCGGATGGCCCTCTTCGATGTTCGTCACGCACAGCGGCATCTCGTTGCTCGCCCAGCCGCTCGGATTCAGCACCTGCATCACGTGGACGCCATGCACGAGGCCGTGGTCGATCGTGACGTCGATCGCGCCCTGGCCGGTGTCCGCCGTCGCCGTCGAGAAGCTGCAGTCGGTGCAGCGGTCGCCGTCGATCAGGACCGAGGCGGCAGGGTCGACGTACTGCGCCCCGAGGCGGAACGACGCCGACTCGTTCTCGAACGGGCGCGGCAGCGTCGGCGGATCGCCGCCCTTCTCCGCGGCGCGCGCGTCCGGATCGACGTCGAGCAGCGGCTGGTGGTCGGTGCCGCCGATCGAGACGTTCTCCGGCAGGTCCGCGGTGATCGTGACCGTCTCGCCGAGGAAGGCCGCGAGATCGCGCAGCTCGGCGCCGGTGCGCTCGAAGCCCAGGCGGTACGACCACTCGCCGCTCTTCGGATCGAAGCGCATCTCCCCGAGCTTCTGGCCCTGGGCCACGGCGGTGATGCGGCCCTCGCCGGCGTACTTCTCGATCAGGTCCATCATCGAGACGGTGTCGGCGTTGTTCGGGTCGCTCGGATCGATCGAGACCTGGCGGCCGGTCAGACCGGGGAGACCCGTGCCGATCTCGGTCTGGAACTGCCAGATGTTGTCGCCGCGCACGCCGTACGCGAGCGCGAAGATCCCCTCGAACGTGGCCATGAAGCTGCCGCGCTCGGTCATCCCGACCGCCGGGTCGTAGATCACCGCGTGGCTCGGGAACGGGAGCGACGCGAACGAGAACCCGAGCAGCGAGGTGAGCAGGGGCGAGTTCAGGTCGCACGGGTCGCCCTTGATCTTGACCTTGATCGGCGGCGAGCCCGGCTGGAGCTGCACCTCGAGGGTCTTGTCGGGCGGCTCGATGCCGTTGGCGCAGTCCTGCGCGCCGCGCAGCCCCTCCACCGACGACATGATGCCGTTGGAGAAGAGCGTGAAGCGGTCCCACATGCCGCGCGCCGACGGCGCGTCGAAGCCGCCGACGATCGACGAGTTGGTGCCGACCGTGAGGGGAAGGGAGTGGCAGCCGATCGGGTTGTCGGCGCAGGTGGAGACGCCGAAGCCGACGGCCTGGCCGGTGCCCCCCGTGTTGATGCCCTGGCCGTCCTCGTTGGTGAAGAAGTCGCTGACGCCCTGGTTGGCCATCGCGCTCAGGTGGTCGTCCGCGCGGCGCGCCGGGGCCGGCGGGAAGGCGACCGCGAGCAGGAAGGCGGACATCGCGTTCCGCTCGGTCTCGGTGAGCGGGCCCGGCAGGTTGGCGCCGTCGGGGCCGGTCTGTCCCTCGCCGGGAACGCAGCCGCTGGGGTTGTGCTGGCAGTTCTGCCCGGCGAGGGCGGCGTTCACCAGGTGGCGCACGCAGCCCTTCTCGCCGACGACCGCGATGTCGCAGTCGGTCCCGCTGGGGCCGCGGATGTCGAACGCGGCCGCGTTCGGATTGACGCCGGGGAAGGGATCGGCGAGCACGCCCTCCCAGTGCAGCGGAAGCGTGCCGCTGAGCTGTCGGATCGGCATCGTGGTGCGGGGCTCGGGAACCTGGTTGTTCGCGTCCGTGCCCTCGCCCGGGGCGATGTCCGTGTTGATCACCCACTGCAGCTGGTCGATGTTGCCGTTCGGGTGGCAGGAGCCGCAGGAGAAGGTCTTGCTGGTCGAGTCGCGCGCGCCGTTGAAGGCGATCCGGCCGGTCCGGATCTCGGGCGGCGTGGGATCGTGGCCGACGACCAGCGGGCTCCCGGCCACCACCGGATGCCGCGGGTCGGAGACGTCGACCGCCGACACGGTGCTCTGCGCGGTGTTGAGGACGTAGGCGACCTGCGCGGCGCCGTCCGGCCCGGAGCGCAGCGCCACGCCCTCGGGGAGCGCGCCGACCAGCGCCGAGCCGAGCACGTTGCCGTCGCGGTCGAGGGTGAAGAGCCCGTGCATCGGCGGGCGCCCGTCGCCGGGATCGCCGTCGGCGCCCGCTGCGGTCACCACGACGGTCTGGCCGTCGCCGCTCGCCTGGATGCCCCAGGGCGTGGGCACGGTCTGGCCGAGCGGCCCCGCCGACTGGTCGAGGTCGACCGTGGTGCTGAGCGCACAGGCGCTGGTCGGCCCGAGCGGGCAGTCCACGATCGCGACGCGGTTCTCGAACATGCGGTTGTCGAGATCGCGAAGCCCCTGGAACTGGTTGCGCGCCTCGGTGTGGGCGATCCAGAGCCGCGTGCCTCCCGACCACGGGTTGATGGCGATCCCCGAGAGCAGGGTGCCGATCGACGGGAGCGTCTGCTGCACGGCCGGCACGGCCGCGTCGCCGTCGATCACGAACAGATCGCGGTCCGGGATGTCGGTGTCCTTGATGATCTTGCCGCCGATGTTGGGGTTGCGCGCGGCGAACTGGAAGATGGTCCCGAGCTGGATCCCCTGATCGAGGCTCAGGTTGTCGATCAGGTTGAGCGTGAACTGACAGCCATCCGGTGTCGGTGCGGTGACGTTGGGCCAGCAGGTCGGGAACTCGGTCTGGTTGCCGGACTCGAAGGACAGCACGTAGACCTTGCCGCCGGCGGCGCCGATCGCGCGCGGCGCCTGCGCCGTGATCGCGACCCGGTTCGCGTCGATCGTCGCGTGGCCGTTCGCGTCGACGTCGAGGACCAGCACCTGGTTCGGCTCGTCGAGCGTGACGAACGCGCGCGAGGGGCTGGTGAACGCGATGGCCGTCGGCTCGTTGGTCTGGGTGACGCCGTTGGCGTCGAGCTGCTGGATCGTCTGCACCACGGCGAGCCGCTTTCGGCTCACGACGCTCACCGTGTCCGAGATGTGATTGGCGACGAAGACGAGCTCGTCGCCGTTGACGCCGCCGGGCAGGATCGCGAGGCCGGTCGGGTCCATGCCGACCTTGATCTCCGCGAGCTCGCTCGGGTGGAGCGGGTTGGTGACGTCGAGCACCGAGAGCGTTCCGGACGTGGTGTTGGCCACGTACAGGCGCGTGCCGTCCTCGGAGAGCACCATCGGGTTCGACTCCGGGCTCAGGAAGAGCTGGGCACCGGAGCGCGGGAGGTCGACGCACTGCATGGCGAGCAGCGGCATCGCGCCGAGCGGCAGCAGCAGCATGAGCAGCCGCGCGGGAAGGCCCTTCCGCGGCGAGGGGCGGTGGCTCATGATCGGCGTCCTCCCGCCCGGGCGAAGCGGCGAGGCCAGACGTTCCCAACCCGAAGAGTGCCCGGGCGCGCACGAGGTGGGTGAGAATTTCGGAGCGCATCGTATCCGACCACCTGTTAAACGGGAAGCCTCCCTCAGGGGATCCGAGGGATTTTCGGGGCAGCTATTCCGGTGCTCGCGAGGTCCTGCTCCGCGGGCTCGGCCTCGTCTACGCCGGGGCCTTCGCCTCGTTCTGGGTGCAGGCCTCGGGGCTGGTGGGCGAGCGGGGAATCCTACCGGCCGGCGGCTTCCTGGACGCGGTCCGCGAGGAGCTCGGCGGCGAGGCCTGGCGCCAGCTTCCCACCTTGTTCTGGCTGCGCAGCGACGACCTCGCGCTCCACGCGGCCTGCGCGCTCGGCCTCGGGCTCGCCGCCGCCCTCGTGCTCGGCGTCGCGCCGCGGCTCGCCGCCTTCGGCCTCTGGGCGCTCTATCTCTCGATCACCCAGATCGGGCAGATCTTCCTCGGCTACCAGTGGGACCAGCTCCTGCTCGAGGCCGGTCTTCTCGCGATCTGGCTGGCTCCGGGCGGGCTGCGATCGCCGATCCCGAGCCGCGCCGAGCCGTCGCCCGAGCCGCTCTTCCTGATGCGCTGGCTGGTGTTCCGCCTCTTCCTGCTCTCGGGCCTGGTGAAGCTCCTGTCCGGCGACCCGTCCTGGAGGGACCTCTCGGCGCTCCAGTACCACTACTGGACGCAGCCGATACCGACCTGGACGAGCGCGTTCGCGCACGCGGCGCCGCCCGCCCTCCACACGCTCGAGACCGGTGGCGCGCTCGCGATCGAGCTCGGCCTGCCGTGGTGCGTCTTCGGGCCGCGTCCGCTCCGGCTCGCGGCGGCCGCCGGCTTCACGGCGCTCCAGCTCCTGATCAACGCCACGGGCAACTACGGCTTCTTCGGCCCCCTCACCGTCGTCCTCTGCACCTCGCTGGTCGACGACGGCGTGTGGCGCCGGGTGCCCGGGCTCCGCGCCTTCGTGCCGGCGGAGCCGCCGGCGCCCTCGCCGCGAGCGCCCTGGCGGCGCGCCGTGGCCACCGCGGCGCTCGGCTTCGTCCTCCTCGTCACCACCGCGCACGCCCTACACCGTGTCGCGTACATGATCCGGATCCCCCGCCCGATCGCCGCCCTGGTCGACGCCGTCGAGCCGCTGCGCTCCTTCAGCTCCTACGGCCTCTTCGCGACGATGACCAAGGACCGCCTCGAGATCGAGGTCGAGGGGAGCCGCGACGGCCACGAGTGGCTCCCGTACGAGTTCCGCTACAAGCCCGACCGCCTCGAGCACCGCCCGCCCTTCACCGGCCTGCACATGCCGCGCCTCGACTGGCAGATGTGGTTCGCGGCGCTGGCGAGCTGCGCCGACGCGCCGTGGTTCCTGGCCTTCCAGCGCCGCCTGCTGCAGGCCTCGCCGCCGGTGCTCGAGCTCCTCGCGCGCGACCCGTTCGGAGGAGAGGCGCCGCGCTACGTGCGCAGCACGCTCTATCGATACCGCTTCGCGGACGCGGCCCAGCGGCGCGAGACCGGTCGCTGGTGGGAGCGCGAGGAGATCGGGCCCTACTGCCCGACGCTCGAGCTCGTCGGCGATCGCCTGCGCATCGCCGAGCCCTGAAGCCAGGCCGCGGCGCGCACCCCCACCGCGGCGAGCGCGAGCAGCGCGAGCGGCAGGTACGCGGGAGAGCGCACGGCCCGCGGCAGGTAGCTCGACGCGAAGATGCCCCACAGGAGCCAGCTCCCGGCGAGGTGCAGGAGCCGCCAGCGCTCGCGCCCGAGCGCGGCGACGGCGCGGTCGTTCGACGTGGCGGCCATCGCGGCCACGAAGACGTAGCCGATGCCGCCTCCGATCACCGTGGTGGCGGAGGTGCGCGCCATCTCCTCGGGCCAGCGCACGGCGAGCGCGACGATCCCGACCAGGTGGAGCGCGTGGGAGACCGCGAAGGAGAGGCCGAGGTAGCGCCGGTTGCGCAGCAGCCACGCCGTCGCCGGCGTCCGCGCGAGCTGGCGCAGGCTCGACGCCGTGAAGGCCAGGCTGAAGAGCACGAGCGAGCTGCGCGCGGTGGCGCGGATCAGCATCCGCACGCCGTCCACGCCGGTGCCGGCCGCGGCGAGCACGGCGAGCGTCATCGCCGCCAGGGCGAGGCTCGCCCAGCCGACGAGGCGAGGACCATCGAAACGCCCGCGTGTCACCGCCACGGCGCGGGAGGATACCCGGCTCAGGCTCGATCGCGAGGCGGAAGCTCGATGCGCAGGTGCTCGGAGACGTCGCCGACGAGATCGACTTCGATCACGCGCTCCGCGAAGCGCCACGCCCCTTCCGCGCGCTCGAAGCGATCGCGGTAGCGCCCGGCCACGATCGGCTGGAGCGGGAGGCGCGGCGTCGCCTGGTACACCACGTAGTAGGAGCGCGCGGTCGCCGCGCGGCGGGCGGCGTCGACGTCGACGATCTCGTTCGAGACGACGTGACGCGTGCGCAGCGTACCGTCCGGATGCACGCGGTTCGCGGACTCGTAGAGCCGGCGCACCGCGTCCGCGCCGCGCACCGGCCGCTCGAGCCCCGCCGCGCGGATCTCGCCGTGCGCGAAGAGCTCCCCCACGCCGGAGAAGTCGGCCGCGTCGATGCGCTCGGCGTAGAGGTGGAGCAGGCGCCGGATCGCCTCGATGTGCGAGGCCGCGTCGGGCTCCACCCGGCTCACGGATGCGGCGCCACGTCACGTGGGACGTAGGCGTTGGCCGCGCCGTGCTTGTAGACGAGCTCGCCGCCGAGGGCTCCCACGCGCACGGCGATCGCGAGCACCACGAGCGACGCGACGACGGCGGCGGCCCGCGCCGCGCCACCGCGCCCGACGAGCCCGGCACCCGCCACCACCACCGAGCCCATCGACGCCCAGAGCAGCCACTCGGCCGCCTCCGCATGCTCGCCGATGTACCTCTTGTCGACGACCTTCTCGACGCGGTCCGCCGTGTCCTCGCCGGTCTCGCGCGCCAGCAGAACCAGGCCCACGAGCAGCAGGTTCGCGATCACGACGAGCGCCCAGGTCCGCCGCTCCAGCCAGCCCTGCCGGATCGCGAGGGCGATGCCTGCCGTGAGCAGCGGAATCAGCACGGAGAGCGCGATCGGCAGATGGACGACCGCGGGATGCAGCGGATCGGGAAGCATCGAAGACCTCCTCGCGCGAGCTTAGTTCGCGGCCGGCGCGGCGGCCCCGGGAAGCGGCTCCTCGCGCGCGCGCCCCTCCTCGTCGACCGACCAGCGCGCGACCACCCGGGTCGGCACCCAGAGCTGCCAGCCGAACTCGCGGATCGCGACGAGCGAAACCACGAGGCGGCGCCCGTCCGGGCCCTCGACCAGATCGACGCGCGCGAAGCCGGGCAGCCGGGCAGCGAAGCGCAGGCCCACCAGGCGCTGGTGCGGGACGCGGAGGTCCGAGCCGGCGCCCGACACCACCTGCAGCAGCGGATGCGGCCCCTCGACCACGCCGATCTCCAGGTTGTGCTCGTGGCCGGAGAGCTGGAGCTGCGCGGGCACGCCGGCGGACTCGAGCGCGCGCAGGGCCGCCACCGCCGGCGTCCGGTCGGTGAAGGGATAGTGGCTGACCAGGATCCGCCACGGTCCGCGCGCGGCACGCACCGCTTGCACGAAGGGCTCGAAGTCGCCCCGCTTCGCGAGGAGCGTCCGCGGATCGTAGAGCACGAGGCTCACCCCCTCCGGCAGCTCGACGACCTGGGGCTCGCGCTGGAGATGCCAGTTCGCGACGTACTGGGGGACGACCTCCTCCTGGAGGCGCGGGCTGTCCTCGGTCTCGACGTCGTGATTGCCGAGCACGGCGTAGAGCGGGATCGGGTGCACGGGATCCCCGCACGGCACCGCCACGTGCGACGAGAGCGGGGCCGACAGGTCGACGAAGGCGCAGTAGGGCTCGGTCAGGTTCGCGCGCACGCGTGGCTCGATCTCGCTCTCGTGGAGTCCGTCCGGGTAGAAGTTGTCGCCGAGCAGGAGGAGCGCGTCGGCGGGCCGGCGCTGCGTCTCCGCAGCCAGCGCGCGCGCCACGCGGATCTGCTGCTGCCCGTCGCGCCCGAAGCGGCGCGGTGGCTCGCCGGTGTCGCCGAGCGCCAGGAGGGAGAGCAGCACGCGCCCGTCCGGATCCGGCGTGACGGAAGGACCGGGCGGCCGGCTCGCGGCCCAGTGCGATCCAGCGGCGACCGCCACCGCGGCAACCGCCAACGCGATCGCGAACCATCGCGCGGGCGACGAGCGCGCGGCCCCAGGAGACATCGCGGCGAGAAGATTGACCGCTTGCGGGGCGCGCGCCATCGCTCCAGATCGAATCCGGCCCGCCGGCCCCGCGGGGCTCCCCAATCTGCAATGAAGCCTGGAGCGATTCGCTCGTCTTCATGCCGAGGTCACTGGACGCGGCTAGGTTTCCCCGCGGCTCCAGCCGGCCATGGAGGATGGAGGACCGCGTCGTGAAGCTGCTCTACGTCGAAGACGACCCCGCCGCCCAGCAGTACATCTTCAAGGGGCTCGGCGAACACGGTTTCGTGGTCGAGGTCGTCTCGGACGGCGCCTCGGGCTTCGAGCGGGCCAGCCACGGGTCCTACGACCTCGTGATCCTCGATGTCATGCTGCCCGACATGGAGGGCTACGAGGTGCTGCGCCGGCTGCGCGAGGCGAACATCGACACGCCGGTGCTGTTCCTGTCGGCGCGCGGGGCGGTGCGCGACCGCGTGCAGGGGCTCGAGCTCGGGGCCGACGACTATCTCCCCAAGCCGTTCGCCTTCGCCGAGCTGCTCGCGCGCATCCGCGCCATCGCGCGGCGGCGGCTGGGCGAGCCCGACGACGGGCGCCTCGGCACCGCCGATCTGGTGGTCGATCTGCACCGCCGCACGGTGGAGCGCGCCGGCCGACGCGTCGAGCTCTCGCCCAAGCAGTTCGCGCTGCTCGAGTACCTGCTGCGCCATCGCGGCCAGGTGGTGTCGCGCACGATGATCACCGAGAACGTGTGGGGCTGGGGCTTCGAGAGCTTCTCCAACCTGATCGACGTCCACATCAACCGGCTGCGGAAGAAGATCGATCAGGGGTTCCCCACCAAGCTGGTGCACACGGTGAAGGGAGCCGGCTACATCCTGGAGGAGCGCAGCGAGCCGGCGACACGGGTCGAGACCAGCGTTGCGTAGAAGGGCCCTGTCGATCGGGGCCAAATGGACGCTGCGCTACACCGCCGTGATGCTGCTCACGGTGAGCGGCTTCTCGGTCTACGTCTACGAGCGCGCCGAATCCCGCTTCGACAACGACGCCAAGGTCCTGATCGATCTGCAGCTCGACCAGCTGCTCGAGTTCGTCGACGCGCACCCGGGCGACGTCGAGATGTGGCGTGTCCAGTCGGGGCGGCAGGTCGTTGCGGCCGATCCCGACCTGCGGCTCGGCATCCAGATCTTCGACGCCGAGGGGCGCGAGCTGGTGGCGGCGGGTAGCGCGCAGGGGAGCGGGCTCGCGCTGCCGCCGAACGTCGCGCGCGGCAGCCACTCCAAGGACCTGCGCGAGGTCGACGTCACCGGCCACGGGTATCCCTTCCTCGCCCTCGCCGGCCGCAACTACGACGGCACGACCGCGCAGGTGCTGGTGTACTCGAGGCTGTTCGCGCGCAGCCTGGCCCGCCTGCGGGCCGCGTTCCTGTCGGCGCTGCCGGTGCTGCTGGTGGTGACGGCGGCGCTCGGCTGGGGGCTCACGCGCGGGAGCCTGCGCCCAATCGCGGCGATGAACCGCACCGCTCGCCGCATCTCGACGAGGCAGCTCGACGGCCGCATTCCGACCACCGGCTCGGGCGACGAGCTCGACGAGCTCGCCCAGACGCTGAACGACATGATCGGCCGCATCCGCGAGGGCGTGGAGCGGATGCAGCGCTTCTCGGTCGACGCCGCCCACCAGCTCCGCACGCCGCTGGCGGCGCTGCAGAACCAGATCGACGTCACGCTCGCCAATCCGCGCTCCGCCGAGGAGTACCGCGCCGTGCTCGGCGACCTGCTCTATCAGGTGGGCACGCTCTCCGACACGGTGAACGGCATGCTGCGCCTGGCGCAGTCGGAGGGCGGGCTCGAGGCAGCGCACCGCGTGCGCGTCGAGATCGATCCGCTGCTAGCCGAGGTCGTCGACTTCTTCGGCGCGCTCGGTGAGGAGCGCGGCCTCGAGATCACCCTCACCAGCGAGTCGAAGTGCGCGGTCGACGGCGACGCCGTCTGGCTCCACCAGCTCTTCGCGAACCTGATCCACAACGCGCTCCAGTACACGCCGGAGGGCGGACGCGTCGAGGTGGGGGCGCAGCGCGAGGGCACCGAGGTCGCGATCGCGGTGCGCGACAACGGCCGCGGCATGAGCGAGGCGGACCGCTCGATCGCCTTCTCGCGTTACCAGCGCGGCAGCGCGGCGAGCGCCGACTCGAGCTCGGGCCTCGGTCTCGGCCTCGCGCTCGCGCGCGAGATCGCGCGCGCGCACGGCGGCACGATCGAGCTCGAGAGCGAGCCGGGGTACGGCTCGACCTTCACGGTGCGGCTCCCGATCGCGAGCGAGCCGGAGCGCAGCTCGGCCTAGACGCCGGGCCGCCCTCCTACGCCGATTCGAGTCGCGCCAGCTCCCGCGCCTTCGCCGCGTCGTAATCCGGGAAGAGCCTGCGCAGGAGGG
>Ga0335069_10009123_pt1 | contig 14146 bp, 12 predicted proteins | sample Lox_Sample_11_FD_206714 | JGI IMG/M metagenome (GOLD analysis project Ga0335069, IMG submission 206714) | Soil microbial communities from Loxahatchee National Wildlife Refuge, Florida, United States - Lox_Sample_1.1 | ecosystem: Environmental > Terrestrial > Soil > Wetlands | place: USA... | reverse complement strand
GCTCACCGCCGGCCACCATTCCTTGATCGCCACCTATTCCTTGATCAACGCAAGGGGAGCGGGTCACAGACGGGCGAGAACGTGCAGGTCCACACCCTCGACGCGGGACGACGGGAGCGTGCCCGTCCGCCAGCCGTCGGCCGCCAGCTCGAGGAACGCGGGCGTGTTCCGCCGCCGGGGGTCGGTGAGCCAGACCTCGCCGGCCGGTGCGACGAGGACGTCCAGCGCCGCCAGCAACGGGATCACGTTGCGCTCCTCGTACAGCACGTCCGAGGCGAGCACGAGGTCCCAGCCGCCGTCGACGACGAGCGGCTCGGGCCGCTCCCAGGAGCACACCTCGGTCCGCACCCGGACGCCGTTCCGCCCGGCGTTGTCGGCGGCGAAGGCCACGGCGTCCGGGGACCAGTCGGCGAGCAGGACGTCGGCGGCTCCGGCGCGGGCCGCGATGATGCCGGGCAGCGCGATGCCGCAGCCGAGCTCGAGCACCCTCCGGCCCCGCGGCGGGCGACGGGCGACGACGTCGGCCAGCGCCACGGCACTGGGCCACAGATCCGCCCAGTACGGCAGGAACTGGTCGCGCTCGAACGCCTCCTCGTCCAGCAGGTCGAGCCCGTCGCGCGGGTGCCGGACGACGACGGGCCCGCCGGGCAGGTCGACGACCTCCTCGACGACGTCGGCCCAAGGATCGGGCCGGACGGGGGGCGCGGTCACCGGCCCAGTGTCACAGACACGATCCCCGCTGAGCTCGCGCGGACGGTGAATCAGCGGTCAGAGGGCGGTCGGAGGGCGGTCGGAGGGCGGTCAGAGGGCGGTCAGAGGGCGGTCATAGGGCTAGGCGCGACGCGAGGTCGGCCTTGATGGCGGCCAGCCGCCGGGCCGCTGCGGCGCGGGCGGCGGCCAGCCCGTCGGCGTCCCCGCCCCCGACCGGGACGACGACCTCCAGGTAGCACTTGAGCTTCGGCTCGGTCCCGCTGGGCCGGACGACGACCCGCCCACCACCGGCGGTCCGGTACAGCAGGCCCTCGGTGGGCGGCAGTGGAGCGCCGCTGCCGACCGGGCCGCCGCGCGCGAGGTCGCGGATCTCCGTCACCCCATCGTCGCCGAGCCTGTCCGGCGGGTCGGCGCGCAGCGACGCCATGGCGTGCTCGATCAGGGCCAGGTCGGCGACCCGGACCGAGAGCTGGTCCGTGGCGTGCACGCCGTGGGCGAGCGCGAGGTCGTCGAGGGCGTCGATCAGGGTGCGGCGCTCGGCCGCGAGCCGGGCGGCCAGCTCCGCGACCACGAGTGCCGCGGTGATGCCGTCCTTGTCGCGCACGAACCGGGGCGCGACGCAGTACCCGAGGGCCTCCTCGTACCCGTACACGAGTCCGGGCACCCGGGCGATCCACTTGAAGCCGGTGAGCGTCGTCTCGTGGCGCACCCCGTGGGCGGCGGCGATCCCGGCGAGCAGCTCCGAGGACACGACGGAGCTGGCGACCACGGCTCCCGGCGCCGGCTGCGCCCGGGTGAGGATGTGCTCGCCGAGCAACGCACCCACCTCGTCGCCGCGCAGCATCCGCCACCGTCCGTCCAGCCGCCGATCGGGAACGGCGACCGCGCAGCGGTCGGCGTCCGGGTCGTTGGCGATGACGATGTCGGCGCCGCGCTCGCGGGCGGCGGCCAGCGCCAGGTCGATGGCCCCGGGCTCCTCCGGATTGGGGAACGCCACGGTCGGGAAGGTGGGATCCGGGTCGGCCTGCTGCGGGACGACGTACGGGGCCGCGAACCCGGCTCGACGCAGCGCCTCGACGACCGTGCCACCGCCGACCCCGTGCAGAGGCGTGAGCACGATCTCGAGCTCGCGCGGGCCACCCGGCAGCACGATGCCGACCGCGGCGTCGAGATAGTCGGCGACGATCCCGTCGTCCAGCGTGGTCCAGCCGTCCGGATCCATGGGGACGTCGAGCGTCGGGCCCACGGCCGCGACGGCCGCCGCGATCTGCGTATCCACCGGTGGTACGAGCTGGGCGCCCTGCCCGGGTCCGCTGTCGGCGCGGCCGCCCACGTAGACCTTGTACCCGTTGTCCTGCGCAGGATTGTGGCTGGCGGTGACCATGACGCCGGCGTCAGCGCCGAGGTGCCTGACGCAGAACGCCAGGACCGGGGTCGGCAGCGGGCGGGGGAGCACGGTGACGGTGACCCCCGCGGCGGCGAGCACCGCCGCCGTGTCGTGCGCGAACACGTCGGAGTCGCGGCGGGCGTCGAAGCCGACGACGGCGTGTGGGGTGAACGGCACGTGCCCGCGCAGCCAGGCCGCCAGGCCGGCCGCGGTGCGGATGACGACCGCCCGGTTCATCCGGTTCGGACCGGCGCCGAGTGCTCCCCGCAACCCCGCCGTGCCGAACTGCAGCGAGCCGGCGAACCGGTCGGCGAGCTCGGTCCTGGCCTGCGCGATCCGCTCGGGGTCCGGCGAGCCGGCTGCACGAGCCACCCGATCCCCGTCGCCCTCGGCGGCGGCGACCAGTCGTTCGAGCTCGGCGCGGCTGCGGGGGTCCGGGTCGTCGTCGCGCCACGCGGCGGCCTTCTGCAGCAGGACGGCCAGCTGATCGTCGTCCACCCTGCGCTGCGGCATGGTCCCTCCGTCCCGGACCCGTACGGTCCGTCCACGCTTCCTCGGATCCGTCAGATCCGCTGGACGACCTGCGCGAGCATCGCCCCGACCCGTCCCGCGGCGGCCTTGCCGGCCGCCACGACCTCGGCATGGTCGAGCGGTTCGCCGGAGATCCCCGCCGCACGGTTGGTGACGAGAGAGATGCCCAGGACCTCGAGGCCTGCCTGCCGGGCCGCGATCGCCTCGAGCGCGGTCGACATCCCGACGAGCTGCCCGCCGAGGATCCTCGCCATCCGCACCTCGGCGGGCGTCTCGTACTGGGGGCCGCGGAACTGAACGTAGACGCCCTCGGCGAGGCTCGGGTCGATCACCCGGCACAGCGCCCGAAGCCGGGGGGAATAGAGATCGGTGAGATCGACGAACGTCGGCCCCTCCAGCGGGGAGGCGCCGGTGAGGTTGATGTGGTCGCTGATCAGCACCGGTGTCCCCGGGCGCCAGGAGGGATCCAGCCCGCCGCAGCCGTTGGTGAGCACGAGGGCCCGGCAGCCGGCCGCAGCCGCGGTCCGGACGCCGTGGACGACCGCCCGCACGCCACGTCCCTCGTAGTAGTGGGTGCGGGTCCCGAAGACGAGCGCGTGGCGGTCGGTGGCGCCGATGCGGACCGACCGGATCGTTCCGACGTGCCCGGCGACCGCCGCGTCGGCGAAGCCGGGTACCTGCGTGTTCGGGACCGCGGCCAGGGTGTGACCGAGGAGCTCGCCCGCCGGCGCCCAGCCGGAGCCGAGGACGAGCGCGACGTCATGGCGATCCACGCCGGTCAGGTCGGCCAGGCGGGCGGCGGCGGCGCGGGCGACGTCCAGGGGATCGGTGCGCGGATCGTCGAGATCGGGTGTGGCTGCCGTGCTCACGCCCGGAGACTAGCCCGTGCGCCGCGCCGACGGCTGCGTGCGCAGCACACCAGCTGAGCAACGGATCAGGTGCAGGGGCGGGCCCGCAGTTCGGCGACGTAGTCGTCGGGGGCGCCGCCGGCCTCGGCCGCGTCGGCCAGCATGCCGAGGTAGCGGGCGCTGGGCAGCCCGCCCTCGTAGGCGTCCAGCACGTAGATCCACGCGGCGACGTCTCCGTCCAGGGTCTGCACCCGCACCCGGAGCTTCCGGAACAGCCCGATGTCGACGCCCTCCCACTTGTCGAGGGACTCCTCGTCCGCCGGCGTCAGGTCGTACAGCGCGACGTACACCTGGTGGTCCGGGTCCTCGACGACCGTCCCGAGCGCCCCCTCCCAGCTGACGTCCTCGCCCCCGAAGGTCAACCGCCAGCCCGGCAGCCACCCGGTGCCCTGCAGGGGGGAGTGGGGCGCGCGCAGCCCCATCCGTTCCGGGTCGAGATTGCTGCCGTACGCCGCGTACAACGCCATGGTCCACAGGGTACGGACCGATGTGGACGCTGAGTCCGCGACTGCTCACCCGGCACGCCGACCGTGCCCGGCCCTGGTCGGCGAGAATGGATCCGTGAGCCAGCTGCAGCGCGCCGCGAGCCGGGTCGTCGTCCTGGGCGGGGGGCCCGGCGGGTACGAGGCGGCGCTCGTCGCCGCCCAGCTCGGGGCCGACGTCACGGTCATCGAGCGGGACGGCCTCGGCGGCGCGGCCGTGCTCACGGACGTGGTGCCGAGCAAGACGCTGATCGCGACCGCCGAGGTCATGACCCTCGTCGACGGGTCCCTCGAACTCGGCGTCCGGTTCCCCGGCGGCGGCACGAGGACGGGGATGGGCGAGGTCGACGACAGCGGGGGGATCGACGAACGGCCGGCGGACGCCGTGTGCGCCGACCTCGGCGTCGTGAACCGCCGGCTGCTGGCGCTCGCCAAGGCCCAGTCCGAGGACGTCCACCGCCGGCTGGAGGCCGAGGGCGTTCGGATCGTGACCGGCAGCGGCCGGCTCGAGGGGCCGGGAGCGGTCGCGGCGGACGGCCACGAGTTCGGGGCCGACTTCGTGCTCGTGGCGACGGGTTCGAGACCCCGCGAGCTGCCCGACGCGCTGCCGGACGGCGACCGCATCCTCACCTGGAGGCAGCTGTACCACCTCGAGGAGCTGCCCGAGCGGCTGATCGTGGTCGGGTCGGGTGTCACGGGCGCCGAATTCGCCAGCGCCTACGATGCGCTGGGGGCCGACGTCGTGCTCGTCAGCAGCCGGGACCTGGTGCTTCCCGGCCAGGACGCCGACGCCGCGGAGGTGCTCGAGGGCGTCTTCCGCCGGCGCGGCATGCGGGTCCTGTCGCGGTCGCGCGCCCAGCAGGTCAAGCGCTCCGGCGATCGGGTCGTCGTCACGCTCTCCGACGGCCGGACCGTCGAGGGCTCCCACTGCCTCATGGCCGTCGGGTCGATCCCCGACACGAGCGGGATCGGGCTCGAGGAGGCCGGCGTCCGGCTCTCGCCCTCGGGACGGATCGACGTCGACCGGGTCTCGCGTACCAGCGCCCCGGGTGTCTACGCCGCCGGCGACTGCACCGGGGTCCTGCCCCTGGCGTCGGTCGCCGCCATGCAGGGGCGCATCGCGATGTGGCACGGCCTCGGCGACTCCGTGACGCCGCTCGACCTGAGAACCGTCTCGTCCAATGTCTTCACCGCCCCCGAGATCGCCACCGTCGGGGTGTCCCAGGCGGACGTCGACGGCGGTCGGGTGCACGGCGTCGTCGTCAAGCTCCCACTGGCGACGAACGCACGGGCCAAGATGCAGGGCGTGCACGACGGCTTCGTCAAGCTCGTCTGCGCCCCTGGGTCCGGCACCGTCCTCGGCGGGGTGGTCGTCGCGCCGCGGGCGTCCGAGCTGGTCTTCCCCGTCACCCTCGCCGTGACGCACCGCCTCACCGTGGACGACGTCGCCCAGGCCTTCACCGTCTACCCCTCGCTCTCGGGCTCGATCGCGGAGGCCGCCCGCCGCCTGCATCCGACCGGGTGAGGTGGCCGACGCCGGCACAGGTGACAGCCGAGCGGTGATCGCCGGGGCCCACGTGCACGCGCTGCGCTGGTTTGCACGCGTTGTGCCGCTCACAGAACCCCCGGGAGCGGCACAACGCGTGCATCTCGCCACAAGGCGTGCATCTCTGGTCGCCACCCTCGAAGGATCACGTCGTGCTGAGCGTCCGGGCGAGAGGGCTCGGCACCGCGTGGACCGCGCTGCACCTGACGCATGAGGCGGAGGTCGCGCAGATCCTCGGACTGCCGGACGACGTCTGCCAGGCGGTGCTCATCCCGACCGCGTACTCCATCGGGACGACGTTCCGCCCCGCCCGCCGCGCGCCGCTGGACGACGTGCTCCACGTCGAGGGCCGGTGACGGCCCGGGGTGGGATCACTCCTTGATGTCGCAGATCACCGCGCCGCTGGTCACCGTCTGCCCGACCTGCGCCGTCAAGTCGGTGATCATTCCCGCGCGGTGCGCCGTGATGGGCTGCTCCATCTTCATCGCCTCGAGCACGACGACGAGGTCGCCCGCGGCGACCACCTGCCCGTCCTCGACGGCGACCTTGACGATCGTGCCCTGCATCGGGGAGGTGAGGGCGTCCCCGGACACCGCGGTCCTCGCCGACCGGGACGTCGACCGTTTCGGCGCCGACCGGCCCGGCACCGAGGCGCTCCGGGCGCCCGAACTCACGGCGAAGCCCGCGGGGAGCGAGACCTCGAGGCGCTTGCCGCCGACCTCGACGACCAGCCGCTCGCGTGGGTCGGGTTCGCCGACCTCGCCGGGTGCGCCGTGCCAGGGCTCGATCCGGTTGTCGAACTCGGTCTCGATCCACCGGGTGTGCACCCCGAAGGGCTGCGTGGGGTCGGCCGGGGCGAACGCCGGGTCGGAGACCACCGCCCGGTGGAACGGCACGACCGTCGGGAGGCCGTCGACGACGAACTCGGCCAGCGCGCGGCGCGAGCGCTCGAGGGCCTGCGTCCTGGACCGGCCGGTGACGATCAGCTTGGCGAGCAACGAGTCGAACGACCCGCCCACGACGGACCCCTCGACGACGCCCGAGTCCAGCCGGACGCCTGGGCCGCCCGGCGGCTCCCAGCGGGCGACCACGCCCGGCTGGGGCAGGAAGTTCCGGCCGGGGTCCTCGCCGTTGATCCGGAACTCGATGGAGTGCGCGTGGTGCCGGGGGTCCTCGTAGCCCAGCGGCTCCCCGACGGCGAGCCGGAACTGCTCCCGGACGAGGTCGACGCCGGTGATCTCCTCGGACACGCAGTGCTCCACCTGGAGCCGGGTGTTCACCTCGAGGAAGCTGATCGTGCCGTCGGGCCCGACCAGGAACTCGCAGGTGCCCGCGCCGACGTAGCCGGCCTCGCGCAGGATCGCCTTGGACGCCCGGTACAGCTCGGCCTCCTGGTCGGCCGACAGGAACGGCGCGGGCGCCTCCTCGACGAGCTTCTGGTTGCGCCGCTGCAGGGAGCAGTCGCGGGTCGAGATCACGACGACGTCGCCCCGGGCGTCCGCCAGGCACTGGGTCTCCACGTGCCGCGGACGGTCGAGGAAGCGCTCGACGAAGCACTCGCCCCGGCCGAACGCCGCCAGGGCCTCGCGTACGGCCGAGTCGTACAGGTCGGGGATCTCCTCCAGCGACCGGGCCACCTTCAGGCCGCGACCGCCGCCGCCGTACGCGGCCTTGATCGCCACTGGCAGCCCGTTCTCCTTGGCGAACTGGACGACCTCCTCCGCCCCCGTGACCGGCTCGGGCGTGCCGGGGACCTGCGGCGCGCCGACGCGCTGGGCGATGTGCCGGGCCTTGACCTTGTCGCCCAGGACGTCGATGGCGGCCGGCGGCGGCCCGATCCACACCAGGTCGGCGTCGAGCACGGCCTGCGCGAAGTGGGCGTTCTCGGCGAGGAAGCCGTAACCCGGGTGGATGCCCTCGGCGCCGGCCCGCCGCGCCACGTCGAGGATCTTGTCGATGGCCAGGTAGGAGTCACCGGCCGTCGAACCGCCGAGGGCGTACGCCTCGTCGGCGACCCGGACGTGCAGCGCGTCCCGGTCCGGGTCGGCGTAGACGGCGATGGAGCGGATCCCCTCGTCGTGGCAGGCCCGCGCGACGCGGACGGCGATCTCCCCGCGGTTGGCGATGAGCACCGAGCGCAGCCTCGCCCGAGGCTGTTCCTGCGACGACGGGTTGGTCATGGCGCTCCTTCCAGGCCGTGGCGAGACTATCGCCGGGCGCGGGCATCGGGGCCAGGGCCGGCGTCGTGGTCCGCGCCACGCCGGCCGCCTCCGGTGATTGTCCGCCAGGCGTACGGTGTGCGCGTGTCAGCGGCGGCCCTGCTCCAGGCCTGGTGGCGGCGTGACGACGATCCCCACGGGGAATGCGACGCCAGGTCGGGCGATTAGCACATCTAGCCCCTCGAGAAGGAGACCCAGTGGCTACCCGGACCATGACCAGCAGCGATCACGACCAGACGGTGAAGGACGGCATCGTCCTCATCGACTTCTGGGCCGCGTGGTGCGGTCCCTGCCGCCAGTTCGCCCCGGTGTTCGAGCGGGTGTCGCAGCGCAACGAGGACGTCGTCTTCGCCAAGGTCGACACCGAGGCCGAGCCGGAGCTGGCACAGATGTACGGCATCACCTCGATCCCCACGCTGGTCGTCTACCGCGACGGGATCCCCGTCTTCGGCCAGCCGGGGGCGCTGCCCGAGCCCGCCCTGGAGGACATCGTCCGCCAGGTCCGCAAGCTCGACATGGACGTCGTCCGCGAGCAGTACGAGGAGCAGCTCAGGGCGCACGAGCAGGGTCAGCCCACCCCCTGATCCGCGGCCGGTCGGCACGACGACCGGCCCGATCCGCGTCCGGGCGTGGTGTAGCGATGGGCGGCCGGTCGGCGGGTCAGTCCCCTCCGGGACCCGCCCCGTGGGTGTCCGGCACGACGAGGTCGGCCACCAGGGCGCGGTGCGACGTGCCGGCGACGGCGAGCGTCCCCACCGATCGCACGCCCACGCCCCGGCCCACGAGGACGTGGTCGAGCGGCAACAGTGGCAGCGGCGACCAGCTGGGCCAGGTCGGCCGGACGCCGCGGCCCAGCGCCGCCGCCGCATCCTGCAGCCCCCCACCGGTGATCCGCCGGAAGGCGGCCTGCTCCGCGGAGGCGTCGAGGGTTCCGGCGAGCACCGCCGGCGAGGCCCCGCTCGCCGCTGCGGCCAGCATCCGCAGGTCGGAACGCCACCACTCGGGCCCGTCGCCCGGCGGGGAGGCCCGGCCCGCCACGACGGTGACCGTGCCGCGCCCGGTGTCGAGGGTGATCCGGACGGCGGGCCAGCGCGTACCGCGCACGGTGTCGACCCTGTCCACCGGGTAGCGGCTGTAGACGCACAGTCCGGCGCGCGGCTGGCCCGCGGGCAGCGACGCCCATCGGGCGGTCAGTCGAGGATCCAGCCCCGCCGTGGTCAGGCCGTGCGTGAGCAGGCCGCTGGTCTCGGTGACGACGAGGACGTCGACGGGCTGGCGCGCGACCGCCGCGACGACCGAGGGTGCGTCGGCCCCGCCCGCGTCGGCGTCCAGCACCATCACCGACAGCTGCGTCCCACCCGCCGTCGAACCTGCGGCCGGGACCACGTAGCCGAGCACGAACAGCCAGGGCACGAGTGCCGCCACCGCGGCCACCGCGGCGATGATCCGGAGCCGGGCGCGCACCGCGAGAGCGACCATGGGAATGGCCGCGACCAGCGCGAACGGCGCGCTGGCCGACGCTGCGACGACCACGTGGTCCAGGAGTCCTGGCCCGCCGTCGACGACGCAGGTCAGCGCCCACGCCAGCAGCACCGCGGCGGCCGGGGCGAGCACCGCCCGGCCCGGGCCGGCACGGCCGGGCGAGACGTCGTCGTCCGGCGCGCCGGCCTCTCGTGGACCGGGCCACTGCAGGATGCGGGCCGAGGGCGCGTCCGCCGTCGCCGACCCGACCCTCGCAGGAATCCTGGCGACGGGCGGTCGATCCTCGGCCGGGCGTAGCGCCTCGACCGGCGGTCCGGCCTCGACCGGCGGTCCGGCCTCGCCCTGTGGTCGGGCCTCGACCGGCGGCCGGCGTCGTCGCGGCAGGACGTCGACCTCGACCCAGCCGGCGGCGTCCCAGCCCGCGTGCGGCTGCTCTGCCGGCCCGCGCAGGCCGCGCCGCCGCAGATCGCGACGGCGCACCGGCGCAGCCCTCCGAGTGGGTGCGGGCGGGACGGCCTCGTCAGTCACGGGCCTGCACCGCCCGGACGGCGGCGACCGCTTGGCGGCCGATCTCCAGCTCCTCGTCGGCGGGGACGACGAGCACGACCACGGAGGCGCCGTCCGGGCTCACGATCCGCGCGGAGTGGCCCGGGGCGTCGTTCCGCCCGGCGTCGAGGGAGATCCCCCACGACTCGAGGCCGGCCAGCGCCGCGGCGCGGACCGGTGCCGCGTGCTCGCCGACCCCGGCGGTGAAGACGATCGCGTCGAGGCGGCCCAGGACGGCGGCGTAGGCGCCGAGGTATGTGCGTACCCGGTGACAGTAGGTGTCGAAGGCGAGCGCGGCGCTGGGGTCGCCGTCCGCCCTCCGCCGGAGCACGTCCCGCATGTCCGACGCGCCGGCCAGCGCCTGGAGTCCGCTGGCGTGCTCGAGGTCGTCGTCGACCTCGGCGGGAGCCAGTCCCGCGACCCGGGCGAGGTACCCGGGCACCGAGGGGTCGACGTCCCCGCTTCTGGTGCCCATGACCAGCCCCGCGAGCGGTGTCAGCCCCATCGAGGTGTCGACGCTGACGCCGGCGCGGATGGCGCAGGCGCTCGCCCCGTTGCCCAGGTGGAAGGCGACGATGTTCAGCGCGCCGGCGTCCCGTCCCAGCAGTCGGGCGGTCTCCTTCGTGACGTGGGCGTAGTTCGTCCCGTGGAAGCCGTAGCGCCGGACCCCGTAGCGCTCCCGCCACTCGGCCGGCACGGCGTAGGTGGAGGCGTGCGGAGGCAGCGTCGCGTGGAAGGCGGTGTCGAAGACCGCCACCTGCGGCACCTGGGGGAGGGCGCGCCGAGCGGCCCGGATGCCGGCGACCGCGGCCGGGTTGTGCAGCGGGGCGAGGACGGTGAGGTCATCGATCGCGCCGAGCACGACGTCGTCGACAACCGTGGGCGCGGTGAACCGCGCGCCGCCGTGGACCACGCGGTGACCTACCGCCGCGATCTCGCCGGTGTGGCGGAGCGTGTCGCCCAACTCCGCGATGACCGCGGTGACGGCGCTGCCGGCGTCCTCGACGCGTTCCTTGACGCCTTCGGTCAGCCGCCGCCCGGTCTCCGGCACCAGCACCTGGTACTTCACGGTCGACGATCCGGTGTTGAGGACCAGGACCGGCGCAGCCACGCGGTGCAGGCTAGCGGCGGTCGGCGGCGGACCGCACCCCGCGGCTCCATCCGTCCGCGCCCAGCGCCTCGCGGCAGCGCCGCTCCACGACGTCGAGCTCCGCGAGCGTCTCCTCGATGTCGCGGCGGCGCTGTTCCAGCTCGGCCCGCCGGCGGGCGATCTGGTCCAGCAGGTACCGCAGCTGGCCTTCCTCGCCGGGCTCCTGGTCGTACATGTCGACGATGCGCGCGATCTCCGCCAGGTCGAACCCGAGGCGCTTCCCCCGCAGCACCAGGGCCAGCCGGACCCGGTCGCGGGCGTGGTAGATCCGCCGGGTGCCGTGGCGCTGCGGGGTGAGCAGGCCGCGGTCCTCGTAGAAGCGGATGGTCCGGTGCGTCACCCCGAACTGGTCGGCGAGCTCGGCGATCGTCCAGGTCCGGTCGGCGATCGCCGGCCCGCCGTCGGCGGCCGCGCGTCCGGCCGCCCCGCGCCCGTCGGCGTCCGGTTCATCCACGCTTGCGCTCCCGCCTCGTCAGCCTTACCTTGACGTAAAGGTAAAGCATGCATTCCGATCGGTCGAGGTGGAGCCGATGTCGTTCGAGTTGTCCAAGGAGCACGAGGACTTCCGCCGTGTCGTCCGCGACTTCGCGCAGACCGAGGTGGCGCCGCACGCCGCGGAGTGGGACGAGCAGCATCGGTTTCCGGTGGAGCTGGTGCCCGTGATGGGCGACCTGGGGCTGTTCGGCCTCGTCGTGCCCGAGGAGTTCGGCGGCGCCGGCGGTGACTTCACCAGTCTGTGCGTCGCCATCGAGGAGCTCGGCCGGGTGGACCAGTCGGTCGGCATCACGTTGTCGGCCGGCGTGGGCCTGGGCATCAACCCGATCCTCACCTTCGGCAGCCCGGAGCAGAAGGAGCGTTGGCTGCCCGACCTCGTCGCCGGACGGGCGCTGGCCGCCTTCGGGCTGACCGAGCCCGAGGCCGGGTCCGATGCCGGCGCCACCCGGACCCGGGCGCGGCTGGACGGTGGGGACTGGGTCATCGACGGCGCGAAGGCGTTCATCACGAACTCCGGTACCGAGATCACGAGCGTCGTGACGGTGACGGCCCGCACCGGGGACCGGCCCGACGGCAGCGCGGAGATCAGCGCCATCCTCGTCCCGGCCGGCACGCCGGGCTTCACCGTCGAGCCGGCCTACCGCAAGCTCGGCTGGCATGCATCGGACACCCACGGGCTCTCCTTCTCCACCTGCCGGGTCCCGGCGGCCAACCTGCTCGGGCAGCGCGGGCGGGGCTTCTCGCAGTTCCTGGCCACGCTCGACGACGGCCGTATCGCCATCTCGGCGCTCGCCGTCGGTCTCGCCCGGGCCTGCCTGGACGCCTGCCTGGACTACGCCGGCGCGCGCTCGGCCTTCGGTCGGCCCATCGGCACGAACCAGGGCGTCGCCTTCCCCGTCGCCGACCTCGCCGTCGCCGTCGAGGCGGCCCGGTTGCTCACCTACAAGGCTGCCTGGCTGCGGGACGAGCAGGCGGCCGGCCGGCGGGGGACCGCCGAGGTCAAGCAGGCCGCCGCCCTCGCCAAGCTGCACTCGTCGACCGCCGCCGTGGAGGCGGCCCGGCTCGCCACGCAGGTGTTCGGTGGGGCGGGGTTCATCGAGGAGTACCCGGTGGCCCGGTTCTACCGGGATGCGAAGATCCTCGAGATCGGGGAGGGCACGAGCGAGGTGCAGCGCCTGGTCATCGCCCGTGGCCTCGGCCTGCCGGTCACCTGACGCTCGATCCAACCGCCTCGAGAGGCTTGACTGCTCCCATGGCGACCTCGCCCGAGACCACCGGCGTCCGCGCCCACCACCCGGCCCCGACCGGCGAGCGCGCCGGCGCCGCTGCCGACGTGTCCGCCCTGACGCGATCGCACCTGGAGGCGCTGCGCGCGGCCCGCGCGGCCACCGTGGCTCCCTCGCCGGCCGGCGCCGCCAAGCTGGCGGGGCAGCACAAGCTGCCCGTCCGTGAGCGCATCGCGCTGCTCGTCGACGAGGGATCGTTCGTCGAGGACGGCCAGCTCGCCAACGCCCTGGCCGGGCTGCCCGCGGACGGCGTCGTGACCGGCCGCGGCACCGTCGACGGCCGGCCGGCGATCGTCATCGCGAACGACCCGACCGTCAAGGCGGGCTCCTGGGGCGCACGGACGGTCGAGAAGATCGTCCGGGCGACCGAGGCGGCTCTGCGCGAGGAGCTGCCGGTCTTCTGGCTGGTCGACTCCGCCGGCGCACGGATCACCGATCAGGTCGAGCTCTTCCCCGGCCGCCGGGGCGCGGGGCGGATCTTCCACAACCAGGTCGCGCTGTCCGGCCGGGTGCCGCAGATCTGCTGCCTGTTCGGCCCGTCGGCGGCCGGGGGTGCGTACATCCCGGCGTTCTGCGACGTCGTGATCATGGTCGAGGGCAACGCCAGCATGTACCTCGGCAGCCCGCGGATGGCGGAGATGGTGGTCGGTGAGCACGTCACCCTGGAGGAGATGGGCGGCGCCCGGATGCACTGCACCGTGTCCGGCTGCGGCGACAACCTCGCGGGTGACGACGCCGACGCCATCGAGCAGGCCCGGCTGTTCTTCTCCTACCTCCCGACGTGCTGGCGTGAGGATCCGCCCGAGTACCCGCCCGAGCCGCCGGCGCGATCGTTCGACGCCGACCTCGTGCCCGAACGGGAGTCGGTGCCGTTCGACGTCCACGAGGTCGTGGAGTCCGTCATCGACGACGGGTCGTTCTTCGAGGTCAAGCCCCTCTTCGCCGCCGAGATCGTGGTCGGCTTCGCCCGGCTCGAGGGCCGCCCCGTAGGCGTCCTGGCGAACAACAGCGCGGTCCGGGGCGGGGTGCTCTTCACGGACTCCGCGGACAAGGCCGCCCGGTTCATCTGGCTCTGCGACGCCTTCAACCTTCCGCTGGTCTACCTCAGTGACGTGCCCGGCTTCATGATCGGCAGCGAGGTCGAGCGGCAGGGGATCATCAGACACGGCGCGAAGATGATCACTGCGGTGTCCGAGGCGACCGTGCCCCAGGTCTGCGTCGTGCTACGCAAGGCGTATGGCGCCGGGCTCTACGCCATGGCCGGCCCGGGCTTCGGGCCGGACGCGACCATCGCGCTGCCGACCGCGCGGATCGCGGTGATGGGCCCGGAGCCCGCCGTGAATGCCGTGTATTTCAACAAGATCCAGGCCATCGCCGACGACGCCGAGCGCGCATCGTTCGTC
>Ga0335069_10009122_pt1 | contig 14148 bp, 15 predicted proteins | sample Lox_Sample_11_FD_206714 | JGI IMG/M metagenome (GOLD analysis project Ga0335069, IMG submission 206714) | Soil microbial communities from Loxahatchee National Wildlife Refuge, Florida, United States - Lox_Sample_1.1 | ecosystem: Environmental > Terrestrial > Soil > Wetlands | place: USA... | reverse complement strand
CCGCGTGCGGTCCTGGTTGCCCTCTTTGAACAGGCGTTCGAACATGCTTTCCCACTGGAGCGCAACGTTGCGCCAGGACAGCGATTTAGCGTGCTCGCGTCCGGCGCGAGAAGCGGCGTTGTAGGCATCCTCGTTGTCGAGGTAGTTCGACACAGCGTCGCAGAACGCCGCTGCGTACTCCTCGCTCATCGAGTCTCCGGAGATCAGCGCGCCAGCGCCTGCTCCCAGCGTCTCTGGAAGCGCTCCGCGAGCCGACGCGACCACCGGCAGGCCCGCAGCCTGCGCCTCCATGACCGAAATGCAGGAGACCTCTGCAAAGCCTGGCATTTTCGGGGAGGGGGACGGATAGACATAGATACCGGACTGGACATACTCGGCATACAGCTCACGCTTGGGCAGATACCCGCGGAACATGACGCGGTCGCCGAACGGCGCCGCCTTCTGCGAAATCTGCTGGTAGAACGGCTGCATCTGGTCGACGGGGTTGTTGTACCCATACAGGTTCAACTCGATATCGCCATAGCGCTCGATGAGCTTCGGCAGGATCTTGTCGAACATCACGTCCAGCCCGCGCTCGGGGCGCGCGGCATAGATCAGCCGTTTACGATTGCGGCGATAGGTGACCGCCGGGAAGTCCTCGAGGTAGATGCCGTTGCGGGTGACCTCGATGGTTTCCGCAGGCAGGTCGTAGCGGTCCTCGTAGTTCTTCCGCATGAAGTCACTGACCACCAGCACCTTATCGATGTTCCACATGACGGAGCGGAACTGGTTGGCGGAGCGACCGAGCGCGAGGTCGTGGCACCAAATGAGGTTGAACTTGCTCTCCAGGTGCGACATCATGGCTTCGGGCATGCGCTGCACGATGGAGATATCGTGCTGCGTTGAGGTCGCGAAAGCCTGCCACTGGTTTGCCGGCAGGTAGTGGACCTCTTCGAAAAGCCCGGTGCGCTCCGGAAGGTTGGTAAAGATCTTGACCTTGTGGCCTAGCTTCGCCAGCTCACGGGCCATCGCCCATCCGGCAGTTTCGCTACCACCTAGGCTGGCTTTGTAAGGCGTGTCCCCATCGAAGGGCATTCCGGGGACGTAGAATGCAAGCGAAAGGTTGTCTCTCATAGCATCCTGGATTTGTCTTCAAATGAGCAACCGCATGTCGCGAGTGTAGCGGACCCGACCGCGGTCTCCCTAGGGGTCCGTAGGGCGTTAGGTACTGCGGAGAAACAGGCGCGCCTACTGAATGGAACTCAAAGGAAGAATGAGATTCTCGGCATGGTTCGGTTCGGAGACGCGTACTCAACGGCACCGATTGCAGGCGAGGCTGCGAAGAACCCACCACGGATGTCTGACAGGATACCAGCTGAGGCGCCAGCTGCAATTAGCGGTGAGCCGCTTGCCGGCCTGACAACCTGAGCGCTTGTGTTCACAAACCTCGGGAAGGCTGCAATGTCATTCTGACCGCGACCAGAGTCAGCTTGGTAAAAACCGCCAGACACTCCGACCACATGCGACGCGTCATAGCTAGCGGCTGCCCATGTGATGACCCGGCCTGCATCCCAACCCGTGCCTGAACGAGAGAACAGGTTGTTTGTTTCAGTGAGATTCTGCAGACTGCTATCCTGCAGCCATAGGTCCCCGCGGAATAGTGTGCCGGCGTTTCCGTTGTTGTGGAACACGTTGTTCTTGATTACGACCGTTCCCGAGCCCGTGACATAAAGGGCGGCGCGACCACGGTTGTCTACAAAGGCATTCTGCGCGATAACCATTCCAGCGTACGACTGCTGCGGAGCGTTAATGTGCAGCGTCTGTTGGTCCAACGATGAAACGTTGGTATTGCCAAAGAAGGCGCACCCTGAAACTCGGCCACCAAATTGTTGGGGTCCGAAGTAGGCACCTCGGTAGTGGTTATCAACGAACTCTACTCGGTCTACAAATAGTCCCCACACAGCCATTGAGTTCGAAGTGCCGCAGTAGAGGCCGGAACCAAAGGCACTGGCGTCGTTATCCGGAGCACCACTATGCCCGACATAGGCGTCGTGCACCATGATGTTGGACATAGATCCACCCGACCCGCCGATGCCGATATTGTCTCCATCCGTGGCATAGGCGAGAGACGTTCCCTGGTAGAATTGATAGCGTCCGTTCGCATCGTAGTATCCGGACAAATCCAGGTTGTTAACATTGCCCTGGACCAACACCCCCGCCAAGGTGTTATTTTCGACAGCGCAGGATCGCTCCATTGCGAAGTTCGTCGCGCCATCTAGAAGAAGCCCATGCAGGTTCCGTTCAATCACTACCAAGCGGAAGGTGATGTGGTCGGAGTTCTTTACCTGCACCGCACTCTGCTGGCCGGCGGCATTGTTGACGGACCAGTGAGTAACCACGACATTATTCAACACCACATTGGACAAGCTTGTGATATTGAGCATGCCGAGAAGGCCGTCGAAGCCGCGGTTGGCTGCTCGAAGTGCGTGCGAACTGGGAGGGCCGCCATCAGAGGCTCGATAGTAAAGGATGTTTGAGTTTTGCGAGAACTGACCCCGCCCAAGAGCGCCGACGTTACCTGCCGAGGTGATGATGGCCGACAGCTCAAGCCCGTCCTCAAAGAATAGATATGGTGTGCGTGTGCACACCTTCTGGTAAATCTCACCGGAGGTAACGGACCAGGGGCTTATGTTTGAGTAGCTGTTGGTCGGATTGAACGAAAAGGATCCGTCAAAACTCACGGATCCGTCCAGAACCATCCCACGGTATTCTACCGGCAGTTCTGGAGATCCACCGCTGGGGAGAACCACACGGTCCGTAAATCGTGCACCTCCTGCGTCAACAATATCCCCCGGCAGGAAGGTACCGGAGTTAATCTGCACAGCGCTCGCGACCAGATAGGTCGTCATCGCTTTTTACCAAAAAGCAATAATCGAGCCGGACGCTATCGTTGTGCCGAGAGCTGTGATTTGGCGGGCCTGGATGTAGAGCATCGTTCCAGCGAGCACTCCAGGAATAAGCAAGGCTCCAGAGGAAACTCCATCGGCCATAACGACCGAGAGATTGCCATCTGCTCCGATCCAAATGCGCTTAGACACAGACGGCAGTTCAGCTGAGTTCTGCGGCGTCACAACAATGCCGCTGCGCGGCGGTGCCACAAAGTCGCGCTGCCGATTTGATGTCGGATCGCGTGCAGTCATTGCCTAGAGACTCCTCTCCTCTCCTCGTCGCTTGGATTATATCGCCTCGATCAGCAAAAGAAGCGTAGGCTCCCGCGTCGCTGGAGCCCGTTTCCGGGGCTCCAGACGACAGAAGCTATTAGTTCGGGCGCTTGATCTCCCACATCACGACCTCGTCCCACGCGACTGCGGAGCCGGTCGCACGCGCAAAGGCGAAGCTGACGCCGTGGACAATCGAGTTGACCACGATGTTGCCGCCTGAGTTGTGTCCAACGCCGACACTATTGACGCGCGTGCCGAGGAAGACGAAGGAGTCAGACGTGATAGCGGTGGTCGACACGACCTGGCTGGTAGACCCGGAGGCCAGGGTCGTAAGACCCGCCCACTGGTTCGCCAGCGCCCGCGTCGGGAGCATCGTCGGACCCTTCTGGACCGGACGACGGATCAGCTCATTCGGTTTACGCACCATTTGCGGCCTCCTCCGTCAAAGCACGACGGGATTTGGTTTTGCTCGGTCCGCGAGGCGCGTCGGACGGGACAGCGCCTGCACGCGCTGCCTCGTCCTTCGCTACCGTGAAGGCGCTCAGGTCTTCCTTGAGACTTGCTGCAAGGCTGGCCCAAACGTCCCGGTGGTAATCGCGGGCGTCGCCAGCGCGGAACTTGACGCGGCCGCGCTGGTCAACGATATCCCTAGTGAACACCCGCTCCATCAGGATGCTCCAGTTTAGAGCGTGTTCTGGATGAGGTAGGCAAGGTCGCGTGCGACCACCACCTCGTCCTGGAAGTGCTCGGCCTGGATGATCTCGACGTTGCGAGTGCCGGCGCCGTCCTCGCGGCGAGTGCTCGCCACGATCGGTGCCGGGAAGCCGTCGGGCTGCCACTGGAAGCGCAGGCCGAAGGTGCGCGTCTGGAGACCCGTCGCCTGCTCGATATGCGCGAGGAAGCAGACGTTGCCCCAAATCGTGCCCATCGAAGAAGCCTGACCTTCGGTGGCGTTTTCCTTGATCCCTCGGGCGATCAGAAGCTGCTGCACGTCAAGGACCTCGCCGATCTGGTCCTGCGTGAGCATGCCAGAGGCGGTGTACTTGTACATGTCCAGCAGGTCCGGGTGACGCCGCAGGATCTTGTAGGTGTCGAAATCGAGGACTGCCGTGTTGGCAATCAGACCCGTGCGCTGCTGGATGAACGCGTGGGCGGTGTTGATGTCGCCCAGCGGATCCGAGTTCACGAAGTCCGACCATTTCGCAGCGCCAGTCAGCTGCACGCCCGAACCGAGGTTCGTGATCGAGGTGCAGATGTTGGCGAGGCGAATCTCCTCGGCGCGCGAGAGGTCACCGACCACCAGCTGCGAGGTGTTGTCGCGGAGCGCGAAAACGTCATCAGCGTTCGCAAGATCCTCGAGAGCGATTTCCGACGCCAACGCGTAGTTGTCGCAGAAATACGGGGCCGAAGACACCATGAACTCGACACGGCGCGCCTCGGTACGGGGAGCGCGCAAGGCGTCCTCGTTCCGCAGGAAGGCCGACTTGTCGAGAATCGCATAGCGGTTCGACTGCTTCGGTACCGGGACCACCGGAAAGAGTTGCTTGCCCACGAGCCCATCCAGCGGGTTGGCGAATGCCGCGACCGCGAGGTTGGACAAGAGGGTATCGTGATGGACGTCTGGACCGCTGGCCGCGACCTGATACGTGCGAAAAGAGCTGCGCATAGGTTGCCTCCGGGTTAGACGTTAGTGGACGACGGCAGCTGGACCGCCGGCATGCGGATCAAGCACCGGATGATGTCGCCGTTCGACGCCGCGGCCTCAAGGGCCTGGCCGAAGGTGAAGTCACCGGAGTTTGCCGCTTGCGCGCGACCAGAGCCGTTCGGCGAGAGCATCGTGCCAACGGCGATCACGCCGCTGGCAAGGACCTTGGCCTCGCCTTGGATTGCGACGGTCGCCGCGCCACCGGAGTTCGGCTTGTTCCAGAGGATACCAACAACCTCTTTGAAGCCGCCGCCGGGGTTCGAGGCGACGTTGCAGATGCCAGCGGCCTGCTGGCGAAGGACGGTGTACAGGTTGGTGCGCAGATCAGCGCCCGCCTGCATCGTCCGATGGTAAACGCGGCCGTACGTTGCCATTGCGCGTCTCCTTAGTTACGGCTGCCGTTGAAGCGCGCATAGTCAGCGCGCAACTTGGCGTCCTTGCGGAGCACGTGCTGGACAGCCGTGCGATAGCTCTTCTCGCCCGACTTCTCCATGTGCTCCTTCGCGAGCCGATCGACCGCGGTCGCCGGATCCTCGCCACCATTGGCGCCGCCGTCCATGTCATCGTCGGACGCGAGGCGGGCGCCCGTCGGGGCGGTCGCCTGGCGGAACAGATGCTCGGACTGCTTATTGACCGACGCCACGAGAGCGTCGACCAGCGCGGTGCCGTCAATGTCCTCCGTCTTGTCGCCCTGCGTGAACTTCACCGTGCGCGGCTTGTCGCCACCCTCGGAGGTCACCAGGTCATAGAGGGAGTAGAGGACGGCGCGCAGGGCAGGAATGCGACACTCCTTGGCCTTGCGGTCGACCAGGTCCTTCCGGCGCCGTTCGGCGTCTTCCATTTGCGTCGCGGTGAGACGCTTGATGTCCTCTTCCATGGAGGTCATCTTGGCCGAGAAGGCCTTGGTCGTGGTGACCAGGTCGCCTCGTGCCTTTTTCAGGTCCGTCTCGATCTTGTCGCGCTCAGCGCTGGCCGTGGCCACCTTGGCGGTGTCATTAGCCGCATTCAGCTTGATGACCTCCGCCTGCTTGGCCGACAGCTTCGCCTCGAGTTCCGAGATCAAAGCGGTCAATTGCTCAATGCGGTCCATTTCCCACTCCTTGGGTATGAAGGTATACGCAGTTACACGGTTGTAGGCACTCGAAGGCACGCTATGGACAGCGGTGCGCAGCGGCGCGAGGTCGCTGACAGCCGGAGTCTCGGCACCCAGCAAGGCGACTGCCTTGAGGACGCGGTCGTAGGTTTCGTCATTTCGATTGAGGTCCCAGTAAATTTCCGAGGACACATGATCGAATTGGTGATCTTTGATCAGCTTGTAGACATCGTCCGGGATGTCAGCGAAATCAGCGACCAGACGGTCACCTTCGCGACGGACGTCCGTCACCCAGCCATATGCCTTGTCGCCCGAGGACTCATCGTGTCCCAGCTTGATCGGCGGTTGGAAACCAACGAGCGGGAAGTTGGCGACGATGGCATCAAGATCAGCATCGGTATAGGTGTCGCCGTTCCACTTTCCAGAACGGAAGATTTCGACGCCCTTGAGGTCCTGGCCGAGGAGCGCGAGGGCGCCTGTATCGTGCGCGTCTGCGTCCGCAGCGTACCCCGGGCCACTGCGCGCCTCACCCGTCGGGCCGATGCCCGACATGCGCTGGTTGCCCATCATGCGGTCGAGGTAGTCGGCAGTGTCGCGAGCGTTGCGCGCCACCTGTTGTGCGCCCGCATGCGGAAGCTGGGTCGCATGATCGGCGATGCTGCGCAGCTTTGAAATCTCGAGGCCGGCACCGTTGCCACCCTTGATCTTGCCGAGGCCGTCGGCGTGTGCCTGGTCGACCTCGCCCTGCATCATATCTGCATGGGCCTTCTCGAGGCGGTCGGCAGCTTCGCCAGCGCTGCGCGCGGTCGCTTGGTACTGCGGGCCCATCGCGCCCTGCGCATTGCGCTGCATACCGCGCAGCGCGGTGATCTCGCCCATCGGATGGCGGCCCTTGCTGACCGACGCGTGACCCTGCTTCTCGTAGGTCGCGATCTGCGCGGCGTCCTCCTTCGAGGGCTTCGGCACCTCAGCGTTGCCGCCGTTGCCGTCAGTTGCGCCGCCGCCATCGGAGTCGACAAATTTCTTCTTGTCGTCCTCGTCCTGGTCGTTCTCCGCGTCAGCACCATCGTCCTTGCCGCTTGCCTTCTTGAAGGCAGCAATCACGAGGTCAGTAACGCGCTTGACCAGACCTTCCTCAGAGTGCTCCTTGGCTTTGGCATCAGCGCCTGCGCGCTCGATCAAGCGCTCCAGCGCCTTATCGATGCCCTCAGCCGTCAGCTTCTCATGCAGGAGGTCGACCTTCGCCGGGTCCATGTACATGACCCAGGTACGAAGGTCTTTGTTTTCAGCGTCGAAGGTGATGGTGCCGTATTTCTCGTCCTTGAAGAACAGCGTGGCGATGTAGGAGTCACCACCTTCCTTCTCGAAGAACTTGAAGTCGGTGCCGGTGCCGCGCACGTCAGACAGCGCAAGCCCCGTTGCATCGTCGGTCAGCTTCTCAGCGTGCAGAAGCTTCAGCGCATATCCGTGGACGGTATCGGCAACCTCAGTGTCGGGGGAGCGCAGTACGTTCTTTTTCGCGCTCGGCGGCCCGTCCTTATCGACCTTGGCCTTCCAAGCGGCGATGATCTTGGCTTTGATCTTGCTGAGGTGCTCGCCTTCGTACTTGCTCGCGTTGTCGGGGTGGTTGATGTAGTCCCAAGCCGACCGAACGTGCTCCGCGGTGTCCAGCGGATAGCGCTTCTTGCCATCCTTCTGGTAACCAGGATCGGCGTACTCAACATCGCCGTAGGGCTCTTTGGCTTGCTTGTCGTCTTTCGACATCACGCACTCCCAACAAAAAACGCGGCGGCACTCGGATCCAGACGGACCAAGCGCGGCACCACGTTTTGTAATCTGTAGATTAAGGAATTAGTTTTGGGTAGGTCAAGAGGCTCGATGGTGGGGTTCAAACACCATCGGCGAGGTGTGCAAGTTGATTAACTTGCCATCTTGGGACGTACCACACCAATCTCGAAGGAGCGCACCACTTGTCGGCCTTGATTGGTCGTTATACCAACGTCGACCGTATAGACGCCCTCAGCGACGCCTGACGCAACGAAGAAGAAGACCTCGCTGGACTGGTTGCTGACGCTGGTGATCGCGAGGCCGCCCGATGACTCGACGACCGTGGCGCCTGTGATGATCTCGCCCGAACTCAGCCAGGGACTACTCGCACGCGCAAACTGCATGGAGTAGTCAAGGACATCACTTGGCGTCTTAGTTTGGCGAGTTGTCATTCTGGATCACGCCGCCGGAGAAGAAGGTGCGGGCGTCGACAACAACGTCCTGCACCTCGAGCGCGTGGTCGTCTTGTCGGGTCGGTGCGACCTCTGCCGTCACGGCGGTCGCGGGTGCGTTGGCTTTGCTGGTCGCGTCAATGAGAGGAGCCAGCGCAGCGGTCGGATTGCGCAGCGCACGACCGCACAGAGCGAGGCCGCCCTTGCGGATCGATAGCTCAACGAGGGACAAGGCTTCCTCGATGCTGCCTGCGTCGACGGCGATGACACCAGTAGCGGTGAGAGCAATGTTGAATCGCTGCATTAGGTCGGGTCACGGATCTCGAGGTTGAAGGACGACGTGGCCGCCGTGTTGCCAGCGGTCACCGCTTGGGAGGTGATGGTGGTCACGAGAAGGAGGGCCGAGCGCGTGTCAGAGACGATTGCCAGATGGTTGGCGTTGGCGGTCTCGGACAGCGTGATCGTTGTCTGGGTGGTAATGTTCAGTCGACGGCCGGAGGTGAGGCCGGTGGTCGTGGTGTAGGTGCCCTGGTTGACCGACAAGGTCAAGGTGGACTTGCCGAGCGCAACGCCCGATTGGGCTTGCGTGGCGGTTTGCACTGCCTGGTTGTAGTCCAGCGGCGCGACGCGGCAGAGGTGCATGGTCTGCCCGAAGTTTGCGATATGGCGCAGGCCGTCCTCGTAGGCGCTGGTGACAACTGATTTGGTCATCTAGGACCTCTTGATCTCCAAGTTCCTGTCTTCGGCGCCTACGATCAAACCACGTCGTTCCCCGGAAACCTCTGCGGATCGATCCTCGGTCGAAACGATCAGCACGCGCCTATCTGCTGAAACAATTATAGCTCTGTCCTCGCTGTTGACAAAGATGTGTGCGAAGGGTTCCCGGAAGCTCACGACCGAGGGCAGCGCAACCTCGTCAAGCGTAACCAACACGGTCAAGTCTTGCGCGGTCAGGACATGGCGTTGCGTGATGGTGTCGTTATCGAGCGTGACCAGCGAGGTCAGGTCATCGACCGATAGCAGGTGCTGCTGGAGTAGCGTGAGGTTGTCCAGCGCCACGAGTGCGACTAGGTCTTGGGCGACGATCACGTGCGCTTGCGTGATAACGTCCTCGTCCAAAAGCACCAATGCCAGCAGGTCGGTCGCCGATAGCACGTGCGCTTGCGTCAGGATCACGTCTGTTGACGCTGCGGGGAAGAAGGACATGGTCGCTGCGCGCACGTTGCGCGAGGCGTCCATCGTCATTACCCCGGGGTCTTCGGTCGCGGCAGTGAATTGGCGGTAGGCAACGAACACGCTTTCGGACGCGGTGCCGCCGCCGCTGTTGCCGATGCTGATCGATCCCTGGTTGTACCCCGCGGGCGCCCAGTTGGGGGCCGTGTTGCTACCGTCAGCCAACCCCATCGCGAACCAAAGCTGGTTTTGGACGCCGCCTCCAGGCGTAAGCGATGGCGGGTTTGGGCTGGCCGTGTTGGTATTGTTTGCAATCGCAAAGCCTGGCGTCTGGCTCGTGTCTGCTCCTGACACGCGCACAGCAACGGCAGCCGCCGTCACCGCGGAACCTGTGTTGGTCACGGTAACGGTCGCGGTGAACCAGGAGGAGTCATAAGGGCGAACCCAAACCGCTGCGCGCGCGGCTGCGCCAACGGCCCCGTTGAATAGTTCGGTCCATCCCGACAGTGAATTGATCGCTGCGGCGCCAGAGTCACAAATGAATTGCACCGCAATCCAATCGCCGGGCGCCGCATTGGCCGGCAGCGTGACGACGTGACTGGTCGTTGTGGCATCGTCCTTGCTGTTGGTCCAATCGTTCGGCGTTGCGAATGGCCCAGGAGAGGTTATCGCTACCAGTGCTACCAGGTCGTCGACGGACAGCGCTATCGACGTGGTGAGCGTGTCGTTGTCCAGGAACACGAGCGCGACGAGGTCTTGGACCGTCAGCGCCTGCGCTTGCGTCAGCGTATCGTTGTCCAGGAACACCAGCGCAACTAGGTCCTGAGCCGACAGCGCCTGCGCTTGCGTGATTGTGTCGTTGTCTAGGAAGACCAGTGCGGTCAGGTCCTGGACCGACAGCGAAATGAACTGTGATAGCGCCCCACTGTCCAGGAACACCAACGCCACAAGGTCTTGGACCGTCAGCGCCTGCGCTTGCGTGATCGTGTCGTTGTCGAGGAAGACCAGCGCAGCGAGATCCTGCGCAGTCAGCGCGTGCGTCTGTGTGATCGTGTCGTTGTCCAGAAAGACCAGCGCCACGAGATCAGCGACGGTCAAGGATACGAACTGCGACGCGATGACGTTGTCCAGAAACACCAGCGCGGTCAGGTCCTGAACCGTTAGGACGTGCGCTTGTGTGATCGTATCGTTGTCAAGTGTCACCAGCGCTACGAGGTCCTGGGCGGACAGCGCATGGACTTGGGTAATGGTGTCGTTATCGAGCGTGACCAGTGCGATTAGGTCCGCAACGGTGAGTGGGACTAGCTGCGTGACCGTCACATTGTCCAGCGTGACCAGTGCGGTCAGGTCCGCGACCGACAGCTTTTGGGACTGCGTGATGACATCGTTGTCAAGAAAGACCAGCGCGACTAGATCAGCGATGGTCAGCACATGGCCCTGTGTGATGACATCGTTATCCAGCGTGACTAGCGCCGCTAGATCAGAGACGGTGAGCGCCGCGGTTGTTTGCGGGTAGATCGGTGCAAGGGCAAATGTTGGGATCATACTCCGCCGTACACGATCAGATCAAAGCTACCGTCAGCCACAAGCTGCGGGGAACGCATATAGGCCGACAGCCTCGTCCCCGATTTTATGTCACACGGGAAGATGCAAGTCTGGTTGGGCCATAGCTCATCGTCGCCCGCTTTCAAATCCATCATCATCAGAGACTGGATAGCTGTCTCGGAGCCGGAGGGACCAAGCAGCACCGTATAAGCGTACTGGGCCCCAGCGAGGCGCGAATTGTCTTGGTTGTCTCCGACCATGTGGAACATAGCCTTGACGTTCACGGGCACGGCTGAGGTCAGAGCAATGACGCTGCCATCGGTATTGGCAACCGCGTAGCTCATCGGTGTTCCCTGTGACAGCGCTGAGTTGACGCCGAAGGCAAGCCACTTTGCAAAGCCTGGCATGCCAAACGGTCCGGCGGAGAAACCAACCACACTCACGTCCAACAACGATCCTGAGGCGGACGCTTGCAAGCGCGCGACGATCTGCGATGACTTCGGAATATGCACGGGCACAGGGATGAACAAGCGTCCTTGTCCAGCCTGGTTGTTGTGCGGCATGCGCAGGTTCTCGATGATCGTCTGGACCGATCCTCCCGAAGTCTGGAGACCGATATCGAGCAGGCCATTGTAGACGGCAGGACCATTCGAGGCGCGTGCGACGATGATCGAGTATTCGGTTGTCAGCGTTGTCGCGGGGCCAACCGCCGTCCAGTTTCCCTTAGTATTGACCGCGTTGGTCGGCGACGTGATAATGGCTCCGCGGCTATTGCCCGTCGACGTGCCGTTGGATATTGCGCGCAGCGCACCAGAGTGCCCGAATTGGTACATTACGGTAGCCCATAGATGATGATATCGATGCCGCGGTCACCCGCTGTGTTGTTGGTGCATTGCTGGCGCGCGCTGATGCGCGTGCCTGACTTGATATCGCAGGGCATGATAGGCAGCGTGTAGGGAGACGGCGAATCACGCGTGGACTCAAACATCCACGGGAAGTTTGGCAGGATTGTCGTCTCCGAACCCACAGGACCGACAGCGACATCAAATAATCCCGCACCCGAGCCTGTACGCGACACGTCACCTCCATTGCCGATGGCGATTAGAAACGCCTTTAGGTTTGCGGGCACGGCCGAATGGATGACGACAAAGGAGCCCGTCTTGGTATTGGCAACGCCGCCTGTATCAAGCGTGGTGCCGCGCGAGTTGGCAGAATTCACACCAAGCGTGTATGCCTTCGCGCGTCCAGGGATGCCCCAGGGATTGGCGGCGGCAGCGTGGACAGCAACGACGAGGTTAAGTCCCGAAGTCGTGCACTGTGCCCGACCAACAAGCTGCGAGGAGCGTGGCACATGGATCGGGAAGCCGTAGTCCGATAGTCCCTGGTTGACCGTGCTCAGCGAAGGCAGGTTCAAGTTCTCCAGCAGCGTCTGCACAGACCCAGCGGTCGTCTTGATGCCAATGTCAACGAGGAAGTTGGCAGCGGCACTTGCCTGATAGATGCGCACATTCAACATCTCAGCCGTGTATGGAGTTGGACTGCCTACGTTAGTCCAAGCGCCTTTGGCATTAGGCGCAGCGGCGAATAGGTTTGCACCATTGATATTCCCGCCCACGCTGCTAACCAGCGTGAAGAAGCGCGCGTCCTGTGTCTGTTGGAACTGGTAGGGCATTACGCGATCTCGTGGATGGCCCAATCGATGTTGCGGCTGGTTCCTGCGTACTGGAGCAACGTGTATTTCAACGAGGCTGCCGACAGCCGTGGGATGCTGATGAACATCTTCTCGACCATGGCGCCGCTAATGGAGTATTCCTCGAAGATCTGCTCTGTGCCACCGCTAGTCGGTTTGATGTACTCTCGGATATACAGCTCATCCGGGCTCGAACCGCCGCCCAGCGGGTTGAGGTCAACGCACAGCTGGAACGTCTTTCCCGTGGTCAGGGTCGCGAGGGTGTGCTCAGTTCCGATAGTCGTGGTCTGAGTGTTGTTGGTATTGAGGACAGGCGTACTCGCTAGTGCGTGTATGGCCCAAGGCACCGAGCGGGTGACTCCGAGGTCTTGCTGTAGCGAGTAGCGCAGCGAGAATGGAGATACGCGCGGCGTGGTGATGAAGATGGCGTCCGCCGAGTAGGCGGCAATCGGGTACTCCTTGAGGAGCCGCTCTGTGCCGCCCGAGGTCAGCTTGTAATACTCACGGATAAATCCCGCGTCCGCGAAGTTGAGCGCAGAGATGTCGATTACGGCCTGGAAGACGCCAGCCGAGGTTATCGTCGCGAGGTCTTGCTCCGACGTGCTGGTAGACAGCGTGCCGCTGGTGTTAACGCTGACGGACATCCGTCCACCTTATCGTAGCCCGAAGAACGCGAGCGTTACCAGAGTGGTCGGATAGCCAACGCGCAGGTCCCAAGCATGCCCACCGCCCTGCACGATATTCAGCGTCGCCATCCCGCCAATGCGGTTGTACCCGTCGATACATGATTGGATCGGAGGCAGGGTGACGCCTGAGGATATAGACGTGCCTCCTTGCAGCGGAACGAGCGCGTCAGCGTCACCGTGCAGCTGGAGCAGGTCGGGCTTGCTGACCGAGGACATGGTGTCAGGATCGAGGCAGTCTCCCGCGACTGATACCGCATGCGCAATGTCTAACTCCTCGATATCGCGCCAGACCATCGAGCCGCCTGCCGAAATGCCCACCACGTCGACCGGGAGGTTGCCATACTGTTTTCTGAACTTGGTAATCAGCGCCTGGGTGAACTTCACGTCCTTCGAGCCAGCGCTCACGTCCCAGGTCCAAAGGATGCCCTGCGGATAGATGACAATTGCATGCGCCCCTTGCAGGTGCAGCTTGGTCAGGTCGGCCATCGCTTGCGAGGTGCCGAGCGTGCCGTGATACGCGATCACGATTGCCGTCGGCGCAGGGTCGGTGTAGACGATATAGGAGCGCGTCAGCAGTCCGACGAGGATCGTGTCAGCGCGCGCAGGCAGGATGCCAAGAAGAAGGAAAACGAGTGCAGCAAGAAGGCTCCGCATGGTATCCTCCATGTCGGGTTGCGGAGCCTCATTGTAGCAGGTTGTTCAGTTAGACGATCCAGCCTTCCGCGAGCGCTCGAAACACCAGGAGACCGGATTGTTGATGCAACTCGATGAAGCGCTGCTTTGCTGCTTGGAAGTCAGCATCGTTGTCGGCGCCGGACAGCGTTTGCCGGTTCAGGT
>Ga0335069_10009120_pt1 | contig 14149 bp, 25 predicted proteins | sample Lox_Sample_11_FD_206714 | JGI IMG/M metagenome (GOLD analysis project Ga0335069, IMG submission 206714) | Soil microbial communities from Loxahatchee National Wildlife Refuge, Florida, United States - Lox_Sample_1.1 | ecosystem: Environmental > Terrestrial > Soil > Wetlands | place: USA... | reverse complement strand
TATTCTGGAACAGTATAAATATCTTCCTAAGCATGCCGATGCAATCTCGACTCAAATGTACTACAAGATTGCTGAGCTAGTCGATAAGAAAAAGAAGGTTTAATGGATAAGTATTCTCTTGCCGCACTAATCAACAAAACTTCGACCAGGGCGGTTATTATCGCCACAGGAGGGGGTACGGGTATCTTCCCCCTCCTGCTGGAACGGGGTGGCGGGTCCAGCACTCTTCTATCGGGCATGATTCCTTATGCTCAAGAAGAGACTATTGGCATTATGGCTGGAAAGCCTGATAAGTTCGTCAGTGAACAGACGGCCCGTAGCTTAGCTATGGCCGCTTATATGAAGGCCTTGAAGCTTAGAACTGAAGATTATCCGGTTGTTGGTTTAGCTTGCACGGCCAGCTTACAAACAATCCCCGCTTCTGAAGAGCGGGAGGGTCGTAAGCATTCTATCTTCGTAGCTATGCAAACAGCCACAAAAACTGTAGCTGTTACATTTGAAATAGAACAGTATAAGCCCCCTAAAATAGACCACGGTTTTTCTGGTTATATGGATACCACAGGTATTTTCTATCGGCAAGTTGAAGAGGAACAATGTGTCTTGGCCCTTTTAAATCTTTTAGTCGAAGGTTGTGGTTTAGAATGCGAACCGGCTACTAGTGAGGCCAATCTTAAATTTACAGTGACCCGTAAAGAACGTGAAGACGAAGTATTCGGAAAACTTCTGGCTAAATCTCTATCTAAAGTAGTATACCCAGGAAAAGGCGGAGAAAACCCTAAAATTATTTTCCCCGGTAGTTTTAATCCAGTTCATAAAGCCCATCTAGAAATGGTGGATATAATTAGGAATAAAGAAAACTTACGTGATAAAACTATTGGCTTTGAAATAAGCATGTTCAATGTTGATAAACCTCCGGTGGACTTTATCTCGCTTAGGGAACGTGTGGAACAGTTCGAAGCTCTCGGAGAAACTGTTATTATAACTAACGCTCCTACATTCATCGAGAAATCTAACATGTTTCCTCATAAAAGTTTTATTGTTGGGTATGATACAGCTGTCCGTATCTTAGACCCACGCTATGCTGGACCAATCGATAAAGTTATCGATACATTTAAACGTAATGATAATTACTTCTATATTTTCCCACGACAGCATATGGAATCTTTTAGTCTACCGGGAGAATACATTACCGAAAAAAGAGAATTTGAGTATCTATCCAGCTCAAAAATAAGAAAAGAGGCCAAGAAATGAACAACATTCCAAAATTTGCCATGTGGGTTTTAATTTATAACTTGTGTCTAGTTGCTTTTTGCCTAGGTGTAAGTGTTGGAACATTTACATACCCCACCTGGGCCGGACAAATAACTGGAGTTTGGACAATCTGTTTTAATGTACTTGGTCTAATCGATATTTTGGAGATAAAGAAATGAAAACAATAATCCTAGCTATCCTGCTTGCTTTAATAGTATCTCCTGTCTTGGCCGACTGTGAAGGTGAAAATTATGAGTATGGAAAAGCTAGGTCGGCTTATAATAATTTAATCTATAAGTTATTGCCTAAAATAAAGGCAGGAAAGAAACTAACTAAAAAAGAACAAAAAAAGCTTGATAAAGCCAATATGAGAGTGTATAATGCGAAAATAAATTTAGAGGCCTGTTCAGGCGAGTCAGAGGAATAAGTCGAATGAAAGGAAAAACTATGGATAGCTTTGTACAAGACCGTGATGCTTTAGAATCTTGGATTCAATTGAGCAAAAAATCTCAGAATGCTCTCATTGTTTCATCTTTGGGTAAAATCCAAATTCCTTCATCATTGACAATCAAAGCTTTAAAGAAAAACAAAAAGGAGTTTACAGTGAGGACGCAAGAAGAGATTTTGGCCAGAATGAATGAAATCAAAGACGATGATTTCTTTGGATTTGAAACTGGGGACCTTGTTGATTATTTGGATTTTGAACACGCTCAACCATTTCTTCAGGAAGATGTTGTTAAAAAACAATGGGAAGACCGGGATAAGTTCACACCCGAAGAGAGAATCAAAGACTACATGAACTTTGCCTGGGAAAAGGCTAATAATAAACGTGGGATTTCCGCCAGCAGGTCCATCTCTCATATGAGAGCTTGGTTGTGGTTAGCTGGAAATCAAGAGCTTCTTGATTTTTCCAACGAAGATGATAATTATGCTCCGTATGGAAAACCAATATTGTCTAAAATTTGTGAATATTACGGACTCACTGACCAGGACAACGGCGATACTAGCTGTTCCTAAAGGATAAATAATGAACGTTAATTTTTCTAATGATACTCAGGCAATGATTCTTAAGGATTTGGATTCAACTCAATGGGTCACTGTCGACGAGAAAGCTTTTTCAGAACGTGGTATGGCCCATAAGATGCTATTTGAGATTCAAAAAGCTTTGCCAGAAGGTGCCTTTATTGCTGGTGGATGTTTTGAAAGAGCTATCCTTGATGAACCTATCAAGGATATCGATATATTCTTTAGGGACGAAGAATCTTTCATGGAAGCTTTTGATGCCCTTACGGAAAAAGAGGACTTGGATAACCTAGAGCTTGTTGAGGATTCAGAGGGTAATCCAGAAGTTAAAATGAATGAAGGCAAAGGCTGGAATAGCAATCTCCTGGAAAAAGATGCCGATGCGATGGAAGGTATTATTGATTCTGATAAGACACGATTCATTGTCTTAACAAAGAAAAATAGGCCGGATATACAGCTCATTAAAACAATGTGGTATCCAAGTGTGGAAGCGGTCCTGCATGGATTTGATTTTACAGCGGCCCAAATAGGAACAAAGACTGTTAGCGGTCAAGTTCAAGTTGTCATGAATCCCATGGCTCTATCGGATATTCATCGTAAACGACTTGTATTATGGCGCATGACCTTTCCAACATCAACCATCCGGCGCATGATTAAATACGCTCAAAAAGGTTACTATGCTTGCGGTGGAGCTTTAGCAACGATTGCCTTAGGTATCCAAGGTCAAATGAATGACCATCCCGATACTACGGATGTGCAATATGTGGACTAATTGGTTGAGAATTATTTTTAATAAGCCTTATATGCCTCCAATGAAGCCCATTCCGTATGGGGCTACTCAACAACAACGAGAAAAAATGTTCGTGGATTATGTCGATGAAGTTATTGATTTGAATCCATGGCACGTGCCTAATAAAAACACAATAGACCTTTATCATTCCTTAGGCGGTAAAAGATGGAAAACATGAAGTATATCTTAAAATCTTTGGTTGGTTCCAAGGCTCATGGCCTTTCGAATCCGCAAAGTGATACTGATTTGCGTGGTGTTTTTCTCGTACCCACTTCGGATATTCTCTCATTGGGGTATAAAGAGAAAGCCGTGGCTTGGGTTGAAGGCCAGGGGGAGGATGCCACATCCTATGAAATTGGCCACTATCTTCACTTAGCTTGCAAGAGCAATATGAGCATACTCGAAGTCCTTGTTAGTCCGGTCATTGAATCTACGCCGGAGGGTGATGAACTTCGGAAGCTCTTTCCATATGTCTGGAACTCCAACGATGTATTCAATGCCAGCCTCGGTTATAGTCACAACCAACGTAAGAAGTTCCTTGAGGACAAAGACGAACGGCCCTGGAAGTATGCGGTGGCCCAAATTCGAACCCTTCTTTTGGGTATTGAGTGTCTCAAGTACGGTACAATGACTGTCAATGTAGAGGCTCAAGAGCATTATGTCCACTTTGACTTCCCAGGTCTTAAGGACAGTGTAAAAGAAACTCTCATGTCCATGAAAGAGGGTTATTTCCGAGATAAGGGTTTTGTTATCGATTGGTCCGAATTCTTGACCAAGGAACTCAAGAAGGCTTATGAGGCCAATCCAAATAAAAAGACCGATATGAAGAAAGTCAATGACTTTTTGCTTAAGGTTCGACAGGATAATTGGAATGCATAAAACATCTATTCTATTTTTACTATTCTTTTTAGTAGCCAGCTACGGTTTTTCAGAAGACCGTCAATTCTGGGAATACAGAATAGTTAAACTCAATCATCGGTTGACCGAAAAACAATTATGTAGCTTTGGCAATTGGGGCTGGGAGCTGTGCGTTTATTATGAAGATAATCCAGTAGACCCAGAAAAAGTAAAATGGAATGAAGACCCAAGGCATACTCCATATTCATGCGTTTTAAAAACCATTTATATTTACACATTTAAACGAAGGGCCTTTGGTGAAGGCTAATTGGAAATGACTATCGATGAAGCTAAACAGCTTTTAAAGACATGCGATATTGGGATTGTTCAAGGCGATATGGCCCAAATATTCAATCCCGGTAGTAAACTGTCCCTAAATACAATTAGGGCCTGGGTAACTGTAGACAACGGAACTGCTTCTAAAAAACAATGCGAAGCTATTGTAGAAGCCATAAAAATACTCCGGGATAGCAAGTAAAACTTGACAATAGCTTAAAAGTATGTTAGAATAGCTGTGAAATGAGGAAAAAATGAAACAGTGGCTATTTATTATCGGCATTCTTATTATGACACGGGACCTTGGAAGCTTTTGGTTTCCGCATGCCAGTAGATATTGTTTTGGTGAAACAAGCGTTACTGTTTATCAAAATGAACCGAAAGAATATCTTATTGTTGCTGATTTTAACACCAAAGATGTAATTAGCGCTTGTTTCATGAATTCTGTTCCAATGGAGCTGGAAAAAAAGGTAAATATAGTTTCCGTTGACCATTATAAAAAACCAGAGGATACAAAGTGAGTTTACTTCCCGTCCGTGTTTATCCGGACCCTATTCTTAACCAAATGAGTGAAGATGTTATAGTCACTCCTGAAAACCGGGCCGAATTGGAAACGTTAATTCAGGACATGACCGAGACAATGAAGGCCAACAATGGAATGGGTCTATCAGCTGTCCAAGTCGGTGTCCTTAAGCGTATCCTGACGGCCACCTTCAATAAAAAAGACTTCTACATGCTTAATCCCGTTCTTTTGGATACTTCAGAAAGGGATGCCAAAGGCTTGGAAGGCTGTCTCTCGTTCCCTAAATTAGTGGCCGAAATTGCAAGACCTGATTGGTGTGTCGTTCAATATGAAACATTGGATGGGGAAACTAAAGAAGAAAGATATCGGGATTATGATGCTCGGTGTATCATTCATGAAATCGACCACATGAATGGAGAAGTTTTTATCGATAGGATGGAAGAGCATAAGAGGTTCTTCTTGAAGGGCGCTCTTCAAAGCATGAAGACTCGATACGAACAAGAACACCCAACGGGAGTTTAATTTGATTCAAGAAATTATCATCTATGGTTTAGTCGGACTTATTCTTTTGGGAAGCGGTCTAAGCCTTATGTTCTTTGGTGGAAAAATCCCTTATAGGGAGCGGGAAGAAAAATTCGAGGAAATAAATGGATAATAAAACATCGTGGTTATTAGGTACTTCATTCGCTATACTTTTTTCTAGCGGATTTTTACTTGGGTGGTTTACCGCTCACCCAAAATTCAATGAAAAGGATACATTCTATGCCGGGTGGAAATATGGGGCTCTATCAGGCTTACATCAAGCCGACTCTATTTGGAGGGAAAATATCAACCAGCAATTTGGGAAGGGCATACCAACAACTATTTGGAATGATTGCAAAGATTATATAGTCGATGATGTTGACCAAGCCTGGGGAAGATATAAAAAATGAACGAACAGCCTAAAGAAAAAACATTTCATATTGATATAGACCCAGAGGCCGAAGGTTATAAAGACGGCGATGCTTATGTTTTTGGTCGACGCAAAGATAAGAAAGACAAATGTCTTCATAATGGATGTTCTGAATGTCATGGTTCGGGCAGAAAAGAAAGTGGCGAATCTTGTGTTCATATGATTTCATGCCCATGCTCAAGCTGTAGACCATTTTCGCTCTAGAGGAAATTTATGAAACGAACCGGATTTAATGATTGTAACGGAGAAATGATTTATGTCGGTCAGTGCCTTGAGTTTTGGGATGAAGAAGGTGGAAGTAGAATAGGTATTGTTACCGAAGAAAAAGAACATGACTTTTTAATGATTAACCCATCTAAAGATTATCGTCATATTAAAGACCACGAATACAGCTTATGGTGCTTTGCCCAACTATCCGTTTTTGCTCCTGGCTCAGTAAGGATTATGAAATGAAATCAAATCAAGCTCCATGGATGAATTTTTTGGATTCGGTCAAAACTTGGAAAAAAGCCAATAAAAAAGATTGGCTGGACGAGATAGCCAGGGAAGACCAAATCATCATGGAAGGTGAAATGCCTGTATTCAAACAGTTTGTTCGAGAAGCATTTAAAACTGAGTTGGAAAAGATGGCTAAAAAAGAATTTGAGCGTGGAGTACAAAGTGCCGCTGATGTGATTCGGGCCTGGAATTCCAGCACTATACATGCTTATGACCTAGGTGATTGTATCTTGGCCAAATTGAATATGCTACCAACCAAAAAAATACGGAAAAATAAGAGTCATCTATGAAAATCTACAAAGTTTATGAGAACAGTCAATTTGGAGTCCTTCGTCCATCTTATTGGATGCATGAAGATAAGGCCAATCAAGAAAAACAAAAGCTTATTGATAAAGAAGTTACCTATTTTAAAGGACTTGGAAATCGCTGTACTGAAAAAGATATTGAAGAAATAGCATACAATTATATTATTGAGCCCATTACGGTGAATGAGTGAACTTATTTGTTGTTGCTGTAACATCGCTTCAAGCATTCGCCGCTATTTATGAATGGGGTCATGGTAGATTTTATACAGGCACTTTTTGGTTTGGTTTAACCATATCAAACTGGGCCATCCTAGAGGGAGCATTTAAATGAGCAATAAGAAAAAGAAAGACTATTTGGATAATCAGGCGGTTGTGAATATTCTATCCATCGGCAGTAAAGACACAAAGGTTTATATAGGGTCTATCAATGAGAAGAACTTGATTAGGTCTATGGTCGTCGAGAGTGAAGGTAAAAAAATTACTGGTATCGTTCTGAAAAACAAGGAATAGCTATGAATCTTACAGACGCACAAAAACAAGAATTCATCAAAGATTTAAAAAATCTTATGACATATAAAGATATGTCAAAAAAGTATAAACTTCCAGGCATGCATTCTATTTGGAGAATAACTAAAGAATTGGGCTTTCCGAGCAACTACCGTCGATTGCAGTTGCGTAAGAAACCGAGAATTTTACCATTGCCAAAGCAAGTTGAAAAACGAAAACAAGAATTCATCCAAGACATTAAAAATTTAATGCCTCAGCCTGAAATGGCTAAAAAGTATAAATTGTCCACACCTTGCGTTGTTTATTGGCAAGCGGTAAAATTGGGATTTCCAAAGAGATACCGAATTATGCGAAGAAAAGAAGTTCGGGATAAAATTTTTGTAGAAGCTAATAAAGCTCTCTGCGAACTTCCAAATCTATCGGAATTCGCCCGTAGAAATAATATTTCAAAGAGTTATCCATCAAAATGTGGTGTGAGAGCGAGAAGGATAAAATGTTATAAACAAGCTCGTAATAAATGCCGTATTTGTGGAAAGCCCAGAGCAGGAAACCGTCTAAGACTTTGTAACCAGCATCTTAAAGCATATAATATTAAAAAAGATGCCGGTGAGGTTGCTATGCGGCCTCGTATTCCAATCGGTGTAGAAATCGGAAAGAGTCCACTATAATGCACGACGAACTTGGCGTTAGAATGAAAGAACGGTACGAGCATAGGGCTCAGACTTATCTTCCACGGCGTACCTACACTATCATTCGAATCGATGGTAAGGCGTTTCATACATTTACAGAAAAATGTAGGCGTCCTTATGATGAATCTTTAATGTGGTGGATGGACTATACAACTCAACAACTATGTAAAGAAATTCAGGGAGCTATTTTTGGATATACTCAATCCGATGAAATATCCATTCTTCTGGCTGACTTTGCCACAATCAACACCGATGCTTGGTTTGATGGAAATATTCAAAAAATTTGCTCCATCTCCGCTTCTGCGGCCACATACTACTTCAATCTCGTTCAAAATCTAGAACGAAAGGCCCTATTTGATTCTAGATGCTTTGTCATCTCGGACCCAGTTGAAGTCCATAACTACTTTGTTTGGCGACAAAATGATTGCACAAGAAATGCTATTAATATGGCTGGACAGTCTATGTACTCACACAAGGAATTGCACAATAAAAATGTTAATGAAGTCCAGGAAATGATTTTCCAAAAAGGTAAAAATTTCAATGATTATCCAGCAGGTTTTAAACGTGGCCGAATTATTGTCAAAAGAAAATCCCAAAAGCAAATTAAAAGCTTGACAAGTCCTAGCGGATATGATACCATAGAGTCCAAGGAATGGGTTATAGAAGAGCCACCTATTTTTACCCAAGACAAAGACTATCTAAAGAACCTCATTCCTCTACATCCCGACTTTAGTTGGAAATACACTCCAAAAGAGGAAGAGTATGCTAGAAATACAAAAACGCCTACTGGCGGGTGAAACACCTGACCAGATATGCACTCCACTTGGTATAACTTTCAAGGAAACCAACGGGGAATGTATTTTTTCCTACGACCAAATCCTTTCTTTCAAATTCAAAAATGACCCGGTTATCAAAGAATGTCGTGGTCTTATCCTGAATACTTCCGATTGGTCTATCTCGGCCATGCCTTTCCGCCGTTTCATGAACTATGGCGAAGATGGAGCCGATGAACTTCCTCAAGACCTCAAAGATTGTTATGTGATGGAAAAGCTGGATGGGTCAATGTTGACTCTTCGGTGGTCTGCTCCTACCAATTCCTGGAAAGTATCTACCCGCAAGATGATTTATGCGGAGGGGCCTGTCAGTGACTTGTCAGACATGACTTTTGAAAAGTTATTCTGGGAAGCCGCCAAAAATACACACATTCCAAAGCTTATCGAATACGATATTCTGTCCAAGGGTTACACATATGTCTTCGAATTATGCTCGACTCTGAATCGTATCGTAACCTTATACCCGGAGACATTTATTGCTCTCCTGATGGTTCGAAATAATCAGACTCTCAATGAATCAACTCTTGACGAACTTCAGAACTATTCGGAGCTATTCAACTGCCGCATTCCACGAAAATATTCTTTTGAAAATCTGAATACTGTTATCAATTCATTCCAAGAAAGTCACGTTGACCCGACCTTCGAAGGGTATGTGGTACTTAAAGAATCTTCGCCCAGCCATCTTCGGGTGAAAGTTAAGTCGCCAAAATATCTCGCTATCAGTCGGCTTAGTGTGGCTAAGTCTACCAAGGCTTTCATTGACTTGCTTAAACTCGGAGAACGTGATGAATTTCTCACGTATTATCCAGAAAATACAGGGTTTATTGAGGAAATCGAAGAAGGCATAAATACCCTTATTTCCACAGTTTCTACAGAATGGGAGCGTATTCGGCACATAACTGATAGAAAGTCCTTCGCAAAGGCCGTTTTTGAGCAAAATTCGAGGATTCCAGCGTTGATGTTCCAGCTATTTGACCACAAAATTACGCCCGAAACCCTATTTTCGCATATAATGGCCATGCCAACTGATAAAATAGCTAATTTACTGGCTTAAATTTTGGGATAAGTAGCTAACCAATGGTTGGCTACTGGAGGAATGTATGCCGATAAAAATAAGCAAAGAGTGGCGACAGCATCTTTCCAGGATAGCAAAACTTGGAGGGAGTGCAAAAAGTGAGAAAAAGACAGAAGCTTGCAGAGCAAACGCAAAAAAACCTAGAAAGAAAAAGGAAAAAATGCAGTAATGAGCAATGTACTAATGAACTAATAGATTCAGATGGTCTTTTGTCTTTTTCCGAATTTTTTAAGCATAAGGAACATGTAGATGGTTTGACTTCACGCTGTAAAAAATGTATCACTCAAAAAACTTCTGCGAGGCTGTGTGCCCATTACAAAAAGAATAAAAGTAATCTAAAATATAAATTACACGAACTAGATAAAAAACTAAGATACACATATGGTATCTCTTTGGAGGAATACAAAAAATTAATTAAACAGCAAAACAATAAATGTGCTGTATGCGGTACAGATATAACTTATGTTGAGGGAGAAAATAGAAAGGGTTATGTAGACCATAACCATACCACTAAAAAAGTAAGAGGCATTGTTTGTACAACCTGCAATGTAGCGTTAGGCTATTTTTATGTTGATTCGGAAAGAACAAGATTGTTAGAACAAGCTATAAAGTATATTCAAAATGAGGTTTTAAAGTGAAAAAACTACCTCTATTATGTCGATTAGGACTACATTGGCCTATGCGGAATCACAAATATAGATTTATGGATGTTATTGCTGATAGGCAAGTCTTCGAAGCAAAATGCCCGTGCAATAAAGAATGGTTGGTTTATGAGGGATGTTTTCCTTTCTTCAAAGTATGGATACGTCCTTCCTCCAGGTTGACAAAACAAGCTAAATAAAGTATGATAGGCGTATGAAAAAGTTCTGGCCATGTCATATGAGGCGTAAATCCCAATGGTGTGAAGCCAAGGGCCTCGAATGGGAAGTTTTAGGCCATACTTGCGAAACTCTCCCAAACTATATTGCTACTCACAAGAAGTGGGGTCCTCAATCACCGAAAAGTAAATCCAGATTCTTAATTTTGGCTCTTTGTGGCGAAGTCGGGGAACTAGCCAATCTATTCAAAAAAGAATGGCGAGATAATAAGCCGCTTAAGTTTAAAGAAGTTAAAAAAGAATTAGCCGACTGCGGAAACTATTTATTCATTCTGGCCGACCATCTCGGTATTGATTTAGAGGAAGAGATGCTTAATAAAATGCGGGAAGTATCGGCTCGAAAAGTGTTCTTAAAAGCTATGCGTAAAAAGGGAGTTAAATAGTGGCCAAGAAAATATCGGATAATCCCTGCACCGCTTGTAAATGGTATCTCAATAAATCTAAATGTCCCCACTACAACACCAACACATTATGCGATAGTTATGAACCTAAAACTTTATTTTATCTTTTGATTGAATGGTTATCGGAGTTAACAAATGGATGGCTCTGAAAATAAAAAACGAGTTTATTGTAAGGATTGTCGTTGGATGACTGATTTAGCTCATTGCGGGCATCCCGATAATTTTGATACCATCAGCACTCACTATAGCTATTGGAATAGTCAAAAACAAAGACCGATTGAAAAGAATGCGCATAATAATTGCAAGGACTTTTCTCCACATCGAAATATTCTAGAGAAAATATGGCGGCGTTTTGTACAGTTGATGAAAGATTATTAATTTTCTGGTTGACAAACTGAAGTTCTTGTAGTAGAATGCTTGCATCGTAGTCAATTTATTAGAGAAAAGGAGTTTGAGAATGTCGGAAATGCTTAGCTGGTTCAAGACCAAAGATGGATTTCTATTCCTAACGGATGATGATGTTATTTCCTATCACGAGAATAAGGGAAATAACACTGAATACATCAAGTGGGATGACTATGTTGGACACAGCGGCTTAATGAAAGTTTATAATCTTCCGAACATTCATGCGCATCAAGAGGGCTTTGTGGGTATGCCCCTCGTAGGTCGAAAAGCCATTCTTGACGGTAAGATGAACAAGTTATTCGCTCATGCTGGTAATCTCCGAGAAGCTACCCCCGAATTCATTCCTCTAATGCGCCGTTTGGCTGTTCGAAGCAGAAATGTTGCCGAACAACTTGAAAATAATCCCTATCGACACTGCGATGGTATTGTTGTCAGCAATGCCAAGCAGATGGAAATCGGAGTTAAGAACAACTTCAAGGGTTCTACCGTAGGAAATCTTCTACGTGACAGTAATTGCGATGAAAAGTCAATGCTGATAGCTTTGGAAGGTGCCCGTGAATTGATGGATGAACATACGGACCATCACCACTACCATCATATTGTCTATCATGAAAACGTCACAAAGCATGTCCTGAAGTATATCCTGGACCATGTAAATCATCAGGATGTTCGTGAGTGGGTCATGGACCGGCTTCCAACTTTACGCTCTCGCCGTAAGCGGATAATCAAAACAGCCGCTAATTATAAGGACCTTAAAGTCCGAACTATCCGTAAAGGCAGGGCGAAGATTCGAGCCATCGTATGAAAGATTTGAAGATAATTTTTCTGGACTTTACGGGTACCATTGATTTCTATGAGGTACCTAAGAATAAGCCGGAAACAATCGAATCAAAAATCATAAGCACCCCTTATAAAACAAAAGAGCTTAAGCCGTCAAGGCGTATGCAGGATGCCGGGGAACGCTTTTATGAGAATGCCGATGCCGCCTTTGGTGGATTTGGCTATGTGGGTGAAAAGAATATTCCATTCTATGATTTTAGTGGAATTGGTGAAGAAATAAACCAAGAAGTAACAACCTATGTCAGCCAGCCTATTGTTGTTGACTATGGTCCCAATAAAAAATCAATCAAGTTCCTAAGCAAACTATTAGATAAAACAGGGGCAAAGATTGTTTATTCGTGCTCTCGTCGGTGGGATGGTTGGAAAAAGTGTGCTGACTTTGTAGGTTTACCACATCGGCATTCTCTCGGTCTTCATTTTCCAGAGCATGGAATTACACCGGAACTGGAATGGCAACCGTTTGATTTTAAATCCCTGAAGGATTTTGATACTCATGGGGATGTGAGTCGGGTTGGCTACAAAGAACGGGAGAAGGAAATCAAAGAATGGTTTAAAAAATGGAATGGAGCCAAAGTCCAGAATTATGTTATCTTGGATGATGACCCGATGACTACTCCAGAAATGAAAGCGCATTGGATTCCATCTGTATATGACAACGGCTTCCTGGAAGAAGAGTACAAGGAAGCATTAAGGATTTTAACCTCGTAAGAGAAACTTAGGCGATGCGGCGTGGAGTGAAGGCGGGGCTTGACCTGCTATAAACAAAGTTTTATTTTCTTGTGACAGCAAAGAAAGTTCAACGAGGACACGCAATCCAATTCAGGAATATGGTAAGACCTGTGCGGACCATACTAGCTGGAATCAAGCCCAGCCATTGCCTTTGACTTTATAGTACCAGAATAAATCCTGGTATAAAAATATTTACTCGTAAGAGAACTGTGGTAGAGCGGCGTGGAGCTGAAAAGCGCAGGATGACTAGTCAACTTAGTAACATCCCAACGGATGCGGAGTAATAGTGAATATGCCGGGAAGACTAGAGGAACTGGAAACACGCACTTAAAGTGACTGATTGGCCGTGAAATTGTGGAAGCCAACCCTTTTGGATATATCGCTTCGGCTGAGATTCCTGCGATAGATGACACTTAAGGTACCTCAAGGAAACGAACCAATTAAAGCCGGGGTCAAGGTTGCGCTGTGGTCACTACTGAAGGCGCACAAATGTTGGTTGAATCCAACCCTGCCATTGAATTCGCAGTACCGGGAGAAATCCTGGAATAAATTTGAAAGGAAGTACAATGGCGAATAGTAACAGCAGTGAGGGCTTGAATCCAATTGCAATCGGATTTTCGATTGTGTTAGGAATTTTGGCTCTTATCGTTTTTTTCGGTTCGTGGACGACCATTCCAGCTGGGCATCGTGGTGTTGTGATGCACTGGGGAAAAGTCCAGCCGCAAATCATGGATGAAGGGTTGTATTTTACCTGCCCGTTCATGACGAGTGTGCAGAAGATTTCGGTTCGTGTGGATAAGAACCAAGTCAAGGCCAGTGCCGCCTCAAAAGATATGCAGACCGTGAATACGGATGTTGCTATCAACTGGCATATCAATGCTGAGGATGTTCAGCATGTTTTCCAAACGGTGGGCAATGAAGACACTATTGTGGAAAATATTCTGACTCCGGCTGTCAATGAAGTCTTTAAGGCTTCATGTTCCAAATTGACCGCTGAGGATATTTTGGAGAGGCGTATTGAGCTAAAGGACGATGTTGATAAGTCCCTTAGTGAGCGTTTGGCCAAGTACAATATCGTGGTGGATGATATTTCCATCGTTGATATCGGCTTTAGCGATGACTTCTCAAAGGCTATTGAGGCTAAGCAGGTTGCTGAACAGCAAGCTGAACAGGCCAAATATACCGCTGAGCAAGCCAAGCAAGAGGCCCAGGCCAAGATTAATGAGGCCTACGGTCAAGCTCAGGCTCAAAAGCTTATTCAATCCACTTTGACAAAGG
>Ga0335069_10009119_pt1 | contig 14149 bp, 9 predicted proteins | sample Lox_Sample_11_FD_206714 | JGI IMG/M metagenome (GOLD analysis project Ga0335069, IMG submission 206714) | Soil microbial communities from Loxahatchee National Wildlife Refuge, Florida, United States - Lox_Sample_1.1 | ecosystem: Environmental > Terrestrial > Soil > Wetlands | place: USA: Florida... | reverse complement strand
TCGCTGAGGACGACGCCATCCGGGCCGTCCGCGCTGGCGTGAGCACGTGGGACGCGTTTCGGTCGCTCCGAGCGAGCAACACGACTGCGTTCGTCGACGTCGGGCTCCGCATCGGAATCAACAGCGGCGAAGTCATCGTGAGCGCCGACAATACCGAGGTCGTCGGCGATCCCGCCAACGTCGCGGCGCGGCTGCAGCAGGAAGCACGCGACGGTGACGTGATCATCGGGGAGCCGACGCGACGGCTCGTGCAGGAGTCGGTGACGCCGGAACCGCTTCCAGTTCTGCATGGCGCTTCTCCCCGGCCACTCGAAATCCGACCGTCGCATACGCGCGCTGCGCCGGGCGAGAAACGTGGAATAGTGGAACAGGTGCGCGGTCGATGTCGTGGCCAACATGTCAAGATACCGGAGGATGTGTGCTTCCTCCTGCGCCAGGAAGAAATCCCAGAAGCCTCGCGGCAAGTGCGACCGGCTGGCCGCGAGCGATACCCAGGCAAGGAATGGCGCGTGCTCTGGTCGCGCCTCAACGCTTGCGAACCTCCATGCCACGCGGTGCGTATGGCCCGTATTCGCTGCGGATTCGAGACGATCGCGAGGTGTTGGGCTACACGAGACGGGCCGGCTTGATACAAGGAACGACGATGATTGGTGGGACTCAGGAAAGCAACGTCGTCACGATTCATGCAAGTTGTTTGCGGTGGTGGTGTCCGTGTCGCCGCCGGTCCGCGGGCTCAGTGAAACGCCCGGTCCAGGCTGCGATACTGGATCGCCTCGGCGACGTGTGACGCGGTGATGCCGTCGGGGGCACCGTCGAGGTCGGCGATGGTGCGGGCGACCTTGAGAATGCGGGTGTATGCGCGCGCGCTGAGCCCGAGTTTCGTCATCGCGGTCTCGAGGAGCTTCTCCGCCGCGGACTCGGGCGCGCAGAAACGCTTCAGATCGCGCGGCGCCATTTGCGCGTTGCAGAAGATGCGGCGGCCGCCGAAGCGCGCAAGTTGAACCTGCCGCGCGCGTTCCACACGCTCGCGCAATGCCGTCGAGGGTTCGCCGCTGGTCCGATCGGCGAGTTCCTTGTACTTCACCGCGGGTACTTCGATTTGAATGTCGATGCGATCGAGCAACGGGCCCGAGATGCGCGCGCGGTAGCGCTGCACCTGTACGATGTTACATGTGCATTCCTTCTGCGGATCGCCGAAGAAGCCGCACGGGCACGGATTCATCGCCGCGACGAGCATCACGTTGGCAGGATAGGTGATCGAGCCGACTGCGCGAGAGATCGTGATGCGTGTTTCTTCCAACGGCTGGCGCAAGACTTCGATGACGTTCTTGCGGAACTCGGGCAGCTCGTCGAGAAACAGGACCCCGTGGTGCGCAAGGCTGACCTCGCCCGGTTTGGGAATCGTCCCGCCGCCGATCAAGCCGGCATCGCTGATGGTGTGATGCGGTGAGCGAAACGGCCGCGTCCCCACCAACGCGCGGCCGTCCATCAATCCCATCACGCTGTGCACGCGCGTGGTTTCGATGGCCTCGGCAAGCGTGAGGGGCGGCAAGATCGTGGGCAGTCGCTTCGCCAGCATCGTCTTACCCGAGCCGGGCGGCCCGACCATGATGACGTTGTGGCCGCCAGCGGCGGCCACTTCGAGCGCGCGCTTGACGTGCTCTTGCCCCTTCACGTCATTGAAATCGACATCGTAGCGTGCGTGCTCTTCGAAGACTTTGGCGAGATCGACGCGAGTCGGCTCGATCGTTCGATCACCGCGGAGAAATTCGAAGGCTTCGGCCAATGTCGGCACCGCGATCACGGCGACTCCCTCGACCACCGCGGCTTCGAGCGCGTTGTCCGCCGGCAGCACGACGCCGAGTAATCCCTTTTCACGGATGCAACTCGCGGTCGGCAGCGCGCCGCGCACAGCCTTCACTCGTCCGTCCAGCGACAATTCGCCCAAAATGGCGTACTGGCGCAATCGATCCGGCGGCAGCTTGCCACTGGCCGCCAGTAGACCGAGGGCGATTGGGAGATCGTAGGCTGAGCCTTCTTTCTTGATATCGGCGGGGGCGAGATTGATGGTGACTTTGCGCTGCGGGAAGTCGTAGCCGCAATTCTTCAAGGCTGAGCGCACGCGGTCTTTGCTTTCCTTGACCGCGCCTTCGGGAAGACCCACCACCGCCATCTGCGGCAAGCCGCCGGCGATGTCGACTTCGACTTCGACCAGCAAGGCGTCGATCCCTTGCAGCGCACTCGAAAGCACGGTAGCGAGCACAGGCAGTCCCGTTGACGCGCGCGAGTCTATGGGGGGCACTCGCGACAGTTCAAGTTTGCACTTAAGACCCCCGGACCGTCCGAGGGGCTCGCCGATGATCCTCGCACACCGAGTTCTCGATGCCGACGCCTGATGCATCTCCTGACGCTGACCTCGCCGCGTGGATCGCCCTCAAGCTGGTACGTGGCGTCGGCTGCGTGCTCTACCAGGGCCTGCTGCGTGCCTTCGGTCATCCGCGCGCGGCGCTGACTGCGGGCGTGCACGCCCTCGAGTGCGCCGGCGTCCGTCGCGACGTCGCCGCGGCGATTCGCGGCTTCAACGATTGGGCGCGCGTCGAGCGCCAACTGGCGCAGGCGAAGGGGGCGGGGGCGCGGGTGGTGACGTGGGCCGACGCTGACTATCCCGACAACCTACGCCAGATCCACGATCCGCCCCCGTTTTTGTTCGTGCGCGGCGCGTTCGATCCGACGGACCGTGTGGCGGTGGCGATCGTCGGCTCACGCAGCGCATCGACTTATGGGTTGCAAGTGACCCGGGAAATCAGCGAAGGACTTGCGCGCGCGGGCGTGACCGTGGTGAGTGGATTGGCGCGCGGCATCGATGCCGAGGCCCACCGCGCCACGTTGCAAATGCGCGGGCGCACGCTCGCGGTTTTGGGGTCGGGCATTGACGTCGTGTATCCCAGTGAGCATCATGCGCTGTTCATGGCGATAGCTGAGCACGGAGCGGTCGTGTCCGAATTTCTCATGGGCACCAAACCCGACGCGGAGAATTTCCCCAGCCGCAACCGCATCATCGCGGGATTGGCGTTAGGGACGGTGATCGTCGAGGCAACCGAGAAGAGCGGCTCGCTGATCACCGCGCAACTGGCCGTCGATCAAGGGCGCGATGTGTTTGCAGTGCCGGGCCCTGTCGGCGCGCGCAGTCGCGGTACGCACAAATTGATCCGCGACGGAGCCAAGCTGACCGAGCGCGCCGAAGACATCCTCGAAGAAATCGCTCCGCGCCTGCTCGCTGTGCGCGCGCGCCAGCAGCCCGCACCGGAGTTGGACGCCGCCGAAACGCGGGTGCTCGCGTCGTTGGGTGGTGAGACGCGGCATATCGACGAATTGATTGACGGCAGCGGGCTCACCGCGAGCCAGGTGCTGGAGATTTTGCTGTCGCTTGAACTCAAAGGCGTCGTGCACCAACTGCCCGGCAAATACTACAGCGCGCGCGGCGCCGAGCCGCGTGGGATGCGCCCGGCGCGACACTAAGACACCCGAAGACGCCCGCATGGCAAAAAATCTCGTCATCGTTGAGTCGCCGGCCAAGGCGAAGACGCTGAGCAAGTACCTGGGCCGCGACTACCAAGTGAAGGCGTCGGTCGGACACATCGTCGACCTGCCCAAGAGCAAACTCGGCGTCGCCATCGACAACGGGTTCGAGCCCGAGTACCAGGTGATCCACGGCAAGGGAAAAATCGTCACCGAACTCAGGCAGGCGGCGAAAAACAAGGACAACATCTTCCTCGCTCCCGACCCGGATCGCGAAGGCGAGGCGATCGCCTGGCACATCGCGGATCGGATTCGCGACAAGCACGCCCGCGGCAAGGTTCATCGCGTGCTGTTCAACGAAATCACCAAACGCGCGGTGCAAGAAGCGATCAAGCACCCGCAAGAACTCGACCGCAACTTGTATGAAGCGCAACAAACCCGCCGCATCCTCGATCGACTGGTCGGCTACCAGATCAGTCCGCTGCTGTGGAAGAAGGTGCGCCGCGGACTGTCCGCCGGCCGCGTCCAAAGCGTCGCCGTGCGCATCATTTGCGAGCGCGAACGCGAGATCCAAGCGTTCGTGCCGATCGAGTACTGGTCGATCACCGCGCAGCTCGACGGCGAGCAGCCGCCGACCTTCAACGCGCGCTTGGCGCGCATCGGCGATCAGCGACTCGACCCGGAGAAATTTCACGTCGAAAACGACCAACACGCGCAGGCGCTGGTCGCACGGTTACGCGAGGCCACCTGGACCGTCGCCAAGGTCGAGCGCAAGGAACGCCGGCGGTTTCCGACGCCGCCGTTCATCACCTCACGCCTGCAGCAAGAGGCTTCACGTAAGTTGGGTTTTGTGCCGAGTCGGACCATGCGCATCGCGCAGCGATTGTACGAGGGCATCGAACTGGGCAACGAGGGTGCGGTCGGTTTGATCACCTACATGCGAACCGACTCGATCCGGGTTTCGCCCGAGGCCGTCCAGACCGTGCGCGAGCTGATTGCCGGCCGCTTTGGAAAGGAATACCTCCCGGCGCAACCCAACACGTACGCAAGCAAGAAGGGCGCGCAGGACGCGCATGAGGCGATTCGCCCGACCTCGACCGAGTATCCGCCCGAACGCGTCGCGCCGTTCTTGTCCAAGGAGGAACTCGCGCTGTACACGCTGATCTGGAATCGCTTCGTCGCCAGTCAAATGGTTCCCGCGGTGTTCGATCAGACCGCCGTCGACATCAGCGCGGCGGACACCAGCTTCCGAGCCAGCGGGCAGATCATGAAGTTCGACGGCTTCATTCGCGTGTACACCGAAGGGCGCGACGACGAGCCGGCCAACAAGAAAGAAGACGACGAGGACGACGAGTCCGAACGCACGTTGCCGCCGCTGCGCGAAGGCGAGCGGTTGACGTTGCACGAGTTGCTGCCCGAGCAACATTTTACGCAACCGCCGCCGCGCTTCAGTCAGGCGACACTGATCAAGGAACTCGAAGAGAAGGGGATCGGGCGGCCGTCGACGTACGCGTCGATCATGAGCACGATCCTCAACAAAGAATACGTCAGCGAAGACAAGTCGCGGCGACTGCGACCGACGGAGCTCGGGTTTTTGGTCACCGATCTGCTCGTCGATGCGTTTCCCGACATTCTGAACGTCGAGTTCACCGCCGGGATGGAAGGCGTGCTTGATCAAATCGAGGAAGGCAAGGAGCAGTGGCGGAACGCGCTGCAGCAGTTCTACGCGCCGTTTCAACGCGACCTCGAACACGCCGACGAGCGCATGCGCGACGTCAAGCGCGAGGGGCATCCCACCGAATTCAAGTGCGCGACCTGCGGTGCCGACATGGTGATCAAGTGGGGACGCGGCGGCGAGTTCCTTGCCTGCTCGCGCTATCCCGAGTGCAAGTACACGCGCAACTTCACCCGTGATCCCGAGGGCAATCTTCAGATCGTCGAAGACGAAGTGACCGACGAGAAGTGCGACGTGTGCGGCCGGCCGATGAAGCTGCGCTTCGGTCGATTCGGCAAGTTCCTCGGCTGTACCGGATATCCCGAATGCAAAGGCGTGCGCTCGTTGGTGCGCCCGGTGCCGACCGGCGTGCAATGTCCCGATTGCCGCGAAGGCGAGATCATGGAGAAGCGGTCGCGCAACGGGAAAACCTTCTACAGTTGCAACCGTTACCCGAAGTGCCGCTTCGCCACGTGGGATCGCCCGATTCCCGAGCCGTGTCCGGTGTGCCAGGCGCCCTTCATCGTCGAAAAGACGACCAAGCGCGCCGGGACGGTGCGGCGGTGCTTGGTCGAGGGCTGCAAGTATCAAGAGACGGTGAGCGAACCGGAAACCGACGCGGTCTGACGAGTGCGGAGTAGGAAGCCGGATGCCTTCTGATGAACAATTCCACATTCCGCACTCCACACTCCGCGCTCCGGTGGTGGTAATCGGCGGCGGGCTCGCCGGCGCGGAGGCGGCGTGGCAACTCGCGCTCCGCGGCGTGCGTGTGCGCCTGTTCGAAATGCGTCCGCAGCGCGCCACCGAAGCGCATCACAGCGATCGGCTCGGCGAGTTGGTGTGCTCGAATTCGTTTCGCAGCGCGTCGCTCGACAGCGGCGTCGGCGTGCTGAAAGAGGAGATGCGCCGTCTCGGGTCGTTGGTGATGCGGGTCGCCGATCGCACGCGTCTGCCCGCTGGCGCCGCGCTGGCCGTCGATCGCGAGCAGTTCGCCGCGCAACTCACCGCGGCGATTCTGGCGACGCCGCAGATCGAAGTCGTGCGCGAGGAACTGACCGCGATCCCCGACGAGGGATTGGTCATCGTGGCGACCGGACCGTTGACGTCTCCGGCGTTGTCGGTGCACTTGCAAGAACGCCTCGGCGAGCGCCAACTGTATTTCTACGACGCGATTGCGCCGATCGTGACCACCGAGTCCATCGATCGGGCGCAAGTGTTTTCCGCCTCGCGCTACGGCAAGGGCGGCGACGACTATCTCAATTGCCCGTTGTCGCGCGAGCAGTACTATGCCTTCGTGCGCGCGGTGCTCGACGCGGAGAAGGTGCCGACCAAGGATTTCGAGCGCTGCGTCTACTTCGAGGGCTGCATGCCGATCGAGGAGATGGCGCGGCGTGGGCCCGATACGCTGGCGTTCGGTCCGATGCGGCCGGTGGGCTTAATCGATCCACGTACCGGCCGCCGCCCGTTCGCAGTGGTGCAACTGCGGCAAGACGATCGCGAGGCACGGTTGTACAACCTCGTCGGCTTCCAGACCAAGATGACCTACCCGGCGCAGCGGCGCGTCTTTCGCATGATTCCCGGGCTTGAACACGCCGAGTTCGTGCGGCTGGGGAGTTTGCATCGCAACACCTTCATCAACTCGCCAAGCGTTCTCAACCCCACGCTGCAACTGCGACGCTGCGAGCGCGTGTTCCTCGCCGGCCAACTGATCGGGGTGGAAGGGTACGTCGAGTCCGCCGCCGCCGGATTGCTTGCCGGTGTGAACTGCGCGCGCATCGCCGCTGGCGCCTTGCCAATCGTGCCGCCGGCAACGACCGCCCTCGGCTCGCTGCTGGCGTATGTCACCGATCGGACTCGGCAAGACTTCCAGCCGATGAACACCAACTACGGCGTATTCCCGCCGCTCCCCAACGCGGCGCGGGGGCGCGACAAGCGCGCGCAACTGGCCGAGCGCGCACTGCGCGATCAGGCGCATTGGATCGCCGAACATGGCGTCGCCGAGATCTGCGACGTCGCGACCGGCGATCGAGGCGCCGCGAACGTGGGCGGCTGATAGGTGGGGTCCCCGACATGGAGAAGAGCGAACAGATCTGGTTCGATGGCCGGTTCGTGCCCTGGGACGCGGCGCAGGTGCATGTGCTCACCCACACCTTGCACTACGGACTCGGTGTCTTTGAAGGGATCCGCTGCTACGAATGCGGACCGCAGCGGTCGGCGATCTTCCGGTTGCCCGAACACATCGCGCGCTTATTCGACAGCGCGCACATCCTCGGCCTGACGATCCCGTTCGCCCGCGAGCAGATCGCCCAAGCGTGTCTCGATGCTGTGCGGGTGAATCGTTTGCGGTCCTGTTACCTCCGACCGATCGTTTTCTTGGGTGAAGGCGAGATGGGCCTGGCGGCGGTCCGCAACCCAGTACGCGTAGCCGTGGTCGCCTGGCATTGGGGCGCATACCTTGGCGACGAAGGCGTGCGCAACGGCGTGCGCTTGAAGACCGCTTCGTTCCAACGCTTTCACGTCAACACGCTCATGACCAAAGCGAAGGCCGTCGGCCATTACGTCAACTCGATCCTAGCGGCCGTGGAAGCGAGACGGCTGGGTTACGACGAAGCCTTGATGCTCGACACCGATGGCTACGTGGCGGAGTGCAGCGGTGAAAACATCTTCGTCATCCGCCGGGGGGTGGTGAAGACGCCGTCCTTGGGGTCAGTGTTGCCGGGCATTACCCGCGACACCGCGATCACGCTGTTGGCGGATCGCGGGGTGGCGGTGCGCGAAGAGCGGTTCACTCGCGACGAACTCTACGTCGCCGAGGAGGTTTTCATGACCGGCACCGCAGCGGAAATCACACCGGTGCGCGAGGTCGATGACCGCCAGATCGGCTCCGGGCAACCGGGCGAGATCACCCGGTCGCTGCAGCGTGCGTTCGCGCAAGTTGTCAACGGATCGGACGCCCGCTACGGGCACTGGTTGGCGTCGGTGAACTGGTCGTAAAGCCGCGCCAGCAGATTGTTTTCTTGCGATTTGGCTTGACACACGCGAGGCCGGGAACTATAAGCCGCAGTCCTGTGACGGGGTGTGTGCGAGGGCGGCGGGTGTCTGAACGGGAATGCGCGACAAGGAGGGCCTTGATGGGTCGCCACTGGGCAGTGCGGGGCGCGTTGGTCGGGACACTCCTGGCGGCAGTCACTTGCATCCTACCGGCATTCGCCGATGTCACCACTGAACGTCCGGGCTCGATCGTGTTCTACCCGAAGGTGATCGTCTCCGGCACGCGTGATACGCTCATTCAGCTCACCAATACCTCGAACTCGCTGGTGCACGCGCACTGCTTCTACGTCAACGCGCAACTCGAATTCCCGGATCAGCCGCCGAGTCGGGACAATCAGCCGATTTGGCAAGAAGTCGACTTCGACATTTGGTTGACGAAGCAACAGCCGACGCACTGGATTGCATCCAGCGGCCGGCGGCCGGCGCCGCTCGCCGCCGAATGCACGGAAACCAATTCGCAGTGCAGTGATGCCGGACTGTTCCCCGGACGCATTCCGCCTTTGGCGGACGGATTCGTCGGCGAACTGAAATGCATCGAGGCGGATTCCTCCGGTGCGCCCATCAGCGGCAACCATCTGAACGGTGAAGGTACGTTGATCTCCACCGGACTGTTCACCAAGGGCGACACGAGCAAATACAGCGCGCTCGCTGTGATCGGGCTGGACACCAACGACGCGAATAACACGCTCTGTCTCGGAGGTGGCGTGACGACCCAGTGCCCGCGCGGCGCCGAATACAACGCCTGCCCGCAGGTCACGGTGTTCGACAGCTTTTCAGTGGGGTCGAACGATCCGGCGCTGGGGGACAATTCGTCGGTGTCGACCGAGCTGACGATCATGCCGTGCACCGAGGACTTCGAGCACCAAGTGCCGGGCTCGGTGGTCGTGCAGTTTCTCGTGACAAACGAGTTCGAGGAAACGTTCTCCGCCAGCACTACGGTCACGTGTTGGGGGAACTTCAACGTCAGCGCCCTGCGCGGCGTCTTTGACTACAACACGACCGGCTCGCGCTTCTTGCAAAGTCGGATGGCGCCGGCCACCAACAACGACTCAGGATTCGTTGGGGTCGTCGAAGAATACCATCGACTGAACGGCGGTCCTGGTGGCCATGCCGCGTTCAACCTGCACACGATCGGGCAGCGCACCGTCGCCGACGTGATCACACTTCCGGAGGGCCCGTAGTCTCGGGCGGCTGGGTGATGCTTATGAAAAGCCGAGCGATGGGGACCGTGCGGAAGGCCGCCGCGATCGTGTTGGCGTTGGCGTGTGCGGGCGTTACCCGAGCAGACGTGTCGTCCGATCAGCCCGCGGCGGTCGTGTTGTTCCCGAAGCTGATCGTCGACTCATCGAGAGGGATCGATACCCTGGTGCGACTGAGCAACACATCGACGCAAAACCCGCTCACGGTTCACTGCTTTTTGGTTGATGCGAGCCCGCTGTGTCCGAACAATCCGACTGCCACCTGTCTCCCCGACTCGCTCGCCTCGAAGTGCACCGTGCCCTGCGTTGACCGGTGGAACGAGACCGACTTCCGGCTGGTGATCACGACTCGGCAGCCGGTCGGTTGGCTGATCTCACAGGGCATGCGCGATTGCCGCTCGAATCCGGCCAGCGATCCCAATCGCCCGTGTTTCCAGCTCGACGGCGTGACTCGGGTCGGCCCAGGCAATCAGAGCAACGCCGGCAGCAACATCCTTCCGGCGCCGCATGATCAATTCGTCGGGTACCTCCAATGCATCGCGGTCGATGACAGCGACGCGCCGATCGAACGGAACGACCTCAAGGGTGAAGCCACCATCGTGCGCAATCAGCAGACCTCGACGCCTCCGACGGGGAAGGTGTGCACGTCGGGTGCAGCCACAACGACCGGAACGAGCTGCACGGCTGATTCGCAGTGCACGTCGACGGGCGCGTGTGATACCAGCACCAAGGTGTGCAAACTTGGCCAACACGCGTGCACGCAGGACTCGGATTGCGGCAAGTGCGTTGCGCAAGAGAAACAGTGCACGGCGGGAACCGTCGGCGCACCATGTGCGAGCGACTCGGATTGTGACGCGGACTTTGGCGTGTGTACCGCGATGCAGTGTCAGGGAAACACCGCCAAATCGTGCACGATTTCTACTGATTGCAAGGTGGCGGGGACGTGCGAAGTTCCCTCGACGCAAGTCTGCAGCAGCGGTGCGGTGGGATCGGCGTGCAGCGGGAACACCATGTGCGGTGTCGCAGGGCAGTGCAATGGTGCGATGTGTATTGTGGGCGCATTGGGCAGTTCTTGCACAGGGTCGGGTGCGGATCCGTCGTGCAATCTGGTCGGCAAGTGCGGCCTAACCCCACCCACGGTTACGACAACCGTGGACGCCGACGGTTACAATGGTGTCGGTCTGCTCGCCATCACGCAGAAGCAATGTGCCAACGGAAACGCGTGTAGCACGAACGCGAATTGTGCTGGCATCGGAAACGGCGTCTGTGCCGTCCCGAATAATCACGACGGCACCTTGTGCCTGGGTGGCTGCACGCCGGGACAAGGGCAGTGCAAGGTGACGCGAAGCCTCTCGTGCTTCAAGGACACCGACTGCCCGACCAACGAGACGTGCGTCGACAAATGCCCGACGAGTTCGCTGTGTCCGAACGGGCCGGAGTATGACGGCTGCGCGAACATTCTGATCTTCGACCATTTCCTGGACGGGGCGAGTGACCCGATTTCTGGATATCCCGTGGTCACCGATTTGACCCTGGTGCCGTGTAGCCAGGACTATCTGCGCCAAAGCCCGCAAAAGGTGACGGTGCAGTTCCTGGTCTTCAACGAGTTCGAGCAGCGCTTCTCGACCAGCACGCCGGTGACCTGCTTCAAGGAGTTCCGTCTCTCCAACATCGACACGACCACCAACATCAAGTCGATCTTCAGTGCGGCCGTGAACGGGACGTTGACCGCCCAGACCCGCATTCGCGGGGTAGCGCTCGACACCTCGGGATACGGCCAGACCTTGATTGGCGTCGCGCGGGAGTTTCGTTGCGATGCCGGGAGCACGTTGGCGAACTGCAAGGCGGTGAGTACGTCGGCCTTCAACCTGCATTCCCAGGGCCGGCGGCCCCAGCCGGATTTCATTTGGTTGCCCCCAAGCTGAGCGGAAAGGCTGCTTTTGACTTGACAAGTTCGCACCCCGTCGATATAAGGCCGACACCAATTTGGGGGGTATTTGCGCCACGCCCATTTCGGCGCTGAGTGATTGAAAGGAGGAGGGTAATGCGTAGGCAGCGAGAGCGAGTCGGATTCATGAGGCGTACGCTGGCGGTGGCGGGCGCGCTAGGGCTGCTGGCTGGAGTAGCTAGCGCCGACGTCACAACCGAGCAGGGCGCGTCGATCCTGGTGTGGCCCAAGGTCATCGCAGCAGGAACCCGGGACACCATCATCCAGATCGCGAACACGAGCAATATGATGGTCTACGCCCACTGTTTCTACGTGAACGCTGGGCTCGCGGATCCTTCGAAGCCCTTCGACCCGATTTTCAATCCGCAACTGTGGCAGGAGACGGACTTCGACATCGCCCTCACTCGGCAACAGCCGACGGTGTGGGTGGCCTCCACCGGTCGTAAATTCGACCCCACGGATTCGCCGTGCACCAAGACAAACTTCAGTTGCAAAGATGCGGGTATTGACCCGGGTCTGGTGCCGCAGACGGTGCAGAACTTCACTGGTGAATTGAAGTGCATCGAAACTGACCAGTTCGGCCGCCCCGGCAGTGATGCCCAGTTCAACGCCCTGCCCGGTAACCATCTGAAGGGCGAAGCGACGCTTGTAAACACCGGCAGCCGCAACAACGGTGACGTGGCGAAGTACAACGCCATCGGTATCAAGGCCGATCCGAACGGTGTCGGTGCTGTCGACAACGACGGCATCCTTTGCCTCGGCGGGGACGGCACGACCGCCCCGTGCACATACGATCCAGGCAGTGGACCTGAGTACGCCGCCTGCCCGCAGACCTGGATTCTCAATCACTTTGCTGAGGGCGCCACCGACCCGATCGCCGAAGACACAAGCGCGACCTCAAGCCGGGTGAACACCGAACTGACGATCGTTCCCTGCACTGAGAACTTCGAGACGCAGGTGCCGACGCCGGTTACGATCCAATTCTCCGTGACCAACGAATTCGAAACTGCCTTCTCTGCCTCCACCACGGTGAGCTGCTGGGGGAATTTCTCGCTGCAGGACATCTCCAACGCGTTCACTCGCGAAGCCTTGCAGACGGACTACGCGCAAACGCGGATGCGGCCTGCCGGTGGCAACGGCGCGTCCGGCTTCCTGATCGTCGCGGAGGAGTTCCACGCAGTGGCGATCGGTGGTTCAACGAAGACGGCGTCGGGCGCGTTCAATCCGCATCAGGAAGGCGACCGTGTTGGCCCAGACCTGATTACGATCCCCGCGGGCCAGCATGGCGACAATTTGTAACGGCTCCACGTCCAGACGGTAGGGAAAGGAGAGGAACATGCGACAGGTAAGATGGGTAGGCTGGACGTTTGCGGCAGCGGCGATGCTCCTGGCGACCGCCCCGTCGGTCGTCCGCGCTGATGTGACATCAGACAAGGCCGCGGCGATTGTTGTGTACCCGATCGTCAATGTGGGTGGCCCGTTCGCACAGGACACACTCATTCAATTGAGCAACACCAGCACCAAGCCGATCGAGGCACACTGCTTCTACCTCAACGCCAACGGCCACTGCACGAACAATGGAGCTATCTGCTCGACCGGCGCCCAGTGCTTCGAGGGGAACAGCTTTGGTCTGTGCCTGCCTGGGTGGAATGAAACGGACTTCCGAGTATTCATCACCGCGCGTCAGCCGATTGCGTGGGAAGCAAGCGATGGACTGTCGAGCTTCTGCAAGTCGGACGCCCTCGGTGAGCCCTGTATTCCGATCGACGGCACGAGCCGTCGGGGCCCGAAGGATCCAACCGATCCGACCGGGACGCGGCTTCAAAGCAATGCAGGAACGCGCATTCCGCCGGTGCCTGAAACTCCCTTTATTGGAGAATTGAAGTGCGTTGCGATCTCCCCAAGCGGCGATCCGTGGCCAAGCGGGATCTTTGCGCCAGACAACGATCCGAACGTGCTCAAGGGCGAAGCGACGCTTGAAAATGTCGCAGCGGGCGCACCGCCTCGGGTTGACGTGGGCAAGTACAACGCGATTGGCATTCGTGGCTTGAGCAATCCGAACGACGACGGCATTCCGAGCCGCCTAACACTCTCGAACAACGGCGGCGAATACGAAGGGTGCCCGAACGTGCTGGTTCTCGACCATTTCTTCGATTCAGCGCAGAACCCGGTCCCAGGCATCACACCGACTCGTCGGGCGTTCACCTGGCCGGTGTTTGTGCCGTGTTCTGAGGACCTGTTGAAGCAGATCCCCGGTACCGCGATTGCGCAATACTTGGTTTTCAACGAATTCGAGCAGCGATTCTCGACCAGCAACACGGTGCAGTGTTTCCGTGCGACAGCGTTGTCGTTCACGGACACCACACAGCCGCAGAATTCGATCTTCAATGCGGGCATCACAGGCACGCTCACCGGACAAACACGCGTGTCACCGCTCGGGAGCGGATTGATCGCGGTCGCACTCGAATACTGGACAACCGCGTCGACGACAAACCCAATCGATGCCATCCTCGACGGTATGGCGAATCCGACGGGTGAACCTGGCCAACAAGATGATGTCAACGTGCATTACCAGTCGAGCGTCCGACCGAATCCGGACATCATTCAGTTGCCGTAAAGCATCGTAGTTACGAGCGAGAGAAGAGGGCGGAACCCAAAAGGTTCCGCCCTCTTTTTTTTGTCCGGAGTGGTCTTGCGTTGACAAGGAAGCGTTCGTGC
>Ga0335069_10009118_pt1 | contig 14150 bp, 11 predicted proteins | sample Lox_Sample_11_FD_206714 | JGI IMG/M metagenome (GOLD analysis project Ga0335069, IMG submission 206714) | Soil microbial communities from Loxahatchee National Wildlife Refuge, Florida, United States - Lox_Sample_1.1 | ecosystem: Environmental > Terrestrial > Soil > Wetlands | place: USA... | reverse complement strand
GGGAAGAACCCTTTGACGAAAACGGGTGGAACGAATTCAGCACACACCTCTTTTTCGCACCAGGCCGTTTCGAAGATGACGAAAGCTACAAAAAACTCATCGAGAAGGTCTCCCGGGTTTCGATCCCTTCTGAAGAGGGAAAGATGGAGGTCATTTATTACCTTGCAGTACCGCCCCACGCCACGCCGGTCATTGTGGAGAAACTGGGGGCACATAGCCTGTCACAAGGGAAATTCAATACCAGGATCATCGTGGAAAAGCCTTTTGGACGGGACCTCCCCTCTGCCGCGAAGCTGAACCGTGCGCTGACCCAGGCCTTTGACGAAAGACAGATCTACCGCATCGATCATTATCTTGGCAAGGAGACGGTTCAGAACATCATCTTCTTCCGTTTTGCCAACGCAGTGTTCGAAAGGCTCTGGAACAGCCGGTATGTGGATCATGTACAAATTACCGTTGCCGAGGACATGGGCATTGAGCACAGGGGCGCATTCTATGAAGAGACCGGGGTGATAAGGGACATTGTGCAGAACCACATGATGCAGCTCATGGCTTTGGTTGCCATGGAACCTCCCATCGGCTTTGGGGCTGACCTCATCCGCGACGAGAAGGTGAAGGCGCTGCGCGCCATCAAGCCCATGAGCAATGAAGAGATCACGAAATTTACTGTCTGCGGCCAGTACGGACCAGGGAAACTGCGCGACCTGCAGGTGGCAGGGTACAGGGAAGAGAAGGGCGTTTCTCCAGAATCCCTCACCCCCACCTTTTTTGGAGGAAGATTTTATATCGCAAACTGGAGGTGGGCAGGGGTCCCCTTTTATGTGCGCACAGGAAAGCGTCTCGCACGACGTGTCACCGAGATATGCATCCAGTTCACCCAGCCTCCGCTCAGGCTTTTCGGCCGTACCTGCGATGTCCTTGAACCGAATGTACTGTCCCTCACCCTGCAGCCTGAAGAAAAGATTTCGCTCAAATTCGGGGTCAAATACCCCCATGTCAACAATAAGATATATTCCGCCACCATGGCCTTCAGCTACCAGGAGGCATTCGGCCTCAAGGCCCACCCTGCCTATGAACGGCTCCTTCTCGATTGCATGAAAGGAGATCTTACCCTCTTCGTAAGACAGGATGACATTGAGGCAACGTGGGAGGTGATAGATCCCATAACAGCCCTCTGGGAGGACATAAGACGCTGGGACCTTCCGCTCTATCCCGCAGGTTCATGGGGCCCTGAGGGCTCAGACCTCCTCCTTTCGCAGGACGGCCGCACCTGGCTCACAGAATGATGCCCGAGTATCTGGTCTTCGATACCAGCGATGAGATTTGGCACTATTTGGGGAAAAGCTGGAAAGAGATTTCGGCAAAAGCGATAGGAGAGAACGGATACTTTTGCGCAGCACTCTCGGGAGGCAAGACCCCGACAGGCTTTTACCAGTATCTTTCGGGAAAACATCTGCAATGGGAAAAGAGCCACCTCTTCCTTGTTGATGAGCGGTTTGTCCCATGGGACAGCCCTGAAAGCAATTACAGGATGCTCCAGGAGAACCTCCTCGGCAGGATACAGATTCCCCGAGAGAATATTCATCCTATATCAACCAATCAGTCTTCTCCCGAAATATCTGCAAGAACGTATGAAGAGGAGCTGAGACGATTCTTCAAGCTTGATGAAAATGGGATTCCTGAATTCGACCTTGTTCTCCTTGGCATTGGGGAAGACGGCCATACCGCATCACTTTTCCCTGGCACTGCTGCAGTAAAGGAGACAAAACGTCTTCTCGTCTCGGTAAGTCCGGGAAATGCCCTCATGGACAGAATAAGCCTCACCCTACCGGTGATCAATAACGCATGGAATGTGATCTTCCTCGTGACCGGACAGAGAAAGAGAGCAGTAATAAAAAAAATCAGAGAAGGACGCGATACAACACTCCCCGCGTCAATGATTAATCCTAAGAGGGGAAGGCTCTTATTCCTGATGGACAAAGAGGCAGCGGGCACGCGCAGATTGTGAGGAAGGGAGAGGCGCTCCCGATCCACGCTCATGGGAACCATAGAAATCATTAGGAAGTTCATAGAATCCAATCGCGTAATTGAGCGCGCGGTGAGGGAGGGGGTAGAAAGACTTCCCTTGAGGTTCCGCTACGGCATCTCCTATGGTCCGACCTTCAGATACTGGCTAGCCTTCCTGAAGGAGTCGGAGAACTGGGATAGGGAAAGGCTTGAAGCATATCAGGTTGAGCAGCTGAGGGATTTATTGATGCACGCGGGGAAGACTGTGCCCTATTACCGGAGGGTGTTCAGGGAATATGGATTCAAGCCCGAGGAGATACAGATCCTTGATGACATACGGGTTCTGCCATATCTGGACAAGACGATTGTGAAAACAAATCGCCCTGAGTTTATCGCGACAAACATACCGAAAAAAAGATTGATCGCGGTAACGACAAGTGGCACCACAGGGATTCCCCTCAGCATGTACGGAACAAAGGAGACCGAGGAGAAACATTGGGCAACGGTTGTTCATCTATGGAATAAAATAGGATACAGTCCAGGATCAAGAACGGTCCTTTTTGAGAGTACTGCGAGGGAGGGCGGGGAAGAGCCCTTCCCTTGGAAGAAGTACGGGAATAAGCTTATTATCTCGAGTAATTACCTTAAGGACCCATGGATGGATCTGTTTATAGAAATGATCAACAGGTTCAAGCCTGAATATGCGATAGGCTTTCCCCAAACGATTGCCGCTTTCTCTTCCTACGTTAAACGCAAGAAACGAATTCTGGGCGGGTGCTTTAAAGGCATTATCCTCATTGGTGAGCAGGTCTATGCATGGCAGAAGAATCTTATTGAAGGCGTTATGGGGGCACGGGTCTTTTTAGATTACGGAATGGTGGAGAAGGCGATTCACGGAGGAGGATGCGAGCATGCTGATGCATACCACTTCATCCCTCAATATGGGCTCACGGAATACGTGCCGTTACAGAATCATTTCAATGAATTGGTCGGCACGGGATTTATCAATTATGCTATGCCGCTCATCAGATACAGAACAGGTGACATATGCAGACATATACGGAAGGGGTGTACGGTGTGCGGAAGACCATATGATACCACCGCTGCCATAGATGGCCGTCTCTGCGATTTTCTCGTCACTGCCGACGGACAGATTGTTTCGGTACATCTCCCTCTGGATCACCGTGTGTTGAAGCATATAGAGGGGTTTCAGCTCTACCAGGAAAAGGCTGGTGAGGCGGAGCTCCGTGTATGGACGAGACGCAAAGAGGGAAAGCATGCCGGCAGATTGTTGCATGAGATACAGCGCTGCACCTCTCCCCTTGGGAGGGACCTTGTATACAAGATCGTGGCAATGGGAAATGAGCATACAAGAACTCAGACAAAGTACAGCGTCGTTGATCAACAACTGGATATGAGGAACTTCTTGCAGTAAGTATTTGGTTGATGTGTCCCTGCGTATTTCACTGCTAAACCCCGTATTGCTATCCTTATCGGCCATGGTGTGCGCGTCAATAATGTATCGTAACTTTTTCATGGTAATTAGATTTCTAACCTCAACGTTCAAAAAGATGACTTGCCCTATTGGTTACCGTATGTGAGATTCAGTTAGAAGAACTTCATCATAGCTGTTTACTTCAGGAAGCATTGTTGCCGAGCCCAGCTATTTCTTGTGAAGGAAGATCTTATCACGTACTTCGCATAAGGAACGTCCCTCACAAAGGTAAGAAATCGTTTTTGACTGTTTCCTGTAAGTAACGGCGACCTCAACGTTCAGTCGCTGTGAGTTACTTTTGATAACTGGTAATCGTTGGGTAAGGACGGGTAGAATATAAAAGAGGAGGTGGCGAGAATGATCCTCTTTCTTAATGCTAGCCCCAGGAAGAATGGTGTGACATCGACGCTACTCAAGATAATTGCCGGAGAAGCCCGCTCTGCCGGTGCCGAAGTGGAGTGGGTTGACGTCAACAGTCTTTCTACAAGGCCATGTATCGGGTGCCTGAAATGCAGGCCCGACAAAAAGTGTATTCTTCCCAAAGACGACGCGCACCGTATAGGAGAGCTGATAGAACGCTGCTCCGGTTTGGTGGTGGGCACCCCTACTTAGTGGGGCAACATGACCGGGCCGCTAAAGCTTCTCTTTGACCGAAATGTTCCTGTCTTTGAGTACTATGAACTCTATACTTGGCGCTTTCCACAACCGAAGCATAAGGGCAAGCCGGCAGCGATCGTTACCGCCTCTCTGTCGCCGTTTCCCTTTAACTACCTTCCTTCGCAAGGCAGTGGGGCTCTCCGCGCAGTCAAGATCGTGCTGAACGCTGCGGGCTTCGCCATCAGGGGACAGATTATCGTCCCGATGACCCGAGACCTCGCACACATCGGGAAACGCTGGCTGGCAAAGGCCAGAAAACTAGGAAAGAAGATAGGATCCTGGTAGTAATGATAGCCGCTCGACCTGTCCAGCACACTTGAGGGGCTCGCTGGGTAGGGGCAGGACGAACCGCCATCAGCCTGACACAGCGTTCCACCGGTTCACCAGCGCTCCAGGTGAGCTTCACGTTTCTTCCTACCAGTTCCTTCCGTAAAACGTAATTGTTGCAAAGATTTTAATTGTGTGATGTTGTCGATGGAACCGAGATCGCAGGACTACTTTATTCACATGTCAGTGGACGTGCGTACTACGGGATATAAGTATCTTTAACGAGTAATTAAGCCATAGTCCGTTGAATACCGAAAGAAAGCAACACCGCCAATAATCCGCTGGGAGATCAGGAGGGGAACTGGCATGGATTTTCATTCCGATTTTTTTGTGCGCGGTACAGGACAAAGTCCTTGTCAGTTGCGGGTCACAATAACTGAGGAGGTGGACTAACTATCGTGGAAGGACTGCCTCAACCTGAGGCATCATCTTTTATCCGGTGGAAAAATCGGGAGTGAGAGATTCCAATGAATCGCGGCCAGCCTGAGAACCAGGATCACGGTGATCGCAACAAGCGCGGGCATCTGCAGCATTGCGGGAAAATGTCGTGTGAGTAAGGCAAACGTGATGGCCCCACAGAGGGAAGCGGTCGCATATATCTCGGCCTTCAGGATCAGCGGGATCTCGCCTGAAAGCATATCTCTGATAATCCCGCCGGCAACACCGGTCATAACTCCCATGATTGCGGCAACAGAGCCCGGCACTCCAAGAGACATTGCCTTCTCGGTTCCGATTACTGTGAAGATCGCTAACCCGAATGCATCGGCGAACGTGAGTGCCTTTGACGGGGGTCGCATAAACCTGGCCATAATGAATATCGAAACGGCAGCGGCTGTCCCTACAAAGATATACGTAGGATTGGAAATCCAGAAGACGGGGTACGCCCCGAGGATAACGTCTCTCAAGGTCCCCCCGCCGAGTGCGGTCGCAACCGCGAGTACGACCACTCCGAAGAGGTCCATCTTTTTCTTTCCAGCAGCCAGTGCGCCGGTGACAGCAAATACTGCAACGCCGAACAGGTCGAGAAAATGAAGCATCAAACCTCCCACCTCTGTCCCAGCAAAAATAATTCCACTAAAAACATAATATTACGTTACGGCTTTCAAAGCAAGACGTGCATTTAACTTTGTTGGTCAAGGGAAATGGGAGACATCGTCTGAGGGTTCACAACCCTGCTTATCGGCATAAAACCGTGGGTTAGCAACGGAAATCGAGGATCTTGAAAAGAACTCCGCAGTGTTGGTTATCATGTGTTATTCGGAGGACCACATGCGTGGGGTTCCCGACAAGGAATATATTATCCCTTCGGGGTTTCTCCCCAGGCCTTCTTGCTCAGTTCTATTTTCTTCTTTACTATTGACCAGGCTTGGTACTCAAAAACGATTCGGGCCAACGGATGATCACACGCCTGAACATTTCATAGGGACGCTAAACGTAATCTTGTCGGTCTTCAGAAATTTCAGGTCCGAACGGTCCCACCCTCCTGCTACAGCCTTAAGTTTTCCCTCTGACAACTACTTGACAGAACGTCAGCGGTCATTCAGTTTCCATTTGCACGCCGCATCGGACAACTGCTCCATGAGTGAATGAGGAGTGATATGCTGCGGGGTCGGATTCTCATTTCCATTCAGAAGCAGTTCTGTGCCCTTGAGTACGTTGCCTGCCGGATTATAGGTCGCGGCCTTGAGCAGCACAAAAGAGCCGGAGGAGCAACTTATTTCGTACAGGTACAGGGAATAACCGACTGTCTCATGCGCATTCACCTCAGGGAATGCCTCCCTGAATTCTCTTATCCCCTCGGATGAGTATGAGTACTTGACCGAGACCCTGATGACATCAGCCGAAACCTGTTCGATACCTGCCTTGTCATAATATGCGGTCCCTATGTTACTTTTCCCAAAAACAACCCAATAGGCATCTTCTGCTGAGGCACATGTGATAAATGTACCGACAATCAGTACACACAAAAGAAGCCATTTCCTGACCCACCACCGGTGTATGTCAGTGTTTGTTGTCACTCTGCACCCCTTTCTGTTGTAAGTTCACTTTCGCATCCCAGCGAACAGGTGTTCAACAGAAAACAAAAAAACTTCACGCAACTATCCTCATGAACTATAGTATAAATTATAGAGGCAAAGCATGCCAGGTCCCGATATTTGGAGCCGAGCCGTACGGATGGACCCGCAGACCGTTGATGCCTGGGCTGTGAATTAGTGGTAATATATCTTTATATACCGAGAATACCGATAAGGGGGGTTATATGCCCGGAAGATTACCAAAAAAGATAGTGCCGGTCTCACTCGCAGTGGTTCTTGGTTTATTTTTTCTGCCGCAGTTCATTTCATTGTATGTTGACTGGCTGTGGTTTAACGATGTCAATTTCGCAAAAATATTCACTGTCAGGTTAAATGCCCAGGTAATGAGCGCGTTGGCAGGCGGGCTGGCAGGTTTTGTCATCTCGTATGTAAGCATCTGGTTTTCCCTCCAGGCAACAAAAGGCAGGCCTGTTGTCATGACGTTTGGTAATCAGGCAATGCCCCAGCTGAATGTCCTGAGATATTTTGACCGCCTGAAGATCATTATACCGATACTCATCGGATGGGTTACAGGATTATCTTTAAAGAACAACTGGCTGAGCTTCCTCTATTATTTTAATCGCGTCGATTCCGGCTATTCTGATCCGATATTCGGCAAAGACGTCTCTTTTTACCTGTTTACTCTCCCTGCATATGAGATCATATCTTCACTTCTGATGTTCATCCTGGTGGCGTCCCTTGCGCTCTCAGTGTTGACCTATATACTGAAGGGCGCGGTGTTCATGACACAGAGAGGCATAATCTCTGAACGCTCTGCCTCGGCACATCTCTCTGTGCTGGGGTCTCTTATTTTCCTTGTACTCGCGTTCAAGACATATACAGGGATGTACACCATCCTGAGTTCTTCGCATGGTCATGTGGCAGGCGCGACCTACACGGACGTTCATGCGGTGATCCCCTTTCTGAAGGCAAGGATAGTTATCGCGCTCGCTGCGGCAGTCCTTCTGATAAGCAATATTTTCCTGAGACGCACTCTGATCTTTATCGGGACTGCAGTGCTCTATCTCGCAGTGTCTTTTATCGGCAGTTCGGTGTACCCTGCGATCATCCAGAAATTTGTGGTGGCGCCGAATGAACTGGTAAAAGAAACCCCCTATATCACGCATAATATAGCTTCAACAAGAAAGGGCTTCGGCCTTGACAGAGTGGAAGAGAGGGACATATCAGGCAGCACCACGATCACCAGGGATGATATCACAAAAAACAGCCCAACCATAAAAAATATCCGGCTGTGGGACCACAGACCACTGCTTGATACTTTCAGCCAGATCCAGGAGATACGCACCTATTACGACTTCACTATGGTCGGCAATGACCGTTATGTGATCAACGGGGAATATCGCCAGACAATGCTTTCACCCAGAGAGCTGTCTACGGAAAGCATCCCGACGCGAAACTGGATAAACGAGACCCTGTCCTTTACCCATGGATACGGCCTGACGCTCGGGCCGGTAAACCAGGTGACACCCGAAGGACTCCCGGTATTGCTCATTAAGGACATCCCCCCGGTTTCGACCGTGGCGGACATAAAGGTCACCAGGCCTCAAATCTATTACGGCAAGCTGTCCAGCAACTACGTGATCGTGAATACAAAGTCAAAAGAGTTCGATTATCCGTCTGGAGAGGCGAATGTCTTTACGGAATATTCGGGCAAAAGCGGGGTGGTCATAGATTCATTCTTCAAAAAATTCGCCTTCTCGGTTCATTTCGCCTCGATGAAGCTCTTTCTCTCAAATGACATAACCGGTAAAAGCAGGATCCTGTTTAACAGGAATATCCTTGAAAGGGTCAGCAAGGTCATGCCTTTTCTTAAGTTTGACCACGACCCGTACATGGTCGTGTCTGATGACGGACAGCTTTACTGGATATACGACGCATACGCAGTGAGCGGAAGATTCCCCTATTCACAGCTGGTCGGAAACGGGATTAATTACATAAGGAACTCGGTGAAGGTGACGATCAACGCGTACGACGGCAGTATGAAGTTTTATATTGCAGACAAAGATGACCCCATTATCAGGACGATACACAGGATGTTCCCCGGCACGCTTCAGCCCGTGTCAGAGATGCCGGCTGACCTGAAGAAACATATCAGGTATCCCCTGGATATTTTCGGTATTCAGACCATGGTCTATTCGACCTATCACATGGACGTCCCACAGATCTTTTACAACAAGGAAGACCAGTGGGAGATACCGGCAATGGGAAAAAGCGAAGAGCTTATGGAACCCTATTACACGATAATGAAGCTTCCTGGAGAGAAGAAGGAGGAGTTTATCCTGATGCTCCCCTTTACCCCGAAGAAAAAGGACAACCTCTCTGCCTGGATGGTGGCACGCAGTGACGGCGAACACTACGGGAAGCTCGTGGTATACCGCTTTCCGAAGGACAGGCTCGTATACGGGCCGAAGCAGATAGTCGCCAGGATCAATCAGGATACCGAGATATCGAGGCAGGTATCTCTCTGGGACCAGCGCGGCTCACAAGTGATCCAGGGGACCCTGCTGGTGATACCGATCGAAAATTCCCTGATATATGTTCAGCCGCTTTATCTCAGGGCAGATAAGGGCAAGATACCTGAACTGAAAAGGGTCGTCATCGCATACGAAAACCGTATCGCCATGGAGGAGACACTCGACGCGGCCCTTTCGAAAATATTCGGAGATGTCAGGGTCTCGGAAGAGGCGGCGCCCTCGAAGTCCCTGCGGCTTCCCGCGGTGAAGGAGGAAAAGGGTCTCGCTTCAGGTGCCAGGGAGCATTTTGACCGCGCCATGAATGCCCAGAGGGAGGGGAACTGGGCCTTATACGGAGAAGAAATCAAGAAGCTGGGGGAGATAATCAGGAAGCTGCAGAAATGACAGGCGGGCTGAAAAGCCCTGTTCTGCTTCTTCCTGATGGACAGAGAGTCAGCGGGATTTATTTCCGAACCGTTTCCCCGACCTTCCCTGTGGTCACAGGCGCGGCGCGGGGCGTCGCCCGTGAGGCCTTCCCATGGAGGACACCCTTCTCGTCGAACCAGAGAGGGTCGATGCAGATTATCCTGTTCCAGCCCGGTGTCCTATCCTTCTGCTGGTGATAGACCATCCAGAGTTTCCCCTCCCGGTCCTGTGTGACACTCACATGCCCGGGCCCCAGCACGCCACCCTCCGTACGGATGATCGGATTTCCGGGATACTTGGTAAAGGGACCTGAAGGGTTCTTTGCCGTTGCGTACCCGGTGGCGTAATGCTCTGTATTCGCACTGCCCCCGGAGTAAAGGAGGTAATAGACGCCCTGGTGTTTGAGCAGCCATGGGGCCTCGGTAACCGGCACATTTCTCATTTCCCATGCCTCGGAAGGAGAGATGACCTGAACAGGCTCACCCTTTTTCAGGACAGGGCTCGCCATGGGCTGGACAAATATCCCGAATTCCGGGTACCGTGCGTAATAGAGGAAGTATGAGCCGTCGTCGTCGCGAAACATGTGCGCATCTATCCCGTTGCTGATCAGGTTCCCCAGGTCCCTGAACTCCCCGTCGGGACGGTCTGCTTCCGCAACGCCGATCCTGCCGTTCACCGTGTAGTAAAGATAAAACATACCGTTATCCCGGTTGAAGAAGACGTCAGGCGCCCATACACCGGTCTCGTTGCTCTGAAAGACCTTCGGCCCCTTGGACCAGTGGACCAGGTCGTCGGACAGGTAGACATGGTAGCTGTGGTTGTCCCCAGTCGGGTAGAGATAATATTTTTCCTTGTAAAGAATAACGGTGGGATCGCCTATACCGAGCGTCCCGACGTATCGCGCGGGCTTTGGCCGATTAATCGGGTAGGTTTCGACCAGGACGGGATTGGAATAGGGCTTGTCAGATGCCGTACCGAACGCTGCAGGGACTAATAGGAGCAGCACCGACGCGATCCGCACGATCCTGTACATCCATTATTATACCGTAACGGCCTTTCCCCTTTTACACTTTCATGTTCGGATTTCTGAACTTTTGCACTTCTGCGCTATTGCACGTGTGTCTGTCCCTATTCATTTCTCCTCCTCAATAATGACGAGAGGCAGGCCGCAGTCGGGGCACTCGCGGTCGCCGGGGCCAACAGGGGAACCACAGGCCGGGCATTTGCCCTCTCTGGCCAGTTCGCGGGAAGCGCGGATCTCGGGATGCATTTCCATGAAGTATTCCTCAATCCGCTCCTGCGCCCTTTCAAGCTGCTGCGGTGATACGACCAAACGGCACGTATCACCGCAGCAGCTTTTCTTGCAGCCTGCGTCGGAACGGACGGTGCAGGGGATACCGGCGTCGATGAGGACTGCGTACAGCTCACTCAGCCAACTGAGATCACCCTCCCTGACCACGACCTCGTTCTCTACGGCCTTCTCCATGAGCCGTTTCTTTTCCTCCTGTGCTTTTTTGAGCTCCTCGGGCAAGAGGAGGACTGCGCCGCAATCCGCGCATTTCTCGATGTGCGGGAAGTACTCGGTTCCGCAATCAGGACATATCTTGTTCCGGTTCATAGTGCGTGACAGCCTGTGATTTCCGCTAACGCCTTAATTCTCCCGAGGCCGGCACTGCGCGCTTAAAGGCCCAGGCCTCGATGCTTATTATCTGTTCATTCATGGTCACCGCAAGAGGGACGGTCGCTCTCAGAGTTGCCAAGAAATCCTCTTCGACTAAGGGACGCTTATCGGCAAGGGCCTCGAAAGCCGCTGATTTGACCGCCTGCTCGATTTCAGCTCCGGAAAAACGTTTGGCCGATCGCGCCAGCAGCGGGATATCAAACCCGGAAGGATCGATACCCTGCTTCTTCATATGAATACGGAATATTTCTTCCCGCGCCGTTTCATCGGGAAGCCCCATATAAAATATCTCATCGAAGCGTCCCTTGCGCAGGACTTCCGCGGGAAGCATTTCGATGGCGTTGGCGGTAGCAGCGACAAAAACAGGCGCCTTCTTTTCCTGCATCCACGTCAGGAAAGACCCGAGGACCCGGGAAGCGGCGCCTCCTTCAGCCTTGAAACCCTGCGATGAAATGCCGGACTCGATCTCATCTATCCAGAGGACACAGGGCGCAACCGCCTCTACGGTCCTGAACGCCTTGAGCAGGCTGGACTCCGGGGAGCCGAACGCCCCCCCATACACAACCGCCATATCCAGGCGGATAAGGGGAAGGCGCCACCGAGTGGCGATCACCTTGACAAACAGCGATTTGCCGCAGCCGGATATCCCCATGATCAACACCCCTTTCGGCATCTTTGCACCGGTAGAAATGTTATCCAGGCCGAATGCCGTTTCGCGACGCTCCAGCCAATGTTTGAGGTTTTCCATCCCGCCCAGATGCTCCAGAGCGGCATCATTGATCACAAACTCCATGATGCCGCTTTTTCTGATGATCTGCTGTTTGGTCTCGAAAAACGCCCGAACGATTTCGCTGCCGCTGCCGACCTGAGACTGATTGAAAGCGAGGATGGCACGTTCGATGTCCTCAAGATAAAGCCCCTGGGCAGCCATTACCAACCCCCCCATCAGCTCGGGATCAGCGGCACAGGCCTGCGCCAGTAACGGGACACGTCCTTTCAGGGACTCCAGGTGCGCCTTGATCTCTGCTATGGCAGGAAGTCCCTGGTGGAGAATAACGAGGTCTTCTCTCAAAGGTTCCGGCACAGCCTCCTCTTGACTAATGACAATCAGGATATTTGATCCGGCCCGCACGGCAAATTCTTTCAGCTTTCTGATAATAAACGGGTTATTTCCCCAAAATCTGTATAGGTCCTTGAAAAGAAAAAGGGCGGGTCCGGGTTGCGCGATGGCGAAATCGAGCGCCGGCAGAGGCTCTACCGTCTCTTTGAACGACGTTCCCTCCCGGACGAGACCTTCGGTGCAGGTCCATACATAGGGACTCCCCGCCCCTTTCACGCACGCGGCGGCCTGTGCCACAATTCCTTCCGTGTACCGCTCGTTATCGGTAACCACACAAAATAAGCTGGTTCCTGCCCCGATCATTCTGAGCAAATCCTGGACATTCAGGTTTTCCATTATCCTCCCGTTAAAGCAAGCTCACTATGGCATTACTTTCTGGTTGTACTATGCACCATTATATCAGGTTTCATACCTGTCAAGTTCAGCAAGGAAGAGAAAAAAATTTCGACTGTTTCGAACGGAAAACAACATCGGTGGTGAGACATATAGAGAGGCAGCGGGAGAGGAACTCGTTACAAGGGCAGATATGCGGAACAATCATTGTTCGGAAGATTAAAGGCGCTTCGTGAATTGAAGATTATCTCATCGACAGTCTTTTTATACAATATCTTTCTCGGGCGGTGGGAGACGTTCTTGAATGCCTTAAACAGTCGGTCGGCATTGCAGGGGTTTTTGATGTTCAGATCTGACACCTCGATGACATAATTAGAAAACGCCTTCAACTGAGCGTAGCGAAGGTGGCGGGTGGATCTGTTAAGGCTTTCGGCGCATTCCTCAAGGAACCTGCCAATGTCGTCAGCTGTGACAGACACAACCTCATGTTCAGAAAACTTTTCCTGAAACTCGTCTAGAAACTTTCCGTAGCTCTTTAGAGCACTTTTCTTTACGGTACTGTCTGATATTTCTTGAAGAGCTCTATGGCTTCTTGTATTATTATGCTGATGCCTCCTTACTGAGGAAAGAATCAACCCAGCTCCGTGGGGTAACTTGAGGCATTTAGTGTATAGTTTTGTATACCTGATGGTGTTAGAATGCGGCGAAATACGGTACAATGAGGAAAACAAGGGCACTCTATTTCTGGCTGAACATAAGAAGCTTTAAGAAATCGAGCGAAAGAGTTGAGACCATATGGGGGCATTACCAGAAGCGAAGAATTGATAGCACAACGGAAATACTATTCATTGGAAAGGAGAGGGTATGAGCAAGACAGTCTTTTTGATTGCCTTAATTGTTGTTCTTGTAGCGGGGGGAATATATTTCTATACCTTGACCGTCGTCTTTCCTTTGCCAAAGAACTGTAACGTATGCCATTTTATAACCCCGTTTTATAAGCAGTGGCAGGCTTCTACTCACAACAAGGTCCCCTGCCTGAAATGCCATGAGTATTCACCCACCAAGGCCCTGGTGGGACAATTCATGTTCTTGGCCGGCTCACATAATCCCCGTCCTCTTACCAACGTGCCGGATAAGAATTGCCTCCAGTCGGGATGTCATGATAAAAAGATGATTGATTCGGAGGTAACCTTTACCAAGACCGGCATCACCTTTGACCACAAAATCCATTTTCCAGAAATGAAAAGGGGGATAACACTCCATTGCAGGAGCTGCCACTCCGATATCGTCCAGGGATCGCATATCAATGTTTCCATGAATGTATGCTACCTCTGCCATTTCAAGGGAGTCTCCCCAGATCATGTGCTCATCGGTTGCCCCTCCTGCCATTCTTCCCCCAAACAGCCTATTGAGGTTGGGGGAAAGACCTTCTGCCACGTCGAAGCGTTAAAGGCAGGGTACAAATGCAATCAGTGCCACATAGAGGTAACGAAGGGTGACGGCGTGACCCCAAAGAACAAGTGTTATCTCTGTCATGTCGACAGAACGGAAAGAT